>Ga0209536_100011930_pt1 | contig 12680 bp, 12 predicted proteins | sample DeeMarSeWOR28_12_FD_187461 | JGI IMG/M metagenome (GOLD analysis project Ga0209536, IMG submission 187461) | Marine sediment microbial communities from White Oak River estuary, North Carolina - WOR-2-8_12 (SPAdes) (version 2) | ecosystem: Environmental > Aquatic > Marine > Intertidal zone >...
GGGGCGGGCGGCAACTCCGGGATCAGGTTGTCGCTGTTCGGATCCATTAGAGGGGTGGTGATACCGGAAGCCTGGGACAGTGCCTCGTTTACCTGAATACGAACCGAAAGCTCTTTTCCGGTTATGGCTCGCGCAGTGCTGATAAGGGTGGAGATATAATTGTCCTCGATCCAGTCCTTTATAAAATTGTGGGGAGCTTCCAGAAGAAGGCCCTTGTCATTCAATTCCGCTGGCGTCAGGTTCCCGAACCAGGAATTGAATATCTGCGGATTGACCTCACCCTTCAGGGCGGTCAGGATTCTGTTCCAGAGTTGTTGAGCTTCCATTTTGCCTTAATTTCCGAGACCTTGAGACGGCCTTGCCCGGTACATCGCGGTCCCTATTTACTAACAGGCTTTTCCACAGGTGTGGAAAAGCTCATATGTTCTTTAAAAACAAACGGTTAAACGATAGTTTGGCAGCATATTCAGTATCTTTTTAGCAGCACTGTAGATTTGTGGAAACAGCTCAGGAAAGACTCGCCAAAACGGAAACTTACCTGTATCTGTCACACGTGGAGAGGTCGCTTTTTCGTGCATCTGTTTTTTTCATGTTCTGTCTTGAATGAAGGCATTTTCGGCTGGGCTGTCTCCCCCCCGGAAGGGATAAGGTTGTGATATATCAGAAGGCCCCACAGGGTGGCAAGGAGAAAAAAATAAAGGCGGAAGACGGTGTAAATAGACTCAGCCAGACAAAACGCTGGACCGCAGGCCTTTTTACCTGGACCTTCTTCCTTTTTCCTTTATTCTTGTGCCATGTTATTTTCTTTGTTATATAGGCACGTTCTACACTTTTTCTACACACGGAAAGACCTGCGGGTCTGATGGCAGGCCCGGTCAGGGATATGCCCGTCCATGACTTTTATCGACGGGAACATGAGATTCGGATCGACCCATGAAAAAGAGACCTGTTCCCCGGGATCGTAAAAAGGGGATTGGAACCAGGAGGAAGAACCTTGAAGAGGACCTTTCAACCAAGCAACATCTCCAGGAAAAGAACACACGGGTTCAGACTGCGCATGAGGACCAAGGGAGGGCGCCTGGTGCTGAAAAGGAGGCGTGCCAAAGGGAGGAAACGGCTGACGGTCTGATCAAGGATGACCTGGATCATTCGTTTCCCCGTTCGGTACGTGTTCGATCACGTGCAGACTATCTGAAAATCCAGCGCTCAGGGCGGAAAATGGGGGGGCGCTATCTCATCATTCTCTCCATAGACAACGATCTGCCAGCTTCCCGCTTCGGGATAACAGTCTCACGGAAAACAGGAAACGCAGTAACCCGAAACAGGGTGAAAAGGCGCATAAGGGAGCTTCAAAGGCTTCACCGCAAGAACATAATTCCCGGGAAGGATATCGTAGTCATAGCGACGCGGGAGGCGCCCGAGGCCACCTTTACCAGGATGCAGGCGGAATACACGAACCTCATAAAAAAGGCTGGCCTGACCGCGAGAGCACAGGAAAAATGAAAACACTTTTGTATACGGCAGTCAGATTCTATCGTAAATGGATCTCACCAGCCTTACCTGGTTCGTGTAGATTTGCACCAACCTGTTCTGAATATGCCCTGCAGGCCCTTGACAAATACGGTGCCTGGAAAGGCGCCTGCCTGACGATCGGGCGCTTGTTCAGATGTCATCCGTTTCATGCCGGGGGGTATGATCCGGTACCGGAGGATCTGGGGGAAACAGAGAAACGGGGAAACGGAGAAACGGAGTTAAGGCTGGCAGGTCAATTTGGCCAGGAAGAGGATTTTACCCGTTAAGAATTTATCAACATGGATGTGGCTGGCAGCAGGGGACCCATCAACACAGGATTGCAATCACCCCCTCCCCGGTTCCTCCCGTCCCCGTTTCAGGCGGCCAGGAAGTATTTAACAGCCGGCCGCATAACCGCGAGGTTTAACATCATGGATGATCAGGGAAAAAGACTGGTTCTAGCACTGGTGATATCTTTCGCCTTTCTTTTCGTATATCAGCGTTATTTTCTCCCTCCCTCCCCGCCGGCCCTGGAGGAAACCGTTAAGGAAACGGAACCTGCACCTGTTGAGAAAATATTGCCGGCAGAAGAGGTCCCCACCGAATCAGGTCCCTTGGAACCGCTCAAGCCCATCGCTGCCACGGATGAGAAGATCCTTAATATATCGACGCCGCTGTATTGGGCCAGGCTCACCAACAAGGGGGGTGTGATCAAGAGCTTCAAGCTTGCCCGCTACAGACAGGATATCAAGGACCCTGCCTCCCATGTTGAGATGGTGCGTATTGTTGAAGAGGGGGGATTGTCTCCTCTGACAGCTGAATTCGTTGCGGCAGGCGGACCCCTCGGGTTCTCGGGAGCCCTGTTCCATGTTGAAGGAAGCGACCTCGACCTGGAGGCTGGACAAAGTGGCCGGATCACCTTCAGGTATCGGACTGCGGAGGGCCTGGAGATGGTCAAAACACTGACCTTTTCCGCCGACAGCTACAACATCGAATGTGCGGTGAGGGTGCAGAACCGGTCTGATCAGGCCCTCAATGGCCGGACGACCCTGATCTGGGCGCCGGGATTGGAGCCGCCCACGGGAGGTGAAAAGAGCTCCATGTTCAGCGCCTCTCGCTACGGCTACCAGGGGGCGCTCTACCTTGAGGGCAATGGCAGGCCTGACAAGATTAAGGGCGCGAAGCTGGAAGGGCAGAGGACCATCGATGGACCCTTCAGCTGGATCGCCTCGGAGGACATGTATTTTGTCGCAGCGCTCATGCCCGGCGATGAGACAACAGGAGCTCTCGCGCGCAAGGGGTCGGACGGCAGGGTCCAGGTCGGACTTTTTACACAGCTTCAACTGCCCCCTGGATCAGCCGCTCTGTTGGAAGCAGCGGTATACATCGGCCCAAAGGAGATGACATCCCTGCGCACCGTGTCCCCCTCCCTTGTCAAGACCATTGAGCTGGGCATCTTCGGATTCATCGCCAAACCCCTTCTTGATATGCTCAACTTCTTCTATAAATACGTGGGCAATTACGGCTTTTCTATTATTATCCTGAGCACTTTGATCAAGATTGTTTTCATACCCTTCTCGACTATCAGCCATCGATCAATGAAAAAAATGTCAAAACTCCAGCCCCAGATAAACGCACTGAGGGACAGGTACAAAAAAGACAGGGACAAGCTCAACCAGGAGATCATGAAACTGTACCAAGAGAACAAGGTCAACCCGGCAAGCGGGTGCCTTCCCATTCTTGTGCAGATTCCCGTTTTCTTTGCCCTTTACCGCGCTCTACTGGGGGCTATTGAGCTGAGGCACGCCCCCTTCTACTTCTGGATAGCAGACCTTTCAGCCAAGGACCCTCTTTATATAACCCCCATCTTCATGGGCGCCACCATGGTCCTTCAGCAGAAAATGACACCGACAACCGGTGATCCGAGACAGGCCCAGCTCATGATGTTCATGCCAGTCGTGTTCACGGCTCTTTTCCTGAGCTTTCCCTCGGGCCTGGTGATCTACTGGACCGTCAACAACCTTCTCACCATCGGGCACCAGTACTGGATGAACAGGAGCATCAAACTGGAAGACGCTGCTGCCGAAGTGTTGGCCCAGGCTCAAGAGCCGGGCAAGGGGAAGAAGGGGAAAAAGAAAAGGTAAAGACACGGAGACACGATGACACGGAGACACGGAGAGAAAGTCTTTAATCCCCGCGTCCCCCACTCCCGCCGTCCCCGTGTCATGTCAGTCACGGGAGGGATGAGCCGATGAAAGATGATCTGGAAGCAGTGAAGATCACTTCATCGGCTCATGACGTTCATGATACCGTGGCTGCCATCTCCACCCCCCCAGGCCCCGGTGGTGTCGGGATGGTACGCATTGCCGGTCCCCACGCCATGGAAATAGGCCGCAGGATCTTCACTCCTCTCGGCACATCTCCCTCCCCCCCCCTCGAACCCAGAAAGGCCTGCGTCGGCCACGTCCATGACCCGGACCTTCCCGACAAACCCATAGACCAGGCGATATGGCTGTGTTTCAAAGGGCCCCGCTCCTTCACAGGTGAAGATACAGTTGAGATCACAGCCCACGGCGGCCCCCTTATCATGGGTGGCATCCTCCAGGCGGCAACCTCAGCCGGCGCCCGGCTTGCCGAGCCTGGTGAATTTACCAGGAGAGCCTTTATCAACGGCCGGATCGATCTTTCCCAGGCCGAAGCAGTGGCGTCCCTTATTTTCGCCTCCACCAATGAGGCACGACAGGTCATGCAGCGTCAGGTCGAGGGTGCCATGGGAAAAGAAGCGAAACTTCTAAGGGAAGACCTTCTGGAAATAAAAGTCGCGCTGGAATCGGCCATAGACTTTCCCGAGGATGTCGAGGACATCGAGCCAGAGAGCCTGGTTGATCCTCTCAATTTGGTCATTGAAAGAGTAATAAACCTCCTCGGTACCGCGAAGGAAGGGATAGCCATGACGGAAGGCCTCAAAGTCGTTCTCGCCGGGGCACCCAATGTAGGTAAATCCAGCCTGCTCAATGCACTTCTGGAGGAGGAAAGGGCCATCGTTCACGAGGTGGCCGGTACCACGAGGGATTTTATCGAAGGACGCATCAATATCAACGGCATCCCCATGACAGTGGTGGATACAGCCGGGATCAGAAATGAAACAGACTCCCTGGAAGGTGAAGGTATTCTCAGGACCAGAAACCTCATGAAGGGGGCGGATCTTCTTATCATCGTCATGGACTGCTCCAGGGCCCTACATCCTGAAGAACAAGATCTTCTTAAGGAGACGGCTCGCACTCGCAGGGTTATTGCTGCTAACAAGAGCGACCTTTCCAGACATCCGGGATTTGAAGAGCCGGAAGGGTCCATAAAGGTCTCTGCTCTGACGGGGCAGGGCATCGATGCCCTGAGAAAGGCAGTCCATGATACCTACACCGGGGGGGGGCAGGCCCTCACCGAGGTGGCTGCTGTCGTGACTTCCTTTCGGCAGGCTGATGCCCTGAAAAAGGTTCGCGACGGGTGCAGTCGGGTCCTGCAGGGGCTGATGGAATCCTGTCCGCCCGAGCTCCTGGCAGTGGACCTTGAGGAGGCGCTTCAGGGTGTGGGTGAGCTTACAGGAGAGGTGACGGTGGAGGAGGTACTGGAGGAGATTTTTTCACGATTCTGTATAGGGAAATAATGGGTGATTTCAAATTTCAATACCAAACCCGAACCAAACAGTTGTTTTGGTTCTTTTAAACAGAAAGCCAAAACCATAATCTTAGAGTCGGTGTTTCACGTGAAACACTTGGGGAAACATTCATCCACAAGAAAATAGCCGAGGTTTTTTGTTTTATGATATACGGGTGAACCTGGAGAAAAGTACGGCATACTTTATTGGGAATTTGAAATATGAAATCTGAAATTGCCTCTTCCCCTCCTCTTTTCCGTGACCCTACCCGCTATGATGTCCTGGTGGTCGGAGCCGGCCATGCAGGCTGTGAGGCTGCCTGGGCCAGTGCACGGATGGGCATGACAACACTTCTCCTCACCATCTCCATCGACCAGGTGGCCCATATGTCCTGTAACCCGGCTATCGGAGGCCTGGCCAAGGGGCATCTGGTTCGGGAGATCGACGCTCTGGGGGGCCTGATGGCCATGGCCATCGATGCCACGGGCATCCAATACAGGATACTCAATACAAAAAAAGGTCCGGCTGTCAGATCTTCCAGGGCGCAGGCCGACATGTACAGTTACAAATCCTGGGTCCGTGAACGCCTCGAGGCTCAGGATGGGCTGCATATCAAGCAGGGCATGGTGGAAGGCTTTCTGATGGACGAGACCCCTGGCTTCCGCCGGATCAAAGGGATCTACACCCAGGCCGGTGAGGAGTTTCTTGCCAGCGCAGTGGTGGTTGCGACAGGCACCTTTCTCAACGGCCTGATCCATATCGGCATGACGAACTATCCGGCCGGAAGGGCGGGAGAGTTTCCATCTGTAGGCCTCTCAGGAGCCCTCGAAGCTCTTGATCTCAGGATGGGAAGGCTCAAGACGGGTACAACGCCAAGGCTTGATGCAAAGTCGATCAACTTTGACCAATGTCAGGTACAGTACGGTGACAGGGTCCCACAGCCCTTTTCCTTCAGAACCAGAGAGATCGATCGTCCTCAGGTCCCGTGCTGGGTCACAAGGACCAACATGGCCACACATGACACAATACGGAGCGGACTCGACAGGTCTCCGCTCTACGAAGGTGTTATCAAAGGTGTGGGGCCCAGGTATTGTCCCAGCATCGAAGATAAGATCGTGCGATTTCCTGACAAAACCGGACACCATGTTTTTCTGGAACCTGAGGGGCTTCAAACGAGAGAATACTACCCTAACGGCGTCTCCACGAGCCTGCCCATTGACATCCAGATCAGGATGCTGCGCACCATCCCGGGACTTGAGGAGGTCCAGATCATGAGGCCCGGGTATGCCATAGAGTATGATTTCGTGCATCCGACACAGTTGGGCCCGGACCTCATGGTCCGATCGGTCGAAGGGCTCTATCTGGCAGGGCAGATCAACGGTACTTCAGGCTACGAGGAAGCAGCCGCACAGGGTCTGCTCGCCGGTATGAACGCCGCTCTTAAAATAAAGGGAGAACCGCGCCTGATCCTTGGTCGGGATGAAGCCTACATGGGAGTCCTTGTAGACGACCTTGTGACAAAAGGGGTCACAGAACCCTACAGGCTTTTTACTTCCCGCGCCGAGTACCGCCTTATCCTGCGAGAAGACAACGCAGACCTGAGACTAATGGAAAAAGGACACAGGGCGGGCCTCATCGCTCATGAGGAGATTCTTCAGCACCGGGAAAAAGCCAGGATGATCAAAAAGGGTCTCGAGGAGGTCAGGAAGCACAGGGTCACCGTGAACATCACAAGCAGCCCGCCGAAGGGAACCCCTCTCGACCAGGTTCTAAAGCAGCCAGATGTTTCCTATGAGGATCTGGTGAGTTTTAATAAAGAATTTGTTCCCATACGTGAGGAGAAGGCTGCCCGGCAGGTCGAGATCCAGATCAAGTATGAAGGATACATCGCCAGGCAAAAGGCCTTAGTGGGGAAAATGGCGCGGTTAGAGTCCATGACCATCCCGGAGGATCTTGATTATTCGTCCCTGCATTCTCTTTCGAAGGAGGTGCGTGATCGCCTTGAAGATGTTAGACCTGTCAGTCTTGGCCAGGCGTCGCGCATCCCGGGGATCACTCCGGCAGCCGTGTCGGCGTTGATGGTTTATATTAAAGCCAGGGGAAGGGGGAAAGGGGCAAGTGGAAAGGAAGGGCAGGCCTAGGGACGCGGGGAGAAAAGAAATAAGCATTCCGCCAATTCCCAAAAGGTTGTTGTTTCTTCGGATCCCTTGGCATCCAATCCTCGGAACTTATTCCTTTAACCCTTCAACTTTATCCTTTAACCTCTTCCAATGACCAGAGAGCAGTTCATTAAAGAGCTGACCAGAGGCGCTGAATCAATGGGCCTGCCCTTGAACAGCAGCGCGGTTGACCGGATGTTCCTTTACTACTCAGAACTCCAGCGCTGGAACCGCAAGGTCAACCTGGTCTCCCGCCAACGGCACGATTGGATCCCCATACACTTTCTGGACTCTTTGTCGGCTCTCGGTCTCGGTCTGCTCGTGGAGGGCGCTCGAGTCGTGGATCTTGGAGCCGGGGCCGGTTTTCCGGGCATGCCCCTCAAAATAGCCAGGGATAGTATTTTTCTTTGCCTGGCCGAGGCCTCAGGCAGGAAGTGTGCCTGGCTCAAACATCTGGTGAGATCGCTGGACCTGGATGGAGCCCAGGTTCTGGAGGGGCGATTCGAGGACCTGATAGACGGCGGATGGGCCGGCAATTTCGATGTTGCTGTCAGCAGGGCGGCCGCCAGGCCGAGAAAAATAGTGGACCTGGCACGCCCCTTCCTCGTCCCCGGCGGGCGGATTCTCATCTATACCACTGCCGCGCTGGTAGAAAAAGGAGCAGGAAGAGTCCATCCTTATAAAGTACCCGGATCAAAGGTACCGAGCGTGATATGGGAAATTATAATCTAGCCCAAAGCCCAAAGCCCAAAGCCCAAAGGCAGATATGTGCCAAGCAGAGCATAAGGTTTAACTTTCTTTGAATTTTGGACTTTGGACATTGGGCTTAAGGCCGCGCAGCGGCCGAGCGTTTCACGTGAAACACTCGCTCACACCGTGAACCCAGGTTCAAGGTTCAAGGCTTAAAGTTCAAAGAGAAACATTGGAACATCCTGATTCTTGTCGTACATTTTTTCTTTGGTTTTTGAGGCTGGGATCCCCCTTCACGCTCTACCCAGGTTCCTCTTTGGGCTTTGATCTTTGTTCTTTGGGCTGTCCTTCCCCTCTACACTCTGCCCTCTACACTCCGGACCCTGTACTCGATTTTCTGTTCGCTGGACTTTTCCTTCCGTCTATATTAGTTTTCAATGCACGATCGGAGCCCCAAGCGCGAGTGAGGAGCCCGAAAGTCCCCAAGGACCCGATAAAATAACGCAACAATTTGATATATAAGGATATTATGAAATCAAAAACCCTTATACTCCTCTATTTTCTCACCAAGCTCCTCTTCCTGGCTGCCCTTTTTGTTCGCTTTGAAGGAAGGCGCCTGGTCCTGGCACGAAAACGTACAGGGGGGAAGAATGTCTGATCATGATCCCTTCTCTGAACTCTGCACTCAACACTCTGCACTGAGTCGTGACGGAGCACGCTGTCTTGGCTAAAATCATCACCATCGCGAACCAGAAGGGCGGTGTAGGGAAAACCACCACAGCGGTGAACCTTGCAGCCTCCATGGCGGCTGCCGAGAAAAGGACACTGGTTGTAGACCTGGACCCACAGGCCAATTCCACCAGTGGCCTCGGAATCAGGGTCGGGGATCTTGAGAACTCGATCTACCAGGTCATGGTCTCGAACATGCCCGTACGGGAGATCATCAGAAAGACCGAGCTGGAATATCTGAACCTAGTTCCTTCCCATGTGAACCTCATAGGGGCGGAACTGGAGCTGGTATCGACCCTTTCCAGGGAAACGGTCCTTGCCCGGGCGCTGGAAGAGGTTGGGGGGCTCTATGAATATATCATCATCGACTGCCCCCCCTCCCTCGGCCTTCTGACCCTCAACGCTCTTACCGCAGCCAACAGCGTCCTTGTGCCGCTGCAGTGTGAGTACTATGCACTGGAAGGCCTATCAAGCCTTCTCGGCACGATCAAGCTCGTAAGGGGAGCCTTGAATCCTGACATCGAGCTGGAGGGCATCCTCCTGACCATGTTCGATCCGAGGAACAACCTTTCCCACCAGGTGGCCAAGGAAGCTCGGAATTATTTCCCGGGAAGGGTCTTTCGCACCACCATTCCCAGGAACGTGAAGTTGAGCGAAGCTCCTAGTCATGGGAAACCGGCCATCCTTTACGATATTAATTCGGCCGGGGCCCAGAGCTACCTGGCCTTGACCCGGGAGATGTTGAATGGAGGGGGTTGAAACGATCCAAAATGGAAAATCCAAAATCCAAGGTGACTGCCCCATGAATCATCCATTGTGTATTATCCAGTTCTCGATCTTGGATTTTGGTTCTTGGTTCTTGGATTTCAGCGCGTCAAGGAGCATTTTATGACCACCGAACGCAAACGCCAAGCCCTCGGTAAGGGACTGGGCGCCCTGATCCCCGGGGGCGACGAAGCCGCCGGACAGGGTGAGCTTGTCCTGGTTGCCACGGAGGAGGTGTTCCCGAACCCCAGGCAGCCAAGGAACCGGTTCGAGGAGAACACCCTCAAGGAACTGGCCGCGTCTATCAGGGAGCAGGGTGTGCTTCAGCCCCTTCTGGTCCAAAGGGTGCCGGGCGGTTATGAGTTGGTCGCGGGGGAGAGAAGACTCAGGGCCGCGCGGATGGCAGGCCTGGAGCGGATCCCCGTATTGTGCCGCCGGGTGGAAGATGATCGAAAACTGGAGCTGGCTCTCATAGAGAACATTCAGCGGGAGAACCTGAACCCTGTAGAGGAAGCACAGGCTTACAGGGAACTGCAGTCCATCAACAAGTACACCCAGGAAGAGGTTGCCCGCAGGGTGGGGAAGGACAGGGTTACGATAGCGAACTCCATCAGATTGCTCAGCCTGCCCGATTTTGTTAAGAAGGAACTGGCTGCAGGAAATATCTCCGCTGGCCATGCCCGTGCTCTTATCCCTCTCAAGGACGAAAAGGCCCTGAAATCCATGCTGGACCGCATCCTGGGAAAGGGTCTGTCCGTCAGAGAGGTAGAGCGCAGTGTGGCCGGGTTATCGTCCGGTGTCAGGGAACGCAAGGACAGCCAGGCCAGACATACGCCTGAGTCCAAGGATCTCGAGAGCCGCCTGAGCAGGAAGTTGGGATGCCGCGTCCGCATTCACCACTCGGGCAAGGGCGGCCGTCTCGAGATCCGATACGCGGACCTTGACGAACTTAATGATGTCGTCGATAAGATCCTGAAATCCGACAGCTGACAGATATCAGCTGATAGCAGTTTAATTTGAACCTGAGCCGGAGGTTGGTGACCATGAACAAGAAAGAACCGACGGTCGCACGCGGTGAGATCAAAGCATTTTTAGGTGAGGGAACCGATTTTAAAGGTATACTTACCTTCGAAGGCACCGTGCGCGTCGATGGAAAACTGGAGGGAGAGGTCTACACAAAGGACACCCTCATAGTAGGCGAGAGTGCCGTTGTCGCAGCTGAGATCAATGTCCACACCATCGTCATATCAGGAGTTGTAAGAGGCAATATCAGCGCCACGGGAAAGATCGAAGTGCACCGGCCTGGCAAGCTGTTCGGGAATGTAAAGACCCCAAGCCTTTACATCGAGGAAGGGGTTATTTTCGAAGGCAACTGCGCCATGGCTTACGATGCCGAGGAAGGAGCGAAGGTTTCACCGATCACACCCCAAAAGGGCAATGTTGAGGAAAAGGAAAACAGTAAAACCTCAACTGCAAAAACCGATTGAAGAAAATGGTGGATTGCAGTATATTCCATACCCGTTTGCAGACGGACCCATGAGATCCTTCGATCGATATGTAAACCAGGTCTTCGCCAGAACCCTGTTGTTGATCGTTGCAGTGGCGGGCGTGTTCCTGCTTGCAGGACACAGACCCTTGGCGCGGGGGGTTGTTCTGGGGGGAGCCGCCAGCCTCGTCAACCTGGTTGTCATGGCAGGTGACGTGCGCAGGCAGGGGGCCAAGGCCGGAGACCGGGGCATGAGTCCGTCTTACGGAAGCTATGCCCTGAGGATGGCAGTTATAATCGCGGTCCTCATCTATTCCGCCATTACGATAAAGATCGTTTTCTGGGCCACAGTACCGGCTCTCTTCGCATCGCAACTCGTCATGACCGGTGGGGAGCTGCTGGAGAGGAATAAGCAGGAGCCTTCATAGATATGGGAGATGTAACCCACGTACCGACATTTGTATTTGAACTCTTCGGGATCACCTTCACGGTGAACTATCTTACCGTATTTAACACCTGGGTCATCATGGCGGCCCTCATCGTACTGGCATTAATTGTCAGGGGGCGCATCAGGGAGACACCAGGGCCGGTCCAAAGGGTGGTCGAGCTCTACATCTCCGCCATGGACAGTCTTACAAAGGAAACGCTGGAGACGACCAGCAGGGCCTACTTCCCCCTTGTAGCGACCATGTTCATTTTCCTTCTCCTGTGCAATTGGTGGGGGATCATCCCCGGCTTTGAGGAGCCCACTAAGGACCTCAATACGCCCCTCAGCCTCGGTATCATGGGTTTTTTCCTCACGCACACGGCGGCCATCCGCGCCAAGGGGATCGGGACCTACCTCAAGGAGTACACACACCCCTTTTTTATTATGGCTCCCCTTAACGTCGTGGGCGAGCTCGCGAAGGTCGTTTCCATCTCCTTCCGTCTTTTCGGGAACATCATGGGGGGTGCGATCATCATCACCGTTGTTTCCTGGATGGTAAAAAGCCTTGTACTGCCGCCCTTCCTCTACGCTTTCTTCGGCATGTTCGTAGGCACCGTACAGGCTTTTGTGTTCACCATGCTGACGATCACCTACATCGCAGTGGCGACAAAATAGGAGCGACGAGTGGACCCGGTGGCCGTTTCTTTGATCGTAAAAGCAATGTATGCTCTGGGTGCCGCTTTCGCCGTGGGTTTTGGTGCCGTCGGTCCGGGAACCGGCATGGGCATGTCGGCTGGCTTGGCCGTGGAAGGGATGGGCAGGCAGCCCAGGGTCTCATCGGACCTCTTCCGGATCATGCTCATCGGCCAGGGCGCCACATCCACGCCGCCGACCTTTGCCCTTGTCATCGGCATCCTGCTTCTTTTCGGAATAGGGGAGGCAACGGACCTGGTCCAGGGTTTCGCCGGGCTCGGAGCCGGCATATCCATCGGGGCCGCTTCCTTCGCTTCGGGCTACGGAAGTTCCTTGCCGGCCTCCCAGGCGTGTGAAGCCATCGCGCGCCAGCCGCACCTGCGCAGGCCCTTCACGACCCTGATGCTCGTGGGCCAGGCTCTCAGCCAGACACCTCTGATCTTCGCCCTTCTGGTGTCTTTTCTGCTTATCTTCCTCCCTGCATCTCCCGATGCCGGGATCCTGCAATACGTAGCAAAAATATCGGCTGGGATCTGCATGGGCTTCGGGTCCATCGGATCGTCC
>Ga0209536_100011931_pt1 | contig 12680 bp, 11 predicted proteins | sample DeeMarSeWOR28_12_FD_187461 | JGI IMG/M metagenome (GOLD analysis project Ga0209536, IMG submission 187461) | Marine sediment microbial communities from White Oak River estuary, North Carolina - WOR-2-8_12 (SPAdes) (version 2) | ecosystem: Environmental > Aquatic > Marine > Intertidal zone >...
AATTCGTCGCCAAGCACCATTCCCAAGGCTGCTCCTTGCACTGACGGCTGGACAGATGAGTGTGCGAAACGACGCACAGCTCACCCAGCGGGACATCATGAGAAGAGTGTCCTTGCTGCAGACTTGGCCATCTAAGCAATCGACCTCCGGGTGGCCAACCCGACGGTCGAGTCCCGTGCGCCCATTGCCATCACACCCTCCCCCTCGCCGGTAGATGCAAGATATACTACATCCTCATAATTAAGTTTATTTCTTTCCAATAATAAATTAAGCAGCTCTTCTGCTACAGAAGAAGGATTTCTCTTCCTTATCTTTTCAATTCGTTTATCAATAATCACTTGTTCATTGCCGTACTTCAGCAGTACTGCTTTTATATAATTTCCTCCAACATCAATTCCCAGTGTGTAAAGTTTATGGCCCATATTAATTTACACTTTTAACTTTATTCTGTGATTTCTTATTCGGCAAGTCTGCTCTCAAATTCCTTCGTGCAAACATTGCTCCGCCTAATGCACCCATGAAGATAGAATCTGTATCAATATTAATGGTAATATCATTTCCGTAACTTGCGTAAATCATATCCTTAATATACTTTAGAACTGCCTGATTACGTGCAACACCACCGGTAAAAGTAAACTCATTTCTTACTCCCCCGGAACGAGCAATTAAAGACATCGCCCTGATTACAATTGATCTATGTAATCCTGCAAGAATATCTTCACGCTTTTCACCCACATTTAAAAGCTCCCTGATTTCTGCCCCGGCAAACACGGTACAGGTGGAACAAATGTTCACTTCTTTCTCGGCATCAAGTGCTAACGGTCCTAATTCATTTAGTGATAGGCTGAATTCGTCGGCAACATAACCAAGATATCGTCCGCACCCTGCTGCACATCGGTCGTTCATATGAAAACTTGTTACCAGTCCATGGCTATCTACCTGAATAGCTTTTGTATCCTGCCCGCCGATATCCAGGACGGTTCTTGTGTTTGGAAAAATTGCATGTGCACCAAAAGCATGACACAGGATTTCTGATTTTATACTATCTTTAGGGAAAGGAAGCAAAGCCCTTCCATAACCGGTTCCAACCATATTTGCTATGTGTATCTCCATTTCAGCAATATATTCAATGTGATCTTTTAACGATTCAGAAACGGATTGATAATTGCCCTCAAGCAGATGTAATTCAACATCGAAGTGAATACTTTTTTCCTCATCACCCGATCTTCCGACACCATTATATTTCTCATCAAGGATTTCAATTGATTCATGAACAAGTTCAACAAAATTATAATCCACCATTTCATTTTCCACAGGAGTTATGCTCTTATCAAACAAGAGCATAAGAGGTTCGAAAAAATCTTTATCAAGTTTTTCAACCTCCGCATGATACTTTTCACCAATTACATCCCGAAAAAACTGGTTTTTCTCCCCAAGGTGTCCGTGCAAGTATTCATTTTTTATTCCAGGTCCTATGTTAGATATTATATCATCAACATAACCGGAGAGCTTTTCTTTCAGTTCATCAGTGAATGATGTGTTAACAGTTTTTTTAAGTTCTTTGTGAAGAATTTCGAGCCGCTCTTTAAACTGAAGATATTGAAAAACAGCTTTCAAGTCTTCTATGTAAGTAAGCTTTTCAGGGTGGTCTTCTATTTCATTTTTTAATTTTATTTTCAGCAGATTAAACCTGGCATCAAAAGTAGCTTCGAGACGCGCAATTTCAGCTGCAACTTCATAATTAGCCCTTGTGTTTGTTATTCCTCTTCCAATGATTTCATCTTTTTCATTGATGATAATGGCTTTGGATGTTGTTGATCCGAGATCGACTCCTAAATAATATTTGTTCATTTTATTAGAATTCCATTATTCAATAATTAGTTTACGCTGTTCCAGCATCTGGAAGAAAGACTCCAGCCGGTTTTTAATATTTGCATAAGAAAAATATCTTGGATCAACCAGATCGGATTCAATAAACCCAACAGGTATTTCAAGTTTTTCTTCCAAAGTCCTCATCATTAATAGCTGCCCGGCAGAGAAGGAATTACAACTTTTTATGGAATTAACAAGGAAGCCGTCTGCGTGGTACTCAGTTATACATTTTTCAAGCAGATCAATCCGCTGGGGAAGATTTAAATTTGTGTAACAGTTCATACAATATTCGGCAAGGCTTTCAAGCGGTCTGTTCGGATCGTGCCGGAAACCCATATCGTAAACTCCGCCGACCTTTGTATAAGTTGAAGCAACGATAACAGCCCCAAGATCATAAAAGAGTTTCCAGAACTCGCGGAAGCTTGTCCAGTTTGGAGGTCCTTCCACAACAAGCCGGAATCGTTCTTCTTCAATTTCACCTTCCGGAGTAACGGGGCCCAATCCTTTTTCAGCTCTTTCAAGAATCTCTTTATAAAGTTCCTGGTAATAATTTACTGCTTCAGGTGTTCCCCTGAATCCAATATTAATCGGGCCTATGTAATATACACCCGCAAAGTATGCATCTATAGGCGAAGGAACATTCTTAGGAGTATCAAAAATATCAACAATAAGGTTTTCAGTTTTAACAGAGTTTTCAAGTATTCCTTTTAATTTATCTTCATCATATTTAATTCCGGAAACCTTTTCCATCTTAGGAATAACTTCCTCCTTTAACTGCTTAACCATGTACTGTGTCATCTCTCCGGTAATTTCACCATCTTTCTGGTAAGGAGTATGAAGCATTGCAATTTCTACATTGGGATATAAATCTTCAAGTGATTCGAACCACTTTAGAAAAGTGAAACAGCCAGTGTAACTTAAAAGCAGCAGATCCGGATCGGGAATCTTTTCACCCGTGGGGCCAATATTTCCTTTTAGCATCATCCCGATATCGCACTTAACATAAGTACAAACATCTTCGGAATGCCCATACTTTTCAGCTTCGCGGATGTAATCACCCGATTTTTTTCTCATACCTGATTGAAGCGCATTTATTTCCGGATAAACAGGTATCAGATCAAATGCGTGGATCAATTCAGAAAGATTTCCAGGTACAAAAGTGTAAACAACTTTTTTACCCGTTTCCTTTGCAGTGCTTAAATCTTTAAAAAGTTTCCCCGCCATCTCCTTTTGAAGGATCATGCTTCTTTCTTTATTAACTTCTGCTCTTTGCTTTGTTGCCGACGACATATTCTTACATCTTTTTATTAATGATCTTTATTTAATCTGCTGTTACTTCTTCGCCCCAGAGTTTTATTGAATCGGAAAATGCTCCAACCTGTTCTTTAATATTTTTAAATTGTCCTGTGTTTTCTGCATATTGAATGCTGATATAACGAAGATTTATATCATCACAAGCTTTTTCATAGATAGGAATATCCAGCAACGCAGGATCACAGAAACTAGGAGAAGCAAAAATTATTCCATCAACATTTCTTTGTTTAGCAAGCTCAATCAATCTTGCTTCTTTAGGATTATCAATATCGTACACAGAGGAGGAGAATGTGCTTTGAGTAAGGTATGCTTCCACAAGAGCATTTAGCGGGTCATCTGTGTCAGCATCAATATCTCCCTGTATCCATCTTGATCCAAGCATAAAATCATCTTCTACAATATAACAACCGGCGTTCTCAATTGTTTTAATTAAGCCAACCGGAGGCTGTTCGCAGAATGAACCGGATACAAGAATTTTTATTTTATCCATCGGTTCGCCGATTTCCTCCCGGATAAAATCGGAAACAGCTTCCAATATTTCATTATGTTCTTCAACAGGAATAACCAGACCTGCACGGACAAGATAGTAAACTTCTTCGGCTGTTAATCTCCATGGAAATTTTTCCCTTTTATCATAAATGTTTTTTATCAATCTCCTGTTAATATTGTAGAGTTCTATCGAATTGTTTAATGCTTCGGTGGTTACTTCTGCTTTGTTAATTTTTTTAATTGCTTCAAGAACGTGTTCAATTTCGCTTTTATAAAATGTTCCGCCAATCTCCGGTTGAAAATTTTGGGGGAGATCGAAATAGCTGACAAATTTGCCTTTCTCCAAAATTTGAAACATTCCTGATAGATTTCTAATAACATCGCAAATTGCCGGAAAGATAAAACCATCAATTCCATCAAAGTGCTTATCTAAAGCGAGTTCAATAATTCCCCTTGGAATACGGCATATATACGATTGATAATATGCATCCCCTTTTATAATCTGTTTCCTGTCCCCTACGCCATAAATTCCTACTGTCATTCCGTTTGCTGCATGAACAATTTCCCTCGGGAAATAAACCGGCATATGCCCAACTAAAATTCTGTTATTTTCTTTAGCTTTCCACTCTTTGGCTCTTTTAAAATTCAAGTCGAATGCAAGCTCTTTACATTTTTCAATCAGATTCTTAATTCTTTTCATTTAGCATTATGAAATAGAAATAATAAATAATCATCATTAACTTTACTAGATAATAAGACATTTTTGTCTGAAAATCAATTGAGATAAATTGACTTTCAATTGAGATCCTTTTCCGCTTTTATTTTACTATTAAGTTAATCACTATAAAATTACAAATTACTTGCTATTTGTCAAATTATATGCCGGTTTTTATACCTAATATTTTTAACAAAAATACTAAAGATGATTATTAACGAAGAGATCCCAGATTATTTGAGAGCTATTCTTACAATATCTACTACCGATAGTCCTTAATAGAAATGAGTATTTATGAATCTGTTTGCAAAAATAAATACTATTTTATTCGCCTGCTTTTTTTTCGAGTGTAAAGGATTTTATATTTCTCCGGGTTGGCTATAAAACATTCCTTGCAATACTCTTGGGGCAGATGATCAGGATCAACATCTTTAACCATTACTTCAAATCCAATTGATTCATACATCTCAACCTGTTCGCTCACACGATCGTTATCAATAATACTTCTTCTTTCCCAATCGGCCATATTTTTATTTTTTGAATTATCCATCGTTTATTAAAAAAGATCGTCAAGATCATTGCCGGAATCAGGCATCTTTCCATGATTTTGGAGATATTTTTGCAGCAGCTCACTCTCTCGTTTTGTAAACATAGGATCAGCTTCATAAATAAAATAAAATGCATTCTCGTTATTATTCAATTTCTCCAGCAATGTTTCTTTCATGTTATCAGTACCTTTAATATTGTATACTTCTTTTTTTTCATTAAGAAACTGAATTACTCCTTCCTTCGAAGGTACTGATTCGATAACGTTAGCATCAAACTTCATGTATTTTTCAGGCGGAAAAGGATTGTGTCTGAAGTTCAGTCGCAGATCACACCGTAGACATCTGCTTCCTTCTTTAATTGCTGAATCTTCTTTATAAGTTAACTCAAATGGATTAAAGTTAAATTTTCTTTTATCAGCATTAATGTAACTAACTTTCTCACGTTTTGAAATGCTAAAGCCATCTTCACGTCCAATAAACATTTCATTATCGCTGTATATGTTTTTTTCAAAATCTATATTACCGTCGCCGCCTAAGAATTTATCTATTGATCTTGCAGCTTTCCTGCCATGACCCACAGCATCAATAACTGATGAAGGTCCTGATACAATATCACCTCCAGCAAAAATTCCTTTAACATTTGTTTCAAGTGTATGATGGTCTACTTTGATTATTCCATTTGAAGAAACAGATTGTTTAATCTCGTCATTCAGAAACCCAGTATCCGCTTCTTGTCCTATACAAATAATAACTTCATCTCCTGAAATCATTTGGGTAGCAGATTCATCATAAGTTGGTGCAAAATTTCCACTTTCGTTAAATACACCTGTGCATTTTTTAAGATTAACTTCAACTAAATTTCTATCATCATTTAACTTTATTATGCTGCTTATGCCCCAGCTGTTTAATATTTCTATTCCTTCTTCTTCAGCCTCTTTAATTTCAGTGTCATATGCGGGCATCTCATTCTTTTGTTCAAGGCAAACGATTGTAACTTTTTTAGCTTTCAATCTAATTGCTGTGCGGGCTGCATCGGTTGCAACATTTCCACCGCCAATAATTATCACAGATTTCGAATCAAAACAATCTGAAGCCAATTCATTTTTGGCAACCTTGTTTAAAAATTCAACTCCGTATCTTACCTGGTCAAGTTCAGCACCTGCAGCAGAAATAAGTTTACTTTTCGACAATCCAGCTGATATAAATACAGCATCAACACCATCTTTTTTAATAGACTCAATTGTCTCATCCTTACCGACTGAAATATTCGTCTCTATTTCAACACCGCTTTCTATAATTCTGCTTATATCATTTTCTAAAATATCAATAGGTAATCTGTATCTTGGAATTCCATACCTTAACATACCGCCGGGTTTCTCTTCTTTTTCATATACTTTAACAGAATGTCCTTTCATTGCAAGGAAATAGGCTGCCGTTAGACCAGCCGGCCCACTTCCAATAACAGTTATTTTCTTTTCCGTTTTTTCCTTTGGTTTTTCAAGCGGTGGCAAAGTGCTGTTGCTCAATGCAAAGTCTTTAATCATACGGATGTTAACTGGTTCGATTTTTTCTTTTAGGAATTCAGAAAATTCATTTCGCCTGCATTCAACTTCGCAGGGATGGAAACATATTTTACCAAGGACAGATGGAAAGGTTAATCTCGATGCTATTACTTCAGCAGCTTCCTGAATTTTTCCCTTTGATACAAGACGAAGATACAAAGGAATGTTCACTTCACCGGGACACGCAGTTCTGCAAGGGACCAGTTCAGAAAACTCCTTCAGTCTCGGTTTGGCTTTATCCTGTAATGCGCCGGTTGGACATACCTCAACACATGAACCACAGAATTTACACTCGGCTTCATTTAACATTGGCCCGTTAACCGTACCGATTATCAGCTTATCATTATTAATTACTCCACCGAGCGCATAAACACCTTTTACATGCTGACAGACTCTGACGCAACGACCACAGGCAATGCATAGATTAAAATCGCGGTTAAACAATGGGTCGCTGTTAATTTTCGGACGATTTGCATACTGATATCGTGCGGTTTCAGGAGCAATGCCAATATAATCTACAACCTTTTCAAACTCGCAATTGCCAAGAAGTTCGCAACATCTTTCTTCAGAAAGTACATTGCCCGGGCAAACAACTGTGAGTGGAATGCATCCTTCCCTCTGACTGCAAGTAAGACAGGAGTGAGGATGGTTTGCCAGAATGGGGATAAGTTTTTTTTGTCTTTGTTTCCTGATTTGTTCAGTGTCAGTACTTATAATCATTCCATCCTGCACCACAGTTTTACACGACGGTATAAATTTATCTTCACCTTCAACCTTTACGATACATAATCCACATCCAGAGATTGAATTTATCGATGCATCTGTTTCATTAGTAAATTTATTTTCGCCCTGAAAAACAGTGTGCGATAATTCTAAAGAATGGAATGGAGGCAAATCGGGATGGCTGCATAATGTTGGGATGTAAATATCCGCTGAGCGGGCTGCTTCAAGAATAGAAGTCTCTTCCGGAATTTCTACATCAACATTGTTAATATTACAACGTATCATAATTTATTCTACCAGGAGTGGGTTATTGCTTCGAGCTCACAAGCAGCAATACAAGGTTCTTTACTGGAATCATTAACAGTTTTACATGGAGCACATGAGTATTTAATCTTTTTTCTATGTTCTTCTTTAACTACTGCCATTTTATCATCAGCAAGAGGATCATATTCATTTTCCACAACATCAAGAACTCCTGCAGGACAAACAGGAATGCAATCCCCACAACCATTACACTTATCAGTATCAATAGTTATAAAGAATTCTCCCGATCCATCTTTATATCCGAAGTTTGCTATCATATTATTTCCTGGCTTTTTCTGCCAATACCTTAGCGAATAATGCCGCCCCAAGAGCCCCCGCTATTTGAGTATCGTAATCTGTCTTGAGAGTTTCAATCCCAATTTCTTTTTGAAGCCGGTTGACAACTCCAATGTTTTTTGCTATACCACCTGTAATTACAAAATCTTTTTGAATTTCAATTCTTTCAAGAAGTGCTACAACCCTATGTGCCATTGCAGAGCTGTATGCAGCAAGAACCTTATTTTTTGGCCAGCCCTGTCGCAGTAAGCCTGTTGCTTCCGATTTAGCAAAAATTACGCAAGTACTGCTAACCGGTTCCGGTTCCTCATCAATGTCAAATGATAATTCACCTACATCTTCAATAGATAAAGATAAAAGATCAGCAAACACTTCCATTCCTCGTCCTGTTCCGGCAGCACACTTATCGTTCATAAGAAAATTTACAACCTTACCTTTTTCATCACATTGGATAGCTTTGCAATCCTGTCCTCCCATATCAATCAAAGTCCGGACGGTATTACCATACATAAAGTTTGCACCTCTTGCATGGCATGCAATTTCAGTTATTGTCTTGTTGGCAAACGGAACATTAACCCTTCCATAACCTGTTCCAACTATATAATGAAAATCATCAAGTTTCATATCGCTATCTTCCATTGCCCAGTTCATTGCATTTTGAGAACTCATAGGGCTATCGGATCCGGTTCTCATATTCGAATATGAATAGAGCTCACCATCTACAAGAATAACTGCCTGCGAACTAACCGAACCAACATCGACACCCGCACTGATGGTTGTTCCGGATTTCCAGTCAATAGCATCGCTTTTCCAATTATATTCTTTCCAGCGCCAGAATTCTTTTGCCATTATAAAATCCCTTTATTTTATTAGGACTAATTAGTAATTAACGCAGCTCCGTAAGCACCGACATACTCCGGATCATCAGGAATGATAATTTTTGCCTGGAGATCTGTTTCAAGAGAATTAATAAACCCCGTGTTATAAGCAACACCTCCTATCAAGGCAATCTCTTTCTCAAAGCCAACCTTACGTACCATAGAAGTTATCCTTGATGCAACGGCATCATTAATCGCTTTGGCAATATCTTCTTTAGGAGTTTTTGCATGCAGAAGAGACACTACTTCTGATTCTGCAAAAACAGCACATTGAGCATTCATCGGAATTTCTTTATCAGATTTTAAAGATAGTACTCCAAACTCCTCAAGGGGAATTTCAAGTGCCCGTGCCATTGCTTCGGTAAAAGATCCTGCTCCTGCTGCACACTTTTCGTTTATAGCAAAATCAACAATCTTCCCCTCTGCATTACATCTGATACTGCGACCTTCTTCAGCTCCAACATCTATAACTGTTTTAACTTCGGGATACAGGCTTGTAGCGCCCTTTGATGCGGCGGTTACATCGGTAATACTTTTGGTTGCGAAATCTACTACTTTCCGCCCACTGCCGGTGGAGGTAATCGAATTTACTTCATCCCGGGATATACCTGTCTTTTGTAGTACCTGTTTAAAAAGATTAGCTGCATTCTCTTTACTTTCAAAACCCGTAGAAACTTGTTCCTTTGCAATTACATTTCCATCTTTAATAATCAAAACTTTTATGAATTTTGCACCGACATCTATACCAACTTGTATCATATTAACCTCAATTTACTTTTCAACTATAGAAAATTTATTTTTTTAATTGAACATTATTTGTTGCCTGCTATTCAATCATCTCCAATCCAAGAGTTTCCATAAATGAATCTATCCGGGAACCTGTTTGTGCTTCGTCGAATTCTCTTTCATCACCCATGTTGCCTTCAAAGGTCATTACAGGATATCCCTCATCAATTAAAGCAAGACGGTTTTCAGCTATTCCAATAGAAAGACCTTCACAACCGCGATTATAATGAAGCATAATACCGTTTAGTTTCCATTCTTTTGCAATGCGGGTCATCATATCGCTCTTTAGATGTGGAGAATAAAAATGCTGCCATTCCGGTTTACTTAAGTTCCAATCTGTAAGTATTCTAAGTGCCTGATCTCTGTTTTCAATTTTGATTCCCTTTTGCTTCGGAGTTGTTCTTGGTCCCCATGAGCCGTCTTCTTTAACTTCCCATACTCCTATTAAACCAAATGTATATAAGGAACCAACAGAGACAGCACCAAACTTTTCGAGATATCTGAAAACTTTGAGAAATCCCCAGGGAGGTTGGGTATCAGACATAAGCCTGCATCTTTCATGCTTCACTGCGGCAATCTGATTTTCAACACGGTATTTTACTTCATCAAGCAGCTCTTCATAAAAATCAGCAACTTTCTTCGAGTGCTTTTCAAGTGTACCAAGAACATACAAAGAAAACATTGACTTTTCATCAAGAGGTGCAGGCACTGCTTTATTCAACTCACAAATCTCAGCCCATACTGATGTAGAACGGCATTCGTTATGCACAGCTTCTATTAGTTTTTCATCATCATACTTTCTTCCGGTTGTTTTTTCGAGCCATTCAATTCCATCGTGCATTTGATTAACTACATATTCTATTCGATTATCTGTTACCTCGGTGTAGGGACCGACTGCAACATCAATACAGAATGTTGGTATTCCTCCTTCCAATTCTGAAGCAACCTGGTACCACTTTGCATGGCTGCAGCAAATATGGTCCTGCCATATAAAATCAGGCTTGGGGAATTTTCCGCCAAATGCATATTCATCAAGTATAACCGATCCCCAGTAATTTCGCATATATGAACATAAGTCCCTTGCGTATCCTCTCTTTTCAACTGCTTCCAGGCAGCGAAGTGATAATTCTTTATCAAAAGCAATGCTGGCACCATATGGCTCACCTGTTATAGGATAAATATCATCACCGAGTCCTGCCGGTATTGCACCAAAGCTCCACGCTCCTCCTGCCCATCGTAGTCCCCCGTTTTCATGAGCATTGGCGTAATTCTTATAAAAATCATTTCTGATTTCTTTTGCTTTATTCCAGCACTTTAATTGTTCTGTTTTATATGTTGGTATTTTCATGAATATTTCCCCATGTTAAACGAATAAATCTTCTTCTTGAAGCATTTCTAAAAACGCTTCAACACGAATTTTAAATTGTCCAATTGGAACTGTAACATCAAACTCAAGAAAGAGAGTTTTAATACCAGCATTATTCAGTTCCTTTGTAATTGCCGGGATATCGAGTTCGTGCGGATCACAGAATTTCTGCTGAATTACAATAGCTCCTTTTACATCGTAATCTTTAGCCAGTTTAATTATATGATCAACGCGTGATCTATCCATCCAGTCTTTACTTGGGCAGGCAGGTCGCTCTACATATCGTTTTGCTATTAGGCTGAGTGGATCGCTGCTGACTTCTTCTACATTATTCCAAAAATAACGTGTGCCGATACAATGGTCTTCGATTACGATTGTACCGTCCACCGATTCAACCATTTGCACAAATTGTATATCATCATTCTCACTTCCAAGCAGCATTAGTCTTGTTCCGGTGTTTTTTGCACCTGATCCGGTTTTGAGTTTCTCAAGCAATTGTATTAAGACCTGTATGTGTTCCTTCTTATCAACTAACTGTTGAGAGATAGCTATCTCCATGGTTTCTTCCCCTGATATCAGCGGGTTTTCCTTCTTCTTATATTCATAAAGCTGATGCATTAATCTTCGGCTTTCGTTCATTAGCTTTATTCCTGCATGAATATCTTCATTACCAATTTCCTTACCAAGCCATTTCTCTAATGCAGCTTTAAAGGCTTTCAACTCACCCGTGAGAAAAGTAACAGCATGCGGACTTTGAACATTGTTGGGCATTGGAAGATAATATTGGAAGTCTAGCGGGATATGTTTTATCCAGCTTGTGTAAGCCTGTCGGATATGCAAACAGGATTGGGCGATCATTATCCCATCCAGATAATCGTATTTTCCCTTTAAACCCTGCGCAAGACAATCTCTGCAAAATGGACAGAACATTCCAAATATATGTGCTTCAGAAACATCCTGTGGTTCGTGTCCTCCAAGTATCCGAACGGGAAGTATATTCGCGGCGTATAAAATTTCTTCGGGAACGTAAGTGCAGAAGTAGCCAACAACTTTACCCCCTGTTTTTTCTTTCCAGGCTTTTGCGTAAGTGTGCCTGTTTTGTTCCCAATCCCTGAATTGATCTACCATTTTAAACTCCTCTGATTTCGTGAAGTGATAGATTTATATTTTATTAACAGGTCTGCTCTAAGAAGGTATTGAAATAAAAAATGTTTTTTACTACTAAAAAACAATTTCCTTAAACCTAAATCAGAGCATTTTAGTTTTAACTAATTACCTGTTTTTTATGATTCACGTTTTATTACAGTGGCCATAGTAACACCGCCGCCGCCGCAAATTCCGGCAACACCATAATTCTTATCTAATCGTTTTAGAGCGTGATATAATGTTACTAGTATTCGGGCACCACTAATTCCGGTTGGATGACCAAGGGCTATGGCACCACCATGAACATTAAGTTTATCTCTATTCCATTTCAATACTCTTTCATTAGCAAGTACCTGTATAGCAAATGCTTCATTTACTTCTATAAGATCCATTTCTTCTAAACTCATTCCAGCTTTTTCTAATGCTACAGGAATAGATAAGGCGGGGCCTTCGCCCATGGTTGCCGGTTCAACAGCGACCTGGCTGTAAGATACGATTGAGAATAATGGTTTAGCACCGAGCTTCTCTGCCATTTTTCTGTGTGTAATTACAAGAGCAGTAGCTCCATCGCTTAACCCGCAAGCATTACCTGCGGTAACTGTTCCATCTTTTCTAAATGCAGGTTTTATTTTAGCCATTTTTTCTTTATCAATTTCATACCTGATCGTTTCGTCTTTATCA
>Ga0209536_100011932_pt1 | contig 12680 bp, 12 predicted proteins | sample DeeMarSeWOR28_12_FD_187461 | JGI IMG/M metagenome (GOLD analysis project Ga0209536, IMG submission 187461) | Marine sediment microbial communities from White Oak River estuary, North Carolina - WOR-2-8_12 (SPAdes) (version 2) | ecosystem: Environmental > Aquatic > Marine > Intertidal zone >...
GTATCCTCACTTCTGAAAGAAAAATTTCATTACAGATTAATAACAGATAATGTGTCGCGAGTGTAAAGAAATATTTTAATTATCCTGAAGTGATTTACTCCTTCCTTTTTCCTATTAAGTGCCCGGGCCGAAAGGTCTGTATTGTTCCTTCAAATGACTTACCATCAGAAGAAATAGTTACCATAAATTTGTAGGTTCCATGATCCCCATCAATGCTACCTTTTAATTGATTTCCTCGAACCATTCCCCGTAATTCATATAAGCTATCTTTTGTGGATACGACTGTTTTATCTTTTTGTTTCATTGCCCATTGTCCGCTGGTGTACATATCGCCATCGACACTCCAAATTCCAGTCCATGGTTCAACGATGCGTTTTTCATCATCAGAAATCACTGCTACTTTTGTTTTGGTTGCACCCTCGGAAGACATTTCCGGTTTAACCGTTTTTTTGGTGCTCGATTTGTCAGCTTTTTGGGGGCTTATGGTGCTTCTTTCAAGGTTAAAATAAAAATCACCCATCAGCGATGATGACTCCCAGGGAATTTGTCGACCATTTGTTTCATTTGCGACATCAATCCTGGCTTGTTTTAAAACCAGCTCGACAGGCAAATTCGGCTTAATCATATGCTTCATTAAATACTTGGTAAAAATTCCATTTCTTTCAGGACCATCGGCAGCGACTTCACCAGGGGCTGTAGCATATGCGATAAGTGAGCCTTTAGGGGCATCCATTCTTGCTAAGCCTCTTTCACTGGTCCGAAAGTTCCTTGAAAAGGGATTATTGCGGCAGGCATCAAGAATAACGATGTTTATTTGATTTTCAGCATCTTCCATTTTTCCTAGCACACGGCCCGCATCAACAGCTTCATATTTTACATCAGTCTCTGATTCAATTTTAGCATCGACTGGAATAAGATAATTGCGACCTTCGACCTGCATACCGTGCCCGGCAAAATAAAATAAACCTACACCACCGCCCCTTAATTGCTTGCCAAAAGATCGGATGGCATCTTCCATAGTTCTAAGGTCGGCATTCTTCTTAATAGTAACTGTAAATCCCATTTTTGTTAAAGTCGCAGTCATATCCTCAGCATCGTTTAAAGGATTTTTAAGTGGTGCGGTTTGATATGCGCTGTTGCCGATAACGAGAGCAAGGCGCTTAACGTCGGGTTTTAATCCGCGATTCTCAGCATACAGGATGATAGGTGTGAAAAGAAAAAGCAGGGATGGAATAAGAGCTGTGATTTTCTTCAGGAACATTCTAAAGTCCCCTCCATTATTAAGATAAAGAGCGGGTGTTTTTAAATTTCAGCAATATTCTATAGGATATTTGATGTCAAATCTAACAATCATGAAGTTTGGATATATTGAGAAACTGCCAACTATCAGGTTTTTGCAGATACCATATGAATATCACAGTATTTTTGAAACCTCAAAAGTTGTATGTTGTTGGTACCGCAAGTCCGTAAAAATTCAATTTACAAGCCAATACCTGTTGGCCGAAACCCATTATTGGCATAGCTTTTGAGCGAATGCTCTTGTTTCTTCATCGACATCGAATAGACACTCATAGATAATCGAATCTTTTAGCTGGTTGAGTTTATCAAGATTAACAACAGAATCATGACGACAGAGACTGCAAGGTGTATTTTCATAGACCCATATCAATGGTTTCGCCAAAGTTGGATCGTCATAGTGTTTTTCTTTGTAAATCCGTCTCAATGGAAATCGTGACTTAAGGTCGTACTGATCTGTTAATTTAATAATGCTACCTCCTAAATGGTGCGCTTCATATTTGTCAGGGCTAATTCTGTTAAGCGCTTGGGCAATTAAGTGTGCATCCCCATCTTGATAATTACGAATAAATAAATTAAGAACATTTTCATCAGGACCTAAGAGTTCACCCTTTTGGACTTTTTGTCTTGCCAGCTTGTGAACTTGTTTATCAGAAATCTGCGCTAATGATGCAATTGAAGCTTTTCTCAAGGAGTCATTATTTCCTGTCGCTAATTCAAATACTCTTTTATCTAATCTCGGCATTGGAGTACCGGCAAATACCCATAGCAAGCGCAATTGTAAAGATTCGTTCTTTTCTTTCAGAAATTGGAAATATATTTTCTCAAGTTCACGAGCTGATGCAAATTGACCAAATCGCATATAAATATAATCGCCTTCCCCTACACCATTTCGTGCATCTTCTATAATGCGTTTAAGAGTATATTTTTGTCGAAATTGCTGATGCGCATCATTATCACCTTCCTGCACCATTAATTTTGCAAATTGAAATAATTCTTGCAGATCATGATGATATTTTTCTTTCTTTAGTGCATTAAGTATTTTATTTCGAAACACAGGAAATTCTTGCCTGTTTTTTATCATGCCCCAAAGCCTTTCTGCTCTGCTTGATTCGCATTGGGGATCATAAGCTTGGTTATGAAGGCAAGCATTCAAAACTAAGTCCTCAATATTTTTGAGTCCATGGTGTTTGACATGCAATAGAGCTCGACCCAAACCTTTTTTAAGGGCTTCGGCAAAATCTTCTTCGTTTAAAGGTGCTTTAAAATTCTTTTCAACTTTAACCATAATTGAATTTTTTTAAGCAAATTAAATATTGTTATTTACGAAGTTCCAACCGGCGAAAGTCGATCGCCTTATTAATGATATCTTCAAATCCTTTATTCTCAAACAACTGGTACTCGAAATCATTTTGCTCCTTGAAAGACTCCAACACCTCACGATAATAATCATTCACATCCACATTACCTAAGTTAAATCTCACTGGTAAAGACCTCAATTTGCGCTTAATTTGTCTATAGGTGTAAAAATGATATGTTTTCCAAACAGTTTCATCTTCTTTTACAGGCACCACATAGCAAATTTCTAACTTCATTAGATGCTTTGCCGTCTTTCTTTTGTTCATTACCTTATTAATAACAATATCCCAGTTTTCATATTGTAAAGGTTCACCTTCATTTACTCGTAGATTTTGATCAAGGGCATCGGGCAGTTCTATCTTTTTAAGTGTTTCCAATATTTCCAGCAAAGCTTTCTCTTCAAGCTTATGAACACAGCTATGTTTCCATTCAGATTTAAGCCAATTGTTCCAATTTTGTCTTTCAACCCCTTTAATAGTTCCTGTCTTAGCAAAAAATATCAATACTCCTCCAGTGCTACATGTTACCATCAGGTCATCTGATTTAAAAATTGCTGACGAATATGGATTTCTTTCATATACTTTAATGAGGGCCTTAAAATATAAGTTAGCAAATTCTTTTTGATGTTTCCAATTTGCATAACATGCCCAATGCATTGGAGTATCACTAAATCGCCATAGAGGATGTCTTTTATCACTGATAAAGTGAGAAGTGGCAAATATTGGGTCAGTTAATCGCTTTTTGCAGATCGAGCATGTTGTTGCATATGTACCATTCTTTTTTAGTCGAATTAACGCCATAGATTTTTTTTGTATGTAGCGTAGTGGTGAGCCGTAGCTCTGATTAGTGTCAGAAAATCAAATATCAGCCAAGTACCGATACATTGAGATACCTGAAAAATACCAAAATTGCAGATACCGTAAATTAAAGAATTTGAAAATTAGGAGTTTGAACATCAAACTCTCGACTTGATTTTGATGTTTTTAGATATGAAAAACTACTGAATATTACAGAAATCTCATGTTCTGGATGAAATATAATTCTGTGGACATATAATCGATTAGACTCAATATCAAATTCGTCATAAAGTATTTCTGATTCATTATTTTTTGATAGTGACTCAAATGCGCTAATATCTGATAAGTTGAATACAACACCTGAGTTGCTAATATCTAAATCAAAATAGCTGTCCTGCAAATTACCGCATCTTAAAAGAAGATGTACCGATGTTAATTTTCTATCAACAATAATTCTTCTAATCAGGCCATCGTGGATCGAAATCTCTTTGGCAAAGTCCAAAATATTATATGGAAACTTCTCGGAAATGCTATCAAAATATGACCAATAGTTTGACACCACCTTTTCGCTTTCTTCATCAGCCATTTCGCCATTGCACCAATCACGCGTGAAAAATCTCATAGATTCTCTTAGTATATTCGATTATGCATTAAATTTTAATGATAGTGATATATTGATCTGTAGTTCGCCCCAATTACATATATCGTAATATGATAAGAAAATGGGCGAGGCATGCATCCTGCCCCCTGTTGATGGCTAGCTATTATTCGTTCAATAGAAAAACATACGCTTGCTTGCTATGTCCTGTTGAAACAATCACAAGCTGACTTGGCGTAATATCGCTTACAACATAGCCACCTCGGGCAAGTTGATCCCCAAGAGTATATGCCGTACCATTAATAATGGCAAATTTGATATCGCCCAGGCGCATAAATCCAGTATAAGATACGTTTGGATCTGGGGTCACCATCTTTTTCCTGGGTGGTTGTTTAGGTTGATCCGTTAATGCTATGCTGATTAGTGGATCTTGTTGCCATCCCTCTGCTATTCGCTTGATGGTATATTTATCTTTTTCGGAAATACCTTCCAGAAAATCTTCAGTAATCTTATTAATAAATTCCACTAAAGGATTCTCTGTTATCTCCTGCAGTTTAGTTTTGTCTCTGAAAAAGGTATCAAAAGCACCACCAGCAACTGTTAACAGCATTAGAATTATAATTATATTTTTGCGTATTACCAAGTCCATCACCTTCATACAATCACCTCCGCACTGTCAATTGTCACCCATCGCCCGTGCGGTTTTTGCCAGCCGAACCAAGTTCATAAATTCCGAGCGGTAGCCGAATCGATCTTTTCCCCGTACGGACTCGGCTATCTTGATGACGTCATTATAGGTAAAGTCCTTCACATGGGAATCACCGCGCAGCAGTTGGCCGAAAGCCGCCACCGCCGATGCAAACCTGACTTCATCCGGGGCACTGGCCAAAGATTGATATTCGCTTTTTTTATCTACGGCTCTTGTTAAGAGAAGACTGTCTTTGGATTCCGGAAGTTTATAGCGGATTTTTAAAAAGGCGTATTCTCCGCTTTTTTCTTCTACATTTTCTTTGCCGGCTGTTTCAGGTTTTCCGTATCTGAGGTCGTCGATCAATTTTGCAGTACTGCCTGTGGGGGTTATTTCATATAGGGCCGTCACACTGTGACCGGCACCCACGTCTCCGGCGTCCACAAGATCATTATTAAAGTCCTCGCGGCGGAGCAGCCGGGTTTCATACCCGATGAGCCTGTATTCGGTTATTTTTGCGGGATTAAATTCAATCTGAATTTTGACATCTTTGGCAATGGTAAACAGGTTGGCATGGGCTTCATCCACAAGAACCTTGCGGGCTTCGTTTAGGGAATCGATATAGGCTGCAACGCCGTTTCCGTTCTGGGCCAGCTTTTGCATCAGGGCATCGTTGTAATTTCCCTGACCAAAACCGAGCACCGTAAGGAAAATGCCGGTTTTGCGTTTGCGCTCTACAAACCCTTTGAGTTCCTCAGGGTCGCGGATACCCACATTGAAATCGCCGTCTGTGGCCAGAATCACCCGGTTGACCCCGTCGGGATCGAAGTTCGCCTCCGCCAGGGCATAGGCCTGTCGGATGCCTTCCCCCCCGGCAGTGGAGCCTCCTGCGGACAGGCGCTCGAGTGCTGCAAGAATCTTTCCCTTTTCTTTTGCTTTTACAGGTTCGAGCACCGTACCGGCAGCCCCGGCATAAACGACCATGGCAACGCTGTCTTCAGGGTCGAGAGTTTCCACCAGCATCCTGAAAGCGTTTTTTAAAAGCGGCAGCTTGTCTCTGTCTTCCATGGATCCGGACACATCGATTAAAAACACAAGATTGGATTTCGGCCGTTTCTGAGCGACAATATCAAACCCCTTAATACCGATGTGAAGAAGTTTCGTATCCGGGTTCCACGGCGTAGGAAACACAGCGACCGTCGGTTTGAATGGAATCGATCTGTCCTCCGGAAGCGGGTAGTCATAGTCGAAATAATTGATCAGTTCCTCGATGCGTACGGCGTTTTTCTGGGGAAGGGTTCCATTGTTCAGCGCTCTTCTGACAAAAGCATAAGATGCGGTATCCACATCGATGGAAAACGTTGAGACCGGTTCTTCGCTGGTCTTTTTGACAGGATTCGGTGTGGCGGCTTCAAAACGGTCGCGCGCGGCATATGTCTGGTCGCGCCATCCCCTTTCGAAGGCTGTGCTTTGTGAGCTCCCGCCGTATTTGATTATAAAGGAGTTCAAGGAGTCCACCAGGCCTTCTTTGGATTTTTCTTCCACTCTTGGCGAGAAGAGTCGCCGTAGGTAGCTATATTGGTTTGGATAAGACACGAAATGCGGCATCATGACCATTACCATCAAAAAAATGCTAAAAACCGTACCGACGGCTATTACAAATTGTTTGCTCATAACAGGACCTCTTCTCAGGGTTTTATCCGTTCGACGCCTGAGCCATGAGAATCCTTCGACTTTTTCTTCTTCGGCTTTTTTAAGCTGTTCAAATTCAGCCACGGCCGCATTGAGGGCCCCTTTGCGGGCCTCCTCATTCGGTTCGGGAATCTGTATCGTATTCAGCAGCCTTTTCAGTTTGTCATTTTCCTCAGTCATATCTCGTGCTCCAGAGACTTCTTGAGTCTTTTTTTTGCCTGAAAAATCCGCCAGGAAACAGTGGCCTCCGTGCAACGAAGCACCCGGGCGGCTTCATTGTGGGTTAATCCCTCGCTAAAGACAAGCAACACTGCTGTCTTTTGTTTTTCGGGCAGTTTTTCAAGCGCTTTATACAACCGGGCGGCATCAATATGCTCATCTTCCTGCGATCCGGGATTATCCGTACTCCGTTCAGCGGCAAAGGCGGTTTCGTACACCCGTTTGGTGGCGTGTTTTCGGTGATAATCTTTTGCCGTATTGATGATAATCCGGTAGAGCCATGTTTTAAACGAGGATTTTCGGCCGAAAGTTTTCAGCTTTTGAGCGAGCTTTATTAAAACTTCCTGGGTAATGTCCTCTGCGTCTTCCTTGACACCACACCACTTATACGAAACCTTGTATACGGCCATGTAGTGCCTTTTGATCAGATACTCGAAAGCCTCCGTATCCCCGTCCACCGAAAGCTCGACAAGTTCGATGTCGCTATAGTTGTCCATCCAGTCGGTTCCTTTTATCTTTTAGACGCATGAGGGAGAAAATTCCTTTGATTTTGGTGAAAAAAATTCATTTTTTAGAAGATAGTTACAAAATGTTGGGATTTACTTTTTTGCTGCTGATATGGTGATAAATGGAAATAATACAAAGTTTGATTTTCTTTTGGATATAAAACGTATATCAAAACTGCACGCTACTTACCTTAGCGCCTGACTCCTCGGATTGTATAATGCATAAGCAAATCTTCAATATTTTACAAGATATCAAATTTTGTATAGCGTGCCTCTTGCTGAAATTATGGCAATATGGAGATTGCATAACAAAATTTGCGATGATATTAAGTAAACCCATCTCAATAATGCATCTGACGCTCAATAGCGTTGTTACCGACCTCCTCAAAATGCTCACATACGATCATGTATGCTGCGCTTTTTCGTGAGGCGGTGCCTTGCTTTTGAGCGTGATCTACGATTTTTGAGATGGGTTTAAGCTGTTTTGTTTCTTTCCCGGTAAACCGATTTTAAATGTGAGGGGTTGTAATGAAGGTAAAAGAACTTTCTTTTGGGGCCATCAACATAGACGGGAAAAATTATTTTAAGGACATCGTGATCCATAAGGGTAAAATTAAGAAGAGAAAGAAAAAAGAATCAAAAAGATTCAGAAGCCAATTTGGTCACACACCGCTATCGGTCTTAGAAAATATCCCGTGGGACGCCAAAAAGCTTATCATCGGAACCGGCCACAGCGCCGCCTTACCTGTGATGGAGGAAGTGAAAAAAAAAGCTAAAAAGAAAGGTGTCGAGCTTGTTTTAGTGAGTACGCCGGATGCGATTCTGAATATTAATGCAAAAGACACGAATTTTATCCTTCATCTTACCTGCTAATTTGCTTCAGTTCCACGTCTTTTTCTTGAAAACTGCTTGCCGTGCCGACCTGTCACGGCGTAGCTCGTAAGAGCGAAGCCGAGTGAGTGTTTGAACCCTGAACCCTGCTTAGATGCCTTTTTCGAGCGGATAGACGGGTTCCGGTTTGCGCGGTTTCAGATGCACCACGAGGATACCGGACACGATTAACGCCAGGGCAATCAGAATCTTAGTTGTAATCGGTTCTGCCAGTAGCAGCCCCCCCAGCGCAACCCCCGAGATCGGCATAATAAAAATGAACGTGTGCAGGGCCACCGCTCCGTATTTTTGAAGCAGGGTGTTCCAGGCCACGAATCCAAAGGCGGCGGTGACCAGGCTCTGGTATAAAAGCGCACCCACAATCTTTGAATCCAATTGTGCGACCATCGGCGCGTCCCACAAAAGCGCTTCCACAAAAAAGATGGGTATTGAAAAAATCATGGAATAAAGCGTGATCTGAAAAGGGCTGAAGCCGGCGATGATCCGTTTCAGGTAAATCACGCTGCAGGCCCAGATAAAGGTGGCGAACAGAATAATCAGTTCCGCAACCCTGAAGCCGGCTGTGACCCCTTTGGTTTCGGCAAACATAAAAGCGACCCCGCCGAACCCCAGAAGAATACCCAGAAATTTGCGCCCGGTAATGCGATCTCCGGGTATAAAGAAATGGGCTAAAAACAAAATCCAGAAGGGAAGCAGATTGGCGATCAAGGTCCCGCGAGAAGCATTCGATTTGCTAAGCCCGAAATAAAACATGGATAACTGAATCGCAAAAAGCACTCCCAGAATCAAAACCTGGTGAAGCTGACCTTTTTTGAGCCCGATGGTTTGGCCGGTTACCCTGGCCCAGATGAAAATCGCCATGGCCGCAATGCTGAATCGGATGGCGGCCGTGGTAAAAACCCCCAAACCGGCAAACGCCATTTTGATGGCCACCGCATTTGAGCCGAAAATGACACATAAAAAAGCCGATAAGATGCCGGCTAAAAGAGAAAATTCCGGATTTTCGACATTTTGATTTTGCATTACGTCTTTGGCACGGAAAAGTGTTTTCAAACGGTTTCAACTAAACTCTTGACGGAGAAGAAGATAAACAAAGTGGTGAGTCTATATTAGAAAAAATCAAATGGCAACGGAATAAAAGACGCTCCGATGGCCGGCAGCCATAATCCCAAAATGAATGCACACAAATTCAATTGCCTATTAAAATCTTATATGTCAGAATCCAATTTTCTACGAACAAATAGGGACGCTCAAAATCCTGCATGTGATGGGCCCCAAATGAAAAATTTGAAGATACCCGCTTTTAATTACAGTTTTATGCCCGCCGTAAAATTCGCTTCCGGCCTGGCATCCGAAATTGGAGAAGAATTGAAAGCCATCGGCGCCGCCAGTCAGGTGCTGATCATCAGCGACCCGGGGGTGATTGCAGCCGGTCTCGGGGATACGGTCACGGCCTCATTGAAAAAACAGGGGGTTGCTGTCGATCTTTTCAACGATTTAAAGGGCGAGACGTCGGCAGCGTCCATCGACGCTGCCACAGAGACGATTCGAGCCTGCCGGCCTTCAGCGGTGATCGGCCTGGGCGGCGGCTCTGCCCTGGATGTCGCCAAGATGGCAACCGTCGTGGCTGCCGCCGATCACAGCACAGAATCCTATGCCCTGATGCGCCGGCCCCTGCCGCCAAGAGCGGCAAAGCTGGTTATGTTGCCCACCACGGCCGGCACCGGAGCTGAAGTCACCCGCACAGCCGTATTCACCGACAGCCGGGGCCATAAGGTCTGGGCCTGGGGCGACGCGCTTGCCGCCGACCTGGTGATTCTGGATCCGGCCTTAACCGTATCGCTGCCGCATGCGCTCACCGCGGCCACCGGTCTGGATGCTATGGTGCACGCCATCGAGGCCTGTACCGTTAAAAGCAGTCATCCGTTTGTGCAGGCAAACGGTCTGCATGCCATTCGCCTCATATATCAACATCTGGCCGGAGCCCTGGAGCGGCCGCAGGATCTGAATGCGCGCGCAAATCTCCTGACAGCTTCAACTCTGGCGGGATTGGCAATAGATGGGGCCGGCACGGGCCTGGCGCACAGCATCGGGCATGCACTGGGTACGATCGCCGGCATTCATCACGGCAGGGCCGTTGCGCTGGCCCTGGATGTCATCTTCCCCAAAAATGCAACCACCGCCATCAACATCCATGCTGAAATCGCTGCGGCATTGGGCGTTCAGGTCGACAAAACAGCGGCTGCGCAAACAGCAAAAATGGGCGCTCAGGCGTTTGGAGGTTTTATCCGGCGGACCGGCATCGAATTATCTTTGAAGCCCGACGGCTTAAGCCCCAAGGATGTCGGCCGTCTGGTAGATGCCATATATTCAGAAGAAAACCTGCCGATGATCGAAAACAATTGCTATTCTGCCAACGAATCAGCCATCAGTGAATTTGCACGGCAACTGTTATCCCGCTGAAAATAGGAGGCCGTTTGAAGATAACCACCATCGACATTAAAAATTATATGCTGCCGCTGGATCCGCCTTTTAATGCCGCCTGGGACCCGGCACCCCGCAAGACATTTGCTGCCACCATCGTCCGGGTGAACACCGACGCCGGTATTACCGGTATCGGCTCCGGCGATGCCATGCTGGGTCTTGCGGAGCATGCAGACCTGTTTATCGGGCGCGACCCGTTCGACATCGAGCGACACTGGCAGGTCCTTGATAATATTGATTTCCATTACGGCCGCTGCTGGCCGTTGGATGTGGCACTGTGGGACATCATCGGCAAGGCCAAAGGAAAATCCATCTCCAAACTTCTGGGTGCGGCCACATCAAAAATTTTAGCCTATGCCTCCACCGGCGAGATGCTAACACCGGAGGAACGAACCGCGAGGGTGCAAAAACTGTTGGAGCAGGGGTTTAAGGCCATAAAAATCAGATTCCACCATAAAGACCCGAAAGAAGACATAAAGGTCGTAGAAGCCGTTCGCAAGGTTGTCGGAGATCAACTGGAAATTATGGTGGATGCCAACCAGGGCTGGAAAATGCCCTGGGATACAGAAATCCCCTGGGATTATGAGCGCGCCCGTCAGGTGGCCGGAGCGCTGGAAGAGCTGAATGTCTACTGGCTGGAAGAGCCCTTGCCGCATCATGATTTCCGGGGCCTGGCCCGGCTGCGCCGGGAGACCAGCATGCGGATTGCCGGCGGAGAGATGAACCGCCGCTGGCATGATTTCATAGAAATGGACATTCTCGGTTCCCTGGACGTCTATCAACCCGATGTCGTCCTGGCCGGCGGCATCACCGGCGTCAAAAAAATCGCCGCCCGGGTCCAGAAAAACGAGGCCTGGTTCAGCCCGCACACCTGGAGCAACGGCATCGGGCTGATGGCCAATCTGCATCTGGCCTGTGCGGTCAGCAAATGCCCCTTTTTAGAATTTCCATTCGACCCGCCGGCATGGACCACCGCAAGACGGGATTACATATTGCAGCCGGAGGATCGCCTGATGATCGACAAAGACGGTTATTTGCATGTCCCTGAAAAACCCGGGCTGGGCTGCGAGCTGGATGATGAGGCCCTGGCCCGCTACGCAATTTAGAAGTGGTTTTAAAGCCACTTCTAATATAAATTCCGCAAAATATGTTTACATTATCCATTGTTATCTGAGTATCCTTTTGCGATCTTTATATGAAAAATTCAAAGCATCAGGTGACAAGTCACAACCATGAAAGGAGGGCATTCAATGTATCAGGGCAATCGCGATTTTGGCATTAACACCATTAAGACCCGCAAGCAACATGCCTGCTATGGAATGGGGCTGGGAATTATCGTGCTCGATGATGCCTACCCCGGCTTTCCAGGGGATGTGCGCAACGCCAGCGCTTTTCCATACCCGATTCAATACGATATTGCCGAAGGGGTGGACAATTATACGCTGGTCTGGGAAGAGGACAAAAGCCCCTGCCGGGAGCCGATCAAGCAATCGGCCAAGCGGCTGGAAAAGATGGGCTGCCGGGCGATTGCGGCCGAATGCGGCTATTTTGCCTATTTTCAAAAAGATGTCGCCGGCTATGTGGACATACCGGTATTTATGTCAAGCCTGCTGCAGGTGCCCTTTATTCAGCAGGTGATCGGCCCGCAAAAAACGGTGGGTATCGTCTGCGCCCAGAAGCGGTTCCTGACCGACACCCATCTGGAAAATGTGGGCATCGATCTGAACAGCAATTTTATGGTTGCCGGCGCCCTGGACGAATATGGCTGCCCGGAGTTCACCAACCTGTGGGATCCTGAGCAACGACCGGAGCGCCCGGAAGCCAATTACGACAAAGCGGAAAAAGATATGATCCGGGTGTGCACGGAGGTCTGCAAGGCCCATCCCGAGATCGGCGCGCTCATGCTGGAATGCACCGGTATGCAGCCGTTTGCGCGCGCCATTCAGCGCGAAGTCGATCTGCCGGTGTTTAGCTGGGGCACCCTGCTGGACTATGCTTATTCGGTGGTGGCGCATCGGGATTACTACGGCCATGTCTAAAAAGTAGCTTCTAAGCCCCAAATTAGGCCCAAATACTGCGTTATTTCGCGGATTGCAATGCTCACGTACTAAGATGTTCGCTCCGCTTCCAATCCGCGAAAAGCCTTGCCA
>Ga0209536_100011934_pt1 | contig 12678 bp, 8 predicted proteins | sample DeeMarSeWOR28_12_FD_187461 | JGI IMG/M metagenome (GOLD analysis project Ga0209536, IMG submission 187461) | Marine sediment microbial communities from White Oak River estuary, North Carolina - WOR-2-8_12 (SPAdes) (version 2) | ecosystem: Environmental > Aquatic > Marine > Intertidal zone >...
CGCTACCGGCTGAGCCATTTGCACAGAGGCTATCAGCGGCAGCACCAAAACTAGTACGAATATTGCTATCAATCCCTTATTCATTTCATTCACCTCCTACAAGCATTTAAACTGCTCATTTTTCATTACCCTTTCATTCGAATTTGGTTAGTCAGGAAGTGTTTCACCTCTGGATTCAGGAACTAGAGACTATTCCATCGATCTGGAGCCATAGAGAAGGTAGTCAGGAGATGTCCAATTTGAGGATGAAAGCTGCACTTCACTGATGTAGTCCAGGTCCTCCAGGTTGTTCATCATTATCTTGGCATCCGATATGGTGTAGAGCACATCATCAATGTAGAGGGACCGCTCTACTGAGTACGGAGAGTAATAGTAGTAATAACCCTGTTCCAGAGCAGAGGGATCATCAATGTGCGTGATCCTACCCCTGATTTGAAGCCCGTTATCTACAGATACGTCAAATACATATGCACCCTGCCAGACAGGCTCGCCGTAAGCCCAAGAAGGAACGCCCTCAGGATACTCAGACTGGTCTACTTCCGCGAGCAAAATGGGCATTACCAGCAAGTTCCTAGACTTGTCAGACAGAAAGGCTTTGTGGTCCCACAAAACTGGTGAATCGGTGCCCCTGTCTCCTATTTCAAGCTTGGATATCTCCACCGGGTTACTAACGTCGGTGACATCGAAGAGCGATATTTTGACTCCCTGATACCAGGCAAATTCCCCGGCGTCTGTTGTTTCCTTACCTATCCCTATAATATGGCTCTCATCGTAGGGATGGAGGTAATCCGAGTATCCAGTTACCTTCAGATAGCCGAGAACTTCAGGGTCATATGGGTCACTCAAATCTATCACGAATAGCGGGTCAACCTGTTTGAAGGTCACCAGATAGCCTCTGTCACCCATAAACCTGGCGGAATATATCGTTTCCCCCGGAGCCAGGTTCTCCAGTGAGCCGGTAAGGTTTAGGGACATATTCAGAACATACACATTATTTCGTGATGTTTCGTCGCGGGTTGTGGTTGCCACGCGGAAATAGCCATCATGCTCGTCCATAGAGAACTGGTTCAGCACCATACCAGGTACCTCACCGCTGGCGGTATAATTTATCGCGCTACCGTCTATATGGATGCGGTGGATAGAGGTTTTCTGAGAATTGCCCACATACCCTCCCCATACAGGGAAGGTCAGGTAAATATTATCCATGGAGACATACAGGTTGCTAGAGGCTCCCAGCAGGATTGTCTCATATGTTGGCTCCTGGCCATCATCCTGTGTGTTTATAGCCATAATTGTGGTATACATGTAATAATAGTCAGCGACATCGGAGTAGTAGATATCCGTGGCCGGTATTTCCGTCTCCGTGCCTTCAGAATAAACCCTAGGTAGATTTACTCCATCGTCTTCCTCATACACAGACTCGTTTATCACCACATAAACATAGTCGCCTATCATCCTGGAACTGACATATTGACCATCGGCGGAAAGCTCCCTCTGCAACTGGGGGCTTTCCCTGTCTGAGATGTCATATACTCCGATAGATGTCCTAGGTGATACATATGGCATGGTGACATACTCGCCTACAGCGGATTCCTCCCTTAGCGCAGGCATATCATAATCATAATAAGGATAGTAGGGCGTTTCTTGTTCAAACACTACCAGCCTGTCTCCGTTGATGAATATTCCTACCACGGTTCCTTGTACTTCGATTTCTGACAGTACCTGGGCTTGTTCAGGGGGATATGCTTTCACGATGATAGTCCTGTTCCCCGAAATGAGGTAGATGTACTCTCCGTCGGTCTTGACTATATCCGCCTCATCCACCCCGGCGACCTGGATGTTGGTGGTAGAATAATCTGAATCAGCAGGCGCTAAACTGCTGCCTTCTTCGCTTGCTGGCGCCGGTGCAAACCCAGTTATAGCACCATCAAGAAAGTCATTCCTCCATACCGATGTTTTTTGTTGCGCGTTCGTCCTTACGAAGTTCTGCAATTCCGAATAAGAAGAGAATTTGCTGATTTGATTCCCTCCCAGATACGGTAGCCCGGGCGTATCCATAAAAAGTCCCACAACCGTTATTAGAATCACAGCAGTAGCGACAGGAGCCAGTATTTTGGTCCAATCCATGATAGTCCTCCTCTTAAAACGTCCAGAGCCTAGCAAAGCCATTTTCAGTGCTCGTTTATGGCCGGTGAGCTCGATATCTGGAGTTTTAAGATTCTCCAGTTTCTTAAATAAGTCATCATGTTTCATAGCTTTTCCTCCTTATATAATTGAAAATGCAGGAGACAAAAAAAGGTTGCATTGTCTGACAGAAAAGGCTGCAAGGTTTTCGCGGGGTGGTTTAATCTGTCTCTCTTAATTTCTCCACTGCCCGGTGGAGCAGGGATTTTACAGTTCCCTCTTTTTTACCCAGGATTTCCGCTATTTCTTTAATCTGCTTCTGCTCAAAGAACCTGAGCGCAATGACCTCCTGGTATTTGGCAGGCAACCGGACAATTTTGTCCTGAACTTCCCGAAATTCCCGATGTTGTCTTAATTTTTCCTGTGCTTCTATTAGTTCGCTTTCGGGGTTATTGGACGATACCGGTTCATAACCCTGTTCGCGTAATTCTTCCAGTGATATGGATTTCTTGTATTCGGCTTTTCTGAAATACTGGTTAATCTGGTTGGAGGCAATTTTATATAGCCATGAGGAAAAAGAGATATTGCGCCAGCGAAACTGCCAGAGCTTGTTCAATGCATTGAAAAATGTCTCTGACGTGAGGTCCTGGGCAGTCTCAAGATTGGCCGTCCGCCTCAGGATGTAGCCAAAAATCTTGGGATAGTACTGGTCATAGAGCTTAGCAAAAGCATCAGGGGCTTTCTGTGCCTGTCTGACCAGTTCTTTTTCTTCGCTTAAATCCATAATTAGGGGACGCGAAAAATCAAGCATACTTCAATAATACAATGCACTAGCAATGATTTCGTTGCATCCAGACTTTAGTGTATCACCATACGACACACTGTCAAGCGTTTTTTCGTTCTTCCTGGATTTTCACTGGGTGAACAAGGGTCGGTGAATTGTATGGCAGGATCTGAGTTCCGGGCAGACTCGGCCCCTTTGCGGCGCCCGCTTTGCTACATTGCCCTTCCCGACACGCCGATGTTGCGGGCAATTACGATGCGCAGTATTTCGGACGCTCCTTCACCGATCTCCAGAATTCTCTGGTCCCGATATAATCTCTCGACTTCATAATCCTTCATCAGCCCGTACCCGCCATGAAGTTGTACGGCGTGATGAACACAGCGGCGCATAACCTCGGAACAGAACAATTTTGCCATGGCAGCTTCTTTAGTAATAGGACGCTCGTTTTCTCTTAGCCAGCAGAGCTTGTAGAGCAGGTTCCTGGCTAATTCGATTTCTAATGCCATGTCGGCCAGTTTGAAAGCGTTGACTTGAAAAGAACCGATAGGCCGTCCAAATTGGCTGCGTGAATTACCGTACCGCAGAGCCAATTCGAAAGCCGCCTGAGACCCACCGAGTCCCATGGCGGCGATGCTGAGACGTCCACCATCCAAGGTTGCCAGCATCTGATGGAAACCGTCCCCCCTTTTTCCTAAAAGATTTGCTTCAGGTACGACGCAATCATCAAAGAAGAGTTCACCCGTATTGGATGCCCGCCACATCATCTTGCCCTTCATCTCCTCAGCCGTCAAACCAGGTGTGCCGCTGGGAACGATAAAACAACTGAGCTCTGGCTTGCCGTCCTTGCGCTTCCCGGTTACTGCCTGGACAATAATAACGCCAGTCAATGAGCAAGCCGAATTAGTGATGAATATCTTTTGCCCGTTGATGGTCCAGTGATTTCCTTCAAGTATTGCAGTGGTTTTAGAGCTTCCAGCGTCGGAGCCAGCGTCAGGTTCAGTTAAACCAAACGCAGCCAAACATTCTCCCGAACAGAGCCTGGGAAGCCATTCTTGCTTCTGTTTATCATTGCCGAAATAATACATGGGGCCGATTCCCAGGGAGTTTCCAGCGGCAATAGTAGCTGCCTGAGAAGCATCCACTCTGGCCAGCTCCTCAACCGCAACTGCATATGAGATATAGCCCATATTAGATCCGCCGTATTTCTCGGGCACAAAGCAACCCAGCAGTCCCAGCTCCGCCATTTGGCGGGTTAGTTCGACAGAAAACTCTTCCTTTTCGTCCAGCTCCCGGGCGACCGGCGCAATTTGCTTCTCGGCGAAATTCCGAATAGCCTGTCTCGTCAGGTTCTGCTCTTCGCTCAGGTCAAAATCCACGGTTCATCTCCGTCAAGCCTACGCTTTATCTATTACACCTCAACAGCAATACTGAGTGATTCAATCTTTCTTAAGTATATCCGAGCAATATCTTTACTGTGTCCCGTTGCTTTGACCTTTTTGCTCCTTTCTCTTGTTATGGACGAAGATCAAGATTTGAGTGCTCCTTCTCTCGTAAGTTTTTCATAGTAATCCAGGCTTTCAGGATTGGACAGGGCGCCTCTGTTCGTGACAGGCCTGCCGTGGATTATGTTGGTGACTGCGCTTTCGACCTTCTTCATACTGGTGGTGTAGGGTATATCTGGTACTGCAAATATTCTGGCCGGGACGTGCCTGGGGGAAGCCTTCTCACGGAGGCTCTTCTTGATTGTGCTTTGCAGATCTTCGGTCAGCTGGTATCCTTCGGCCAATCTGACAAAAAGGAGGACACGCTGGTCTCCCTGCCAGCTCTGCCCTATTGCCAGGCTATCAGCAACTTCCGGCATCTCTTCCATTACATTATATATCTCGGCTGTACCTATGCGAACACCGGACGGTTTTAGTACCGCGTCCGAGCGACCATAGAAAGTAGCCCCTCCCGTATCACTATGAAATACGATGTAGTCCCCATGACGCCAGACACCCGGGTAGACAGCAAAGTAAGCATCCCCGTATCTCTTACCATCGGGATCATTCCAGAAATGGAGAGGCATAGGCGGGGCAGCCGCTTCGCAGACAAGTTCGCCCTCCTGGTCGAATATAGGATATCCTTTTTCATCATATGCTTTCACCTTCATGCCCAAACCCGGTCCCTGGAGTTCACCGGCGTATACAGGTTGAATCGGACTTCCGGTAAAAAAGCAGCCATTGATGTCTGTGCCACCCGAACTGGAATTGAAATGCAGGTCCTGCTTGATTTCCCGGTACACATACTCAAACCCTTCCGCTGACAGAGGCGAACCAGTCTGCCATATCTCCTTTAGCGATGATAAATCATAGTCCTTACCCGGCTTGAGATTCTCGCTCCTCAGATAGTTGATGTAACTGGCACTACAGCCAAACATGGTCACTTTTTCATCCTGGATCAGCTGCCACATAGCCCCCGGCCCGGGATAGGCGGGGTTGCCATCATACAGAACAATGGTGTTACCTGTGCCCAAGGAGGACAACATCCAGTTCCACATCATCCAGCTACAGGTCGTGATGAAGAAGTGGACATCATCTCGCTTCAAATCGGTGTGGATTGCCAGTTCTTTCAACTGATTAACCAGAATTCCAGCTGCTCCCTGAACCATGCACTTCGGCTTGCCGGTCGTACCCGATGAAAACATAATGAACAGAGGATGGTCGGCTGGCAACTGTTCGAATTGGATTTCGGGCGTCCCTTTGGCCAGGAAATCTTCATAGCATATAGAGTTAGGAATATGGCTGATGTCGGGTTTCTCTTCCCTGTAACGGGCCACAATAACTCTCTCAATAGAGGGTACTCCCTTTACGATTTCAGCAGCGTTAGCGAGAGAATTGAAGGGTTTCCCTTTGTAGAAATAACCATCAACGGTGAACAAGACTCTTGGTTCGATTTGACCAAAACGATCAATGGCTGCACCAGAGCCGATATCGGTAGCACACGAAGCCCAGACAGCACCGATACTCGTAGTAGCGAGCATCGCGACAGCCGTCTCTATCATATTAGGCATATAGCCAGCTACCCGGTCTCCCGGCCTGATTCCTATCTTTCGGAGAGACTCTGCCAGGCGTGCCACAGAATCATACAGTTCAGCGTAGCTCATCCTGACTGATTTCTGAGTTTCCCCCTTGAAGATGAAGGCTGTTTTCTCATCGCGGTATCTCAACAGGTTCTCTGCGAAGTTTAGCCTCGCTCCAGTAAACCATTTTGCGCCCGGCATCCTGGTCACATCATCGACCACCATTTCGTAGCCCTTGGAAGACTTCACGCCAACAAAATCCCAAACAGAAGCCCAGAAATCCGGTATCTTGTCCACAGACCAGTCATAAAGCTCCTTGTAGGAACGAAAGTCTTGCCCATGTCGTTTATTCACGAACTCCATAAAACTGGTCATATTCGCATTCTTCTTTCGTTCTTCCGTCGGTTCCCAAAGTAACTTACCCACGTTGCACTCCTTTCTTAGAACAAGCCGCCGGTTTTTTCCATTCTTCGTTCACCTGTTGATGGTTCATTAAATGCCAAGTCATTTCATTATCATAGTGTTGTACTACAAAATAGCTTAGTTATTCCCAAATCTCCCGATTCATAGTATACCGCACACACTATCGATAAGGCATTAGCCACTTCTAGGGTTGAGTCTTCTCCGCTCCACATTCAATGTGAGAAAGCAGTGGACGTCGAAGTACTTTTTCTATAAACCTTGTTGCTTCCCCCAATTTTTTCAGATTTATATTTGTCCTGATTCCCATTTTATTGAGCATATAAACCAGGTTCTCCGTTGCTAGATTTCCCGAAGCTCCGGGTGCGTAAGGACACCCCCCCAATCCCCCCGAAGATGCATCAAAGGTTGTTATTCCCAAATCCAGTCCTCTTAGAATATTGGCTAAAGCTGTATTCCGGGTATCGTGCATATGCAATGCAATTTTATCTGAATTGAACCGCCCGAGAATATTACTAAGAAGCCTTTCAACGTCGCTAGGAACAGCTATACCAATTGTGTCCCCGATTGACACTTCATAGATACCCATATCAAATAGTTCATCGGCTATTTCGCCCACTCTATTCGGTGAGACCGATCCTTCGAAGGGGCAACCGAACGCAGTTGAGATGTATCCCCTGAAGGGTATCTTTTGTCTTCGGGCCATCTCTGCAACTTCACGACATCTGCGCAGGGATTCCGTCACCGAGGCATTGGTATTTTTCTGGCTGAAAGTCTCACTGGCACTCGTGAATATGGCCATTTCTTGCACCCCGACCTCAAGAGCTGTCTCCATCCCTTTCATATTGGGAACGAGAGCTATGTAATGCACACCCTCCTCCTTCGGCAATTGACTATACACGGCTTTCGAATCTGCAAGCTGTGGAATCCATTTGGGATGAACAAAGGAAGTTACCTCAATATATCGGCATCCAGCTTCGACCAGTTTCTCAATATAGGCTATCTTACTCTCAGTAGGTATGATTTCCTCTGCATTTTGAAGTCCGTCCCGTGGACCTACCTCTACTACCTTTACCTGGCCTGGATAACCAGTTTTCTCCTTCATTTATCTCCTTCTATCCAGGCTGGCTTTCGTTTTTCTAAGAAAGCTCTCATTCCTTCTTGCCCTTCGGGCGATACACGCAATCCCGCAATTAGTCTAGCACTGTCCTCCCTTGCCCCTTCAATATCCATATCTCTTAGCTCCCGGAGCCATTTCTTACAAGCAGCCTGGGCTGAAGAACCTCCCTTACTGAGATCCTTCAAGCGCTCTTCCACGCGAGCATCTAAGAGTTCAGGCTCTACAATTTCGTGCACTAAACCGATTTCCTTTGCTTTTTCGGCTGAGAAGATCTCCGCTGAGAGAAACAGCGAGCGAGTCTGACTATAACCGATCTTTGGCATTACATAGGGAGAGACAACCGCAGGAATAATTCCCAAATTCACCTCTGTGAAGCCAAATTTCGCCGCTTTGGAAGCTATAACAACATCGCTCACACCCAAAAAACCCATTCCTCCCGCTATAGCCGCTCCATTTACTTTGGTCACAACAGGTTTTGAGCAAACATCAATTGTATGGAACATTTGGTCCATGGCACGAGCATCCGCATAATTCTCGTCCTCTGTAAACTCTGCCATCCTTTTCATCCAGTTGAGGTCGGCTCCGGCGCAAAATACCTTCCCAGCACCGGTAAGAACAATTGCTCGCACTTCATCTTTTATGGAACCAAAAACGTCGGTAAGCTCCCCTATCAATTCACTGTTAAACGCGTTACCTATTTCGGGTCGGTTCAACGTGATGACCAGAACCTCCCCTCTTTTTTCCACCAAGATACATGAGTAAGACTGCATAGAACTTCCTCCTTTACATCCTGAAGACTCCAAATTTGGAACCTTCGTGAGGTGGCGACAGTGGAGAGTTAAGGGACATGGATATTCCTCTGCCTAACAACTTCCGTGTTTCCAGTGGTTCGATAAGCCCGTCATCCCAAATATGGGCGGTTGAGTACTCGGGACTACCTTCCCTCTCATATTTGTCTATAATAGGTTTCTTGAATTCCTCTTGCTTCGCAGGGGAGAGGGCCGGTTTTCCTTCCCTGAGAAGTCCTTCTTGCTTTACTGTAAGCAGGACGTTAGCCGCCTGTTCACCCCCCATTACCGATATCCTGGCACTTGTCCACATCCACAAAAGCCTTGGATCATAAGCTCTTCCGCACATTCCATAGTTCCCAGCCCCAAAGGATCCTCCTATGATCACGGTGAATTTAGGAACTTCCACATTAGATACCGCCATTACCATCTTCGCCCCGTCCTTAGCTATACCACCAGATTCGTACTCCTTTCCCACCATGAATCCTGTTATGTTCTGTAGAAAGACCAGAGGAATGCGACGTTGATTACACAGGCAGATGAAATGTGCTCCCTTTATCGCCGATTCTGAGAAAAGAATGCCGTTATTGGCAATTATACCAACAGGATATCCCATAATTCGTGCAAAGCCGCAAACAAGGGTCGGTCCATAAAGCTCTTTGAACTCGTGAAATTCTGAACCATCGACTAACCGCGCAATGATTTCTCTTATATCAAAACCTTTTCTCAAGCTGGTGGGAACGATTCCATGCATCTCATCCGGATCATATAAAGGCTCTTCAGGGTTGGTTATATCGAGAGGAAATTTCTGAGGAGCACTTAATCGGCGTACAATAGAGCGGATAGTCTCGATAGCATGAAGTTCGTCCGGTGCTCTATGATCAGCTACACCGGAGACTTTACAATGAACATCTGCTCCTCCAAGCTCTTCGGCAGTTACTTCTTCTCCTGTAGCTGCCTTTACCAGGGGAGGACCACCCAAGAAAATTGTGCCGGTTCCCTTCACTATGATGGTTTCATCGGCCATGGCGGGGATATAAGCTCCCCCGGCCGTGCAAGAACCCATAACAGCCGCAATTTGATAGATTCCCTTCGCTGACATTCTGGCTTGATTGTAGAAAAATCTGCCGAAATGGTATTTATCCGGGAACACATCGGTCTGCAGCGGTAGAAAAGCTCCTCCCGAGTCCACAATATATATACATGGGAGATGATTTTGCTCGGCAACTTCCTGTGCTCTAATGTGCTTTTTTACGGTTAACGGGTAGTAGGTCCCTCCTTTGACTGTAGCATCGTTGGCGATAATCACAACATCCCGTCCCTCCACCTGACCGACCCCGGTGATGATTCCTGCTGAGGAAACCTCATTGTTGTATTCGCCCCAAGCTGCAAGAGGCGAGAGTTCTAGAAACTCGGTGCCTGCATCGATAAGTTTAGAAATCCGTTCCCGAACCATCAGTTTATTGCGTTTCCGATGAAGCTCTCTTGCCTTCTGCGGTCCACCTTTGTGAACCTCCTTCAGTTGTTGCCTTAACTCCTCAACCAGCCGCTTATTATGAGCATAGTTCTCTTTGAAATCCTTGCTGTCAGGATTTACGCGACTCTTTATTATAGGCATCCCTCCTCCTTTGAAATTGGGCTACTTTCTGCACGAAGTATTCATATTATTTCTCTGGTTGGCCCTATGTGAACTGCTGGTAATTCTAGCTTATCTTCGTCGAAAAGTTAATGGGGTGTGAAGACACAGTAACATGGAAGTGCTGCTTTCGACGTACGTGTTTGAATCAATAGAATGGGCTTTCATGCAACTCTGAGGCAGTTTACTGTGCATTAATGCCCAGTCACTCGAGCTTCAGTAATGCACGGTCACTACTCTCGCTTCAAACTGAGGTAGGTACAAATTGATGGGACCACAATACCGAGATGTATCAAGTTAGAATCGAAGATCATTACAGTCAACCCATCTTACTTGAACAATGCAAAGAACGTAGTGGGATTTGATTTGCATCCAGCTTTCTCATATGATTTGAGGCACAACCACAACTCCATATTTCTTTAACGGAAAGGGGATCGAACATGAGATTAAGAGATAAGGTCGCCATTATCACAGGTGCAGCCCAAGGAATTGGAGCGACATTTGCTGCTGGTTTAGCAGAGGAAGGAGCCAGGATTATCATTGCGGACATTCTAAACGGCAAGGAGGTTGCCAAGGCTATTGAGAAATCGGGCGGCGAGGCGATTTTTATTAGGACGGACGTTACAAAGCAGAATGAATGTGATGCTTTAGCCAAAGCCGCTTCCGATCGATTCGGTTCAATAGATATCCTGGTCAACAATGCTGCAATGTTTGGAGACCTTGTTGCGAAGCCCTTCATGGAGATAAGTGATGACGAATGGAGACGGGTCATGGATGTCAATACGGGAGGTCCTTTCCGTTGTACGAAAGCTGTTTTCCCGTATATGAAAGATAAGGGCGGCAAGATCGTAAACGTTTCCTCAGCCACCATCTTTGAAGGAGCTACGGGATTTCCCCACTATGTCGCTTCCAAGGGAGCGGTTATGGCGTTTACGCGTTGCATGGCGCGTGAATTAGGAGGATTCAATATAAACGTGAATTCCATTGCGCCCGGATTCACGCATTCAGCTAGTGGAGACAAGTTTGACCAGAAAAGGACGACGATCGAGATATCCGTTGATAACATGCAAGTACCGATGAAGAGTCTCAAGCGGGCAATGTATCCTGAAGACCTGGTAGGTACAGCCGTCTTCCTGGCAAGCGAGGAAAGCAGGAATATCACAGGGCAGCTCATCGTCGTCGATTGTGGTCTGATTTTGCATTAAGATAGCACAAGCGACGTAACGCCCATACATTTTGCCTTCAAGGTATATGCAGATTTGGTGTAGAAACACAACTTAACGCCGGGTTGTTGTATGTTGCGGGTAAGCTATCAAATTAACCGGCTTGTCATGAAGACTGTAAATGGGCTCGTGCTCGCACAATAACTTGGAACTTCTTTGCCGTTCAGCGTGCGTGTTTGACGCAATAGAATAAGCTAACGTGCAGCAATAAGAGCTTCTGTGACCCACGGCATTTGGACATGCGGGACTATATATACCTATTTAAGCCTTTTCTCTATTCTCCATTGATAGTTTCCGGGGCTATTATCATAGCCCACTGCGTATATCGCAGTGGAATCTATGGCTATCCCAAATACCACATCCCACCCCGAGCTGGGATTGACTGTGACAACTCCGCCAGTACCAAATCCTGAAACCAGGCTGCCATCTGTCAGGCTCCTTTTCTCTATTCGCCACTGAACGTTTCCGGGGCTATTATCATAGCCCACTGAGTATATTGCAGTGGAATCTACAGCTATTTCATATATCACATCACCGCCCGAACTGGGATTGACTGTGACAGCTCCGCCAGTTCCAAATCCCGGGACTAGACTTCCGTCTGCCAGGCTCCTTTTCTCTATTCGCCACTGATAGTTTCCAGGGTTTTCATCATAGCCAACCACATACATCGCGGTGGAATCTATGGCGATACTCACAGCTGCATCATAACCCGTGCTGGGATTGCTCGTGAAAACTCCAATCAAGCCTCCATCTGTCAGGTTCCTTTTCTCTATTCGCCACTGCCAGTTTCCGGGGCTCTCATCATAGCCGACCACGTACATCGCGGTGGAATCTATGACTATATCAAATGGGAAATCAGAACCCGAACTGGGATTGACTGTGACAGCTCCGCCAGTTCCAAATCCCGGGACTAGACTTCCGTCTGCCAGGCTCCTTTTTTCTATCCGCCATTGATAGTCTCCGGGGCTCTCATCACAGCCCACCACGTACATTGCGGCGGAATCCACGGCTATAGCACGTGCCGAATCATAACCCGTGCTGGGATTGCCTGTGACAACTCCGCCAGTGCCAAATCCTGAAACCAGGCTACCGTCTGCCAGGTTCCTTTTCTCTATTCGCCATTGACAGTTTCCGGGGGCTTCATCATAGCCGACCACGTACATCGCGGCGGAATCTACGGCTATATCAATTGCCTCATCATAGCCCGAGCCCGGATCGTTCGTGACAACTCCGCCCGTTCCGAACCCCGAAACCAAGCTTCCATCTGCCAGGCTCCTTTTCTCTATTCGCCATTCGTGATTTCCGGGGTTATTATCATAGCCGACCACATACATCGCGGTGGAATCCACGGCTACTCTATATGCCGCGTCGTCGCCCGAGCTGGGATTGCTTGTGGCGACCCCGCCTGGCCCAAATCCCAGAACCAGGCTGCCGTCTGTCAGGCTTCTTTTCTCTATTCGCCACTGAGCGCTTCCGGTGCTCGCATCATAGCCGACCACGTACATCGTGGTGGAATCCATGG
>Ga0209536_100011935_pt1 | contig 12678 bp, 12 predicted proteins | sample DeeMarSeWOR28_12_FD_187461 | JGI IMG/M metagenome (GOLD analysis project Ga0209536, IMG submission 187461) | Marine sediment microbial communities from White Oak River estuary, North Carolina - WOR-2-8_12 (SPAdes) (version 2) | ecosystem: Environmental > Aquatic > Marine > Intertidal zone >...
CCTGGTGCGCTCGTTCAACGACATGACGCGGCGACTGTCGAAAGCCCGTGACCAGGCGCGCAGCAGTCAGCAGGAGGTCGAAGGCCAGCGCGCCTACCTGGAAACCGTGCTCGGCAGCTTGTCGTCGGGTGTGTTGAGTATCAGCAATGACGGTGAGCTCCGCACCGTTAACGAAGCCGCCTGCCAGATAGTGGGGATAGATCTGAGTGGTCAGCTGGGTGTCGATCTGGGGGAGATCTCGGCACGCTACACATTTCTGGAGCCGTTGCTGTCCTTGGTGGAAACCCGGCTCATCGAGAACGTGCTCGACTGGCAGGAGCAGGTTGTCCTGTTCGACAGTTCCGGTCGCAGAGTTCTGATGTGTCGCAGCACCGCCCTGCCGACCAGCGAAGACATTGCCGGCGGTCAGGTGGTGGTATTTGACGACGTGACGGACCTGATTCGCGCCCAGCGCGATGCAGCCTGGGGCGACGTGGCGCGACGATTGGCGCATGAGATCAAGAATCCGTTGACGCCGATACAGCTCTCGGCCGAACGCTTGCGCCGCAAATACCTCAAAACCATGAACGATGATGAGGCCGAGGTTCTCGACCGGGCCACGCGCACCATAGTTCAGCAGGTCGAGACCCTCAAGGAAATGGTCAATGCCTTCGGCGACTATGCGCGCGCACCCCAGCTGCAACTGGAGCCGCTGGATCTCTACGAGCTGGTGCGGGATGTAGCGGATTTATACCAGGGTTCGGACCTGAATATTCATCTCGATCTGATCGAGCCGACGCCCATGATGAACGGCGATGCGGGCCGCCTGCGGCAGCTGTTGCACAATCTGTTCAAGAATGCTCTGGAAGCCGTGCGGGCAGTGCCGGACGGTACACTGGTGGTTCGCTCGCACTGGGTTTTCGACGCCGGGGAGCGCTTTATCGATCTGTCTTTCGAAGACAACGGCAGCGGGTTTTCCGATGAGGTCCTCGAGCGCCTGTTCGAGCCTTACGTAACCACCAAGATTCGGGGTACGGGCCTGGGTCTGGCCATCGTGAAGAAGATCGTGGAGGAACATAACGGGCAGATTCGCGCGCAGAATACGGACGAGCATCACGCCTGTATTGAGCTGCGCTTTCACGCCGAGGCGCAGAGCACGCTGGCGAGCATCTGATGGCTGATGCTTGTCTGACTGATCCAGTCATTATATGTTTGGCAATGTGCCGATACTTTAACGAATTCATTGCTGCTCTATAATGCGTGGTAGGCGTTGCTGGTACTAGAATTTTTCCCAACGATAAAAGAGAAACAGGAATCAACATGTCCTCTGGCCACATTCTGGTGGTAGACGACGAGCCGGATATTCGCAACCTGATGAAGGAAATCCTCGAAGATGAGGGGTTTGAAGTCAGTGTCGCGGAAAGCGGTGAAACGGCTCGTCACGCACGACGCATGCGTCGCCCCGATCTCATCCTTCTGGATATCTGGATGGAAGACGTCGATGGCATAACCCTGTTGCGTGAATGGTCCGAAGGTGGGGGCTTGCCTTGTCCGGTCATTATCATGTCGGGTCACGCGACCGTGGAGACGGCGGTAGAGGCAACCCGCCTGGGCGCCTACGACTTTATCGAGAAACCTATTTCCCTCGCCAAACTCCTGTTGATCGTCAATCGCGCGCTGGAGTCTGAAAAGCTGCAGCAGGAGAACCTGGGGCTGAAGCGCCAGGCCCAGCCGGTCTCGGAACCGGCCGGTAAGAGCGAGGTCATGCAGGCATTGCGTAGCCAGGCGAGGCGAATCGCACAGCACAATACCTGGGTGTTGATCAACGGCGAACCGGGGGCAGGCAAGGAGGTTGTAGCGCGCTACATTCATTCGCAGAGCCCGCTGCGCGATCGGCCCTTTGTCGAGGTGGCGGTCGGCTCCATGTCCGCCGAAAACTCTGCCGTTGAGCTGTTCGGCTCCGAGGAAGGTGACCGCGTGGTGTACGGGCGCCTGGAAAAGGCCAACGGCGGCACACTGTTTCTGGGTAATATCTCCGACATGGATCTGCAGACCCAGTCAAGGTTGCTGAGCGTCTTTCAGACGCATTCGTTTCTGCGCATGGGCGGTACCGAGCCCGTTCCCATTGACATAAGAGTGATCGCGACCACAGCGCGAGACCTCGAGCAGGAGGTCAGGGAAGGACGTTTTCGTGAAGACCTCTATTATCATCTGAACGTGGTGCCACTTACCGTTCCGCCGCTGCGCGAGCACAGTGAGGATGTGCCGGAATTGCTCAATTTCTATGTTGACCGCTTCGTGGTCCAAGAGCATCTGCCCTATCGGGAATTTTCCATTGCCGCCCAGAACCGCTTGCGCAATTACGCCTGGCCGGGCAATAACAGGGAACTGAAAAACCTCGTCCAGAGGCTGCTGATTCTCGGGCAGGGACCGGTGATCGACATCGATGAAGTCGAGGCTGTGCTCCAGCAGACGGATGAAGCGGCGGCACTCGCAGGCTCCAGCGCTACCCTGCCGCTCGACCTGCCTTTGCGGGAAGCGCGCGAGCAGTTTGAAAAGGTTTACCTCGAGCACCAGTTGCAGGAAGTTGGTGGCAGCGTCGGTAAACTCGCCAAACGCGTGGGTATGGAACGGACGCATCTGTATCGTAAATTGCGTGCCCTGGGTATCGACTTTAAGAAGGGCGGCGAATAGCCAGCCTTAGCTAGAATGAAAATCATCATCCTCGGTGCTGGACAGGTAGGTTCCTCAGTCGCCCAGAATCTGGCCAGCGAAGCCAACGACATCACCGTCGTCGACCATCGAGCCGATATTCTTCAGGACCTGCAGGACCGTATCGACATCCGCACCGTCATGGGATCAGCATCGCATCCGGAAGTGCTTACCCGTGCCGGTGCTGAGGATGCAGACATGATCCTGGCGGTGACCAACAGCGACGAGACCAACATGATCGCCTGCCAGGTCGCCTACACGCTGTTCCATACGCCCATCAAGATAGCGAGGGTGCGCGCCCAGGCTTATCTCCGCTTTGCCAAGCTGTTCACACAGGAGGCCTTGCCGATCGATGTGCTGATCAGCCCGGAGCAGCTTGTCACCGACTATATTCAAAGGCTCATCGAGCAGCCCGAAGCGTTGCAGGTCCTGGATTTTGCCGGCGGCCTGGTACAGCTGGTCGCTGTTCGCGCGGTCCGGGGTGGAGCCCTGGTCGGTCAGGAGCTTCAGGAGTTGCGCCAGCACATGCCCGGTGTCGACGCCCGTGTGGCTGCAATATTCAGGCGCGGCAGGCCGATATTGCCAAAAGGCGATACCGTTATCGAAGCGGATGACGAGGTGTTTTTCCTGGCGGCAAGAAAGCATATTCGTGCCGTCGCCAGTGAACTTCGAGACCTCGATAAACCTGTCAAGCGGGTAATGATTGCCGGAGGGGGCAACATAGGCCTGCGACTGGCTGAGTCGATTGAAGACAGGTATCAGGTCAAGCTGATTGATTCCAGTTCGGAAACGGCGCGGCGATTGTCGGAGAAGCTGGATAAAACCATCGTGCTTCTGGGCGATGCGGCCGACGAAGAGTTGCTCATAGAGGAGAACATCGAGAATGCCGATGTATTTTGCGCGCTGACCAATGACGAGGAAGCCAATATTCTCTCCTCCATGCTGGCCAAGCGGCTGGGGGCGCGCAAGGTGATGTCCCTCATTAATCGACCCGCCTATGTGGACCTGGTACAGAGCGACGTCATCGATATCGCAATATCGCCGCAGCAGGCCACGATAGGAAGTCTGTTGACACATGTGCGGCGCGGCGATGTGGCTGCTGTGCATTCACTGCGGCGTGGTGCGGCAGAGGCCATAGAGGCGGTTGCGCACGGTGACAGTAAAACCTCCAAAGTCGTCGGGCGCACCGTCGACGAAGTCAAATTGCCACCCGGCACCACGATTGGCGCCATTGTTCGCGGTAAGGATGTCATCATCGCCCATCACGATACCGTGATAGAAAGCGAGGACCATGTCATCCTGTTTCTCGTGGATAAACGCCACATTCCGGATGTCGAGCATCTGTTCCAGGTTGGCGTCACCTTCTTCTGATCGCCATGCAATTCAGTTCCATACAACGGATTTTGGGTATGTTGCTCATGGTGTCGAGCACTACCATGTTGCCTCCCCTGCTAATCGCACTGTGGCTTGACGAGGGTAGCAAGGCGGCCTTTGCTACAGTCATGCTCGGCGTCCTCCTGGTTGGCGCCTTGTTCTGGTTTCCGGTAAGAGAGCAACGCCGCGAGTTGCGGATACGCGATGGTTTCGTGGTGGTCACATTGTTCTGGGTTGTGTTGGCAGTGGTCGGCGCCATCCCCTACGCATTGGCCGAGCAGCCGCATATGGATTTCACTGATGCCATGTTCGAATCCACCTCAGGCCTGACAACCACCGGGGCGACCGTGATCACAGGCATCGATCGACTACCACTGTCGATCCAGTTCTATCGACAGGAACAGCAATGGCTCGGTGGCATGGGAATTATCGTGCTCGCGGTGGCCGTATTGCCCATGCTCGGTATCGGTGGTATGCAGCTCTACCGGGCGGAGACGCCGGGGCCAATGAAAGATAACAAGCTCACTCCGCGCATCACGGAAACGGCCAAGGCGCTCTGGTATATCTACCTCGGATTGACGATCAGCTGCGCTGTCGCCTACTGGGTCGCGGGCATGGGGGTGTTCGATGCCATTGCGCATAGCTTCTCGACCGTGGCAATCGGCGGCTTTTCGACGCACGATCTGAGCATTGGTTATTTTCAGAGCACCACCATCGAAAGCGTGGCGGTCGTGTTCATGTTGCTCGCCGGCATCAACTTTTCCCTGCACTTCGTGGCCTGGCGGTCGATGAACCCGCTGGTGTACCTGCGCGATTCCGAAGTCAAGGCGTACGTTACGGTGCTGCTGCTGGCGGCAGCTGTCACTGTCTCATACCTCTATTTCAGTGAGACTTTCGAGAATTTCGGCGACGCCTTGCATCACGGTATTTTCCAGGCGGTTTCTATCGGCACCACGACAGGGTTCACCACCGCGGCTTATTTTCACTGGCCAGGGTTTTTGCCGGTGATGCTGCTTTTCACCAGCTTTATCGGCGGCTGCGCCGGTTCCACCGGCGGTGGTATGAAGGTGATACGTTTCCTGCTGTTATTCAAGCAAGGCATGCGTGAGATTACCCGTCTGGTGCATCCTAACGCACAGATTCCCGTCAAAGTGGGAAATAAAGCCATGCCGGAGCGGGTTATAGAGGCGGTATGGGGATTTTTTGCCACCTATGTGGGCTGTTTCACCATCATGATGCTGGTACTGCTGGCAACGGGACTGGATCAGGTGACGGCGTTTTCCGCGGTGGCCGCCTGCCTGAACAATCTCGGTCCCGGGCTCGGCGAAGTCGGCTTACACTATGCCGACATCAATACCACGGCCAAGTGGGTTTTGTGCCTGGCAATGATACTGGGCCGCCTGGAGATCTTCACCCTGCTGGTACTGTTGTCTCCGGCGTTCTGGCGGCGCTGAAAATCCCGGTCAAAGGTCTGCATTTCCCCACTCCGGGCGTGAAATGTGGCTATTAGGGATTTTTCTTAATTAAGTGGGGAGTCATATCAAATTCAAGGCGTAGTTTGTCGTCCTTGTGGGTTCTTGTCGCCGATAGGGGCGATATGCGTGCTCTCCCCCGGCCTGCCTGACCAAGATACCTTCAGGAAAGACTGCAGAATGCAGCAATCGGGCGGCTATACTAGTTGAGATGTTATTAACGGGGACGTCACCATGGCGGAAGTGAAAACGATATCGCCCAAAGAGGCGTGGCAGATAATGCAGGACGATCCAAGGGCGGTTCTGGTAGACGTTCGCTCCGACATGGAGTTCCTGTTCGTGGGACATCCGGCAGGGGCTATCCACATACCCTGGATCGATTATCCGGACTGGAAACTGAACCCCAACTTTGTCACCGAGGTGCGAAAGCTGGTGCTGGGGGGCATCTGTCACGAGAGCGCCAACACAGGCGCACCGGTTTTATTGATATGTCGCAGCGGGAAGCGCTCTCTGGAGGCCGGCATGCTGCTGATTCACGAAGGTTTCTGTGATGTGTTCAATGTCGCCGACGGGTTCGAGGGCGAACTCGACGAGCACCACCACCGTGGCACGCTGGGTGGCTGGCGGGCCGAGGGCTTGCCCTGGGAGCAGTGCTGAGTTAGTTACGCGTCTGACCAAAATTGTGCTGCCAATTGTTTGACCCTGTGAATCGCCGTTCATATAATCCAATTCTGGACGATGTCCCCCTGCCACTCTGTCCAGCCTTTCGTTGGTGCTGAAGACGTTCGTGACCTCCGGGCAGTGGCGCTGAATCACTTGGGGTCTGGGTGTGTGCTGCAATCAATGACACATCCCGAATTTCATTGTAAATAACTATCCGTGAACTAACGGGTAGGAGGAGAAACCTATGTCGACGAGTGCCGAAAGCATGAACGAAGCTCAGATGAATGAGTGGCTGAATAAGAAACTTGACGAATTGCTGCCTTCCAAGCTGCAGGAGATCGACGACGCGCGTACACCCGCCCTGTCGATCATCGCTACCAAGGGAACGCTCGACTGGGCATATCCGCCTTTCATCCTGGCTTCCACGGCGGCGGCACTGGGCTGGGACGCATCGGTCTTCTTCACCTTCTACGGCCTGCTGCTGTTGAAGAAGGAAATCAAATCGGAGGTCAGCCCGCTCGGTAACCCCGCCATGCCGATGAAAATGCCTTTCGGCCCCAAGTGGTTCCAGGACTACGAATGGCCAATGCCCAACCTGCTCATGGCCGGTGTGCCCGGTTTTGAGAAAGTTGCCACTGGCCTGATGAAGAAGACATTCAAGAACAAGGGTGTGGCAAGCGTAGAAGAGCTACGCGAACTGTGTATTGAGGCTGAAGTGACCATGTATGCCTGCCAGATGACGGTAGACGTGTTCGGCTTCACCCACGACGAGTTCATAGACGGAGTCGACTACGTGGGTGCCGCCTCCTTCCTGCCGATGGCCAGAACGTCCGATGTCTGCCTGTTTATTTGAGGGCTAGACCTTGGGTTGAAAAAAGGCGTGTTCGGCACGCCTTTTTTTATGCCAGAATGCAGTTCATGCGAACACTGTATCCGGGCATCGAGCCCTACGTGCGACACACCCTCGACGTCGACCACCCGCACCGTATCTACGTTGAGGAGTGCGGAAATCCCAAGGGTGTACCGGTGCTGTTTGTGCACGGTGGCCCGGGGGGCGGTTGCGAGCCCTTTCACCGCCAATTCTTCAACCCTGACCTCTATCGGATCATCCTCTTTGACCAGCGCGGCTGCGGGAAGTCCGTGCCGCACGCTGAGCTGGAGGGTAATACCACCGAGGCGCTCCTGTCGGACATGGAAATGATCCGGGAGCACCTGCAGGTCGAGCGCTGGCTGGTTTTTGGAGGATCCTGGGGCTCGACGCTGGCGCTGGTTTACGCGGAGAGCTTCCCCCAGCGGGTTCGCGGTTTGGTGCTGCGTGGCATATTTCTGTGCCGTGAGCAGGACATATCCTGGTTCTATCAGGACGGTGCCTCGCGACTCTTTCCGGATTACTGGCAGGACTTCGTTGCGCCGGTGCGACGGGAAGATCGCGACGATCTGGTGAAGGCATATTACGCCTTGCTCACCGGCACAGATGAAGTCAGTCGTCTGGCGGCGGCGAGAGCCTGGTCCATCTGGGAGGGGCGTACTTCCACCCTGCACAGCAAGCCGGCGCTGATTCAGCGATTTGGTGACAGTCACGTGGCGTTGAGTATGGCGCGGATTGAATGCCACTACTTTATCAACCAGGCTTTCCTGCAAGCTAACCAGATTCTTGAACGGGCAGAGCGCCTGCAGGGCATCCCCGGCGTCATCGTGCACGGTCGTTACGACGTAGTATGCCCCGTGGATCAGGCCTATGCGTTGCACCGGGCCTGGCCGGAGTCCAGGCTGACGATCGTTCCCGGTGCTGCTCACTCGGCCGGCGACCCGGCTATCGTCGATGCACTGGTGCGGGCAACCGATGGCTTCGCAGAGCGGTTGAGCTGACCGGGAATTGAACACCGCGGAGGGACCTTTCCCCGTCACGGGACTCGCTGTGAATACTTGCCCGTGCGCGCGACGGCAGCATTGGTGCTGCCGACGGTCCGGCAACGGGGAATCGTCCCTCGGCTGAATGTCTGTCTTCCTATGATTGCACTGCTACAACGCGTCACGCATGCCTGGGTCGATGTTGGAGATTCGCGGATTGCCCAGATCGGCCGGGGCCTGATGGTCCTGGTCGGCGTGGAGCGGGGCGACGCCGCCGCACAGGCCGATCGTCTGCTCGAGCGACTGCTGGGCTATCGGGTATTCGCCGACGCTGAGGGGCGCATGAACCGGAGTGTGGCCGACGTCGGCGGCGAGCTGTTGCTGGTGCCGCAATTCACGCTGGCGGCCGATACCCACAAGGGCAGGCGTCCCAGCTTTACCGGGGCGGCCGACCCCTCGCAAGGTGAAAAGTGGTTCAATTACTTAGCCGAACGGGCGGCAGCTCAACACCCGGCAGTGGAAACGGGCAGTTTCGGCGCTGATATGCAGGTCGGACTGGTGAACGACGGCCCGGTCACTTTCTGGCTTCAGGTCAAACCGGGCTGAGGTCACCCGGCTCGCATTGCTGTCCCTTGCGGTGAGCGATCGTGCTAGTTAGCGATGTCCCTTGATCTGTTCGCAGGGCTTCTGGAAGTAGCAGGTCAGTCCGCAGGTTGTCGCGGTGAGCAGCCAGAACATGAAGAATCCGATGCTGTAGACCGCGGTGCGGCTGAGTTCCGCTTCGTATCCCGATATGGTCATTAGATCAATGGGATCGAATGCGGTGAAAAACAGGCCGGTAGCAATACCGGAGGTGAGGAAGGATGGCCAGAGTACGGCGATAATACGCTGAATAACGGGTATTTCCGTCCTCTTAGGGCCAATTGTCGGATTGGTTGCGGCTTTCATGGTGTTCGCCCCCGGCGCTGCCTGATCTGATTTTCGTGGACCGGTGGCGAGTGCATTGGGCACCGGTCGAATTTAAAACACCACGAATTGTATAAGTATCGCGATCGGCAAGTCCAGGCCAAGCAGCAGTGTCAAGCGCTTTTTTGACCGCCAAGGTCACTCTTCGGGCGTCAAACGGGCCTGGAACGGGCCGTTGGTGGTGACACGAGTGCGTATTTCCCACGACGCTTCGCCGTCGCGGAGGCGAAAATACCAGCTGCCGGGGGCCAGCATCGGCAGATCAGCAACATAGGTTCCATCGGCCAGGCGCTGCAGCGTCAGCTCGCGATCCAGATCGGCACGGGTGGAATGAATAACGCTCAGCGCCAGTGTCCGCTCGGTGATCGATGGCTCGCCGCTCAGGCTGAGCGTGAGCCGCTCACCGTCGCCGCGTATCAGTCCCGTCAGGCCCATGTCTTCAGCGATCGCCAGGCGGTGTTTTTGCTGATTGATCGCCAGGCCCTGTTTGTAGTAATCGTCCACGACCAGGGCATTGGGGCTGTTGAGGGCGAGCATCAGGGTGATGATGCCGCCGACGACCGCGCTCGCGGGCAGGGAAATCAGGAACCACGGCCAGGCTTGTCGGTGCCAGGGACGGAAATTTTCTGCTGTTGTCTGTTGCATCTTGATTACCTCGCCATTACGGGTCCAAGGAAGCGTGCTGTTTCGGTTCGTGTCAGTTTGACGTTGTCAGCGGCGGAAATCGTGAACTCGATTTCGTTGGCGGCACGTTTGAGAACACCAGGATCGACGCGCACTGATACCGGCAGGGTGAATACCTCCCCACCGGGGACTTCGATAAGCGCTTTCTCCCGCACCAGCTCCAGTCCTTCCAGCCCGGCGACTCCCAGGCTGTACCGGTGGGCTTGTTTGTCCATATTCACTATCTTGAGTGTATAGACGTTTTCGACCAGGCCTTGTGGCGTCTCCCGGTAGAGACTGTTGCGGTCACGTATAATATCCAGCTCCAGCGGCAGGCGCTGACCGATTGCGTAAATCAGACCAACGGTGAGCGCCAGCAGGAGCACGGTGTACATGATGGTCCGCGGCCGCGCGATATCGGTGTGCACGCCGGCCATGGCGTGTTCCGTGGTGTAGCGAACCAGCCCTTTCTCATAGCCCATCTTATCCATGACCTCGTCACAGACATCGATGCAGGCGGCGCAGCCGATGCACTGGTACTGCAGGCCGTCGCGAATATCGATCCCGGTCGGGCACACCTGTACACACAAGGTGCAATCCACGCAGTCACCCAGGCCCGCCTTTTGCGGGTCGGTACCCTTTTTGCGCGAACCGCGCGGTTCCCCGCGTTCCTCGTCGTAGGCGATGATCAGGGTGTCCTTGTCGAACATGGCGCTCTGGAAGCGTGCATAGGGGCACATGTAGATACACACCTGTTCCCGCATCCATCCGGCATTTCCATAGGTGGCAAAACCGTAGAAGAAAATCCAGAAAGTTTCCCAGGGTCCGAGATCCCAGTGGACGAAGGAGACGGCCAGTTCCCGGATCGGCGTGAAGTAACCGACGAAAGTGAAACCGGTAAACAGCGAAAAGGTGATCCAGATGAAATGCTTGGTGGCCTTGACCCGGAATTTGGCCGGCGTCATATTGGCTTTGTCGCGCTTGATCTGCTGGTTGCGCGAGCCTTCCAGTTTGCGTTCGATCCAGAGAAAGATCTCGGTCCACACCGTCTGCGGACAGGCATAACCGCACCACAGCCGCCCGGCCAGCGCGGTGACATAAAACAGCGTCAGGGCGGCGATAACCAGCAGCCAGGCAAAATAGAAAAAGTCCTGTGGCCAGAACGTCAGCCCGAAGATATAGAATTTGCGGTTCGGCAGGTCCAGCAGCACCGCCTGATGACCTTCCCATTGCAACCAGGCGACGCCGTAGTACAGGCCCAGCAGCACCGTGACGCCGAGCATGCGAAGGTTGGCGAAGATGCCGTGGACCTCTCGCGGATAGACCTTCTTGTGCTTGGCGTAAGCCTCTTCCTCGCCGGCCGCCCCCTGTTGAGGTTCGGGGGCGGCGCTGCGTGTGGCCGGTGCTTGCTCGCTGGACATGCTCTACGCGCTATTTATTGGAAAGGCTGTAGATATAGGTCGCCAGCAGGTGTGACTTGTCTTCGCCCAGGAAATCACGGTGCGCTGGCATGCGTCCGTTGCGGCCATCGGCGATGCTTTGCCGAATGACGCCCGGGGAGCCGCCGTACAGCCAGGCCTCGTCGGTCAGGTTCGGTGCGCCAAGCGCGGTGTTGCCCGTAGCGTCCGCGCCGTGGCAGGCTGCACAGTAGGTCGCATAGTGCGCCTTACCGGCGGCAACCTTGTTGGCATCGGCATCACGTCCGCTCAAGCTCAGCACGTAGGCTGTGACCTCGTCGACGCCCTGCTCCTTCAGCACCGCGCTCCAGGCCGGCATGACGCCGCTGCGGCCGTCGAGGATACTCGTCTTGATGGCTTCCGGTTCACCACCATAAAGCCAGGCGCCATCACGCAGGTTGGGGAAGCCTGGAACACCACGGGCGTCCGAGCCGTGGCAGGTGGCGCAGTAGTTCACGTACAGTCGCTGACCGATCTTCAGAGCGTTGTCATCGGCAGCCAGCTGGGTGATCGGTGTGCCTGCATACTTGGCGAACAGCGGTCCGTACTTCTGATCGGCGGCCTCCATTTCCTTGGCGTAGCGGTCCTGGGGCGTCCACTTCAGATAACCCGCATAGCTACCCAGACCCGGGTAGAGGAACAGGTAGACGGCGGCAAAGATCATGGTGAGGTAAAACAGCCACAGCCACCAGCGCGGCAGCGGGTTGTTGTACTCCTCCAGGGTACCCTCGTCCCAGCTGTGTCCGGTGACGTCACCTGCCTCGGCTTCGCCCGGACGCTTCTTCGAGGACCAGCGTATCAGCCACCAGCAGGCCAGAATGTTGCCGACGGTGAGCACGATAATCCAGATGCTCCAGAAATCGCTTGTAAAACTGTATTCATTGACGTTCATTGTGACCACCTTTGCTGTTTCGGTCGATGTCATCATCCGCGAACGGCAGGTTCGCAGCCTCGTCAAAGGCACGTTTGCGCTTTTTGCTCCAGGCCCAGATCCACACACCGATGAAGGCGATCAGGGCAAGTGCCGTAAAAATGCCGCGCCAGGTATTGATATCCACGATGTTTATCTCCGCGAGGAAATGGCGGTGCCCAGGTTTTGCAGATAGGCCACCAGGGCGTCGAGTTCCGTCTTACCCTCGACCGCGGCGCTGGCGCCGGCGATGTCCGCATCTTCGTAGGGCACACCCAGGGTGCGCATGGCTTCCATCTTCTGCGGCGTAAGCTTGCCGTCGAGCACGTTCTCCGCCAGCCACGGGAAGCTGGGCATATTGGACTCCGGCACCACGTCGCGCGGATTGATCAGATGCACCCGGTGCCAGTCGTCGCTGTAACGACCGCCGACACGTGCCAGATCCGGGCCGGTACGCTTGGAGCCCCACTGGAACGGATGGTCGTAGACAAACTCGCCGGCGACCGAGTAATGGCCGTAGCGCTCCGTTTCAGCGCGGAATGGTCGTATCATCTGCGAGTGGCAAACGTAGCAGCCTTCGCGGATGTAGACGTCGCGACCCTCCAGCTGCAGAGCGGTGTATGGCTTCAGT
>Ga0209536_100011936_pt1 | contig 12677 bp, 9 predicted proteins | sample DeeMarSeWOR28_12_FD_187461 | JGI IMG/M metagenome (GOLD analysis project Ga0209536, IMG submission 187461) | Marine sediment microbial communities from White Oak River estuary, North Carolina - WOR-2-8_12 (SPAdes) (version 2) | ecosystem: Environmental > Aquatic > Marine > Intertidal zone >...
ACGGCTCCGTTCGGTCTGGTGGACGATCCGGAGCGGCAACTCGGCCAGCCGGGGAGCCAGCTCGATCAGCGCGTCGTTCAGCTGGCGGGCTCCCTGGCTGCCGCCGAAGACGAGCAGACCGAACGGAGCCGTCGGCACGCGCCGGGGCGGTGCCTGCTCGAACGCGCGAACCAGCTCCGCGCGCAGCGGAATGCCCAACGCGGCGACGCGCGGATCGCCCGGACGCGCCAGCCTCCGCGCCGCGCGCTCGAACTGGACGAACAGCCGCTTCGCGAAGCGCGCCGCCAGCCGATTGGCGCGGCCAGGCTCGGCGTTCGGCTCGACCAGCGCCAGCGGAATGCCCGCGACGACCGCGGCGCAGGCGGCCGGCACCGAGGCGTAGCCGCCCACCGAGAGCACGATCTCGCTGTGCTGCGCGCGCAGCGTCCGGCGCGCAGCGAACACGCCGCGCACGATCTCGATCAGCGCGCGCAGCCGGCCCAGAAACCCGCGACCCATCACCTGCTGGGCGGGCAGCGTCACCAGCTCGAAGCCCGCGGCGGGCACCAGCCGCGTCTCCAGGCCGTGGGGCGAGCCGAGCAGCACGACCCGATCGCCGCGGGCGACGATCCGTTCGGCCAGCGCGAGCGCGGGGGTCACGTGGCCGCCCGTACCCCCTCCAGCGACGGCCCAGCGTCGCGCCGCGGCGCTCATGCCCGCAACCAGCGCCCGAGTGACGCGCCGCGCACCCGCGTGGTCTGCGGCGGTGCCTCGTGCGCACCGATCCGCAGCAGGATGCCGAGCGCCACCGCCGTACACACCAACGAGTTGCTGCCGTGGCTCAGGAACGGCAGCGTGAGCCCGGTGGTCGGCAGCAGCCCCATCACGACCGCCGCGTTGATCGCGCCCGGCAGCACGATGGTCGCGGTCATCCCGGTCGCCACCAGCAGCGACAGCGGGCTCTTCGCGCGTCGGGCGATGCGCAGCCCTGCCAACGCGAGGGTCGCGAAGGCACCGAGCACCACCAGCACACCCACCAGCCCCAGCTCCTCGGCGACCACCGACAGGATGAAGTCGGTGTGGGCCTCGGGCAGGTAGGAGAGCTTCTGCCGGCCGTCGCCGATCCCCACCCCGAAGGCGCCCCCGCGACCGAACGCGACGAACGACTGGACCAGCTGGAAGCCCTCGTCGCGCGCGTGGCGCCAGGGATCGAGGAAGCCGCGCAGGCGGGCGAAGGCGTAGGGTCGCGCGAAGACGTAGACCGCTGCCGCCAGCAGCGCGGCCACACCCGGCAGCGCCAGCAGGCGCAGCGGCAGGCCCGAGGTGAACAGCAGCAGCCCGGCCATCGCCACCAGCACCACCGCGCTGCCGAAGTCGGGCTGGAGCAGCAGCAGCAGCGCAGGCAGCGCGATCAGCGGCAGGGCCAGCTTCAGCACGCCGGGCCGCGGGCGGCCGCGCTCGCTGCTGGCGGCCAGCAGCGCGGCGAGCGCGAGCATCGTGAACAGCCGCACGGGCTCCGACGGCTGCAGCGAGATCGGCAGGCCGGGCACCGCCAGCCAGCGCTGTGCGCCATTGGCCGCGACACCGAGCAGCGGCGTCACCGCCAGCAGACCGAGACTCACGATGTAGGCCGGCAGCGAGATCCGCGCCCAGAAGACCAGCGGGAGTCGCGCTGCAATCGCCGCGCACACGCCGGCGAAGAGGATGCCGAGCCCGTGCCGCAGCGCGAGCGGCGGGATCGGCTCGCCGATCGCCTGCGCCGCCGTCGTGCTGTAGTTCATCACGATGCCCAGGCTCGCCAGCAACGTGGCCGAGGTGACGAGCGCGCCGTCCAGCGCGAAGGGCACCGACGAGCGGTCGGGCGTCGAGAGAGAACGCGCGGCGGAGCGCCGGCGAGCGGGCACCGGGCGCTTTCTCGCATCGCGCCGCCTCACGAGCGCGCCGCCTCCGCGACGAGCGCGCGCGCCGCATCGGCGAAGCGCCTGCCACGCTCTTCGAAGCTCTTGAACTGATCGAGGCTCGAGCAGCCCGGCGCCAGCAGCACGACGTCGCCGGGGCTCGAGAGCTCGGCGGCGAAGGTCGTCGCCTGCTCGATCGACTCGGCGCGCCGCACCGGCACGTGCCCCCGCAGGGCCGCCTCGAGCGCGGGCGCCGCCTCACCCAGCACGACCGCAGCGCGCAGGCGCGACGACACCTCCCGCGCCATGCCGGCCACGTCGAGACCCTTGGCGCGCCCGCCGGCGATCCAGACGAGTGGCGCGTCGAAGCGGCGGATCGAGCGCAGCGCGGCGGCCGGATTGGTGGCCTTCGAGTCGTCCACGTAGAGCACGCCCGCCCGCTCGGCAACCAGCTGGGTGCGGTGGGGGAGCCCTTCGAAGCTCGCGAGCGCGCGCCAGGCCTTCTCCGGCTCCGCACCGGCGGCAACCGCGGCGCACAGCGCGGCCAGCACGTTGTCCAGGTTGTTGCGGGCGGCGGCGCTCGCGCCGTCGAGCGAGAGCGACAGGGGCCGCGCTGCGTCGCTGCGCAGCCGTACCGCGCCCGCGTCGAGCCAGGCGCCGCGAGCCAACGGACGCGTGCCCGAGAAGAACAGGGGCGCGGAGGCGCAGCGCTCGGCGCAGCCCGCCGACAGCGGATCGTCCGCGTTCAGCACGGCGTGGTCCTCCGGCCGCTGGTTCTCGAACAGGCGGGCCTTCGCCGCCGCGTAGGCTGCGAGGCTGCCGTGGCGATCCAGATGGTCCGGCGCCACGTTGAGCAGCACCCCCACCTGGGGACGAAAGCTTTCGATCGTCTCGAGCTGGAACGACGAGACCTCGAGCACCGCCACATCCAGTGCCACGCCGACCAGCTCCAGAGCGGGCGTGCCGAGGTTGCCAGCGGCGCGAGCGCGCAGCCCCGCGGAACGCAGCATCGCCTCGATCAGGATCGTGGTCGTCGATTTGCCGTTCGTGCCGGTGACGGCGACGATCGGCACCGACAGCGCCCGGCCCGCCAGCTCCACGTCTCCCCACACCCGGCGCGCCCGCTCGCGATAGCGCTCGGGTGGAACGCCCGGGCTCGCGACCACCAGGTCGAATTCCGCCGCATCCGGAAACTCCGCGCCGAGCCGCAGCTCGATGTCCTGCAACGAGTCCAGCGCATCCAGCGTCGCCGCGGAGCGCTCGTCGCAGGCCACGACCCGCGCGCCGCGTTCGCGGCAGAAGCGCGCCGCCGAGAGACCCGAACGACCCAGGCCGAGGACGAGGACGCGCTGACCCCGAAGCTCCTGCATCAGCGCAGCTTCAACGACGACAGGGAGACGAGCCCGAGGATCGCCGACACGATCCAGAAGCGCACGACGATCTTCTGCTCCGCCCAGCCGAGCTTCTCGAAGTGATGATGGATCGGCGCCATCAGGAACACGCGCCGGCCCGTCAGCTTGAAGGATGCCACCTGGATGATCACCGACAGCGTCTCAATCACGAACACGCCGCCGACCACCGCCAGCAGGATCTCCTGCCGGATCAGCACCGCGATGGTACCCAGCGCGCCCCCGAGCGCGAGCGATCCCACGTCCCCCATGAACAGCTGGGCCGGCGGCGCGTTGAACCACAGGAAGCCGAGCCCGCCGCCGATCAGCGCGCCGCAGAAGATCGCCAGGTGGCCGGCTCCCGGCACGTACTTGATCGCCAGGTAGTCCGCCATGATCACGTGGCCGGCGACGTAGGCGAGGATCAGGAACGTGGCCGACGCGACCATCACCGGACCGATCGCCAGGCCGTCGAGGCCGTCGGTCAGGTTCACGGCGTTGCTGGTGGCGACGATGATGAAGGTCGCGACCGGGATGTAGAACAGGCCCAGGTGTGGCGTGAAGTTCTTGAAGAACGGCACCGCGATGTGCGCGTCGAAGCTGGGATCGGTGTAGATGGCGAGGGACACCATCAGCGCCAGGAAGGTCTGCCAGAAGAGCTTCGCCCGCGCGGAGATGCCCCTGCTGGTCCCCCCCCTCACCTTCGACAGGTCGTCGATGAAGCCGAGCACCCCGTAGCCCGCGGTCAGCCCGATCAGCGTCCAGACCGCCCGGCTGTCGAGGTTCGACCAGAGCAGCACCGAGACCAGCAGCGACAACAGGATCAACAGGCCGCCCATCGTCGGCGTCCCGGCCTTGCCCTGGTGGTCGGGACCGATCTCGCGGATCGGCTGTCCGACCCGCAGGCGCTCCAGGGCGCGGATCAACGGCGGCCCGACCATGAACGAGATGAACAGCGCGGTCAGCGTGGCGGCGCCCGTGCGGAAGGTGATGTAGCGGAAGACATTGAAGGCGCTCACGTCGGAGGCGAGCGGATAGAGCAGGTGGTAGAGCATTCAGGCGGCGCCCCCGTTCGCGGTGAGTCGCTCCACGATCCGCTCCATGCGCATCGCGCGGGAGCCCTTCACCAGGATCCGGTCGCCGGCCACGACCCGCTTGCAGAGCGCCTCGGCGATCGGCTCCCAGTCGGCATTCGCGACCACCCGATCTTCGGAAAGACCGGCCGCACGCGCCCCCTCCGCGACCCGACCCGCATGCCTTCCCACCGCGAACAGCAGCTCGACGCCCAGCGAGGCCGCCAGCGCTCCCGCCTGCCGGTGGGCCTCCTCGGTCTGACTGCCCAGCTCGCCCATGTCGCCCAGCACCGCCACGTGACGACCGCCCGCCGGCGCGGGCTGCGCCGCGAGCACGCGCAGCGCGACCTCGAGTGACTGGGGGTTGGCGTTGTAGGTATCGTCGATCACGAGCGTGCCATCGGCGAGCGGAATCGGGTGCAGGCGCCCGCCGATCGGTCGGTAGTCCGCGAGGCCGCGCACGACCTCCTCCCGGGTCGCGCCCGCGGCCAGCGCAGCCGCCGCAGCGGCGAGGGCGTTGGCGACGGTGGTCTCTCCCAGGCCCGCCACCCGGACGTCGCAGCGCGCGTCACCGCTCACGAGCACGAAGCGGTAGACGCCGTGCTCCGCCCGGACGTTCTCGGCCCGCACGTCCGCGGCCGGGCTGCGTCCGAAGCTGACCACCCGGGCCCGCACGCGCTCCCGCTGGGCGAGCACGAGCGCATCGTCGGCGTTCAGCACCGCCGTGCCCTCCGGATCGAGCCCCGCGACCAGGTCGCCCTTCTCGAGCGCAATCTCCTGGCGACTACCCAGAAACTCGATGTGGGCGGTGCCGACGTTCGTCACGACGCCCACCGTCGGCCGCGCGATCTCCACCAGGCGTGCGATCTCACCGCGGTGGTTCATGCCGAGCTCGACCACCAGAGTGCGGTGCGCATCGTCGCGTTGCAGCAACGTGAGCGGCAAGCCGTAGGCGTTGTTCAGGTTGCCACGGGTCTTCAGGCACGGCGCACCGATCGCGAGGATCGCCGCGCACATCTCCTTGACCGTCGTCTTGCCGTTGCTGCCGGTGATCGCGACCACCGGGCCGCGGTGGAGCGCGCGATGGCCGGCCGCCAGGTCGCCGAGCGCTCGCGTCGTGTCCGCCGCCGCCAGCACGACGCACGCACCGGGCAGCGCCTCGGGTACGGAGCGCCCCGCGTCGATCAGCACGCCTCGCGCTCCGCGGCGGACCGCCTGCTCGAGGTGGTCGTGGCCGTCGTGCCGGGGACCTGCAATCGCGACGAAGAGCTCGCCCTCGCCCGCGGTGCGGCTGTCGATCGAGACGCCCGAGAAGCGGGTCTGCGGATCGCCGTGCAGCAGACGCGCATCGCCCCAGGTCGACGCGTCGACGGCGCGGAAGGGCGCGCTCATGCGGCCACCTTGCCACGCAGCGCGCGCAGCGCCTCGCCGGCGTCGCTGAACGGCAGCCGCTCGCGTCCGATGATCTGGTAATCCTCGTGGCCCTTGCCCGCGATCACGACCATGTCCTCGACGCGCGCCGCCCGGATGGCGGCGGCGATCGCCTCGCGCCGGTCGCTCATGCGCAGGTAGCTGCGCTCGGCGGACACGAAGGCGCGGGCGTCGACCCGCTTGCGCCCGGAGAGCCCACCCTCGACGTCGTCGAGGATCCGCTCCGGATCCTCGGTGCGCGGGTTGTCGCTGGTGAGGACGATGCGGTCGGCGTGACGCGCCACGGCCTCGGCCATCAGCGGCCGCTTCGCGCGGTCGCGGTCTCCGCCGCAGCCGAAGACCACGATCAGCCGGCCGCGACAGAGCGGGCGCATGGTCGCCAGCAGCTTGTCGACGGCATCCGGGGTGTGGGCATAGTCCACGATCACCGTGGGCGCCGTGGACAGCTCGGCGCCGACGCGCTCGGCGCGGCCCGGCACCTGCGGACAGCGGGCGGCGCCGCGCGCGATCGCCTCGGGCGCGACGCCTGCGGCGACGGCGATGCCGCAGGCCACCAGCAGGTTCTCCAGGTTGAAATCGCCCACCAGCGGTAGCTCGAGGTCGAGCACGCCGTCCGGAAGGCGCACCCGAGCGCGCGTGCCGTCGAGCCCCACCTCGCTGGCCTCGAGCACGACCTCCGCGCCCTCGCGCGGGCTACGGGCGACACCGATGCAGCGCGCGCCGCGCGCCGCGGCGGCGCGCACGAACCCGTCGGCCGACGGGTCGTCGAGATTCACCACCGCGGTTCCGTCTGGAGCCAGGTGGTGGTTCACGAGTCGCAGCTTCGAGTCGCGGTAGGCCTGCATGTCGCCGTGGAAGTCGAGGTGGTCCTGGGTCAGGTTCGTGAATGCGGCGATCGCGAAGCGGCAGCCCGCCACCCGTCCGAGCTCGAGCCCGTGGGACGAGACCTCCATCACGCTCACGTCGATGCCCCGGGTGCGCATGTCGCGCAGCGCGCGCTGCAGGTCGAGGCTCTCCGGGGTGGTGTTCTGCGCGCGTCGACGCTCTCCTGCGTAACGAATCTCGATCGTGCCGATCAGACCGACTGCGCGTCCGTCGGCCGCGAACATCGACTCCACCAGATAGGTGGTGCTGGTCTTGCCGTTGGTCCCGGTCACGCCGATCAGGCAGAGCTCTTCGGCCGGCGCTCCGAAGAAGTGGCGGGCCACCGGGGCGAGCGCGCGGCGCGTGTCCGGCACCACCACCGCCGACCGACCGCGTAGCGAGAGAGCGGGCGGCAGCTCCTCGACGAACAGGGCCTCGGCACCCAGCTCGAGCGCCTGCTCCAGGTAGTCATGGCCGTCCACGGCGGCGCCGCGCAGCGCGAAGAACGCGTCGCCCGGAGCGACGTTGCGCGAGTCGTAGGTGAGCCCGCCGATCACCGGGTCGCCGCCGTCGGCGGGAGCGATCAGCCGCACCGGCGCGAGCTCGCCCTTCAGCTGGTCGAGCAGTGCGGACAGACGCATCAGGTGGAGCCTCCGACGGCGTGCGCGGGCCGAGCGGCGCGGCCTCCGGAGGGGGCTTCGGAGAGCTCGATGAAGACGGTCCCGCCGGCCGGCACGACCGTCCCCGGCGGCGGGCTCTGCTGGGTCGCACGACCCTCCCCGCTGAATCTGACACGGATTCCGTTCTGGTCGGTGATGCGCGTCACGTCACGCCGACTCAGGCCGGCGAAATCGGGCAACAGCACGCGGCCGCGGAAGCTCACGAAGGTGGGCGCGGCCGCGGCCGGCGCCGGCCGGGAGAGCCGGGGCCGCGGCGGCGGACTGCTGACCGGCGCCGAGGCGCGCTGGATGCTCGCCACCGGGCGGGGCGCGGGCGGCTCGCTCGAGACCAGGCGCGTGGGCGGCCGGTCGGGACGCTGCTCCGGGAAGATCCCGAAGCGCGCGAGATGTGCCTCGGCGACCCGGGCGAACAGCGGAGCGGCCGCAGCGCCGCCGGTGTGGTTGGGTCGGCGCGGCTCGTCGAGGCTCGCGACGATCACCAGGCGCGGCGCGTCTGCGGGCACGATGCCGAAGAACCAGGCGCGGAAGCGCTGATTCGAGTAGTGCCCCATCTCGGCATCCCACTTCTGGGCGGTGCCGGTCTTGCCGGCCACCCGGATTCCGGGCAGCTGCGCGCGCGTACCCGTTCCCTCCGGACCCACCACCGTCTCCAGCATGCGGACCACGCGCTCCGCCGTCTGACGGCTCAGCACGCGCCGCACGGGCTCGCGCACGGTCGGCTGCCAGGGCCCGCCGGCGCCGCGCCGCGCCGCCACGATTCGCGGTCGCACCCACTCTCCACCGTTGGCGAGAGTTGCGCCCGCCGCGGCCAGCTGGATCGCGGTGACGCTCACGCCCTGTCCGAAGGAGATGGTGGCGTGATCGACCGGCTTCCAGTCCCGCCAGGAGCGCAGCACACCGGCCGACTCGTCGGGGAAGCGAGTACCGGTGGCGGAGCCGAAGCCGAAGCGCTGGAGCATGTCGAAGTAGCTACCGGGTCCGAGCGCCTGCGCGATCTTGACGGCGCCGACGTTGCTGGAGACCCGCAGGACGCCGGCCGGGTCCAGCGGGCCCTGCGGATGCGCGTCGCGGATGGTCTTGCCCGGGACGCGGAAGGTGCCATCGCCGCAGTCGATCAGCTCGTCCGGACGGATCGCCCCCTCCTCCAGGGCCGCGGCGACCAGGAAGGGCTTGAACGCCGAGCCCGGCTCGACCGCGTCGAGGAACGCGGCGGAGCGCGTGCTGTCGTAGTCGAGATTGCGGAACTCGTTCGGATCGAAGCTCGGGGCCTCCGCCAGACCGTAGATCTCGCCGGAGTGGGGGTCGAGCGAGACGACCATGCCGCCGCGGGCACCGGTCGCGGCCAGGGCATCGGCCAGGGCCCGCTCGGCATCCGCCTGCATCGCGGCGTCGAGGGTGAGCGACACGTCGCCCCCGGCCGTGCCCCAGGTGGCGCTGCCGCTGACCAGCAGCAGGCGACCGCTGCCATCGCGCTCGACCGGCAGGCGGCGCTGGGTGCCGCGCAGCCACTCGTCCTCCTGCTGCTCGATCCCGCGCACGCCCTGGGCGTCGATGTTCGCGAAGCCCACGATGCTGGCAGCCAGCGTCTTGTGGGGATACACGCGGCGCGGCTCCTCCACGATGCCGACGCCGCGCAGCCCCAGCCCCTCGACCTGCCGGGCTCGCCGCTCGTCGATCCAGCGCGCGAGGAACTGGAAGCCCTTGCGGGTCTCCAGCCGACGCCGCAGCTCGGACTCGCGCAGCCCGAAGATCGGAGCGATGCGTCGGGCGGCGTCGTCCACGTCCGCGATCAGGCTCGGCACGACATAGGCCGACGGCGCGTCGATCGACAGCGCCAGCGCCGCGCCCGCGCGATCGAAGATCTGCCCGCGCTCCGGCGGCAGGGTCAGGGTGCGCAGCGTCTGCGCCTCTCCTTGGCCCTTCGCGCGCTGGTCGAAGACCGAGAGCTGAGCCGCTCGCAACGCCAGGCCGCCGAACGCGCAGAGCAGCAGCACGCGTGCGACCTCCACGCGCCGCGCACTCCTCCGCACGTCCGCCGCCTTCATGGACGTCGGCCCGCGGCGATCCGCACGGGGTCGAGCTCGATCACCTGCGTCGGGCGCACGAAGCCGCGCTCCTCGGCCAGCTTCGCCAGCCGGGTGGGGTCGCTCAGCGCGGCCCGACGGGCCGTCCACACGCTCTGCTCCTCGAGCAGCACCTGCTCGGTCTCTACCGCTTCCGCCAGCGCATAGCGCAGCCGGAAGATGTCGATGCGCAACGCCGCGAGACCGAGGCCCGCAACCAGCGCGGCGATCAACCAGATGCCGGGCGAACGTCGCCCGCGCGCCCTGGCCCGGTGCACGCGGGCCAGGTCGCGCCCCACCAGACTGACCGCGTTGCGCTCGTGCCCGCGCTGCTGCCTGCGCGCCATCAGGCGGCCTCCGCCACGCGCTCGGCTGCCCGCAGCCGGGCGGAGCGCGAACGGGGATTGCGCCGGACCTCGTCCGGGCTGGCGCGCACCGCCCGCTTCGTCAGCAGGCGCAGCCGCACGCGACCACCACAGACGCAGACCGGCACGTGCGGCGGGCAGACGCAGCCGCGGGCCGCGTCGCGCAGCTTCCACTTCACGATCCGGTCCTCGGCGGAGTGGTAGGCGACCACCACCAGCCGACCGCCAGGCCGCAGGCACTCGATCGCTGCCTCGAGTCCCTGCTCGAGCGCGCCCAGCTCGTCGTTCACCGCGATGCGCAGCGCCTGGAAGACCAGCGTGCCCGGGTGGTGCCGGCGCCCGCCTCCCACCCGCGCCTCGCGCAGCACGGCGAGCAGGTCGGCGCTGGTCTCGATCGGAGCGCGCGCGCGCGCCGCGACGATCGCCCGCGCCAGCCGGCGCGCACCGGGCAGGTCCGCGTAGTCGCGGAACCAGCCCGCCAGCTCCTCGGCGCTGGCGTCGCGCAGGCGCTCGGCGGCCGGCGCACCGACGTCCGGCCCCATGCGCATGTCGAGCGGCGTGTGCGCGGCCGTCTGCTCGGCGAAGCGGAAGCCGCGCGCGGGATCGTCGAGCTGGGGCGACGAGACACCGAGGTCGAGCAGCACGCCGTCCACCCGGTCGATCTGGAGGTCGTCGAGCACGCGCCGCAGCGCGCGAAACGACGCCCGGACCAGGGACACCCGCTGGCCGAAGCCCTCGAGCCGCCCGCCGGCCGCGGCGAGGGCGGCGGGATCGAGATCGAGGCCGATCAGTCGCCCTCCGGGAGCAGTGCGCGCCAGGATCGCTTCGGCGTGGCCGCCGCCGCCGACAGTGCCATCCACCACCAGGTCTCCGGGCTTCGAGTCGAGCCAGGTCAGACACTCATCGAGCAGGACCGGTTGATGAGCGAACGGGCTGGCCACTGGAGCGGGGCTCCCACCATCGCCCCGATCGGACGGCGCGGTTAGTCGGATTCCGTGCGCCGTGCGGCGCGCTGCGAAGCCCGACACCGACCCCCCGCGGGCCACCGGGTCCGGCCACTGCGGCGGAGGCTGCTGGGGCGCCCCGGAGCACCGGCTCCGCGTCACCAGGTCGTCCCCCCCATTGACTTCCTGGCAGCGCCAGAGAGGTGCTCCGGGGACACCCCAACCTCTCGCTCGAAGGAGGTCCCCCTCACTTCGAGCCCCCCGCCTTGAAACTCCCCTACGTCCTCAGCTTCTCCGCCACCGAGCGAGCCATCTCGGGGTAGCGGACCTGAGTGTTCGTCAGATTTGCTTCGAAGCGCCGGCGGTCCCACAGCTCGATCTTGGGTCCGACACCGGCGACCGTGACTTCGCGGTCGAGCGCGGCATACTCTCGCAGGTACGGCGGCACCAGAATGCGGCCGTTCTTGTCGATCGGACACTCGGTCGCACCGGAGATCACCATGCGGGCCAGGGCCTGCCGCTCCGGATCGAGCGAGGCGTCCCCGACGAGCTGCTGCTCGTAGGCGAGCCAGTCGTCGTAGGGATAGAGCTCGAGGCACTCGTGGGCGTTGGTCAGGATCGCCGGATGATCGCCGAGCCGCTGAAGCTCCTGCCGGAACGGCGCCGGGAGACTCATGCGGTTCTTCGCGTCGATCGTGTGCACGTAGCGGCCTCGGAACATCGCAGACGCCTGACCTCGCGCTCTGCCTTGGATTCGATGGGTCGCGAGGTCGAGGTCCTTACCACCATCTACCACTGACCCCCACCGACATGGACCTTTATACCACCTGATTTTCAGGAATCAACTTTTTTTTCGAGGGTCTGCGGACGAAGCTGCGAGTGCGAACAGGCACAAGATCTCGGGGCAGAGTCCACCCCCAGATACAAGATCCCGTGGTGAGGGGCGCTCCGGGGGGACGCGAATCAGGCGCTGCCGAGGCCGAAAAAAGTGCGTCCATGGACCCGGGCGACCCGGTCCAGAATCCCCTCGATCGGGCCGCCGGATACCACCGGGCCCCCAGCTCGGGGGGTCGGGCAGTCCGGAGCGAGCAGCACGTCGAGCACGGCCTCGGTGCCCTCGCGGAGGCCCGAGAGGGCGTATCCGCCCTCGAGCAGCAGGACCAGCCGCCCGCCGCACAGCTCGTCGGCGAGTGCGCGCACGACGCTGGCGAGGTTGCGGAAGCCCTCGCCGCTGAGCTGCAGGGTCGCCAGGGGGTCGTCGCGATGGGCGTCGAAGCCACACGACACGATGATCAGCTCCGGCCGATGGGCCCGCGCCACGGGCACCAGCACGCGCCCAGCGACCGCGGCGTACTCGGCGTCGCCGCTGCCGGCCGGCAGCGGCACGTTGACCGTCGCTCCTTCTCCACGCCCGACACCGGCCTCGCCGAAGTCGCCCGTCCCCGGGTAGAGCGGGAACTGGTGGGTCGACAGGTACAGCACGGACGGATCGCGCTCGAAGATGTGCTGGGTTCCGTTGCCGTGGTGCACGTCCCAGTCGTAGATCAGGATCTTGTCGACCTGCTGCTCGGCCTGGAGCGCCCGGACGGCGATCGCGGCGTTGTTGAGCAGGCAGAAGCCCATCGCCCGATCGCTCTCGGCGTGATGCCCGGGCGGTCGGATCGCCGCCAGTCCGCAGTCGAGCTCGCCGAGACAGACCTTTCGTGCGAGCTCGACCGCGGCTCCCGCTGCCAGCTCCGCGACCGGCAGGCTGCCGGGACCGAGATAGGTGTCGGGGTCGAGCCGCACCGGCGCCCGCTCGGCCGCCTGGGCGAGCGCCGCCCGGTGGGAGCTCGCATGCACCCGCAGGATCTCCTCGGGGCTGACCCACACGTAGCCCGGGGCGCCGCCGCAGCAATGCCCGCACCTCGTGCAGGCGAACTCGAGCCCCTCGGCATACCAGGGCGGTGCGGAGGCGGTTTTGCTCACGGAAGTTCTCACGTCTCCAGATGG
>Ga0209536_100011937_pt1 | contig 12677 bp, 9 predicted proteins | sample DeeMarSeWOR28_12_FD_187461 | JGI IMG/M metagenome (GOLD analysis project Ga0209536, IMG submission 187461) | Marine sediment microbial communities from White Oak River estuary, North Carolina - WOR-2-8_12 (SPAdes) (version 2) | ecosystem: Environmental > Aquatic > Marine > Intertidal zone >...
GGCCTTCTTTCGCTAATAGTCTCCCGTGCCAAACTTGGCCTTTTCCTCTTCGCGGACTATGACTATCCTGCCGGTAATCAGTATGATGAGATTCCTGCGCTCGTGGACGTAGCCCTTGCGCTTCAGGACCCAGTTAATAACAGGCATCTTATCGAATATCGGTATCGAGGTAACGTACTTTCTTTCCGTTACTTCCTTCAGACCGCCGAGAATGGCCGTTCCGCCGTCGGGAATCGTGACGGAGGTGAAGGCTCTTTCGAGGAACACCTCGGGAATCTCGATAATACCGCCGATGACCGAAGGCAGGAACGTACCCATGTTCACGGTAATCGTGGAGATGGTCGGCGTCGTCAAGGCCGAGAAAGTTGGCCGCACGTCTATCGTGATATACTTCCTGTCGGAAGACACGACCGGACGCACATCGAGGACGATGCCTTCCTGGAAGTTGCGGAAGCTGTGGATGGTCTGGGTGATGACATTAAGGGCTATGGCGGCAGCGCCTGGTGGGGTCCTTACGGCGTGTGGATGAATGCTGCCGGTGGTGGCTTTTTCAATGAAGACCGGACAGCTTGCAATTTGGATTCCGCCGAATCACTGGAAGGATTAGAGTTCGCCCGTGCCCTGTACAATGATCTGGGTTATGCCGTACCTTATGGTGAAGATGCCGAGCCGCCATTCCGGGCCGGCAATGTCGGGATGTTCCAGAACGGCCGGTGGGCTACTCCTGGAATCCGCACCGTAGAATTTGACTGGGACGTCGTTGGGCTGCCGGATGGACCGGCCGAAGGCCCCGGTAACTGGCTGTTCTGGGGCGCCTATGTGGTCAATGCGGATACCGAGAACCCGGAAGCGGCCTGGGAATTGGTCCAGGCCCTGACCACGGCGGAGACGCAAGGTACTGTGGCTGCCCTGGGCGCTAATGTTCCCAGCCGGCTGAGTCAAGAGGCCCTGGATGCTTTCCTCACCTTCACCCCGCCGGAAAACAACCAGGCCTTTCTTGATGGACTGGCCCGTGATCCCGCCGCGGAAGGTCCGCTGTGGGCCGGGTCGTGGCCGGAATTCGTGACCGTTATGGATGCCGCCGTGTCTTCGTTGCTAACCGGTGAAACATCCCTGGATGATTTTTCCGCCAGTGTGTGTGACGAAGCAAATAAGGCCTTTACGGAGTAAATAGATTGATGAGTTGATGATGGGCCAGAGGGACAGGATCTCCTCTGGCCCTTGACCCCCTTTACGGGTACGAGGTGACGCATGGCGGCTTCTAGTACACAACCTGTTTCTGGAAATAATGGTTCTCCGCGATTTAACGTTGATACCTTTTTAAAGATTGCGGTGGGCTGGCATGCTTTTCTCAGTCTGGCGGCTATTGGGGGTGTGGCGGCGGTCTGGATAGTAGCCAGTGAGTTAAATACAATTTGGAAATTATTGCTTAGCTTCCTGCTATTGGTGACTGCTATCGCCAGTGTTTATGCTGCGCGAGCGATTCCCAGACGAAATCATCGCGGCCGGATCGTTTCGTTGGTCATCAATTATCTGTGGTTCATCGCTTGCTTAGCCGCATCCTTCCATTTTCTAGGAATCTTCCTGGGGATTGACACGATTGCCGAACATGTTGGGCGTGCCTTGCCATTTCTGGGGATTGTCGTCGCCGGATTTATTCTGCGTGGTTTTGCCAATCGTGTGGGTGATGATGTGTATCGTGCCAGACGCATTCGATTAGCCGGAAATGTTGTAATTTTAGTCGGTATGCTTATATTCTTGTTGGTGGGGGGATTGATCAACGTTATTGTCGACGCTTTGGCCCAAATTAATAGTGTCCTGAATATTCTGCTCATCATTGGCACAATCTTGTTTGGTTTAATGGCGATATTCATGTGGCGCAATGATGTCGCCACTGTTATGGGTGAAAGAGAGCGGGATAATGAGATGCTTAACGGCTATCTCTTTCTGTCTCCTAATTTGATTGGCTTTCTTTTGTTCTTTGCTGGCCCCCTCCTGTTTTCCCTGTATATCAGCTTCACCGATTCTGATGCCTTCGGCACCCAAAACTTCATCGGCATCGCCAACTACCAGGAAATTTTCAACCTGGATGTAGAACGATTATCGGCGGCGGATCAGCCGGCGAATGAAGTTTTGGATATTTCCGTCTATGATGAACTGACCCGGGTGTCGCTGTTTGACAATCATTACGTGCTGGGGGCCCAGGACAAATTATTTTGGATTTCACTAAAGAATACGATTATCTTTGTCCTGCTCTCCGTGCCCTTGAGTGTGATTCCCGCGCTCTTTTTGGCTACAGTTTTGAATAGCAAGCTGCGCGGGATGCAAGTTTTTCGAACGATTTATTTCTTGCCCAGTATCGCTGCCGTGGTAGGCGTCGCCTTGATCTGGCGTTGGTTATATAACTCTGCAGTAGGGTGGATCAATTATTTTATTGCCCTGGGCATTGACGGCATTAATTTTCTGGCGGGATCGGAAGTGCTAGCCAATCCGCAAATTGGCTGGCTATCCGATACCAATGTGGCCCTGTTGGCGGTGGTCATTATTGCCGCCTGGCAATGGTTAGGCTTTAACACTGTGCTGTACCTGGCCGGTCTCCAGGGCATTCCCGGTGTGCTTTATGAAGCCGCCACGGTTGACGGGGCCAGCATCGTTACCAAGTTTCGCCGAATCACTGTTCCCCTGATAGCACCCACCACATTTTTTGTGTTGACCACCACGACCATTCAGGCCATGCAAATATTTGACCAGGTCTTTGTGCTTACCAATCCCCCCGGTGGCCCGGGAACATCAACTACGACCATAGTCCTGTACCTGTACAATCAGGGCTTTCGCAACTTCCGCCAGGGGTATGCGGCATCGATTGCCTGGGTTTTGTTTTTGTTAATTTTTGGCGCCACCATTTTTCAGTTTCAACGCCAGCGCACCGCCGGGGCAACGGACTAATAGCCCGGCCGGGAGGAAAGATGACCTCATCAAATCGACTACGCACTGGATTAGGCAATCTATTTGTCTATTTGGTTTTAATTGTTTTTGGCTTCATCATGTTGTTCCCTTTTCTGGTCATGCTTTTCACCTCGTTTAAATATGTCGAGGATACTTTTTCTTTTCCTCCGCGCCTGTTACCGCGAGAGCAGATCACGGTGGAAGTGGCCGGTTATGAGGAACCTTTGCCCCTCTATTTTGTAGACATTGATGGCGAACAGGAAGAGTTTGCCCTGATTGAGCGGAGTGTGCGCGTGGGCTATTTTGCCGATCCGGGCAATCTGGAGGAGACCGTTTTGCTGGAGATGGACCAGGTGACTCCTGCCGGTGGTGATGAGGATCCGCAAGTGGTCACCGTGGGTGGGGAGGAGTATGAACTTTATGATGTGACAATGGACGGCCAAAGTATGACTTTGGCGCTGGTTGATCGCACCGCACTTGGCCGGTTTGCTGATCCCAACGACTTAGAGCGCACCGTATTACAAAACGTGCGGTTAAGCGAGCCGGTATCCCAGTTAACCTTGACTTTTGAAAATTACCTGGAGGTCGTTGATTTACACGCCATGGATCGCAGCCTGACCAATACCGCATTGGTAACGATTGGCGTCTTATCCGGCCAATTGGCTACGTCGGTGTTAGGTGGTTATGCCTTTGCCCGGTTGCGCTTCCCCGGCCGGGACAAACTTTTTGTTTTTTACCTGGGCACAATCATGATTCCCTTCGTGGTGCTGATCACCCCTTTATACCAGATTATGGTGTCGGTAGGCTGGGTGGATCATCTCGCTTCGTTAATTATCCCCTGGATATTTACTGCGTACGGCACTTTCTTGATGCGCCAATTCTTTTTATCTATACCAAAAGAAATTGAAGAAGCAGCAGTCATTGACGGGGCGACGCGCTTCCAGATTTTGTGGCGTATATTCTTGCCGGCCAGTGGTCCGGCTTTGGCTGCCCTGGGAACTATTACCTTTTTGTATGCCTGGAACAGCTTTTTCTGGCCTTTGGTGGTGATCAATTCCGGGAATGAAGCCAACCGGGTCCTCACGCTGGCCTTGAGCGTCCTCGGCGGCCGGGCGGCAGACAGCCCCAATCTGGTTCTGGCCGGGGCAACCATTGCCGTTTTACCGCCGGTGATCATATATATATTTGGGCAGCGCTTCTTTGTGGAGAGTGCGGCGACTAGCGGTTTGAAAGGGTAGGCTGATTTTTATGCCGGCCGGTCGGCAGCCAGCGCGCCTTTTTAAGCGCGCGTAGTGGGTAAAGGCACCTCCCCTTTCCTTTTTGGTGATCATTAATGCGCAAACCATCCCGGCTGTATGCAGGGTACATCTTTGATCTCGATGGCACGGTCTATCTAGGCGATAAGCTGTTGCCCACTGCCGCCGAGACCATTCGCTATTTACGACAGAAGGGTAAGCGCACCGTCTTTCTTTCCAACAATCCCACGCGCACCCGGCAGGCCTATGCGGCGAAACTTGCCCGGCTAGGTCTGATCACCCCGGAACCCGATGTGATTAATTCATCTTATGTGCTGGTCGATTTCTTGCAAAAACGGATGCCGGGAGCAAAATTGTTTATCGTGGGTGAAGAGTCGCTTCGCCAGGAATGTGAACAGGCCGGGTTTGTCTTAACCGATCAAGCAAAGCAGGTTGAGGCGGTCATTGCTAGTTTTGACCGTACATTTGACTATCCCAAATTACAGATCGCTTTTGATGCCATCCGCAACGGGGCACGGTTTTTTGCCACCAATGCCGATCGTTTCTGCCCGGTTCCTGGTGGTGGAGAACCAGATGCCGCGGCAATGATTGCTGCTATCGCTGCCTGTACTGCCGTTCCGGTCGAGGCTGTTGTCGGCAAGCCTTCTGTCTACATGGCCGAGGCCGTGCTGGACCATATTAATTTATCGGCGGAACAATGTCTGATGATCGGCGACCGGTTGGAAACCGATGTGTTGATGGGGTTAAACGCCGGCATGTCCGGGGCGTTGACCTTAACCGGTGCAACACCCGAATCTGCGCTAGCTACAAGTGAAATAAAGCCCACTTATGTTCTGCGACAATTAGCGGACTTGGTGGAGAATGTGTAAACGGCATGCCCGGCAAATATGTATTAGGTATCGACCAGGGAAGTAGCGGCAGCAAGGCCGTCATTATTGATCAGCATGGCCGGGTATGTGGACTGGCCTATCGGCGTCTGGAGCGATTGCATCCCCGTTTGGGGTGGGTGGAAATTGACCCTTACGCCGTAATTCAAGGCGTTGCGGAGGCAGTAACTGAGGCTATTGGCCAGGCCGGCATTCATCCCCAACAAATTGTTGGTTGTGGCCTTGCCGGCCAACGTAACACGGCTTTTGCTTGGGATAGCCGGGACGGTACACCCATTGCAAACCCCATCACCTGGCAGGATCAACGCACGGCCCCATTATTAGCGGAATTGGCCGACTGGCCGTTGGTAATCGAAGCCCAGCAACGGCTGGGGTATGCTCCAGGCACGTACATGGCCGCCCTGCATCTGGCCTGGCGCAATCGCCACCACGATTTGTTTCAGGAAGCGGCCCGCTCAGGTTATTTGCGCCTGGGTCTTTCTCCGTCCTGGATTGTCAGATCCATGGGGCACCAGCGCGAACACGTCATGGATACCTCGCTGGTGCAGGCGATAGGCCTCTACGATATTCGCGCCGGCCGGTATTGGCCGGAATGGCTGGATCGATTAGATATTCCCGATTATGCGCTGCCCGGAGCGGTACCCACGCTTTATGATTTTGGGGTGTTGGGGGTCACTTCCCCGGCCGGAGAGCGGGCCGAGATACCGGTTCTGGCCATGATTGGCGACCAACAGGGGGCCCTGTTTGGCCAAGATTGCCGTTATACCGGGGCGGCAGAATGCACGCACGGCACGGCCTCCTATGTAAAGGTGTTCTTAGGCCAACAGGCCCCCTTTTTAGATAAGGTGTATGTCTATAATGCCTGGCATTTGGGTCGATTCCAGACTTATTGTTTAGAAGCACCCACAACGGTCACTGGAGCGGCCATAAGATGGATGCGGGAAGCCCATCTTTTCACCGATTACAATGAGATGGACCTTGTTGCTGCCCAGGAAGCGGATTCCGGAGGAGTAGTTTTCATTCCGGCTTTTACTGGCCTGGAATTTCCTGAGGTTGATCCGCATATGCGCGGTACTATTTTAGGCCTGACCCTGGGTAGCAATCGCGCCCATCTCTTTCGGGCCTTTTATGAATCAATTGGCTATCAGATTCGAGCTATCCTGGAGACCATTCAAACGGAAGCCCAAGTGACGGTGAATGAACTGCTGGTTGGAGGCGGTTTGTCCACCAGTGACATAGCCTGTCAGGTGCAGGCTGATTTGTTGGGTTTGCCCATTTTGCGCCCGACCTTCACGGAAACAACGGCCTGGGCTGCCGGACTTCTGGCTGGTTTGGGTGCGGGTTTGTGGTCCACAGAAATGGAGTTGCCACCTTTGCCGGGATCAAGACAACGCTTCGATCCGGAAATGGCCGAGGAAAAACGGCATGCGGGTTATGAACGCTGGCAGCACGCGGTCGCCATGACCCGCAACTGGCATATGCCGAATATGGTTTAGAGGTAAAACAGGATGCATTTAGGGGTCTGTTATTATCCGGAACATTGGCCGGTGGAACGCTGGCCGATTGATGCGGAAATGATGCGTACCGCCGGTCTGGATATGGTGCGTATTGGTGAATTTGCCTGGTCAGAAATGGAACCGGCCGAAGGGCATTATCAGTGGGCCTGGCTAGACCAGGCAATTGATGTTTTGGCCGGAGTGGGGCTGGATATCGTCCTGGGGACGCCAACAGCCGCGCCACCGGCCTGGTTAACGCGAAAGTATCCGGATATCCGCCGACAGGAAGCGTCCGGCCGGTATCGTGACCACGGCACGCGGCGTCATTACTGCCCCAATAGCCCGCGCTACATCGATTTGAGCCGCAAAATTGTGGCCGCCTTGGGTGCCCGCTACGGCACAGATCCACGCATCATTGGCTGGCAAATCGACAACGAGTTTGGTGGTGGAAAAACAGCGCGCTGTTACTGTGACCATTGTGTCCAGGCGTTTCGCAGCTGGCTGGAAAAGCGTTATCGTTCAATTACGGCCTTAAATGCGGCCTGGGGCAATGCCTTTTGGTCGCAAACTTATCAAAGCTGGGACCAGATCCGGCCGCCGGATGACCGCATTGATAAAAAGAACCCCAGCCATGTCCTGGATTACTATCGCTTTTCCACGGATAGCTATGCCGAGTACCAGCAATATCAAATTGATCTGCTGCGTGAATTGGCGCCGGGGCATTTCCTGACCACCAACTTCATGGGGTTGTACAGCGACCTGGACCAGTTCGACCTGGCCGCGCCTTATGATTTCATTACCTGGGATAATTATCCCACCGGCAATCGCGACCGCTGGGGGCCGGCATTGCTGCCGCCCGATCCGGGGGCAGATCCCACGGAACCAGTTTATGCCTACGACACCGGCCATCCGCTAATTACCGGTATGGCCCATGAGTTGACCCGCGCCCTAAAACAGAAACCGTTTTGGATCATGGAGCAACAACCGGGACATATCAATTGGGGCAAGACCAATACCGGCATTCGGGACGGAACGGTGCGCCTCTGGACCTGGCAGGCACTGGCTGCGGGGGCGGATACCGTTGTCTATTTTCGCTGGCGACCGACACGCTTTGCCCACGAGCAATACCATGCCGGATTATTGACTCACCATGCCCGGCCGGCCGTGGGTTACCGTGATTTGCTAAGGCTACAGGCGGAAAGAGAAATGCTGGCCCAAATTGCAGCTACCCCGCATACAGCCCAGGTGGCTCTGCTCTTCAACTATGATGACCTATGGGCTTTGCAATTACAGCCGCATACCCGGGACTTCTCTTACTTGAGGTCCCATTTTGCTTACTTCCAGGCCTTGCAGCAGATGGGGATTCCGGTGCAGTTTGTGCACGGGAAAGATGACTTTGCCCGCTTTAAACTAATCATTGCGCCCACTGCGCACCTGGTTGATGAAGCGCTGGTCAATCAGCTAAATGAATATGTGACCGCCGGCGGTACAGTTCTCCTGGGCGTGCGCTCCGGGTTCAAAACGACGAGTAACCTGGTTACTGCTGACGTCTTACCCGGTTTTTTGCGCGCCCTAGTGGGGGCCATGGTGGAGGAGTGGCAGGCGCTGCCGGATGGGGTGGGTTGGAAACTTGAAGGGGCTATACCGAACCTGGTTGGACCGGCCAACTATTGGGTGGAAACCCTCCGACCGGAATCGGCGGAAACGCTGATCAAATATCAAGATGACACCTCCGCACTGACAGTAAACAGGGTAGGTCAGGGCCGGGTCTTTTATCTGGGTTTTTATCCAAATCAAGAACAGATGTTGGCCCTGCTCAACTATCTGGCTCGACAACTGAATATCCAATCTATTGCCGACCTGCCACCGGGCATGATTGCCTATGCCCGCGGACCTTACACGATCTTAATGAATTTTACAGACCAGCCATTAGTCGCTACGGTCGCCGGAAAGGAATTCTCGGTTTCCGGCCGGGATGTGGTTGTTGACATTGGCGAAGAATGAAAAAGAAAGATGACGAAAATTGCTTTTATTGGTGCGGGAAGCACGGTTTTTGCCCAGACGCTTATGGGCGACCTGCTTCTCTTTCCCGAATTCAAAGAAATTACCATAGCCTTGCATGACATTGATGCGCAGCGACTGCAAACATCCACCATTGTGGCCGGCCGGGTTGCCGATGTCTGCCGGGCAAAGCCGACGATTATCAGTACCACCGACCGCCGTGTTGCACTGGATGGCGCTGATTATGTGATCTGCATGATTCAAGTAGGGGGATACAAACCGGCTACGGTTATTGATTTTGAGATCCCTCAAAAATATGGCTTGCGCCAGACGATTGCCGATACGATCGGTATTGGTGGGATCATGCGTGGCTTGCGCACCATTCCGGTCCTGCTGGATATCACCCGTGACATGGCCGAATTATGCCCGCAAGCACTTTTTCTGAACTATGCCAACCCAATGGCGATCAATATGTGGGCCATTCATCGCCAGAATAAAGTTCGAGCAATCGGTTTGTGTCATAGTGTACCCCACACCGCCTACCAACTGGCTACGGATCTGGGAGTGCCTTATGCCGAGATCGATTATCTGGTAGCCGGGATCAACCACATGGCTTTTTTCCTGTCCTTAGCACATCAAGGGCAAGACCTCTATCCGTTACTCAATGAATTTGCGGACCGGGGGGAATTTCCCATGCGCCACAGCGGTATGGTGGACGGGGTGCGTTATGATTTATTTAAACGCCTGGGCTATTTTGTCACCGAATCCAGCGAACATTTAGCGGAATATGTGCCCTGGTATATCAAACGCGACCGGCCGGATATTCTCCAGCAGTTTAGCATTCCTCTGGACGAATATATCCGTCGCTGCGAGCAGCAAATTGCAGAATGGGACCAGTTACACATGGAGTTAACGGACGAAACCCGACCGCTAGATGTTGCGCCCAGTGAGGAGTATGGCGCCCAGATTATTCATAGTCTGGAAACCGGCCAATCGCGCCTTGTTTATGGCAATGTGCCCAATACCGACCTGATCGCCAATCTCCCCGCCGATTGTATTGTAGAAGTCCCCTGCACAGTGGATGCCGAAGGCATCCGCCCGCACGCTATCGGTCACCTGCCGCCGCACCTGGCGGCACTCATGCAAACCAACATCAATGTACAGGCCTTGACCGTGGAAGCCGCGTTGACGCAGAAACGGGAGCACGTTTACCACGCGGCCATGCTGGATCCGCACACCGGCGCGGAACTGGCTCTTGAAGAGATCTGGTCAATGGTAGATGAGTTGATTGCTGTCCACGGCAATTGGCTGCCGGCTTATCATTAGTCGATTGGTAAATGCCTGGCACCTGAAAACATGATATATCTGGCAAGATTAGTACCAGGTGCCAGGCGTCTATTCACCAAGGATTATATTGCTATGTTTGATCCCATCGAACACCCCCATCGCCGCTTTAATCCCCTGAGCGGTGAATGGGTGCAAATATCGCCCCACCGGATGAAGAGACCCTGGCAGGGCCGGGTGGAGAAAGCACAGTGGGTGACCCGGCCGGCATATGACCCGGAATGTTACCTCTGTCCCGGCAATGTGCGCGCCAACGGTGAATACAACCCACCGTACACAAACACCTTTGTTTTTACGAATGATTTTGCCGCCCTCAAACCGGATGCGCCCCCGGCGATGGACAGCCATCCCTTGTTGCGGGCACAAACTGTGCCGGGTACTTGCCGGGTAGTCTGTTTTTCACCCCGCCATGATCTAACGCTGCCAGAAATGACGCGGCCCACTATCCAGCAGGTCATCGATGTTTGGGCAGAACAAACCACGGAGTTGGGCCGCCAATTCCGCTGGGTGCAAGTGTTCGAAAATAAAGGCGCTTTGATGGGGGCTTCCAACCCACACCCGCATGGGCAGGTCTGGGCGCTGGATGCTTTGCCCAATGAGCCGGCAAAGGAAGACCGGCAGATGAAAAGATACTGGCAGGAGCAGGGCCAGTCATTATTAGTGGATTATGTCAATATAGAGGCAGAACGCGGGGACCGGGTGGTCGTGGAAAATGCGCATTGGCTGGCCGTGGTGCCGTTTTGGGCGGTCTGGCCGTTTGAAGTCATGTTGCTGCCGCGCCGGCATGTTTTGCGCCTCCCCGACCTGCACCAGGCGGAGCGGGCGACGCTGGCCGAAATATTAAAACAGTTGTTGACCCGCTACGATAACCTGTTTCAGACCTCTTTTCCCTACTCGATGGGCTGGCACGGCGCGCCCTATGCCCCCGGTGAGCAACACCATTGGCAATTGCACGCCCATTTTTACCCGCCTTTGTTGCGCTCGGCGACGGTGCGCAAGTTTATGGTCGGTTATGAGATGTTAGGCGAAGCGCAGCGGGACCTGACGGCCGAACAGGCGGCGGACCGGTTGCGGAATTTACCGGATCGCCATTTCCGGGAGGAGGTAGCCCCATGAGCAGAAAAGTAACCGCAGCGACGGTAGTGGAGGCATTTATTGCCCATTTTGATCAATCACCAGCGGTGATGGTCCGCGCTCCCGGCCGGGTGAATCTCATCGGTGAGCACACCGATTATAATGATGGCTTTGTCTTGCCCATGGCCATCAATTATGGTGTCTGGATTGCTCTGCGCCCCCGCCCGGACCGGCAGGTGGTGCTCTATTCATTGGATTTTGCAGAAACAAAACGCTTTTCTTTAGATGAATTGGCGCCTGAACAAGCAGGCTGGTGGGAGTACATTAAAGGAACGGCCTGGGCGCTGCAGAAAGAAGGATACAATCTGCGCGGTTTTGAAGGGATACTGGCGGGGGATGTGCCCATTGGGGCCGGCCTTTCTTCCTCTGCCGCTTTGGAAATGGCCGCCTGCCGCGCCTTTTGTGTGCTTTCTAATGTTGACTGGCAACCGGTAGCCATGGCCCGGGTGGGCCAGCGGGTGGAGAATGAATGGCTGGGCCTGCAATCGGGCATCATGGACCAGATGATTTCTGCTGCGGGAGTCGACAACCACGCCTTGTTGATTGATTGCCGGTCATTGGTTACCCGCCCGGTACCATTGCCCATCACGCCGGAGGGCCGGCCGGTGGCTGTTGTAGTGCTGGACACGGGGACCCGGCGCGGACTGGTGAACTCTGCGTATAATGAACGGCGCGCTCAATGTAATGCGGCAGCGGAAGTGCTGGGTGTGGGCACGTTGCGGGACGCCGATTGGCTCACTTTCCACCGTTACGCGGACACCATGGATCCGCTTCTTCGCCGGCGGGCGAGGCATGTGATCAGTGAAAATGAACGCACCTTATTGGCTGTCGAGGCGATGGAGCATAATGATGCCGTCCAGTTAGGCTACCTGATGAACGCCAGCCATGCCAGCCTGCGGGATGATTATGCCGTTTCCAGCGACCATCTCAACCTGATGGTAGAATTAGCCCAAAGCCAGGTGGGATGTTACGGGGCGCGTATGACCGGTGCCGGGTTTGGCGGTTGCGCCGTCGCCCTGGTGGATGAACAATCTGTGGCCTCATTTAAGGCTACCATTGCCACTGCCTATCAGGTGGAAACCAATATCGCCCCTGACATTTATGTATGCCGGGCTACTAAAGGAGCACAATTATTGGAAAGCGAATTTCCTTGAACAGGGGGTCAAGATACGTGAAAGCGGGCGCGGGGGAAACCTTGGTCAATTGCTGGTAAAGGGTGATAATGAGGGGGAACTTATTTAAGGAGGTCCAAGATGGCATTTAATTTACGCAACCGCAATTTCTTGAAGGTGATGGACTTTTCCCGGGAGGAGCTGCTATTTTTGCTCCAGCTCTCGGCGGATTTAAAGGCGGCAAAATATGGGGGATACGAACAGCCCCGGTTAGCGGGAAAAAACATCGCCCTGATTTTTGAAAAAACCTCTACGCGCACCCGCGCAGCTTTTGAAGTGGCGGCATATGACCAGGGAGCGCATGTGACCTACCTGGGACCGGTTGGGTCCCAAATTGGGCACAAGGAATCGATGAAGGACACGGCCCGGGTGTTGGGACGCATGTATGACGGCATTGAGTACCGGGGTTTTACCCAGGAGACGGTAGAGATTCTAGGCCGG
>Ga0209536_100011938_pt1 | contig 12676 bp, 10 predicted proteins | sample DeeMarSeWOR28_12_FD_187461 | JGI IMG/M metagenome (GOLD analysis project Ga0209536, IMG submission 187461) | Marine sediment microbial communities from White Oak River estuary, North Carolina - WOR-2-8_12 (SPAdes) (version 2) | ecosystem: Environmental > Aquatic > Marine > Intertidal zone >...
GCTGCCTGGACCCGCATCCGAGAGCAAAAACTGGGAGCGCCGATCCTGCCGGCGGTCTCGGTGGATGCGGCGTTCGGCACCGCCCTGCTGGCCCTCGGCGCGGCGCGATAAGCAGGCAATAAAAAACCCCGCGGCCATCGCCACGGGGTTTATTTTAACGATCCTGCCGGACCGTGGAGATTAGACGCTGATACTAATCGTCTGCGAATCCTTCTCTCCCTTGTTGTCCTGCCAGGTAACGGTCACCTTGTCACCAGTCTTGGCACCGACCAGACCGAAACCCATGATCGGGTTCTTGGAAATGGCAATACCCAGGTCGGCGGAAACCACTACCTTGCCGTTATGGGTGACTGTCATGTTCTGGATGAAGTGAGCCGGAATTTTCTTTCCGCTTGCCTTGTCTTTACGCAGGCCGGTTTCCATCGGGTGTGCTACCCGAACCATCAGCTCGGCGATATCGCCCACGGAGCGGGCGCGCATTTGCATTTTTCTAGCCATGATTAGTCCTCTTGAGTCCTGTCCCGCGTTAACCGCCGCAACCGCCGGCAGTTACCTTGATGTTAATGGAATTGGTGTAGAGCTTGCCGCCCGCCTGGGCCACGAACTCAACCCTGGAGGTCTTCAACATCTTGATGTTGGCACGCAGATAACCGGCGCCACCGGTGACATTGACGTTGGCCGCCAGTGGCTGGGCATTTTCGTGCACATAAATCCCGACCGCGGTGACATTCGGCATGGAGGCGCGAACCGCAACCGGCACCGAGGCACCGTTCTCTGCCTGAATATTTGCAGTGATCTTGATGTCATCGCTCTTGGTACGCTGCGCTGTGCCGAACAGGGCTTTTAGCGCATCGTCGACACTGCGGCCATCGAATGCCTTGGACGGCCAGGATGCGGCCAGCACCTGCGTCGGCTTCAGCAAGCCCGTGGCAGCTGCCACCGCGACCACGCCACTGGCAGCCGTCGCACGCAGGAAAGATCTACGTTTTGTATCAATCAATGTTGCTCTCCTTCGTTACTTTATGTTCTGAATCTCGCCGAAAACCGGGGGTTATCCTGCCGCCGACGAGATCCTCGTATTCTTCTGGAGGGATAGACCGCGAAACGCGGGATTTTATTCCATCAGGCCGGCGACGAATCGCGGCCGGAAATCAGGACATACATGGCGGGAACCACCAGCAGGCTAACAAACATCGAGAATGACAGACCGGAAACAATGGCAACCGCCAGCGGTTGCAGCATTTCCGAGCCCTCACCGATACCAATTGCCAGCGGCAGCATACCGATCACCGTGGTCAGGGTCGTCATCATGATGGGTCGCAGGCGCAGGCGGCCCGCCTCGACAATTGCCTCGGTCACGGCCAGCCCGCGCCGGCGCATTATTTCAATATACTCGACCAGCACGATTGCGTTGTTCACCACAATGCCGACCAGCATGATGACACCGAGCCATACCGGCATCGACAATGGCAATCCGGTCACCAGCAAACCCAGTGCTACACCGATGATGGCGAAGGGCACGCACAACAAAATCACGGTAGGATTTCGCAGTGACTCGTATTGCACCGCCATCACCACAAATACCAGGAACAGGGCCAGGCCCAGCAGGACACTGGTGAGTGTCTGGCCGCGCTTCAGGGCCTCGTCGGTACCGCCGTAGTACAGGTAGTAGCCCGCCGGCAGATCGAAATCACTCAGCCTGCGTTTAACGTCAGCGATGGTGGCACCGAGCGACCGATCATTGGTGAGTGACGCACTGACTTCAATAATGCGGCGCTGGTTCTCACGCATGATATTGGCCGGTACCGATGCCAGCTCAACCCTGGCAACATCACTCAGGTAAACCGATTTTTGTCCCTGGCGCTCGCCAAACAACAACAGGCCGCCCAGGGCCAGCGGGCTTTTGACATCGGTCTGCGGCAAGCGCACACGGATGTCATAACTGCGGTCGCCATCAAGATAATCGCTGACCACCAACCCGTCGAGCGCGATGCTCAGGGCGCGACCGATGTCCTGGACATCAATACCGAGCTCGGTCGCGCGCTCTCGATCAATCTTGATCGAGAACTCCTGACGCGTATCTTCGGCAGAATGCTTCAGGTTTCTCAGCCCCGGTGTTCCTTTCAGACGCTCGACCAACGCCTCGCCAATCTGGCCCAGGATATTCAGGTCCGGTCCCTGCACCCTGACACTCAGGTCGTCTTCGGAGGTGCTGGTGCGCAGACCTCGAATTCCGCGCGTGCGTGCCCGTACCTTGAGGCCCGCAATCTGCTCGTCGGCCAGCGCCTTGTTGAATTTCTTCACCCAGGCCTCGCTGCTGAGCTTGCGTTCGGACTTGGGCACGAGCTGCACCGTCAGGCTACTGCGGCTCGGGGTCTCGCGCTCGGTACGACCAAACACCCGACCACCGACGAGGGCATAAATACTCTCTACGCTACCGAGTTCACGAATCAGTTTCTCGATGCGGCGTACGCTCTCGTCCATGGTTTCGAGCGAAATTCCCGAATCGGTCAGGATGTTGATGCTTACCCGGCCCTCATCCAGCGTCGGGAGAAACTCCTGTTTTTCCGAGAGGAAAAACGGCATCACCAGCGCCAGTAGCAGGACGGCGGCGCCGACCACCGCCGCCGGTCTTTGCAGCAGCTGTCGCAGTAACGTCTGGTAACGGGCCTTGGCCCACTCTACAAAAACATTGACGCTGGCATGCAGACGACCGTGGCGCTCGTCGCGCATGCGCGCGGCCAGGCTTGGCACCAATGTGACCGCTACCACCAGCGAGGCAACGATGGCCGCCGAGATAGTAAAAATCAGTTCACGGAACAGCAGACCGACCAGGCCAGTAATAAACAGGAACGGCAACACGGCGGCGAGATTGGTGGTGGTCGATGCAATCACCGCACTGGTGACCTCTGCAGCGGCGTCGGTCGCCGCATCGAGCCCGGCGGCATTGCCGGCATCCTTTCGATGCCGCGCGATGTTCTCGAGCATGACAATCGTATTGTCGACCAGCATGCCGACTCCCAGCGCCAACCCGCCGAGGGTCATGATATTCAGGGTCAGCCCGCCGAGGGTCATGATGATAAACGTCACCATGATCGAGATCGGGATGGCGGTGCCAATAATCAGCGTGCCACGGATATTGCCAATAAACAGATAGACCACGATCATTGCCAGCGACGCGCCGCTGAGTGCCGCCAGCGAGGCGTTGTTAAGCGAACGACGCACGTAAATCGACTGATCGGAGATATTGCTGACCGTCACATCTTCCGGCACCAGGCCATTCGCCTGCATCCATCCCAATCGGGCGTGAACGCGCTCCGCCACGTCGACGGTGTTTGCCGTTGGCTGTTTCTGGACCGAAATCTTGACGCCCTCGGTGCCGTTAAACCGGATGTAGATACGTTGGTCTTTATTGGTATCGATAACCTGCGCGACTTCGGACAACGAGATACTGTCACCGCCAGCCAGTCGAATGGGTAGTGCAGCAATGGCGCCGACGCTGCCAAGCCGACCGGTCGCGCGGCCACCGTACTCCTGGCCCGCGAAACGCATACGGCCGGCGGAAACATCTTCATTGCCTTTCTCGATTGCCTCAATAACATCATCAACCGAAAGGCCGAGACCGGCGAGACGCCGCTGGTCGACCAGCACCTGGATTTCTCGTTCAACACCGCCACCCACTTCAACAGCAGCGACCCCGGGCAAGTTCAGAAAACGCTTTGAGAAAATATCATCGACCCAGGTGCGCAGCTCCATCGCGTCTTTCAGGTTGGAGCTGACGACGAACTCCATCACCGGAATTTGCGAGGGATCCAGTTTGTAGATGATCGGTGGCTGAATGGTATCGGGCAAAAAACGCTTGGCGCGGTCGAGGCGCGTACTGGCATCGCGTAGTGCGACATCGATGTCCTTGCCGTAGTCGAAATGGAGATCCACCGACGTGCCGCCTTCGGCGGTGCTTGACTCTACCCGTGTTGCATCCTCGGTAATCGCCAGCTGCTCTTCCAGCTGGCGCGTAATCTTCTGCTCCATGATGTTGGCGGAGACACCGGGATCGAGAATGCGTACACGAATCTGCGGATAAATGAGGTGGGGCAGCAGGTCCACCGCCAGGCGCCCGAGACCAAACACGCCCAACACCACCACCGTGAGGGTAAGCATGACCGTGCTGACAGGATGGCGAATTGACCAGGCAGCAATACCGCCACTACGCATTCGGCTTACTCTTCTTGTCTTTCGGTGCCTCGCCAGCCGGCCTGGACGTGCTTCCGTTGACCACCTTTATTGATTGGCCATGGACCAGGCCAAGAAAACCCTTGCTGACCACTTTCTGGTTTTCCTCAAGGCCTGACTGGATCTCGACATTGCGGGCGAAACGCAGGCCGCTGACAACCGGCACCCTTTTGGCCTTGCCATTTTCGTCGGCCACGAAAACAAACTCACCGATTTCATCGCGACGCACCGATACTGACGGCACTACCAGCGGGCGCGTACCACTACTATATAAAGTGACGCGGCAGAAATGACCGTCACGCGCGCCTTGTGGCACCGGATCGAGCAGCACCTCGATGCGTCCCAGGCGGGTGGCCGGATCAATAGTGGGATAAATTCGCAGGATCTTGCCCGGGTATACCGTGCCGCCCAGGGCATCGATGCTAACGTCAGCGCGGTCACCAATGTTAAGACGCGACACCAGCAATTCCGATACCTGGACATCGGTAACGAGCTTCGAGGAATCTACAATGGTCAGCAGGTGTGTGTGTTTGGACGCGACGTCGCCGGGCTCAACCAGTCGCTCGGCGATATGCCCGTCAAATGGCGCACGAATCGTCATGTACTCGAGGCGTGTACGCAGCACGCTTTCGTCAGCCTTGGTTATTTCCACCTTGGTCTGCACCTGACGCAACGCGTTCTCAGAAATCAGTTTCCTCGGCGCCAGCGTTTTGGTGCGCTCGAGCTCGAATTCTGCCTGTTTGCGATTGGCGACCGCCTTGTCCAGCTGCGCCTGCAACAGGCGTGCATCGAGGCGCGCCAACACCTGTCTGCGCTTGACGTGATCTCCCTGTCGCACCAGCACCCGGGCAACCTGCCCTTCTTCCTGGTTAAAGAGCTTCACTTGCCGGACGGCGCGCAGGCTACCCGCGCGGTCTGCGGCATACTGCACCGGGGCATACTGCACCGCTGACAATTCCACCAACTGTGCCTTGCCCGCCCGCTTGGACTTGGCGTTACCGTCATCCCCGCAGGACGACAGCGAGGCGATAGCCAACACAGCCAGCACCAGGGTACCGGTGCGAGCGGCGTTCAGGGTTCGAACGGATTTGGCTTTGGCGATCATTCAGTTCCCTAGGTTCATTTCAGTCCAGTCTGACCCTGGCGACGCTGGTAAATTCCGACGCCGTGATTGCCCGGCTAAAGGTTCGATTCGCCGGGTAACAAAGGTTCGAGCTCCTGAAGTGCGCGCCGGTAGACATCGCGCTTGAATTCAATAATCTGCTCGAGTGTGCTCCAGTATTCCACCCAGCGCCAGTCATCAAACTCCGGCTTTTCCCCGCAATTCAGGCGGACATCGCTCTCTCGTCCGAGGAACCGCAACAGGAACCAGATCTGCTTCTGGCCCTTGAAGTTTCGCGAACCGCGTCCGCGCATGGCTTCGGGCAGGTCATAGTGCAGCCAGTCCCGGGTGCGGCCAATTACCTCGACATGATGCTGATCCAGACCGACTTCTTCCTGAAGCTCGCGATACATGGCGGCTTCCGGCGTCTCCTGGCGGCGCATACCGCCCTGGGGAAACTGCCAGCCGTCACGACCACAGCGCCGCGCCCACAGCACCTCGCCCTGGTCATTGCACAAAATGATGCCGACATTTGGCCGGTATCCATCACTATCCAACATCAAATATCACTCACAAGTTTACGTAATTATTACGATTTTTCCATGAACTTGATATGCGGGCAACGCACCCGGGATTAAAGCCCCGATTCCCCGGCCAGAGCCGGGCCTTTCCCCGGGCCGGCTTCCCCACTATCCTTGGCGACCCCAACCACCACAGGATTTATTGCCTTGAGTCTGGCCATCTTTGACCTCGACCACACCCTGATCACTGGCGACAGCGACTACGAATGGGGCCAGTTTCTGATCGAGCGCCACATTGTCGATGGCGAAGATTACGAGCGGGAAAACGATCGCTACTATGAACAGTACAAGGAAGGTACGCTGGATATCTATGAATTTCTGGCGTTTGCACTAAAGCCCCTGGCCGACAATGACCGGCGCACACTTGATACCTGGCACAAGGAGTTTATGCAGGAAAAAATCCTGCCCATGATTCCCCAGGCATCGAAGGATTTGTTGGCAAAGCACCGTCAGCAAGGCGACACCCTGTTAATCATCACCGCGACCAACAGTTTTGTCACCCGGCCGATTGCCGAATTGTTTGGTGTTGACCACTTACTGGCAACGGAGCCAGAAGTTGTGGAAGGGGAATACACCGGCAAGGTCAGCGGCATACCCTGCTTCCAGGAGGGAAAGGTTGAACGACTGCATCTGTGGCTGCGTGAGCACAGCGAGACTCTGGAAGGCAGCTGGTTTTATAGTGATTCGCACAACGATCTTCCGCTACTAAAAGAAGTCGAACACCCGGTTGTGGTCAATCCGGACGAAAAACTTCGTATCGAGGCCGAGCGTCATCACTGGCCGGTCATCTCTCTTTCCTGAGTCGCCGTGACGTCGCGACGACAAACATCATTACTCTTTCTCGTTGCCGTCGCGACGGCCTTGCTCTCGATAAGCATCGGCTCGGTCCACGTTGATCCTGGCAAGGTACTCAACAGCCTTGTCTTTCCCACGGACGACACCACGTCGCTGGTGATCACGCAGTTGCGTTTACCCAGAACGCTGACGGCATTTACGGTCGGCGCCCTGCTCGCTGTCGCCGGCGCCCTGCTCCAGGTGTTGTTACGCAATCCATTGGCGGATCCCTACATCCTGGGCGTATCCGGTGGCGCCTCGGTGGCCATGCTAACTGCGATGCTGCTCGGCGGCGTCGGCGCATGGCTGGGTGGCAGCGCAATAGCCGGCAGTATGGTGTCGGTGCTGCTGGTATTCGGACTGAGTCGTTTCGGTCGCGGCAATGCACAACTGCGGCTGTTGCTTACCGGCGTAATTGTTGCCGCCGGCTGGGGCGCATTAATCAGTCTGCTGCTATCGGTCAGCAGCGCGCGCCAGCTACACGGCATGCTGTTCTGGCTCATGGGCGATCTCGCCGGCAGTAAACTGCCGATATCAGCCATGGTTGTTCTGGTTTTGGGGTCGGCAGTTGCCTGGCGCCTTGCGCGTGCACTGAACCTGCTGGCACGTGGTGAGTCGTTTGCCGCGGCACTCGGTGAGCGTCCGGCGCGATTGCGTACCGTCATTTACTTTCTCGCCTCGATACTGACGGCTACCGCGGTCAGCCTTGCAGGCAATATCGGATTTGTCGGTCTGGTGGTCCCGCATTTGTTGCGTCTCGCCGGCACCACGGATCATCGCTGGTTGATCCCGCAATGCGTATTGCTTGGTGGCAGCTTTCTGGTGCTGGCCGACACGCTGGCACGCACGCTGGTAGCGCCCCAACAACTACCGGTGGGCGTCATCACTGCATTGGTCGGCGTCCCGCTGTTCCTCTACCTGCTAATAAGGTCGGACAAGCAATGAGCCTGCTAGGTGTGAACCACCTGACGCTTGTCGCCGGCGACAAGATGCTGGTCTCCGACCTGAGCGTTCAGTTTGAAGCAGGGCAAAGCTGGGCCGTTCTCGGGCCCAATGGCAGCGGCAAGACCACGTTATTAAACTGCCTCGCCGGATTGCATCCCGCACAGGCGGGCGAAGTCCAGGTGATGGAACGCGACATCAACCGGCTGGCGCACCGGGACCGTGCGCAGGAGATCGGTATCGTGTTTCAGCACTATGATGACGCGTTTCCGTCAACGGTATTCGATCACGTACTGGCGGGAAGGCACCCTCATATCGCCAGCAGTCTTTTCGCGGTTGAGACAGAAAAAGACCGGCAACTTGCGCGCGATGCGATGCGCCAGATGGAGCTGGAACACCTGGCTCAACGCTCGATCACCACCCTGTCCGGGGGCGAACGTCGACGCGTCGATATTGCGGTCTTGCTTGCCCAGGACACACCGGTACGCATCCTTGATGAACCCTGCAACCACCTGGACTTGCGGCACCAGGGCAGCGTATTGCATCACCTTACCCGGACCAACAGTGAAGGAAAATTGAATATTTTCGCGCTTCATGACGTCAACCAGGCATTCAGTTATTGCGATCACGCGTTGCTGCTGTTCGAAGATGGTAGTGTGCAGGCCGGGCCAATAAACACCGTCGCCACGCGCGCTACCCTGGAACAGCTGTATCAATGCAAGCTTATCGAGATTTCAAATAACAACAACACGCTGCTACTGCCTGACTTTGACTGACTCTTGAACAAGCAATTTATCAATCTCGTCCTGGCGCTGGCGACGGTTTCGGCTGCGAGCCTCTACCGGCCGGCCGTTGCCAGTGAAGCCGGGCGACCGACACTGCTAATGGCGATTCAGGGCTCCCACAGCATTCCGGTGCTGGCCGAGACCATGCAACCGCTGGTAAATCATCTTGAGCACACGCTTGACGTAAACATTCGGTGGGAAACCGCGTCCCGGCACCGAAAACTGATCGAAAGAATAAAAGGCCGGCGCTACGATCTGCTGTTTGTCGACGCGCCGACAACACTGGTCGCCCACTACCAGGCTGGCTACCAGCCCTTCGCCCGCATTCCCGGCGTGATCAGCGCATCGTTCGTCGGTTTTGTCGATGGGCCTGCACTGATTTTTGAAGACATGGAGGGCCTGCGTGTCGGTTATCTGCGCCCGATGATGCTGGCAACACAGCTGGCAAAACGTCACGTCATCCAGCGGGGCTACCAGCCCAAGCGATTCTTCAAGGAAGAGATCTACCTGGCCAATCACAACTCGGCACTCAACGCCTTGCGACATGGACGCGTGGATGTGATTTCGATCGCGAGCGCAGTGTATGGCGCACATGATGGCAGCTTCGACGGCAGGGACCTGATTATCGTTGAGCAAACGGTCGCAGTACCGCAGTATGCGTTTTCGGCTCACCCGTCGATGAATCGGAAACTGAGAGACAGGCTGAAGAAGGCGCTGCTTGAGGCGCACCAACACCCGGAGGCCGGCGAGTTTTTTAAACGGCGTATCGTGCAGCAGATCATCCCGGCGGACATGCGCGAGTATCAGCCATACCGAAAATTCCAGCGATACTTAACTGATTGATAGTGTTACACTTCTTTCCGAATTTGAACCTCGCCGAAATGCGATTCACGCCGCAGCTTCCAACCAGCTAATGAAACTATCATTGCAACTGCCGAACACCCTGTTCACGCGAATGGCCTTTGCGTTTAGCGGGTTGTTCACTGCCGCAACATTTGTCATCACCTGGTCAATTACCGCCGAGACTGCCAGATCGCAACTGGATCTGCACCAACGACTCGGAGAAAATCTGATTCAGCTCACACGACCGGCAATCCAGCGCATGCTGATCGAGTACGACGTTGCCGAGTTGAAGAGCTATATGGAATCTGTCGTCGGCGACCCCAGTATCGCGCGTATCAGCATCATCGACGACCGAAACCAGAGTCTCTACGAATTTGATCGGGATGTTGATCAGGCGAGCTGGATAACCCGACTCATGACAACCGGCACGGACTTTCCCCAGGTTCTGTACGCAGACTTTACTATTGCAGGTAAAACCTGGGGCAATATGGAGATCACCCTTTCCTACCAGCCGTTAAATCACAAGGTGTTGCTGTCGGTAATCAACAGCGTTGCACTGTCCGCGGCCATCCTGATTATTACGCTGGTACTGACCTACCTGATGCTGGCACGCTTCACTCGCCCGCTGCGGCCATTGACCGAAATGGCCAAGGAATACGCCCGCGGCAACTGGCTTAGCGACGCTTCATTAATACGTTCGGGTACACGCGAAATGCAGGAGTTGACCAGCGCTTTCGCCGATGGCTCAGCGGCAATGCAGCACTACATCCACAGCCTTGAAGAAACACGCGAACTGCTTGAGCAGAGCGAGAACCGGCTGCGCACACTCATTAACAACATGCATGAAGTGCTGTTCGAACTCGACACTGAGGGTCGCCTTAGTTTTGTCAATCCTTCCTGGCAGACCATTACCGGATTTACTATTGACGATTCGCTCGGCAAGAATTTTTCTGACTACCTGGGAGATGACAGCGCCACGATTTTTGCCGCCGAGAAACTCGACAAGATTTCCGAGCGCAATCGCGAGGTGTTGCTGAAAACCGCCGATGGTGATCCCATCTGGGTGACCCTCGATGCCGCTACCCAATTCGACAGCAATGGCGATTTCACCGGCATCATCGGTACGCTCGGCGACATTACCGAAACCGTTGAGCTCAATCGAATGTTGTCGACGTATCAGGAGGAGCTGTATCAGCTGTCAGTTACGGACCCGCTCACCCAGCTCTACAATCGGCGACATTTTGACACCCAGTTCGAGATCATTCTGTCAGACCATCAGAAGGAAAAAAAACCACTGTGTCTGCTGCTAATCGATATTGATGGCTTCAAGTTTATCAATGACACCTATGGCCATCCGTTCGGCGATGAAGTACTCAAGAATATTTCGGAGCTGCTGCAGCAGCTCGTGCGTCGCAATGATTACATTGCAAGACTTGCGGGTGACGAATTTGCCATGGTGTTGAAAAACACCGGTATCAGGGACGCTACCCGTATCGCTTACAAGCTGCACGACAACATCAACCAGGCCCAGATTCAGTTACCCATCGGACACATCCAGATTCAATGCAGTATTGGCGTTGCCGAGGCGCCCACTCACGGCGATACCCCGCAGGCGCTGGTCAGCGCCGCGGACGTGGCGCTCTATCAGAGCAAACGCGCCGGGCGCAACCGGGTCCAGGTGCTCTCGGACGACATCAGCAAGGCAACGATGTCGATATTTGGCCAGGGTTTTCATATTCGTAATGCGCTGGAGACCGGAAACATTCTGCCGGCATTCCAGCCAATCATGCATCTGGAGCGCCAGGTGCCGGTCGCCTATGAAGTGCTGGCACGCATGCGCCACGATGGCGAGATTATTCCGGCCAAGGACTTTATTACGGTCGCGGAAGAACTTGGACTCACCCGTGAAGTCGATCTGTACATTATCGAGCGGGCGCTGATTACCGCACCGCGCGACCACAGCCTGTTCGTCAATGTCGACCTGTCGTCATTCAATGATGAGACCTTCGTCCGGCGCTTGCGCGATCTGGTTGGCCCGGCCTGTGAAGTGGGGAGACGCATTACGCTCGAGATAACCGAGCGCGAGAGCGTGCCCATCACCCAGGATCTGATCACTGATATCACCCGACTGCGTGAAGTCGGTTGCCAGCTGGCGCTGGATGATTTCGGCAGCGGATATTCAACCTACAAGTTCCTGGAGTTGTTCAAACCTGACTACCTCAAGATAGAAGGAACGTTTGTGCAGTCCATCCTCACGAGCGATTCGTCCAGCCGTATCGTCAATCACATCCACGAACTGGCCGTTTCCTTCGGCATGGATACCATCGCCGAGAACATTGAGTCGGAGGCAATTATGGACGCGGTCAAATCCATTGGCATCCAGAATGGGCAAGGAATCTTCCTTGGTAAGCCGGAGTTATTGCAGTAATTGTTAGTGGCCCGAATTTTCCACCGCGTTTTCAATCGTTTCCGCGGTCGCTTGACACCCCTCTAACCAGACCCTAATCTTGCTCGCGCTTCAGGTGTTTCAGTGGCTGTCGTCACTGAAATGAAACGGGAAGCCGGTGCACTGCTAATTCATGCAATTACAGTAATTCCGGCGCTGCCCCCGCAACGGTAAGCGAGATCTGGATCAGCATTCAGCCACTGTGCGCAATACAGGCATGGGAAGGCGCTGACCCGGGACCCACTCGTAAGCCCGGAGACCGGCCTGACGCACCCATGTAGTGTTGCGGAGGGCAGCCGGTTGGTCGAAATGACCACTCGCCTCTTTCCGGCACTACTCCCTTGTCATTTTCCCTTGCGCGGCGGGCGTGGGAACTGGAGTAGTAATGCGATTTTCCGCATCCATTTTTCTTGCCTTGGCATCGTTCGGACTGCCCCTGGTGGTGTTTGCCCAGGAGCCCGCAACACAACCAACGCTGGTCGTTACCGCCAACCGCTTCGAATCTGAACTGCAACAGGCGCCCGCCAACATCAGTGTGGTCACTCGTGATCAGATAGATTCCAGCGGGGTTGCCACCCTGAGCCAGGCACTGCAAACGCTCGGTCATGTTAACGTCTCGGATCTCTTCGGGGTGACCGGCGCGCGGGCACGGGTGGACATGGGTGGATTTGGCGCCAGTGGCGGTCAGAACACCCTGATTCTGCTAAATGGTCGACGACTGAACGATGTCGACCTGTCCGGCGCCAACCTGTCGACCATCCCCCTCGAGACCGTGGAGCGTATCGAAATTCTGCGCGGTTCCGGCACCGTGCTTTACGGTGATAATGCGGTTGGCGGCGTCATCAACATCATTACCCGATCGGGGTTCGACGCCGATCGCTCTACCGTCTCTGTCAAGGCGGGCAGCTTT
>Ga0209536_100011939_pt1 | contig 12676 bp, 16 predicted proteins | sample DeeMarSeWOR28_12_FD_187461 | JGI IMG/M metagenome (GOLD analysis project Ga0209536, IMG submission 187461) | Marine sediment microbial communities from White Oak River estuary, North Carolina - WOR-2-8_12 (SPAdes) (version 2) | ecosystem: Environmental > Aquatic > Marine > Intertidal zone >...
TATGCCATCTTTTTTGAAAGATTCAAAGAAACCCGGACCAGCCTGGATACCAACAGAATAAATAAAAAATATCAAACCGATTTTCTGGAAAATATCAGGTAAAACCACACCATAGTGACCAAAAAGCAAGGCAACAAAAATAATGGCTGATACATCTAATGAAATGCCTTTTACCTTTACCTTTCCCAACATGATACCCAAGGCCACAATAGCAAAAAAGGCAACATACTCATTCTTAAGAATTTCCATATAAAGCGATTATTTATGGAATTAAGGCTGCAAATATATGGAATATTATACTAGCCAATGCGAGAAATATTGAACTTTTACCAGTGAAAAATCATTCAGGCTATTCACTATTCAATTCTGCAGATGAATCGGTATTATGAATACTTTATTACAACAAATATATTTTCTCAAAAACTCCTAATAATCAAATGAATATCGTCAGGATCAGACTGGAAAGTAGGAAGACTGAAACTGTGAGACCGTACAGCAGAACTAATCCCAAAAAACGAAAGCCCGTAGACAGCCAGGAGAAATTGTAAAATCTTTTTACAGCAATGAACAGATAGATCATCACCAGAACGATGAGGATGAGATTATCAATATCTCCGGTGAGCAACTTATCAAATAGGAGAATAAATATTCCAGCTATAAAATAGAAAGCATGAAAATGAAGTGAGAAGATAATGTTCTCCAGATAATGCTTCTTTCGCTTTTTAAAAAACAATCCCAAATAAAGCGCAAACAAAGGTGTGAGCAAAAATACGGCATACGAAAAAGACTTTGATATTTTCTCATTTCTGCTTGACTTATCCATCGCGTTAAAGTCCTGGCCTCGCTTCACGAACTCACCGATATAGGAATTTTCCAGGGTATCTGTATCCTGACCATCGCTGACTATATACAATGAATCCGTTTTTTCAACTTTCAGTGAATCAACCCTGATCTTATTATTCTCGTTGTCTGAGATGGTCACGAATCCATCATCCTTGTCTTCCTTCAGAATCGTGAAAGAGTTAACAAGGAAAAACAAAAAGGATGAAAATATGAAAAGTTGTATGGGATTTATATACCTTATTCTTCGGCCTGCAATAAACTCCGTACTCAGAAATGCTGGTTTGATCACCAGCGGCCTCACAGTATTAAAAAATTTGGAATCGAAGGAAAAATAATTGTTCAGGAATTCGAGTATAAAATATTTTAACGTCAGGTGCTCCGGAAGCGCTTTTTGTCCACAATTGGGACAATAATAATCTTTATCATCAAGTGGATGCTCGCAGTTAAGACAATTTGCTGGTTTATGCGTAACGTTTTGTTTAGTCATTTTTCACCCAGGAAAGTCGTTGTTTATCTGCAATTAACCTTGATTTGAGTTTTGTATAATCTAGATTTTGAACTTCAACTCCATCATCAATTGCCAGGCAAGCAGCCGTGGCGGCAGATTGTCCTAAAACCATAAATACGGGTTCCATTCGGATCGAACCAAAGGCAATGTGTGTTGCACTCAGACAAACAGGGACCAACAAATTGGCGCATTCTTCTTCTTTTGGAACAATTGCCCGATAACTGATAGGATATGGAGCAGCTACTCTGGCCTCAACGTTCCCTTCATTTTTCACATATCCTTCATCAGTTACATATCGCTGTGTATGATGTGAATCCATTCCATATGCAGCCAATCCGACAACATCATCGACAACTTCAATTCCTTCACAATTGTACTGCGTCATTATATATTCCCCGATCATTCTCCTGGCTTCGCGTACGTATAATTGTTGCTGCCATCCATCTTCCCTCTCAAACTCATCCTTGCTGGTCCCCCACCGGGAGACCTCATCCCGGATATGCTGAGGCATTCGGGGATGATAGGCCAGTGTCCACATCAATCCTTTTTGATATTGCCTGTGTCGTTCGGCAATTTTTTCACGCTCATCATAGCTTGCTTCAGGGTAATCATAATTCTGCCCAATAAAATCGGTTGAGAATCCAGTGCGATTGTTGGTATCGGTCTTTCGATTGGGCATTTTTGAATTTATCCAGGGAAATCCCTGTTCACCTGCTTCATAGTTTCTCAGTAACAATTCATAATCCAATTCCTTATATCCATCAGGTTTGTCAAAAGGAATCCTGTTATCCGGGTGATCAGTAAGACACATGCGAAAACAATAGGCTTGTAGATGGTCATCCCCAGCCCCTTGTACACCAGGCCCATTTGGATTGATACCTGGGAGCAAACCGCTGGAAGGATCTCCTCTAATGATATAGGGATCGACTCCATCTACAAAATTGTGATTGATCGCATTTCGGGCAGGAAGCCCAGTCATGGTGGTATCGGTTAATTTTGTGTGAACACCATTTAGTGTTTCATTGTAGGTTTCATTGGATTCTCTGCCAACGGTGTAGCTAATTCCAGCTGATGCGATCAAATCTCCTTCGTATGTGGCATCGATAAACATTTTACCCATATATTCATCGCCACTAAGCATCTGTATTGAAACAATCCTGTTTCCTTCCTTTTTTACACCGTTTTCACGATTGAGTTTTTGATTGATTACTAATTTGACGCTTTCTTTTTTAATAAAATTTTCATATACATTTAGTGCTGTTGAAGGTTCAAATGTCCACATGGCAGATTCCCCTTCTTCTGTTCTTGTCTGTCCGCCATCAAGGTATGCATCTTTTTCCTGCCATTTCCAGTGCTGTGGATTGTCATAGTAAACTTTTATCGCTTCATAGAATTCTCTTGAAATTCCTCCAATAGCTGCCTTATTCCCAATATCTGTCTGACCAAGACCGCCGGTAGTCAAACCTCCGATTCTTGGGCTTGGTTCAATGAGGAGTACTGATTTTCCCATGCGTTTCGCCTGTATTGCGGCTGCAATTCCTCCTGAAGTTCCTCCGTAGATCACCAGATCATATTCAAACTGAGAAGATTTGTTATGGCATTGAATCGAAATTGTAAAAATGAAGAGCAAAATAAAAATAGGGACTTTCATGGTAAAAATTTTAGACCATGAAAATACAACAAGCATTTGAAAACTGAAAGAATAGAAAAAAGGCTGAAGGAATTAATCCTTCAACCTGGAAAGGTATTTGGTTATAAGGTTTTAACTTTTTGGGGAAGATAATTGAGTATCAGCCAGGCAATTAGGGATACAATAAATGTTATAAATCCATAATAAGTTGTGGCAAATGATGCCTGTAATCCCCCCATCACTATTGCCGGGCTAACGTCTGCCGCCTGCATAATAGCAGCTAAGGCATACCATATACCCATAATCTGGCCCAGCATGCCAAGAGCAGCATTCATACTTCCCAACACCAGCAATGCATTCATCCCGCGTTTACGCCGTTCGTTGATTACCTCGTTAGTGGATACAGTATCTACGACCAACATAATGATCACTACCAATACAAGAACAGATATCAAAATCATGGGGAATTTAAAAGGTCCCATGTTTTGTAGAATGGATATTAATACTACTGAAGTTTTCATGATCTTTTGAATTTAGTTTTAAACATTTAAAAACACTATAAATGTATGTGGAAGATTTGTTTGAAACTTATTTTTGAGACGTTGGGCAACAAACGGTTCACACTTAACATTCTACCAAATAAATATGCACTTTATCCATGTTTTAAAGCTTTTTCTCACCCAATAGGTGTTGTTGGTCTATAATCTGAAATTACGCATGTGGATTTTAATGAATAGTGCTAAATTTATTAAGTAATTCCTTGAATAATGGAATCGATCAATATTATCATCGGGAAATCAAAGTTTCGAATCTTCTGGCATATTTTTTTCTGGTTGATTGTATTGATCTATTATACCCTCTTTTTTGGACATCAGGGAGGATATTACTGGCTTACCTTCCGATTTGTGGTTTTTATGTTGCCTGTTGCAATAGGCACCACCTATCTTTTCAATTATTACCTGATCCCTAAATATCTTTTTCAAAAAAGGATTGCTCGATTTATTTTGTTTTCAGTATATTCCCTGATCACTTCCTTTTACCTGATTTCACTGATGATCTTTCCTTTTCTGATCCTAAATCCAGGTCCTGTAAATTTTGGTGAATTGGATAAATCGTTAATTGACATATATTTTCTGGTGGTAGGAATGTATATGGCAATTCTTGTAGCCATTATGATCAAATTATTAAAATATGCATATGAACGACAGCACCTGCATCTTCAATTAATGAAAGAAAAAACACAGGCCGAGCTTGAAATGTTGAGGTCGCAAATAAATCCACATTTTTTATTTAACACACTTAACAACATCTACACTTTATCTCTAAAGAAGTCAGAACAGACTCCAGAAGCAGTGTTAAAATTGTCTGAAATGCTGGATTATTTATTATATGATTGTAATTCAAATAAAGTGCCCCTGAAAAAGGAAATAATACTAATCGAAAACTACTTGTACCTGCAGCAACTGCGCTATAGTAATCGACTAAAAATTAATTTTAAAAAAGACAACCATATAACTGATCAGCAAATTGCCCCGATGTTGTTGCTCCCTTTTATCGAAAACAGCTTTAAACATGGCGTTGGAAAACACAGGAATAACGCCAGGATAGATATTAATTTATCAGTTAATGCGAAGGGTCTTTTATTTTTGGTAAGCAACAGCCAGGCAAATATTAAACCTACATCTGAAATTAATTCTTCCGGAGGAATTGGACTGACCAATGTACAGAAACGCCTGGGACTTATTTATCCTGAACATTATACATTGAATATTAGGGATTTAGAAAAAATATATGAAATTGAACTTACCTTGACCGGTGCACTATGAAAACGCGATGCATAATTGTGGATGACGAACCGTTGGCAGTTGAAGCTATTCAAATGCATATTGAAAAATTTGAAAGTCTAAAATTGATTGCGGCGTGTACAGATGCTATTCAGGCATTTGATGTATTAAAAAATTCCCGGATCGACCTCATGTTTCTTGATATTCAAATGCCGGAAATGACTGGTCTTGATTTTCTCCGGACCTTAAAAAATCCTCCAAAAGTAATTTTCACCACTGCCTACAGGGATTATGCGATTCAGGCCTTTGATCTGGATGTGGTTGATTACTTACTAAAACCCATATCATTTGAACGATTCATGCAGGCCATCAACAAGTATTTCGAAGCTGTACCAAATGCTATTATTGGAGCAGAACATTCAAGTCATCATATTCCAATAGCAGATTTTTTTTATGTAAAAGCAGATAAAAAAAATGTTAAAATTGAGTACAATAAGATTTTATACATTGAAAGCATTAAAGACTATGTGAGGATCATCTGCAGGGATAAGACAATCATTTCAAAGATAAATATAGGTCATCTCACTGAGCAACTGCCATCGGAATATTTTCTTCGGATACACAGGTCTTTTATTGTTTACATTCCAAATATTGAAGCCTTTTCTTCCATATCTGTGGAAGTTCCGGGCAAAGAAATCCCCATAGGTCGAAATTATAAAAATGAGGTTATAAATACGCTGCAGCAAACTTTTTATAGCTGACCGGACATATGTACGAATAATCTTATCTTATAGCCTACCGTTAGTTGAATTTTGCATCAAATCCATTTAAATCGATATATATTTTATGTGTTTCAAAAGGTTTTCTTGAAAAAATTATTTAGATTAGGTAACCTTATAACCATTTCTAATTTTTAACCATTACAATAAAATTCCCGATTCATGGAGGAAGGGATTAACGTTCAAAAAAAGTTCTTCAATGAACTAAAAGCAAAACTGCCATCGAATCTCTCAATGGCTAATGTGGTTGCTGATGAGCTTGGAATCAGTATAGACAGCGCCTACCGCAGGATTCGCGGAGAGTCAGATCTTTCCCTAATGGAATTTGATATTCTTACAGCCAAATACCATATATCTACAGATGCCGTATTGTCCAAGTCGTTTGGCAGTGTCAATTTTGACTATCGATGCATAAATCACGAAAACTTCGGATTTGAATCCTATTTCAAATCATTGACAGATGAAATACGATCACTTGAACAATTTGGATTGAAAGAAATTATTTATTGTGCTTTGGACTTACCTGTCTTTTACTATTTCACTTTTCCGAAACTGGCGGCATTTAAGATCTTTTTCTGGAAAAGAAATGTTTTCAATTATCCAGAAATGGCCAATCAGCAACTGAATTTAGAATTAATTTCAGCGGGAGATTTTGAGATATCCCACAACCTGCTAAAAAGCTATTTATCCGTTCCTACGATTGAAATCTGGAGTGAGGAAACGCTTAATTCAACCCTCCGACAAATTAATTATTATAATGAAATGGGTATGTTTGAGACCAAACAGGATGCATTGGATATTCTCGAGGATTTGCGAAAGGTAGTAGAACATATTCAATATCAGGCAGAATATGGATATAAATTTTACCCGGAAACGGATTCACCTGTTAATGGGAAAATTGACAACTTTAAGATTTACCATAACGAAATAACCCTTTCGGAGAATGTGATATTGCTTAAGTTGGAGAATTTCAACGTGGTACATTTGGGTCATAATGTTTTGAATGTTCTGACTACGCATAACCAAAATTTTTATGAGGATTCGATCAATTTCATAGAAAAGGTGATTAAAAATTCAACCCAGATTAGCATTTCTGCAGAAAAAGAGAGAAAACGATTTTTCAATATCCTTTACCATAAAATTGATGCATTAATCGCTAATCTTTAGTGACTGCTTTTTTTGGAATCAGGTCTTCTTTCCATTTTTTATAACCAACTATCGCAAGCAAGGTTAAAAAAAGAAACAGAACAGCTGTAGGGTACAGATGCTTATATATGTAGATACCAACGGAGGCCGCATCTACTACTATCCAAATCAGCCAGTTTTCAATTTTCTTTCGGGCCAACATCCATGTCGCCACAAAACTCAACGAAGTAGTAAATGAATCCCAATAAGGCAGATCGGAATCTGTGAACTGAATTAAAAACCAGGCAATAAGAAAAAACAGAACAAACGTAATCATACCCAAATGACGCAATAATGCTTTGGAAGAAAAGCTAACCTGAAGTTCTGATGACTGCCTATCAGTTTTATTGCCAAATAGCCACATGTGCCACCCATAAAAACTAATGACCAAATAGTATACCTGTAAAGACATGTCAGCATAGAGTTTGGCATCAATGTAGATGTATATGTACATGGAAACCATAACGATGCTCACCAGCCAATACCACACGTTTTGTTTGATTTGTAGAAAAATAGCAATAAATCCCAATCCGGCAGCTATTACTTCGAAATAATGATTGCCGAGCCAATCGAAGACAATTTCCATTTTGTCAATGTGGAATGGATTGCAGATCAGCATTAATAACTTTCAGTACGAAAACCGAATGGGGTAAGGTAAAAGATTTTTTGATTTCAGCGGAGATTGCTTTCATTACATCATCGTATTCACCAAATACCTGTGTACTCATGCCATTGGTATTTATTAAGATCTCTTCATAATCATGCAATCGTTCGATAAAGTCTCCTATTGGTTCGAAGTATTTTTCATTTAACGGGTAGTAACTAATTTCTACTGAGGTATTCATTTTTTGTTGTAAGTTTTATGAGGGTGTAAAATTATATGGTCATCAGAAATTATTGTTATAAATAATAAATTTTGTATATAGCCAATTAAAAATAATGCTCAACCCCGATAAATGACCATAAAGGATAAGCTCAAAATACTGGCACAAACGCCTGATATTCTTAATGAATTGCTTGATGAAGTGCCTGAATATATGCTGAAAACCAGAAGGATAAAAGATAAGTGGAGCATTCATGAACATGTTTGCCATCTTTATGAATCTCAAATAATGATGTCGGAAAGATTCAGGAAATTCAAAACTGTCAAAAACCCGGAATTTATACCCTACCTACCAGGAAGTTCTAATATTCCAGATGATTATTTGCATAAATTGGATATGCAAAAATGCCTTGAGGGCTTCAAAAAAGATCGAATTGATTTAATAAAATATCTTCATACCTTTACTGAAGATGAATGGGAGAATCGTGGCTTTCATCCAGAATATAAAATTTACTCTTCAGCAATATTTTTAAGACATACTATGATGCACGACCATTTGCATATGTATCGCATTGAAGAATTATGGCTGACCAATGATAAATATTTACCAAAATAATTATAACCTAATATCGCATGATCAAACGTTTTGCCATTTTATTAGCCATTGTTTGTAGCAGTACATATAATAGCTCAGGACAACAGCTTGAATATGATATCATATGGCTGGGTAAAATCGGTAAGTTGCACATAAGCAAAATTGTTGATGATGAATCTTTGTTTATTGAAACAAATTCAGAGGTTAAAATCCCATTTTACAAATTTAATTGGATCACGTCAACAATGGTAAAGAATGGCAAATTGCAATCTTCAACTTATCAACAGTTGCTAAATGATAAAAAACGTGAGTTCACCGAAATCAACTATGCTGCTGATAATTTATGGCAAGTGTTAGATAATGATGGCCAGAAAGATCCGATTAACATAAAAAATCATTTCTATGTTTCCAGGTTGTATTTTGAGGAACCCGTAAATGAAAAATATATTTTCTCTGAGCGTTTTGGGGAACCACTTGAACTATTAAATAATGGGAACGGACATTATAAGCTCCTGCTCCCAGATAATAATTTTTGTGAATATTTTTACGAAAACGGGATTTGCAAAATTGTAAAAGCTAAAAATGGAAACCGGACAATAAAAATGGTATTAGCGGAAGAGACTTAGGTTATTCTCTCATTTTGAATACTTTATGACCTATTTCACACTTTTTCTGTACACAATTATTCTAAATATTCTTCGCTATTTTCCCGGAGGTTTCATCGAATCATATACTATATTTGAATCCATGCATCAACCCATGGAGCAGTATCCCGATTGTTTTGGATTTACTGCAAAAGATCTTCCCGCATCCTATGCATATAATTTTCTGCTGTGGTTAAGTGTTGTATTGATATTTCATATTGCCCACAAATCACTCCATGGAAAAATGATCGTTCGAAGCTTAATTGTTTTTGCCGTTTGTTTTCTCTTCTTTGCAAGCCTGGCAGCAGTATATATGAATCATTATACCCAAGGGATCAGAATATTTTATATATACAGCATACTTGATGGTCTGATCCTTTTTTCTTTCCTTGGTATTATAAACGGTTATTTATACCCATTATTTTTTAAACATGAAAATAATTAAATGGGGTATCATTAGCACTGGAAATATTGCGCACTCCTTTGCCAAAGATTTTGTCTATTCCCATGGCGGAAAGGTACACGCAGTGGCATCCAGGTCTTTGAATAAAGCAAAAGACTTTGCTAATAAATTCAATATTGAAAATGCGTACGGTTCGTATGACGAATTGTTTAATGATCCAGAAATCGATATTGTTTATATTGGGACGCCTCATAATTTTCATTTTCTTAATGCAACAGAAGCCATAAAGAAAAGGAAAGCTGTACTTTGTGAAAAACCAATTACGACAAATCCACATGACTGTAAAACATTAATTGATCTGTCAGTGAATTCCAAAACTTTTTTGATGGAGGCAATGTGGATGTACTACCTGCCTCCTATTCGAAAGGTGAAACAATGGATTGACGATGGCAGGATTGGAAATGTCGTTCAGTTAAAAGCTGACTTTGGATTAAAGGCTATGTATGATCCTTCCGGTAGGGTATTCAATCCGGATTTAGCTGGTGGCGCCTTACTGGATATAGGCATCTATCCAATTGCGCTAGCTCAACTCATTTTTGAACAGGAACCTATAGATATTTCAGTATTTTCCAGGAAAGCAAAAACGGGAGTAGACCTGGAAGAAATCATGCTATTTCAATATAAAGACGATGCTTATGCTAACCTGACTGCTACATTTGCCTGTGATCTACCCAATGAGGCCATCATAAGTGGTGAAACCGGTTACATCCGAATCCCTGATTTTTTTAAGGCCAGAGATTGTCTTCTCTATATTGATAATAAAATTAATGAACACTTTACAGATAAAAGAAAGTCTGTGGGATATAATTATGAAATAGACGCTGTACATTCGGACCTGGCATCCGGAAGAAATCAATCTGAAATTATTCCGCTAAGAACGAGTCTCCTCCTGCAGGAATTAATGGAAAAAGTGAAAATGAAATTTTAATTTAAAGAATCTTAAATGACGGCTGTAAAATATGTACATACTAACATATTGTCAAAAGAATGGAAAAATCTTGCCCAATTTTATATTCATGTTTTTGGATGCAAGCCAATATATCCGGAAAGGGATCTGAAAGGAGAATGGATTGATAAAATGACCAATATCGAGCATGTGCACATTTCAGGGATCCACCTGCAGTTACCCGGATATCAAGATGGACCAACACTGGAAATATTCAGTTATAATAAGCCTCTTGAACGTAGTGCGAATATGCAGATCAATGAAGTTGGTTTTACACATATTGCTTTTCGCGTAGAAAATGTGGAGAAATATGTGAATAAGGTACTGGAGTATGGTGGCAATTTCTATGGAGAAATTACAAAAACAGAGATCAAAAATGTGGGCAAGCTAACAGCTGTTTATATGAGGGATCCTGAAAATAATATTGTTGAAATTCAAAGTTGGAAATAGTGCCCGAGATCAGAGATATAAATAGCAGAAAAGACATTGAATTGCTTGTCAATTCATTTTACAAAAAGGTACTTAAAGATGATATTATCGGCTTCATTTTCAATGATGTAGTAAGGTTGAATTGGGAAAAGCATATTCCAATAATGTATGACTTTTGGGAATCAACATTATTTCAACGGACTATCTACAGAGGAAATCCAATGCAGATTCATTTGGAGTTAAATGAAAAGATACCATTAAAAAAAGTACATTTTGATCAATGGTTGAAAATATTTAATGAAACTGTCGATTGTTTTTTTTCTGGAGAAAAAGCTGAACTAGCTAAAACAAGAGCACTTTCTATTGCCACAGTCATGCAAATTAAAATTTATCAGGCAGAACACAGAAATTAGCGGAAAATATATCACGATATCATGAGATGGTCGCACGGTATTTTGTTTACATCAATCATATTTTTTACAGCAGATTGTACCCAAACATTCAAGGACCGCATTCAACCAGTGCCAAAAGACAGCGGCTTTAAAATGGAAGGATATTGGGTATGGGGAGGTTCCATGATTAATGTTGACAATAAATATCATCTTTTTGCTTCACGATGGAAGAAGGACCATAATTTTCCCGATAATTATCGTCAAAATTCAGAGATTGTAAGGGCTACAGCAGACGACCCACTCGGTCCATTCCATTTTCAGGAGGTTGTCATCGGTGAACGTGACAGTACCTATTGGGATTCGAATATGGCCCATAATCCTACCATCCACAAAATCGAAGATGAATATGTACTGTTTTATATCGGTAGTGATTTTACTACTTACCGGGAAGAATCCAACTATTTGTTGCGAAGAATTGGATATGCTACTGCGACAACAATTGAGGGCCCCTGGTTGCGAGCAGAAAAACCAATCATTGATGTGGAATCAAATAATCCATCTATATTGGTTGAGGAAAATAGTGTGAAATTGCTATATCGTGATGCGCCACTACGTGTATACCTGGCGGAAGCAACTGATTTTCGTGGAGCATATCAGGTGATTAATGACAATGTCTGGCCTGAGCATAAAATTGAGGATTTCTATCTTTTTAAGATGAATGGCATGTATCATTTTATTTGTGAAGATAATGCAGGAGGAATCAGTGGTCATGAACGCTGGGGAGTACATTTATTTTCAGAAAATGGCATTGATGGATGGAAAAACTACGAACCTGTCGTGGTATATGACCATGATTTACGTTACGATGATGGTACAATTTTACGCTGTACCAGGCGCGAACGACCTCAATTATTAATCCAAGATGGTAAAATAACTCATTTGATTACTGCTATTTATGATAGTGCTAATTCGTGGTGTCAGCCTGTCGCATTGAATCCTCCAATCGAAATAAACTGAGAATTGCTGGCAAATTCATTCACTGTTTTATTGAATTGTATTACTTTTATTTTATTTCAAAAATAATATGAACAATTATGAAAAATCGAAACTTATTTTCGGCCATTTATATTCTTATTCTGATCACCTCTTTAGTAATATTGGGATGTCAATCAAAAAAGACAAACCAAGAGTCAGCAGTAAAAATGAATGATGAACAATCGCCAACATCAGCAAACAAACAGCAATTAAGACATGTAGTTCTATTTAAGTTTAAAGAAGGCACAACACAGGAGGATATTGCCAAAGTGGAAGAAGCTTTTTCTGCTCTTCCAGGGAAAATACCTCAAATAAGAGATTTTGAATGGGGAACAAATAACAGTCCTGAAGGATTGAGTAAAGGATATACCCATTGCTTTTTATTGACGTTTGATAGCGAAAAGGACAGGGCTGCGTACCTCCCTCATCCTGAACACAAAGCCTTTGGTCAATCAATTGGAATGTTCATCGAAGATGTGCTTGTGGTGGATTACTGGAATTAAATCATAACTGGGACATCGGATGCCAGGGAAAGCTTTTTCTTCACTCAAATTAATTGCTGTTTTCATCTTGTTTTCAGGAATATATGAGTGCTATGCCCAGGCACTGAATCCTGATAG
>Ga0209536_100011940_pt1 | contig 12675 bp, 8 predicted proteins | sample DeeMarSeWOR28_12_FD_187461 | JGI IMG/M metagenome (GOLD analysis project Ga0209536, IMG submission 187461) | Marine sediment microbial communities from White Oak River estuary, North Carolina - WOR-2-8_12 (SPAdes) (version 2) | ecosystem: Environmental > Aquatic > Marine > Intertidal zone >...
GGATTCTGGATATGTTCCGTACAGCCACTAATGTCTGGAGCGATTCCTGTGGCGCGGTTGTAATCGCTAAATCCGAAGGAGAAGAACTAGCCGTCTGAATCGCAGCATGCAATTATCACAAAATCTATAGTGGTCCCGTTAAATATCATTTAACACACGAGATCACATTTTAATGTATGATATGATAATTGGTTCAGGATAGAATTAGTCATAACACATGGCTACTATCGGTCACAAACATCCTCGTACTTTCGACGAATTCCTCTCCATTGGGATCGATATATTTCAAGTCCATATAAAACGCCTTGAATCCCGTTTCCGGATAGTCAATAGTAGTAGTAACCTCTTCTACATGCGAGATAGATAAACTACTGCTTGTCCAGGTTTCATCCCTGAAATCTCTGTCCTCAGATACAGATGTCCATACTATGGCATCCACCAGTAGTTCTGGGGTTGCATAAGCAGCCAGCAAGATCGTAGGATTGCTTTCCTTTAAATTCCATGAACACTGTGGGTAACTTTGATTTGACAGGGTAAATGCCAGAAAAGAACTAATCGCCTGGAAGGCCTGCCTTTTATCTCCCAGATCATGCCCGGCATTCGGTACATACTGGATGAAATTTTCACCAGGAATACTGTCATAGTAATTTTTTATGGCATCTACTGGCCAGTATTCATCGATGGTTCCTATAAAAATCATTTTCGGCATGGTGAGATTTTGACGATAAGAGTAAGGGTCAACCATTTTTGTGATTTTGTCACCATTTTCCGTATGTACCTGCTGAGGGATTTCTAGTTTCACATAATCCTCAATCTGCACACTGTATTCCTTCCAAACCTCAATCTGGTAATCCAGGCTGACTGGCATATTCAATACGTCAATTACCATAGGTGCAATAGCAGTTACGCGTGGATCATTCGCTCCTGTCAGCCAGGTGGTCCACCCTCGTTTTGATGCTCCTGAAACGATAAATCGGTTTATTTCCATGCCCAGCTCTTTTTTACTGAATTGCTGAATAGCGTCCATGGCCTTTACTGCTGATTTTACCATCGGGAACAAGAGTGGCCAGGTGTAGTCTCCGTCATTTTTAAAATTATGTAATGTAAAGGAAATCAACTGGTCCTCCACCAGGTCGTCATACAATGGCTGATTTGGTGTTTGTCGAACAATGCTGATTATTGCCTTGTTTTTACGGGCGACTACTGCCATATTTATAGCAAGCTCATCTTCATGCCCACTAAAGTTGGGTTCGCCATTTTTCACGCTTCCTCCGGTAATAAATAACAAAGCGCCATCGTATGCGACTTCATTCGGTACCAATACCGTCAATTGATGTTTCCAAACAAACTCCCTCCACTGTTGAGATGTAAGTATCAAATCATAAGCCGTTACGGATTCATTTTCAATGTCATATGATTCAAACACTTCCCATTGAAATGTTTTGTCCCCGTTGTCAAGGTATCGTTGCAGCGCGGTCTCGGGAGTAATTGGTATTTCCTTTTTTGGAGCGCAAAAATTAAAAATAAAAAGGAATGCAATTCCGGGGAAAATATATAATCGTTTTGTTTTCATTTTTGTCAATTTTAAAAATTGGTAGCTTCAGGGTTTTCGTGGATAAATTGGAGCACTTCCTGGATATAAATTTCACCGGTCATTTCTCCAAGACTGGTCCTGCTGATATACTCATAACGTTCGAAACTGTTATAGTCTTCCTTGGTAAGAATATAGCCGAAAGCATCATTCGTCAATCCGAACAAGAAGGGCTGATTTGTATGCATATTTCGCTTAAGATAATAACCAATATTCGGCAATGCCTCTCCTGGAATGGTGAGTATTTGCGCAGTGCCGATATTAAGCAAATTGATCGTTGTCTTTATTGTATAGTCTTCTGATACATTCAACTTCATTTGCGAATGATCAATAAGTGCTCTCATCATTGGAGATTCCACTGGTAATTCAATTGTTCTTGCAGCACAAAATAAATTTGGAGATGTCTGGAGCTCTGCTTTTTCCACAATAGACAGTGCCTGATCAGCCAGTAGTTCACCAATGCGGATGCATTCCTGCCAGTCATTGGCTTCCTTTCCTTCAGGTCTTCTGTTGTCTGCTGTCACCATACCTCCCTGGGCGCTGTTCATAAAAACAGCAATTCCGCCAGCTTTTAATTCAATTCGGTTATACAGAGGTCCGCACAAATCAGGAGTAAGTATTCCTCTATCCGAACCAATCACTTCCGGGTGAATGGCATAATTGACCAGAGTTGAAATTACCTTGCCTTCATTTTTTCCTGATGTACCAATGGCCTGTATCACACCGCATCTCGGATCGTAAAGTTGAGGAGCATAATAATTGTATGCAATTTTACCTTGTGCCTCATCCACTGCAATTTTCAATGCAGCCGGTTCCAGCTTTTCAATGGCCTCATTTACTGCATCTGCAACTTGTTGAACACACCAGTTCAGATAATTGAAATCAGCCAGGACTTCTCCTTTTTCGTTAGGGAAGCCGTACGCATCAGGGGCACTGTGCGTGTGAGTTGCACCAATAATAATGTTTTCTGGTGGTATGCCTTCAATTAATTCTCTTGATTTGTCACCTAATACAGCCGGCCATCCCAGGTTATCTATCCCAACTATGGCCACACGATGACCATCTCTTTCCAACACGAGGGCACGAACAAACAAGTCTCCTTTCTTTTCTTTTACTTGATTTGGGGTGCCTACGCCTCCGGAAACCGGAAGCAGTGGATCAGGAGTGATTACACGTATTGCAGCCCCTGCCTTAAATTCCTGACCGTACACAGTTACCCCAATGAATAGGGTAAAGAATATAATTCTTATAATTTTATTAATCATATTTCTTAAAATTTTGACTTAATTTAATTTTCTAATTGTACCTATATTCCTCAATCAAAATAAAATGAAGCATATTCTATGATTACTAAAAAATGTGTCATGGAGGCCATTAATTTGTAAGGAAATTACAGGTTAATTTTTCTTTTTTTGGGAAATCAAGTGGTATGATATACTACTTTACAAGTAGTTCATATTGATTGAATTATTGACATGTAAAAAAAAGTTATTTGTAGAAATCAAATTTTTTTAGCATTCTTAAACCAATCAAATTGCATATAATTCATAAAAATATGAGTAAAAAAGTATTATTTATACTATTAGGAACAATTCTCATGTATACAACCAGCTGTGATACCGGATTAAAACAAAGAGAAACGGTAGTGCATACGCTGGGAAGTATTGGAGTTACCACCAATTTATTATATCCGACGCTTGTCCCGGATCGTATAATCCTGAATCTAACGAATGATCCTGAGCATTCATTTGCAGTAAACTGGAGAACGGATACCACGGTTGTGGAATCTGTGGTGCAGGTGGCGCCTGCCACCCACGGACCGGAATTCGTCGAATATACCCGGGATATTTTTGGTAAAAGAGAAATCCTGACCTATAAACCGGAAAACGATCCACTGGTATCAGCTACCTATCATTCTGCCATAATTAGCGACTTAACTCCTGGTGAAAAATATGTTTACCGTGTAGGTTCAGAGCAAGGTTGGAGTGAATGGTTCCAGATCAGGGCGCCGGAACCTGAAAAGAAAATTTCGCTGATCTATTTTGGCGATGCACAAAACAATATAAAATCCATGTGGTCGAGAGTGATCAGGCAGGCGTATGGATCGATGCCCGAGGTTGATTTTATGCTGCATGCTGGTGATCTGATCAACCGGTATGACAGGGATATCGAATGGGGAGAATGGTTTTACGCAGGCTCATTTATACATGCCATGGTACCAAGTGTGATGACTCCCGGAAATCATGAGTATAGGGATTTGGTGCTATCACCACAGTGGAAAAAGCAATTTAACCTACCCACGAATGGGCCCGAAGGCTTGGAAGAATTATGCTACCAGGTGAACTATTCGAATCTGAAGGTGGTCTCACTGGATGCTGAGCAGATTGATGAATCGGAAGAATTCAGGATTGCCCAACGGGATTGGCTTGATTCCATTTTAACACATGACCCCCGGAAATGGACGGCAATCACATTTCACTATCCGATATTTTCTACAAAACCAAACCGGGATAATGTAGAATTTCGTAATGAATTCAAGCCGGTTTTCGACAAACACAAAGTGGATATTGTTCTTCAGGGCCACGATCATGCCTATGGGCGCGGGATGGTAAACAATGTGCCAACAGGATACCAGGTTAAGGAACAATCATCCGGGACCATGTATGTGGTTTCTGTCAGTGGTCCAAAGATGTATGAGGTATCTGATGATCCCTGGATGGACCGTCGAGCAGGCAATACCCAGCTCTTCCAGATCATTAGTATTGAAGGGGATACCTTATCTTATGGGGCCTATACCGCAACAGGGGATCTATATGATGCTTTTGACCTGATCAAATCTGAAGGATCACCTAACAGACTGGTGAATAAGATCCCGGATTTCCCGGAAAGATTAAAAAAGGATTAATCCGGAACTAATTTTTGTAAAATTTGAATATGAAGAGAATACTTAGTCTCATTCTTTTTATTGGCTATATATCCAATAGCTTTTCCCAAACCCCGGTTGATGAAATAAGAACTCGTTTCCTGGATGCAGAATCAAAAATTGTGATGGTTGCCGCTCATCGGGCAGCACATAACAACTTTCCTGAAAATTCACTTCCTGCCATTCAGGAGGCTATTGATATTGGAGTTGATATTGTGGAATTGGACGTGAAAGTCACCAAAGACGGCGTGCCTGTTTTAATGCATGATGGTACTATAAATAGAACAACTACGGGAACGGGGAAACTCGCTGATTATTCGTTGGAAGAATTACATAAATTCAGGCTGGTCCATCAGGGTCATACAACTGATCACCTCATCCCAACATTCCTGGAAGCACTAAAACTTGTGAAAGGCAAAGTACTGGTGGATATTGATATTAAAACTGACCAATTGGACCCTATTATAACCATAATTAAAAAAATGGAATGTGAAAACCAGATCTTTTGGTTTGACAATGATTATGAAGCACTTGAATACGTGCAGTCAGTTGACAATGATTTCATGCTGATGCCAAGAGCATATTCCTATGAAATGGCCGATTCGGCGATTGTGAGGTTTCATCCTGAAGCCGTTCATATTGACTTTTCCTTTTATACTGCGGACGTAACCGACCTGATAATATCGAACCAGGCACGCGTCTGGATTAATGCTTTAGGACTTTATGATCTTGCCTTTGGAACAGAAAAGGAGGAAGAGGCGCTAAATAAATTATTAAAATTTAGAGCCAATATCATTCAAACTGACCAGCCGGAGTTATTGTTAAAGGCACTTAGAAAAAGAGGTTTACATCCATAATTTAAGCTAATTATGAACATTTTAGGACGTATCAATTTTTATCTGGCTACTTTATTAATTTCAATTTCCTGTTCCAGGCAATCTTCAGTTATACAGAATCGCTCGATAAAAGAAGTTATGGATATCGTGATCACACGTCTGTATGAAGAGGTCCCAACAGAAAAATATAAGACGATTGATGATGATATTATACTCAATTTTCTAAATGATGAGGAAAAGTCAGTTCTGGCTACCAGGTATCAGTATTTCAGAGCAAATGTCCCGGTCACTGTTTCACTGATGCGAAACGTTAGCCAACCGACATTGCCATTCTGGCTGGAAGAATCAGGATTTATCAAAACGGACAAAACAGTAAAGAATGATGAATATGAATATGAAGTCTGGCAGAAAGATTTCGATGCGGGGTGGGTAAACCTGGGCATTAATGGTTTTGATATGCACCGGACAGTTTATTTTATTTGTGTAGGTCCTAAAATTAACGGAGATCAATTGGAAATCAACGAATATTTCCCGGCAGAATTTTCCATAAAGACAATGAAAAAAGGAGCTTTTACTTATCATGACTGGTCGAGCCTGCTTATCACCGAATTGCCGGATGAACTTGTTGGTCAACGGTTATTTACAACAGTCAGGGGCAGGGCACGTGAAGCGCATGTTAAGGGAGCTTTCCGTTCGACAAAATATTCATCTTCTTTAACTCCAGATCAAATCCTGCTTACGTGGAGTAGTGATCCTACAACTACTGTTGATATACAATGGAGAACAAATGATACTGTCGAAAGCGGATTAATCAAATACTGGAAAACAAATGATCCTGATACCCAAAGGTTACAAGCAAACAAATTTGTGATGGAAGACCGGATGTTGTATAACGACCGGTATATTCATCGGTTTACTGCAAAAATGGAAAACTTGGTACCCAACTCAGTTTACGAATACGTTGTTGGAACTGATCAGGGGAATAACTGGTCGAGCGTAAAATCATTCAAAACACAAGCTAAAAACCAAAATCGATTTTCTTTCATTTGGTTTGGAGATACACATCGATCGCAGGATTGGGGTGAGCTTTTACAAATAGCAAATACTAAGCATCCTGAAATTGCATTTTATTCCATTGCCGGCGATATTGTCAGTACAGGTCTTTACCGAAATGAATGGGATGAACTTTTTGCTCATTCAGGAGACGTTTTTTCAAATAAACCTTTAATGCCAGTCCCGGGAAATCATGACCGGCAGGATGGCCTTGGGGCGTGGATGTATTACGAAATGTTTTCACTTCCACAGGATGCTCCTGATGAGGTCCATTCAGAAAGTACATATGCCTTTAATTATGGCAATGCGTTATTTCTTATGATCGATTCCACGCATCCGATCGAAGAGCAATCGACATGGATTGAGGAAAAATTGAAAAATACTTCTGCCACATGGAAATTTGCCATGTTCCATTTTCCACCATACAATTTTGAAGAACCATATCCCGATATCCAGGAAGCATGGTGCACGATTTTCGATAAGTACCATGTCGATATGGTGATGTCGGGTCATGTGCATTATTATATGCGATCCAAACCCATGAATAATGGAAGAGTAGTTTCCACATTTGATAAAGGAACCGTCTATACGATTTCTATTGGTACATCTGCAAATCATGGTGATATAGGCGAGGAGCCGTATGCTGAGGTACGATATAAGGATGGACAATTTTACCAGCTTATGGAAATAAACGAGAATGTTTTAAATTACACAACCTACGATCAGGGAGGAGAGATAAAAGATCATTTTACGATAATCAAACCTAATACATTATGAAAAAAATCCTGGTTGGATGGCTTTTGCTTGTTGCCTGTACTCCTGTTAAAAAGGAGGAAGAAATATCATTAGTTAAGTGGTTCAAAGGTAATACGCATACACATACTGTATTATGCGGCCATGCAGATACCCATCCCGATACTGTGGCCAGATGGTACCTGGATCGTGGCTATAATTTTCTTATATTAAGTGAGCATAACCAATTTATCAATCCTGACAGTGTGTACCTTCCGGCAAATCGGCGGGAAGATTTTATCCTGATCCCAGGCGAAGAGGTAACAGACCATCAAAATGTGCATACAACAGCAATGAATATTCACAGGGTGATCCCCCCGCAACGCCCCAATGACTTATCGACTATTGAAAATAATCCCTATGAAAACTTCAAAATCTATTTGATGCAAAAACATACGGACTCCATTCGAGGTGCAGGTGGAATTCCAATCCTGAACCATCCCAACTGGGAATCAGGCGTTCCTGCTTCCGATATAGAACAGGTAGAACGGTTAAATATGATCGAGTTGTACAATGGTCATCCGGAAGTTAATAACTGGGGAACAGAAATACATGCCTCCATGGAGCAGAAATGGGATTCATTGCTCTCGGCTGGACGAAGGATTTATGGCGTTTCCTCTGATGATGCACATTACTTCCAGGATTGGGGTGTAAACGTAAGTAATCCAGGTAGGGGCTGGGTAATGGTAAAAAGTGAAAGACTCACCCCGGATGACATTACCAATGCCATGGCAAAAGGAGACTTTTATGCGTGTAATGGTGTGATTTTATCGGAAATTAACATTGATAGGGAGAACTATCAGGTTGCGGTGGATACTGCTGCGACGTATACATCCACAGAAAGTCCGTTCGTGGTAGGATATAAAGCGCCACACGTTCCTGATGGATTTACCATAGAATTTATTGCCGATAATGGTAAGGTGATTAATCAGGTTAAAGGAATTTCAGCACAGGTAAAAATCCCGAAAGGTGTAACTTATGTTCGTGGCAAAATTACCTATTCACGTAGCCGGTCTTCAAATAGCGAGCAGTTTTTTGCCTGGACTCAACCTGTATTTTTGAAATAATTGAAAATTAAAATCAACATATGAGATATTTATACCACAAGTCAAGCATCTTTTTATTTATCGTTCTTGTTTCTTCAAATTTGGTATTTGGACAGGAAGCAGAGCATTTTAAGTCTGATGTTGACACCAGTTTGAAACCATGGACAAACCTCGATTTTTATAACGATCCCTATAATTTTCAATTTGCACTCGTAAGTGACAATACCGGTGGATCGAGGCCTGGTATTTTTGAAAAGGGAGTTGAAAAACTCAACATGATGATGCCCGAGTTTGTCCTGAGCGTTGGGGACCTGATCCAGGGATACACGCAGGATACTGCCCTCATCAGGGAACAGTGGGATGATTTCAATCACAAAGTGGAAAAACTGCACGTGCCTTTTTTCTATTTACCGGGAAATCATGATATCACAAACCTGGTGATGCAGAAGGAATGGGAAAAGAGATATGGGAGGCGATACTATTATTTCACCTATAAAGACGTACTTTTTATCATCCTTGATTCCAATGACGCTGATGATTATAATTTAACTGAGAACCAAACTGATTTTGTGCTTGATGCTTTAAAATCCAATGAAAATGCCCGATGGACTTTTGTGCTCATGCATCACCCGATCTGGAAATATGACACCGGAGGTCGATTCGAAAGTATCGAGGAGGCCTTAAAGGATAGAAACCACACCGTAATTGCTGGCCATGAACATACCTATCAATATATAGAGCGAAATGAAACCAATTATTATGTGTTGGGTACTACTGGCGCCGGGAGCGCATTGCGCGGAAACCGGTTTGGGGAATTTGATCATATCGTTTGGGTGACAATGACGGATAACGGTCCTGTCATGGCCAATTTGAAACTGGATGGTATTTTATCGCATGACATAGCCAATGAAAAGACACACAAAATGGCTGATGATATGCTGGAAAATACACGTTTCAGGTACCTGGTACTGACAAACCAGGGCGAGCATTTCACAGACGGTACCGCGTATTTATATTTTAACAACACAGCTGAAGTTGCACTGAACATTGATTTGTCTTTTTATCATCATCACGAAGTAGATATTTCACCTTCGCAGAAAAAGGTGACACTGAATCCAGGAGAAGATACGGTAATGGAAATTGGTCTTACTCCCCATATAAAGATGGAATTTGCAGACCTTGGTTTTTTGAAATATTACTGGCGGATTGGTTATGAAGGCAAAGAATACTCGGATTTTTACCTGGATGGAAATGCAATCATATCAATTACACCAGGTAATCCAGACTACTTTAAACCGCAGACGTTACAGTTCACCGAATCAACTGAAATAACTTTCAGGCATCCATTCTCCAATTTAACTTCAAGATTGATAGCAAATGTAGATCAAGTCGACAATACAAACTCCGCTATTAGATTTAATATTAATGAATCTGCTAAAGTCGAAGCTTACCTGGAAAATGATAAAAATCAGACAACAGCGATTGTTGTTAAAAATTATGAAAAAGTCCCATACCTGAAAGGAAAAAATGTAAAACGGACAGTTCCAGGTTTAGCCTATTCATATTATGAGGGTAATTGGTCTGCGATACCCGACTTCAGCAAAGAAAAGTCATTAAAACAAGGATTGGCAACTGATTTTGCAGTTGGGGATTTGGCCATAAGAAAAGATAATTTTGGGTTGCGGTTTTCCGGCTATATTGAAATCCCTGAAGATGGCATGTATTATTTCCGTTGCAATGCTGATGATGCGGGTTCTCTCAAGATTCACGGTAAATTGGTAAGTAGGTCGGGAACAGGGAATAATGAAGTTGGTGCAATAGCGCTTGTGAAAGGTTTACATCCTGTGGAGATTGATTATATCGAAAATCTGGGGAACGAACGATTGCGGATATATTACAAACGAAGTGAAGAGGCCGATTGGATCTTTGTGGAATTAAAGGATTTTTTTCGCACGTCGAGTAGGAACTAACGTCAATTTTTAGGTATATAAATTAAAACCCATCATGAATATTAAAATACTACCAGTACTTTTTATTGTTTATTTTTTTGTTTTTGGCTCTTGCGAGCAAAAAAAACAACCTGATGAAAATCAAGCGTTAACCCAGCAGCCTGCTAACTGGGCGGAACGATTAGGCTATCCTGCCGGTAAAAAAGTGATCATGCTACATGCTGATGATGCTGGTATGTGTGAGGAAGCTAACCTGGCTACAAAACAATATTTGCTGGATGGCCATATCCAATCTGCAGCTGCCATGCCACCGTGTCTGCAATTTGAGGAGATGATCGAATGGGCCAAGGAACATCCCGATATTGATGTCGGATTGCATTTGACATTAACCAGTGAATGGAAAACCTATCGATGGCCCTCTGTTGCACCGGTTGAAGAAGTGCCGGGCTTGATCGATCCTGAAGGGCAATTGTGGCGAAGTGTGGAAGAAGTAGTACAACATGCTACCGTAGAAGAGGTGGCCAAGGAGGTGCGTGCGCAGATAGAAAAATCTTTGTCCTTGGGGTATCGACCAGATCATATCGACACGCACATGGGCACACTCTACGGGAGTCCGGAGTTTGCGAAGGCCTTTTTGCAGATTGCCATGGAATATGGAATTCCAGCCAACGCAATTGATATGTCAGATTCGTTGGTATTGGCCCGTTACAGACAGGTGGGTTATCCGATAACCGATGAATTAATTGCCTTTATGGACACGTATAAGCTACCCAAAGTTGATAATTTCACCAGTGCTCCTAATGCTGATTCTTACGAAGCAAAAGTGCAAGCATTCAAAGACCTTATTACTTCTTTAAGCCCGGGTTTGACAGAAATTATTTTCCATCCATCCGTGGAATCCGACCAGCTAAAAAGCATTACCGGTTCATGGCAGCAGCGCGTTTGGGAGGCCAAAATGTTTTCAGATCCTGATTTGATCCAGTTCTTTAACGATCAGGGGATCATATTTACGAACTGGAAGGAGATCATGAAACGGTTTAACAAATTGGAAAAAGTAGCATCTTAATAGATAATCTTATGAAATTGAACCTATCATTATCGATATTAAACAGGATTACACCGTTTATCTTTGCCATCTTTTTAGCCGGATGGCTATTTCAATCCTGCCAGCAAATACCTGAAACTCCGGCCGCTTCGGATAAGTATCGTTTGGTTTGGAATGAAGATCCAACGACAAATATTACAGTAGCCTGGGACCAACATGAACCGGCTAATTCACTGGTCATGTATGGAACTGAAGATTACGGCAGGGAATTCTGGAAATACAGGTTTTCAAAAAAGGCAGACAGAGTACTCGATAAATATGACATGCATACCCATTTTGCCAAACTCACGAATCTTGAACCAGACCAGGAGTATTATTTTGTGATCAAGGATGACAAAGGGGTGAGCGAGCGGTATTGGTTCCGCACCGCACCAGATAAGCCAAAAGCGTTCACATTCATCGCTGGTGGTGATACTAAAAGTGAGAATGAGCCCCTCGAGGCTGGCAGGGCTTCACATCGGATCGTCGCTAAACTCAGGCCTCTTTTCGTGATGTTCAATGGGGATTTCTGTAGTGGAAATGGCACCGTGCCCGAACGGTGGCATCTCTGGCTTAAAGACTGGCACGAATTGACAACAACTCCTGATGGTCGAATGATCCCTATTTTTCCAGTGCATGGAAATCATGAGAATGGCGATCATGCTAATCTGAATTATATTTTCAATGCGCCCTACCAGGAAAATGATTCATCAAAAATTTATTATTCTGTTTCCTTAGGTGGAAATTTCTTTCACATTATTGCCCTTAATTCCTCGGTTGATCCAGGTGGTACACAGCGCGATTGGCTTGAAAATGATCTGAAATTGCATAAAGATTATTCATTTAAAATTGCCGGTTATCACAAACCGATCTGGCCCCATACCAGTAGCAAGTCAGAAAATCCTTATGAATACAATCAATGGGGCCACCTGTTTTATGAATATGGGTTGGATATATCTATGGATGGTGATTCACATATGAGTAAAATCACGTATCCCCTTCGTCCGGACAGCACTGCTGTTGATTCCTATATGGGATATATTCGCGATGACGAAAGCGGGACCATGTTTTTGGGTGAAGGAAGTTGGGGCGCTTTCCCCAGGGCTAACGATGATGACAAACCATGGACAATCAAGAGCTTTAGCGGTAATCAGGTGAAATGGATCCATGTATTACCCAACGAGACTAATAATCCAGACCGTATGAGTATTTACACAATTGTTACTGCCACCTACGATGAAAATGAACATCAGATCTTATACGATGCTGAGGTTGAATCACTGACAGAGGAAAATCTTTTTGAGGTACCTCAACATTTAAAACTGGTTGACAATGGCCCCTACGGAGACGTGATAAAATATCCGTTTCGGTTGAACAAGGTGGATGCATTAGCGACAAGCC
>Ga0209536_100011941_pt1 | contig 12675 bp, 10 predicted proteins | sample DeeMarSeWOR28_12_FD_187461 | JGI IMG/M metagenome (GOLD analysis project Ga0209536, IMG submission 187461) | Marine sediment microbial communities from White Oak River estuary, North Carolina - WOR-2-8_12 (SPAdes) (version 2) | ecosystem: Environmental > Aquatic > Marine > Intertidal zone >...
TCGGGGCTGGTGCTCTTCGTGGCGCTCTACGTCGGACTGACGGGCTACTTCGGCTGGCTCGCCTACCGGATCGGTGCGCCGATCGCTGGTCTGGCGAGTACCACGCGACGGATTGCGTCGGGCGAACTTGAGGCACGGGCGCCGGCCACCGGGAGCACAGAGATCCGTCAGCTGGCCACCGACTTCAACAGCAGTATGGAGGGATAGACGTGCTGCGGCTGATCCATCAGCGACTGCCGCCAGGCGAACGCCCGCGCCGTGAACGGCGAGGCCCAGACCCTTGGGATGGCCTTCACCAACTCGTCCATACCGACCACGTTGGGCAGGGTAAGATTCAGCCCGGCGCCGGTAAAGCCGGGCAGGTCTTCGACATTGGTGTCCGAGCGGACAAAAACGCCATGGGTCGCCACCGACCCGATGTTGTCCTCCAACAACCGCTGCAGCCGGCCGCGGAAATCCGCATCCAGCGGAGTATGGACGATAAGATCATACAGCTCGGAGCGAAAGGCTTCGGTCACCTGCTCGCGTTGCTGCGAGCCTTCGGGCATGGAATGAATATGCTCATACTGGCTCACCATCCACTCGTAAACGGTGCCACCCGTGTCTTTGTAGGGCTTGTCCAGGACCATCTGGCGGAAAATACCGAATGGTATAGCCACACCCGGTGCGACCGCCTCAGGATAGTGACGGCGCAGTTCTCCGAGTTTGGCAGCTTTGGGACCGACGATCCGTCCCGAATCGCTGGCAGCCAGATCGTCCAGGCTGACAAAATCGGTGACGCTGAGATCCAGCTTGTCCAGGTCCGGTCTGATCAGCGCTTCGCTGCGCGCCTCGTCAGCGCCGAATACCGCCTGCCAGCGCGGGCCATCCTCGGCCAGCTCCACCAACCCGGCGGGACTGACCGCCAGCACGACCCTCCTGCCGTCGTGCGGCTCGAACCCGGATAACAGGCTCTCCTGCACGCTCACATTGGGAATACCCAGGTTACGCGCCAGCAGCTGTATGTGGGACAAGGGGTTGCCCTCCCCCGCCGTCATGATGCCGGCCACCGGCGGCAGATCAGAGACCGTCTCCGGCAGCAGATAGATGCCGTCGGAACGAAAGCTCTCCAGCTGAGTCAGATCCGGATGGACGTGCAGAATACCCCTCGCCAGACCCGGGTTGAGCGCGCGCAGGCCAACGCCGATCTGTCTATCGAACAGGGTATGAGTAACCCCCGCCAGCTGGTTGACGTCGGTTTGCAGGCTGTCCAGTAGCTGCGAGTAGAACAGCAGCGGGCTGCCGCGCAACTGGTCCTGGATGAAGATGAGAGCCCGAGGCTCGATCTCCGCCAGCTTCTGCATCGCTTCATAGAACTGAAAACGCAGTCCCTGGGTACCCCAGCCAGGCACGCGCCCCAGATAGCCGAGTTCTTTCATGTAGGTGGTCAGGGAAACACTCGGCTCGTCCAGTCGCACCAGGGTACGTTCCAGCTCGCCACGCTGCCGCTGGTTGATCATACCGCTGCCATAGGCCGCCTCAACCGCCGCGGCCAGCCATTCCACCCGCTGTCGGCGCGTCATTTCAGGCAATTGTTCGCGCAGCAGCGCGCTGGCGCGGAAGTTCTCCGACTCCACGACAAGACTGAGGTCCAGGATGCGAAGCCGCGCACCGCTCTGACGAATACGGGGCAACGCCTCGCGCAGATCCGCCAGCAACCTCGCGGTCACCCTGTACTCATTGTCGGCAGAACTATCCTCGCCGAGTTGCTGGGCCGCATCCCTCAGCAAGGTCTGCAGCCAGGGCGCCGCCGAAAACTGCTGCGCCCGCTCTTCCAACAACTGACCCAGGGGCACCGCCATGTAGACCTCATCGATCTCTTCAGCCAGTTCCCGGTACTGTGCTAGCAGTGCTGCATCACTCACACCGGCCGCGTAATCACGGACCCGCTGCGCATCGCCGGCATCGGGGGCCCCATGAATCTTGCCCCGCAAAGGCTTGAAAGCCGTATCCTGATCGGAAAGGGATGCCGAAAGCTGTCTGACTTTCTGTACCGAGGCGGTATCCTCGCCGTGTGGCAGCATCCTGGCGCCAATGCGCAGAGCTGGATAACGCGGACCCGTCCACGCGGACTGACCGACCAGTTGCAGCAACAGGGCACGCGCCGCGGCGCGTTCGTCCTCCTCCTGAATAGCGCCGCGGTAAAAAAGCGCGCGCCGCATGATCCAACCGTTATCCGCAGCGATCAGGAATTTTTCCACCAGCAGCTGATTCCAGGTATCCATGAAATCCGCTGCCGCCACCAGCGCGGCCGGATCCGACCCCGCCAGAAGCGTGGCTATCTTGTAGCCCTGCGAGCGGAGCTCTTTCGTCCTGTCACTCCACTCACCGTGTTGATGCCCGCCGCCATGCTCGACACAGGCATAGGGCTTTGGAGGCAGCACACTGCCGTCGTTGCAGAACCAGCGAATGCGGCTGAAAGGGCCTCGTTCGCTGACCTTCATGTCGGCAATCCATTGCCGGTACTCATCGACCGCCTGCGTAGCGGAAGGCACCCCGCCGCGCGCGGCAAGGTCCTGCACAGGGACAAGCAGCCCCAGCAGCAGCACCAGGGTAGCGGCGACGGCAGAGCCCGCCCTGTTCAGTGACAGGGAGATGTGAGGGAAGAGTAAAAACGCAGAATTGTTCATGGTTCAAACTTCCACTGTAATGTGTGATTGATATTGGAGCCTGCCGGCCGCGTCTGCCTCATCAGTCCGACCGCACGGGCTTACCTGCTACCCGACGCCAAGCGGACAACCGACTCTGTTATTCGACCCAGTGCAACACATCGCGGATCACCGACCAACGCGGCTGCCTGTGCTTGTCCTGTTTCCCAAGCACCCAGTAGCGATAGAGCTCGTCAATGGTGCCGTCCTTCTTCTTGAGATCGATCCAGATCTTAAGGAAGTCCTCAAGCGCCTCTTCACCTTTCGGTAAGGGAAACGCCACCGGCAACCTGATGGTGTCTGAGTCCGGAATAACAGCCGAGAATTGCGGATGCAGCAGGCTCCACGCCGCTGCGCCTTCGGCTGTGGTCACCATGGCATCCAGCTCGTCTGACCAGTTGTCGATAAAGTCTCGGGTCGAAGCCACTTCAACCATCTCGGCCTGCGGCAGGTAGCCGCGCAGTTTCGCCGCGTAATAGCGCTGCGGAACCATGGCGATTCTCGGCGCTTGCAACTGCTGCATCGCCTCCCTGCTGCTGAAATCACCACGCCGGTGGTCCCTCACCAGAAAAGCACCTGTGAGGTTGATATAGGGAACGGAAAAACCGGCTTTCAGCGCATTGGCGGGGGTGATCAGTGTTCCTATTCCAATGTCGCAGTAGCCGCGATTGAGATCCCGGGTCAGTTCCCGCCGCACCGCCGGCACCAGCACCAGTTCCACCTTGAGATCATAGGCCAGGTGATGCAGCAATTCTATATCAAATCCAACCAGGTCATCGGCCTTGTTGAAATAGGCGAACGGCAGATTGTCCGACCAGTAGCAGGCGCGCAGCGCACCTCGCTGTTCGATGATCCGCAGACGGTTTTGGCGTGCCGGGAGTGCCGGGATCTCAGGCGGTGGCGCAACAAAAACCTGCTCGGGGACCAGATTGTTCATCAACTGCATGTTGGCGATGATCTGATCTTTCTGATAACGGTTGTCAATGGCCAGCGATAGAAAACTGCGCAGACCGACAATGGTCAAACCCAGCAGCAGAACAGTTATAAGAATGTAGCGAATCACCCGCTTGGCATTGATTCTGATCAGGCCGCTCATGGAAAAAGCGCCCAACAGGGTCAGCGTCAAGGTAAACATTGCCGACAGTAGTGTGCCGAAGCGGCTGTTGATAACACTGGTCGCGATAAACAGCTGGAAGGTATCGCTGGGGATCTTCATGACATCCAGCATAAACGGCACGGCTACGTTGACATTAGCGAACAGGCTGGCGACGCCCGCGGAAATCATGAGCGGATACTGCGAAAGCTCCACGCTGTCGCCGGAATACCAGCCGGCGAACAGCACAAAGCTCATGGTGAACAGCTTGCCGGCATGCGGAAAATTGAAAGAGACCGGAACAATAATCTCAACTGCGGACTCCGCCTCCTCCTTGTCGCGCACATGACGGTCCATCAACTCCTTGCCCTTTTCCACCAGCAGGGGTAGCACGACAAAGAGGCTGCTGGTAGCGAAGGCGGTCACCAGGGCGTCCTTGCTGCTGCCGACGATGTCGCGATAGCGCAACGGCGTCAACGCGACAACCAGACCGGGCAACACCCACAAGGACATGACGAGCGACAGCACGACATAAACCCAGATGTACACCTCGAGCCGCCGGAGTTCATCGATACTCATGGTGCCGGCCGCACTGGCGGTAATGGCGAATACCCCGATGGGGGTCAGCTTGACAACGAAATTGGCAACCCGCATCAGGGCATCGATCACCGTGGACATACCATCGAGCAAAGGTTGTCTTCCATCGATGCCGATCAGGGCCACGCCGATGGCGACGCTGAAGAGCACGACCGCCGGCACCAAGTTGTTCGCCAGAGCGTGAAAAGGGTTTGCGGGGATATACAAGCCGAGGAAATCGATGGCGGGCCTGGTTTCGATCAGTGAAGTGCTGAAAAACGAGGCGCTCTTCCACTCGGGGAAAGTATAGGGGAAGAGTAGTACCACCGTGATACTGACAGCCCACACCAGCAAAAGCATCAGGCCACCCTTTTTTGCCAGCAACAGAGCTTCCTGATAGTTAAGCCGACCCAGGCCGGCGATCATGGAGAGCATCACGTAGGGCAACACCGTCATCTGCAGCAGCTTTATCCAGGCCTCCCCGACAATCTGAAGAAAGGCCACCAACTCGCCGAAGAACAGGCCGGTCGCGATCCCCAGACCAAGACCGGCGAAGATCATGGTCGACAGACTCAGACGCTTTGAAGTTGTGTTCTGCAGTGAAGCCATTGAGCCAGATGAATGTCCCTTTGGTCGCATGAGGGCGCCATCGCGGCCAGGAGCGCCGATCCATCACGAGAGCCGATGAGTGTACGTGAAATGGACAAAGGCCTACTACCCCGAGCTGCCGGAGTCGAAACTCAGCGCGGGGTGTGACTGTCCGCACCGATCGCTGCTCCGCAGCGATGTGTTTTTTTGCGTGGCGCTGGATGGCTGGCTGCCCGACACCACCAGCATCATCTGTGCGTGCCGTCGCCCGTCGCGGCAAAGGCTTGCCACATGCCCGGCAAAGCGCCACCCCGGCGCCGCAAAGATCTGACCGGAATCACCCGCTACGCCAATTAAAACATGCGCTTACAGTTCCGCCGATAGGCCGCGCTGCAGTCGGAACGGAATTTGCCTGTTCTGACGTATTGTTTGACGCCGGCTCTGAGGGGGTCGGCCTGCTGTAGCCAAACGTCGGGAGCTTACATGAATCGATCGACCATTTTGACCTTACTCGGCGGCCTGGTGTTCCTGGTCGCCATGCTATACGCGTCACCTGATAACGTCGCGGCGTTCCTGAATATCCCGGGATTACTGGTGGTCATGGGCGGCACCCTGCTGGCCACCTTCGTCAGCCGGCCACTGAAGGACGTGTACAAGGTGTTGCGTGCCTTGCCGGCGTTGTTCCGGCAAGAACAAGACACCATTGAGGCCGACATCACACAGTTGCTGCGCTTCGCAAACTGTTACCGCAGCGGCAAACTACGGGCGGCAGAACGTGAACTCGCTGCCATCGACAACCCGTTTCTGTCCTCCGGTCTCCAGCAGGTGATCGATGGAGCTGCATTGGAAGATCTGAACAAATCGATGCAGTGGCGCATAAGCGGTTTGCGCGACCGCGACCATAGTCAGATACAGATACTTCAAACCATGTCGGTATTCGCCCCGGCATTCGGAATGTTGGGTACACTTTTCGGTCTGGTGCACATGCTATCGGGACTGGGTAACAGTGCATTGAATGAGATCGGTGTCACCATGGCATTTGCCATGCTTACCACCGTTTACGGCATCGTCGCGGCGAACCTGTTTTTCAAGCCGCTGGCCATCAAGATGGAACGCCGCACCAATCAGCGCCTGATGCGATTGAACTCACTACGGGAAGGTATTCTGCAGATTTATGAAAAGCGTCATCCGACGCTGATCAAGGATTCGCTGGATGCCTTCTATGCGCACCACCAGGTACAGGTGTCCATGCAGGGTCACCTTGAGCTGGTCAAAGCTTAGAACCTGCCAAGACGATGTCATACGCGCCGGCAAAGCCTCAAACCACCGCAGCGTTGACGACAGTTCATGCGGCCGCATCCCTCGACCTCGACGCCGAGAGTGCATCGCTTATCACGCGCAATGACGCATGGCTGGTGAGTTTCATCGATATTCTCATACTGCTTCTTACGCTGTTCGTTTTGCTGCTGACCTACCAGCAGGACGACGGGTCCGCCGACGCGGGCAACCCCATCTCCTCCGGTTCCACGACGCAAGCTGACGAACCCTTTGAACTGGTACTCGATCTGGCGACCCTGCTGACGGCACCGGATGGACTCGCAGATATTTTCAACCTCGAGGCAGACTCGGCGACAAGCCGTCTCCTGGCCGAGCACGAACGCGCACCGGTGGACTCGCCACCTTCCACAGAGACGCTTGCATCGGCAGCGGTGGAGACCCCGGCGACCACAGACGAGGGCACGCAAGTCGAAGCACGGTCGACAAACGGCCGCGCAGGCGGCCCCGACCAGCCGGCTACTACTGCATCGCATGCCGCACCGCCGGCGGCCCCAGAGCAGACGATTGATACGGCAGCGGCGAAACCCGACCCGCTACAGCTATTCTTGGACACCTTCAATGACGATAAGCTGCTGGACCGCGTTGAGGTGAGTGTACACGGCGCCGGGGTGAACCTCGAAATCAGTGAGAGTATCCTGTTCCCCCCTGCCAGTGCTGATCTGACACCTGGCGGCACGACAATCTTGAGAAAACTGGCGGACGCGCTGAGCGTGCAATCCTACCCCCTCTCTGTCGAAGGACATACCGACAGTACTCCCATACAGACGGCACACTACCCGTCGAACTGGGAACTGTCGACTGCCAGAGCTTCCACCGTGGCCCGTCATCTGATCAAGTGGGGCGTATCAGCTGAGCGCATACGCGCAATAGGCTATGCAGACACGCGCCCGCGGGCTGAAAACCTAACGCCGGAGGGCCGAAGTCGCAACCGGCGCGTATCCCTGGTCCTGCAGCTGCCCTCCGTAAACTGACCAAAGCTCGTCCCGAGACCACCCGCGGCTTTGCCGACAAGCCATCGCGCTCTGGTGCAGTCGGCGTTCAGAGGCTTGCAAGGTTGGAATTGGAACCCATAGAATTCACGCTACGGAGACGTTCACAAGTCGCCCCGCGGAAGGCCTCGTAACACGCCGAAGCCCGGAGCACCGCTCTTGCTGGGCGATTCAACCGGTGGATGCATCCCTGTACGCTTGAGGTTGGAATCCGCGCGGATGACGGCGACGAAACTTCATGTGAGCCAAACGGGGGTGGTCGGAAGTCTCTGCAACGATCGATAAAGAAGAAACTATGTCTCATGCTGTCGTCAGACAGCATATTTTGAACGGTTTTTCAGGAGAACCTTATGGCCCTGTTCAACATGCGCGATATGCTCACCCACGCCCATCAGCATGGCTATGCGATAGCTGCCTTCGACCTGGTAAGTCTGGATTTTCTGGAGGCCATCATCAAGGCTGCGGAGTCCTGTCGGGCACCCGTCATTCTCAGCCTGGCTGAATCCCATTTCGAATACTTCGATTTCGAACTGGCGATGGCTGCGACGGAATCGGCGGCAAAACGAACCTGGGTGCCGGTAGCCATTCACCTGGATCACGGTGCCTCGCTGCAATCCGCGGTCACCGCCATACGCCTCGGCTGCAATGGAGTGATGGTCGACGCATCCACCCTCCCCCTCGATGACAACATCGCCCGAACCAAAGCCGTGGTCGACATGGCTCACGCCTGTGGCGTGCCGGTGGAGGGAGAACTGGGTTACGTTGCCGGCGTCGAGGGCGAGGACGCTGAGAAACATCCGGGGGAACTGGTCTACACCTCGCCGGAGGAAGCCGCACTGTACGTCGAGCGCAGCGGCGTCGATTTTCTGGCCGTATCCATCGGCACCGTCCACGGACGTATGCGCGGCGAACCCCAACTGGACTTCGACAGGCTGGAGAACATCAACCAGGCGCTCGGTGTACCGCTGGTCATCCACGGCGGTACCGGCCTCTCAGACGATCAATTCCGACAATTGATCGAGCGCGGCGTCAGCAAGATCAACTATTTCACCGCGCTGGCCGACGCCGCCGCCGATCAGATCCGCAACAATCTGTCGTCGGCTGCCGGCGCCGGTTACACGGCGCTGCTCAGCGGAATACAGCCCCCCATGCAGGCGGAAATGGAACGCTGCATCCGACTCTGGGGCTCGGCCGACCGCGCCGCCGAGCTGAGCGAAACCTGTGATCCCTGGCGGCCGGTTGATCACCTCATCATCTACAACGTGTCCGAGAACGCAGACATAGAAACCATGATCAGCGAGGGACGCCGGGTGCTGGGTGCCATCCCGGGTGTGCGCGAGGTATTTGCGGGTAAGGCGGTCAGAGACGACGCCGGCTATCGTTACTGCTGGAATGTCCGTTTCTGCCACCCCAACGTCATTGATTCCTATCGCCAACACCCCGATCACGTGGCTTTTGCCGACAACCGCTTCCGGCCCGTAGCCGGCGACCGAATCAGCACGGATTTTCTGGAAACTGATTAAGCTGTAAGGCTTCGCTCAGGAAGACCCGGTCGCTTGCGAGCGGGGCGCCAGCCTCAACCCTGCCCCAGGCTGTGCCGGGACAGGCCGCCGGCGCCGCGTCGGAATGTTCGATTTCGGCGCCATCTGCCCCGGCTTTTGCTGCCGATACCACTGGACTGCCGCCACCCCAGGGCACGGCCCTGCCTGCGCAGCGGAACACCGATGGGAATAAACCCGCATGATCTGACGTCCTGATTCAGTGAGCAACAGGAATGCAGAGATGGACTACCAACAATACATTGAGCACTTATCCATAACCATGCCGGGGACGGTACCTGTATCGTACGAAACCTGGCAGCGAGCTCAGCTGGAGAAGAAGGCAACCAGGCCGGCAGAACGCCCGCTCAACTCGGATCAGTACAACTCGGACACCATGAAATCATCCGGGCTGGAGATCGATGAGCCTTCCGATGCCAATATCATGCATCGTTATTACGAAGACGATTGAGACACCGCCTGTCTGACAGCAGCGGCCGCCGCTGAACAGGCCGCAGCGGCGACACCCGACCTGGATTCACCGCAAGCCTCAATTCGGATCCTCCCGACCACCTCCTTGGCCTGTGATGGCATCGATCTGCGCCTCCTCCTGCCTGAGCCGGACCAGCACTTCGTCGCGCCGGTTGTTCATCAAGCGGTCAATTTCCTCGTCGCTAAGAGAAAGTTCATCGTCCTTGGATACGCCGCTGGTGAAGATGAGTTCGGCGGTCGAAACCAGGTTGCGCTGAATCTCATAGGCGTAGGAGGTATCGTTCATCAGCGATGTCGCCATATCCGAGGTAATTTTCTGTTCGCGGATAAGTTTGTCCAGGGTCCCATTAGCGATAATGTCCTGTTCCTCCATGGCGAGGCTGAACCGCTTGAGCGCCTCAACCTTCTGGCGGAGCGTCGTCTGCTCCTCTATCTTGAACAACGTCCTCAGCAGCAGGGCAATGTTCAAACGAATTGTGTTGTACTCACGCCGCACGTATTCATTCTCGGCGCACATATAACGATCGATGTTGGTCTGCATCTCCTTCATAAGCTTGATGCAATTTACGATCTGCCAGCAGGCCCGCTTGAGCTGATTCAATCTTTGCAGTTGCGTCGCATCCATGCTGTGTTCCGCCTGACCTGCGAAGTCGAAGATGGCACTGTACAAAGGCTTGACCTTGCGCTGGTAGAGGTCGTCGACGTCGATATTCATGGTGTCTGTACAACGCGCCACCAACGCATTGATATCGCCGTCCGAGGTGATATCCCTGCGGTTAAGATTGAGGCCATGCGCCAGTATTTCGAATGCATTGAATGCCATGTGCACGGTTTCCCTGGCGATGACTTCCAGCGCCGTATCGGGGAACTCCAGTGCGGACTTGCTCAGGAACAGGGGGCGCGTCTTCTCTTCCGGCTCGACCCTCTCATGCAAGAGTTTTTCCAGGAAGAGCACCAGCGCACCGATGAGTGGCAGCATGAGCAGTACACCAACCACATTGAACAGCGTATGGAATACCGCGAACTTCAAGGTGTAATTGTCTTCGGCGATTCCCAGCAGGCCACTGATCCAGTCAACCGCCATGGCGAACTGCTTGATCAGAATAATCGCTATGGCGCCGGTCACCAGGTTGAAAATCAGATGCGCCACTGCCAACCGCCTTCCGGAAACGCTGGCGCTGATGGCACCGATAATCGCGGTGATGGTCGTGCCGACATTAGAGCCGATTGCCAAAGCCAGTGCATTCTCGTAAGTCACCTGACCCGCAGCCAGCGCGGTGATAGTCAGGATCAGGGTGGCATGGCTGGACTGCATCACTACGGTGGCCGCGAGACCAATGGCGGCATAGATGAGGATACCCTTGAAACCCGGTATGGCGAATTGTGACAAATCGATCTGACCACCGACCGTCTCGAAGCCCTCCTTCATGTAAGCGATGCCCAGAAAGAGAAAACCGAGTCCCACAAGTACCCAACCCGCCCCCTGCAGCTTGGTGTTACTTTTCTGAAAAACCATGATCACGCCGAAAACCAGCATGGGCATGGCATAGGCGGCAATATCCACCTTCAGACCGAGACCGGCCACCAGCCAGGCCCCGGTGGTGGTACCCAGATTGGCGCCGAAAATGATACCGATACCCTGGGCCAGCGCGATGAGTCCGGCACTGAGGAAGGAGATGGTGAGAACCGATACCAGCGAGCTGGACTGCATCAGCGTGGTCGAGACTATCCCGAACGACAGACTCTTCCAGGTTTTGTCCGTCGTCTTTTGCAGAAAGCTTTCCAGGACGCCGCCGCTGAACGCCTTGAATCCCTGCTCCAGCGCAAACATGCCCAGCAGGAAGATTGCCACGCCGGCGGCGATGGTCTTGAAATCGGGGCTTACCCAGAAACCATAGGCGAGTATGACGAAGATAGTGAAGAGCAGAACTTTTTTTGTCATTCGTATTCTCCCACTCCAGGGTTCACACCCAGCCAGCCAGCGCTGCAGCGGCAAAGCCGCCTGGCCCTGTCAGCTTAGGGACAGTAATCTGATTTCGGATAGCGGGCCTTGACCTCGGCAATCCTGGCGTCTATCTCAATCTGCTCGCTGTTGTCCCCGTGACGCACCTTGTAGGCGGCGTCCAGTTGGTCTCCCACGCTGGGGTATTCCGCCCGCCGGAATTCCTTATAGTCTTCACCGGGTTCCGGTATCGTCGGTAAAACCGCCTTGAGTTCATCCGCTGTGGGTTTCGGCTGCGCAGCATTCCATTCTGCAATGTAGGGCTCCTCACCAGGACCGTCCCGCTTGATCACGAAATCCACGCCGGCATGCATCAGTGGGTGCAACTGGTGCACGGCCCGGCAGATGTCGCGCGCCTGGTTGTCGGAGTGAATGAGCGTGTGCTGTTCGGCGATCTGCCTGACCTGCTTGTGCATGTTGCGTGCATTCTGCGAGACCACATAGATCCAGCCCGCGAAGATGGCAAACATCCCGAAGAAGACAATCATGGTAAAAGTATCTTCAAACATCGAAACACGATCCGTTCAGTGAGGAAAAGGTAATTATAGACAAAATAAGGGCAAATAGGAGTCGATGGATTTACCGGAAGAGCTTCGCGGAGCCCGTGTGACAAGTGCCCCGGGACTGCCCATAGGCGGAACACATCCCGCAGCGGGACATCAGGCGGCGCTCAGCGCCACCGCCAAAAAGGGCGGTTCATTCGCCCCGAATTTGCCGATTGCTCAGGGCGCCTTCGGCTTATGCGCGATCACCGCAAGCACCAGCAGGATGAACACGACCAGCAGCAGCGCCTCCGATGTCGCCGCATCAAAGCCTAGTGGCTGAGTCGAGAATTCAGCGGCGAGTTCCGCCGCCGCGCCCGCATCATCTAACGTATCCGCCGTCGCGGGCACGAAGATACCCCCAATTATGACCAACCCGTACCGGACGATGTGCGGAAACAACCATTTCATGACCTACCCCCTGTTATTGCAAACAAACTGCTGTGGACAGCACCGTAATTACCCCACCGACACTGCATCACTTCCCCGTGCCCTGCACCCCTCTTTGGTAATTATGGACCAAATTTTGGCCGCCGGTGAGATATTTTTGTCGAAAAGCATCCAACTCTTGATCTCGATCAATTGACAGGCTGAACCGCGAGCCGCTGAACCTGCTCGGCCGACACCAGTCGGTCGGAAGCAAACCATCCAGCTCGACGCTGCCATCACGACCGGGAGGTGGGGCGGGCGGTTGCTGCCGGAGACAGCAGTGAGGAAACAGAGACTGCTGTAAGAGAGCAGTCTAAGCAACTGAGCGATTTATTCTATTCTGGAAATCCTTTCAACTTCCGTGCGCTATACCGCGTTCGCTTACGCCACCCCCAAACGAC
>Ga0209536_100011942_pt1 | contig 12674 bp, 13 predicted proteins | sample DeeMarSeWOR28_12_FD_187461 | JGI IMG/M metagenome (GOLD analysis project Ga0209536, IMG submission 187461) | Marine sediment microbial communities from White Oak River estuary, North Carolina - WOR-2-8_12 (SPAdes) (version 2) | ecosystem: Environmental > Aquatic > Marine > Intertidal zone >...
GAGATGCAGCAGAGGGCACAGCTGTTCTAGCGGAAGAGCAGCTGCGTGGACGGGGTCGAGGCAACCGATCTTGGCATTCACCTGTTGGTGTAGGAATCTACTGTTCGATTATCTTGCGTCCGAGACTCTTGCCTGCGAAGGCGCATGTCTTAACCCTTATGACCGCGGTGGCCATAGTAAAGGCTATAGGTCAGGAGACCGGTCTTTCCCCTAGGATCAAATGGCCAAACGACATCCTGCTCGATGACAACAAGGTGGCCGGGATCCTTCTAGAAAGCAAGATGAGTTCCCAACAGATTGAGCATGCGGTAATCGGTTTTGGCATCAATGTCAATCACACCTCGGCCGATCTGCCCCCAGAGCCAATGTTCAAAGCCAGTTCTCTTAAGATAGAACTTGACAAACCAGTGGAAAGGGGCGCATTGGTTGCAGCAATTTTCGCTGAAGTTGAAGGTTTATATGAAATGCTCCAGCAGGAAGAGGTGGCAATGATCCTCGAGGAGTGGCGCCATTTTTCAGCCACCCTGGGACAGCCTATCCGAGTGTGGCAGCAAGGCAAGGTGACTGAGGGAATTGCTGTTGATATTAATGAAGAGGGCGGCCTGGTGGTTAAGGCAAAAGATGAGTCCCTGATGCTGATACATGCTGGAGACGTTGAACATCTGAGGTTAGCCGTGGAGGTGAAAGAAGGGGAGTGAGGTTGCTATATTGGGGGGGCACCTGTGCTCGAAGGCAGTAAGTCAAAAAGAGAAGGCTGTGGAGAAAGCAGGTGAGGTATCTTCAATCCTGCAACCTACAGGCCACGGGCCTTTTCAATGGCTTCCTGCTTTTTCTTGCATGAGATACACTGAGTGGTAACCGGCCGAGCTTCAAGTCTCTCTTCACCAATTTCGTCGCCACACATCTCACAAATACCGAACTCTCCTGAATCAATGCGTTCCATGGCGCTCTTTATCTTGGAAAGGAGCTTGCGTTCACGATCGCGAATTCGGAGCATGAAATTGCGTTCCGACTCCAAAGAGGCCCGATCCGTGGGGTCCGGATAGGGTTCGTTCGCGGTGGTCATATTAGAGACGGTCTTCTCAGCTTCGGCCAATAACTCCTGAAACCTTTCTGTCAGGATCTCGCGGAATTTCTCAAGTTTCTCCTGTTCCATCCTTTAACTCCCCTGTGCCGCAAGTAGAAGAGAGACTTTTTAACACAGGATTCCACATATGTAAAGGATAAAACACTAATGGGACTCAAAAGCTTGAATCACGATAGTGCCCGCTCTTGCCGCCACTCTTTTCCAGCAGACGGATGTCGTCAATGATCATGCCGCGGTCGTAAGATTTACACATGTCGTATATTGTCAATGCCGCTGCTGAAACCGCAACCAGGGCTTCCATCTCAACCCCTGTTCGATCTTTGGCCTTGACTGTGGCCTGGATAGTGATTTCAGACTTCTCGGAGTCGGAAGTGAAATCCAAGGCGATACTGGTCAGCCTCAGGGGATGACAAAGAGGTATCAGTTCACTTGTTCGTTTTGCAGCCAAGATACCGCTCAGGCGAGCTACACCGAGAACGTCGCCTTTTTTCACGTCACTTGCGACAACGAGTTGCAAAGTCTCAGGTTGCATGCGAATCTTACCCCTCGCCACCGCCTTGCGTTCAGTAATGGATTTCGTTCCTACATCCACCATTCTTGCCTGACCGGATTCATCAAAATGAGTTAGCTCTGACATGGTCACACCTTTCGTTGCAAACCTCATAGCGAACGTTTCAAAAAAAGGAGTCAGTAGCCAGTAGTCAGAATCCAGGAGATAATAGAACTTTGTTAAGGACTCTTGTCTCCTGATGGTTCCCTTGTGCCTTGAGCCACCTGCGCTATGGAGGGTTCAATTTGATTCTAATATCCACATAAAGATCACCCTCTTCACCATTGAGTTCCCCCCCATCTCCCTCATGGGAGATCTTCAACCTAGTATTGTTCTCTACCCCAGCCGGGATATGCACTAACAAATCCTTTTTAATCTCATGACGGCCCTGACCATTGCAAGAATCGCACGAGAGTGAACGGAGACTCCCTTTGCCATTGCACTTGGCACATTCGCCTATAGCGGTAAATATTCCTGAAGTTGCAGTGTACTTGCCGCTTCCGTGACACAAGGGGCAATCCTGCAATAATGAGGTTTGCTTTACTCCATTTCCCCGACACTTGGGACAGGTTTCCATAGTACTGACCTGGATATGTTTTTCGGCACCACTGGCGGCCTCTTCTGAAGAAAGCTCGAGCTGATAGCAAAGATCAGCTCCTCGCGATGGATGGGGCTGACGGTTTGGCCCTAAAATTCCCAGAAAGTCAAAAAAATCTGAGGCAAAGGAGCGCAAGACGTCTTCGGTTCGTTCAAAACCTCGGTAACCCTTCTCCTTGAGCCCCTCAGAACCCTTGTGGTCATAAAGATGCCTCCGTATATGATCACTCAAGACATGATAGGCTTCCGCCACAAGTTTGAACATTTCCTCGGAGATTGGATCGCCAGGATTCCGGTCGGGGTGATACCGTAGAGCAAGTTTTCTAAATCTTTTCCTGATATGGTCTAAGGAGGCACCCTTCTTCAGACCTAAAATGTCATAATAGTCGCGACTGCTCATGATAACAGCTCAATTGTGAGCGCTACGGCAGGCTGTAATCCAGCCCGCTCGGTAGATTCCGAAACATAAAGATTTTTCCAATCAGAGAAAATTAATGATACTGTTTTCTATAATTGAATACAATGGCAGAATCAAATAGCCTAACCATTGATCCTCATCTCAAAATTGAGGAGATATTCTATTAAGCATAGAAAATCTGGTCCTCTAGGCCAGTCGTAGATCCCGCATCGCGGAGGTCAAATCGCATAGCACATAGCGAATGGAGCATAGCGTACAAATATAGAAAATCGTCAGATTGAAAGTTCTTTGCTTTGCGCTCTGCGCTTAGCGCTTTGCGTCATGGAGGTGGCTCAAATCCTCTCAGGGCCTGGATTCTTTATTTAGGCAGGGAAAGCAAAACAAGGAAGAGTTGCCATGAAGAGTGAGGAGTTGAAGAGACACATCTTGGGCTTTATGTATGCTGAGCGGTTAAAGTCGGCTCTCATCATTTCCGGGCAACTGCTGGATGTTTTGTCTGACCTGACCGAAGGAGAACGTGCTGGTGGTCTGAAGATGTTCGGGTCTTTCGTCCGGGGTGTTGGCAGTGAGATGAGGCTCGCTGCCAACGTAATGACTGGGGCAGACTGGGATGGACTTAGCGGCTATCTTAACCTGATGGAAGGGTACGCTCGCTTAGGGCAGATGGAGGCTGCACGGGAAGAACTGAGTCGGACCCTTAGCCGGGTAACGACCTTAGGTGCACATGCCATGACCTCACTAAGGAGTGCCGGTCTTCTTTAAGCAATCGCAAGGGATAGTCTCACCGTTATCTGATTTGATTGGTGCATGGTTACGGTGCAATGTAGACTGGGTGTCTGTGGTTGGCTGTGTGGCATCTAAGGGAGAGACCACCCTTAGCCCATGTCCCCCGTGGCCATGGCAAAAACTTTTAGTACATCCTGCGCTCGGTAAATGTCACGCAAAAAGTATGGTTGCCAGAAGTTTTCCCCCGGGGGGAACAGGGCCAAAAAGGGTATGCTACGGCTCCCCAAGTTTTCCAGTAACCGCTTGGCGGGTGGGTTTTCTCGGGTAAGATCAGCCTTGAGGAGTAGGACATTGTGCTCTCTAAAAGCTTCAGTTACTCGGGGGTTGTGGAGAGCGGTTCTCTCCACTAATAGGCAGTTGGGACACCAGTCTGCGGTGAAATCTACAACCACCCAACGCTTTTCCTTTGCAGCTTGCAGCAGCTTGCTATCACTATAAGGCTGCCAAAGCTGGGATTGTTCCGACACAACTTGCGTATTTCGTGCTGCAGAGGGAAGTATCTTCAGACTCACCCATCCTCCCACTACCATGACGACCACAGCCACCAACCGCACCACTATTCGTCGGCGGGTAGAGTCGCTGAGAGTGGTCATTTGCCCCCAGACGTAGAAACCTACAGCTAGGAAGAGGCAAAAGAGTACCACCCCGACCATTGTGTGCCCAGGGAGAATAGTGAGCAAATAGACCACTGTGGCCAGTAGAGCGAAGCCCATAAAGCGTTCGAAATGGATGAGCCAATTCCCAGGTCGGGGAAGCCATCTCAGGGTGCTGGGGAAGACAGACATAACCACGTATGGAGAAGCCATGCCTAAGCCAAGGCATGAAAATATCGCAAAAATATGGACTGGAGGCTGTCGAAGAGTCCAGGCCATGGCCCCACCAAGTAGGGGGCCGCTGCATGGAGTGGCCAAGAAAGTGGCCAACGTCCCTTTGTAGAATGATTCTAAGTAGCCATGTCGCTGGGAGGTACTCTGGGCCATGTTGGAGGCAAAATGGGGTATGGGAAGTTGAAATACGCCGAAAAGGCAAAGGGACATGGCAAAGACTAGACCGATCATTGTTATGAGAAAGGCTTGTTTTTGAAACAATTCACCCCAACCGTACCCGGCAAAACTGGCAAGAGCTGCGAGCACCAGGAAAACCACAAATATTCCTGCGGCGAAGCTTAGACTCATCAGGAACACCCGACGTCCGCTCTCCTGAGATTGCTGGACGAAGCCCAGGACTTTGAGGCTGACAACTGGTAGCACACAGGGCATGAAGTTAAGAATGAAACCAGCCAGCAGAGCAAACAAGGCAGCCTTGATCAGACTTCCAACCTCTAGTCCAGGAAGAACGGGCCGGGCACGGAGTTCAGGGATCTCCTCGGTAGGAAGAGACAACTCTTTGATTGATTCTAGGGGTTTAGGGCCGGTGAAGCCAGGGGTCAACGCAACTTTACTTTTGCCAACGTGGGTAGTCTGTATCGCTTCTCGCACCTCAATAGGAACGGTGGAAGTGGCCACCGCACCGCCAACAATGGACAGAATTGCAGAGAGGTCAGTCTTGTAGGGCATACAGAGCCCTTCCCGACAAAGGAGCGCGCGAAGATGCAGTTGAACCTTGTGAGGTCCAACAGATAAATCCTTCGGTGTTTGCAGTTTTATATAGATAGTTGTTTTCCCTTTGTAAGCCCAGACCCACTCATCCGGATCAAACTCAGGTTCAATAATTTTCTCCGCAGGAAGAAATCGGGCTGGATCAGCCCGGACCCCTTCTGGAAGTGAGGTCACCTCAAGGATTGTAGGCAAGGCTGGACCTGGACCTTTTGGATTCCCGTAGATGTGCCAGCCCTTATCCAGAGCTATGTCTGCTGCTATCCAAACTTCCTGGCCGGCAGAAATTCGGGAGGGGTATGTTCTGGTCTCGATATTTATCGGAGGCTTGGTCTGGAGCTGAAGTTGACTCGTGGTCAGAGCAGGGAAGATCAGCCCCAGAATTAGAAATCCCAGGCAAATTTTCAGGTTGACTCTAAGGCGGGTCATACGCTTTGGATCCGAGATAAGTCCACCTCCAGCAATCTTGCAGATCATAAACAACAACGAATAAATGAGCAATGTAAAATGTAAGGGTTCCTAGTAGATACCGTGTTTAGCGGGTAACAAGGTGATTGACAAGTATTCCCCAGAACTCGCTGGGTCTCTCGAGCCCGGTCACTGCTTCATAGTGCCAGCCGAGATGTTGGGCGCAGAGGCGGCAAAAAGCCATACGCCAACGGTAGCCGAGAAACCAGGTATGATCCTCGGTGGCCCCGCCGAGGGCAGCCGCGCCCGGACAGTCAGTAAAAGTGTGAAAGTCACATTCCACCCCAGCCGGGTTGAGGAAAAGATGTCGATTGGAACCACTTACACTAAGTAGTCGATCTGAATAGGTGATAAGGCCGCCACAGCCTAAGCACTGGTAGACTTCGGCGCCATTGCCACTCACACCTCTCAAAAAAGAAAAAAATCTGAACATCGCTGTTTCCGGCTCAAGGAAGGTTGGATGGCAGGAAGATAACAAATTCCCTTGAAAAGTCAATTGAGGGTGAGAGCAGACCGTAGCGAGAGATCAAACTTGAGATAGTTCTTGACAAATACGACCTCACGTAGTTAAAAAGCGTTAAAATGTAGACTTACAACTTTATGACTATGGAAGATCAATTTCATACTTCAGATGTGACCAGGATCACCGGGGTCAAGCGTAACAGGTTACAGGTGTGGCTTGATCAAGGCTGGATCATACCATCAATACAGAAGGCGCAAGGTCAGGGAACACGGAACATTTTTAGTCTGCATGATTTATACGTTATTGCCTTGTTTAGGAAGTTGGTGGAAATAGGAGTACCCAGGAAGTTTGTGGGCATGTGCACTCAAGCATTCTTTAAGCAGCCACTGCTCGGCCTTTTTCTAACGACTGATAATTATTGTTGGTTTGAGGTTTACAGAACAGGTGAAGGGGAGTTCGAGTCAGAATTGGTTTTCAGGCCGGCATTGGGAAAACGCGACAGGCTCGACTGCTATGATATGGTTGCGATTAATATTGCCAGGTTTGCTCGCGAGATTGATCTGAGGATTGATCGCGAGAGTGGGTGATCTCTTTTTTTAAGTTTCAAAGTTGTAAAGTTGCAACGTTATATGGGAAGTATTTTGATGCCGGAGCCGGGTATTAAGTGATTAGTTCTATGATCGATTAGTTGATAAGTGGTTCGTTCAAAAACTCATGCCTTTGTTCTTGCGCAGAGAAATCCAAGCTGCTATACCTATAGTTGCTTAATAAGTGATTAAATGGTTTTTGACTGAGGGGCACTGGCGCACACCATCCCTACTTTCAAATATCATTCCCATTAACCGCGCATTGTCCCTGCTTAATAATTGAGTCTGTAGCGTCTAGCCGTCAGGGATCCATAGACCGTCGGAATTAGGCTCACTTTGTTTGCCCCAAATCGCATAGCGCAAAGCGCATGGCGTTTCCCTTTTTAATTCACACCCCATGCTCCATGCCCTATGCCTTTTACACAACTGACTACGGACCAACATTATGCTTGCAAAAGTTCTTTCCAGTGCGGTGTTGGGTATCGATGCCTATGTGGTTGAGGTGGAGGTAGATATCACCATGGGTCTACCTGCCTTTGCCACCGTGGGCCTACCTGACGGGGCGGTGCGGGAGAGTAAGGATCGGGTAAAATCTGCGATCAAAAACTCAGGCTACCGCTTTCCTCCTCACCGAATCACTGTAAATCTAGCGCCTGCTGACAGAAAAAAGGAAGGGGCCGGATTCGATCTCCCCATGGCGGTGGGGATCCTGGCAGCTACAGGCTTGGTTAATCGGGAGAAGCTGGAGAGATACTTGTTAATTGGGGAACTCTCCCTGGATGGAAAAGTCAAGCCCACCAGGGGTGCGCTACCTATGGCTTTGGCTGCTCGTAACGACGGTTTTGCAGGCATTATCGTACCGGAGGGCAATAGCAGAGAATCGGCGGTAGTGCAAGGAGTGAATGTTCTTGCAGCGAGTCACCTCTCCCAGGTAGTCGAGTTTTTTAACGGCACCTGCGAATTGCCGCCCACAAAGGTAAGCATTCAGGATTTGTTTTCCAGGGATGCTCGCTATAATATAGATTTCAATGAAGTAAAGGGTCAGGAACACGTAAAGCGAGCTCTGGAAATCTCCGCTGCCGGAGGCCACAACATTTTGATGGTGGGTCCGCCAGGCTCTGGCAAGACGATGCTGGCGCAGCGACTCCCGACGATCCTACCTGGTCTCACCTTTGAGGAAGCTTTAGAGACAACCAAAGTCTACAGTATCATGGGACTGATGGGCGAACGTGCAGTCGTTGCCACTCGTCCTTTCCGGTCGCCTCACCACACCATCTCCGATGCAGGATTGATCGGCGGCGGCCAGATTCCTAAGCCGGGAGAAGTGAGTCTGGCCCACAACGGAGTCCTATTTCTAGATGAAATGCCGGAATTCCGTAAAAATGTTCTGGAAGTGCTCCGGCAGCCCATGGAGGATGGCAAGGTAACCATTGCCCGTGCTGCAACCTCCATAACCTACCCAGCACGTTTCATGGCGGTTGCCGCCATGAATCCCTGCCCGTGTGGCTTTTATGGCGATTACAAGCGGCAGTGTCAGTGCACCCATCTACAGATTCAGCGCTACCGAACCAAGGTTTCAGGGCCCTTGCTCGATCGACTGGACATTCACGTGGATGTGCCGGCAGTGCAGTACCAGGATCTTGCTCAGGAAAGCAGCGGAGAATCCTCCGAAAAAATTAGGGGGCGAGTCAATCAAGCCAGAATCGTACAGCAGGAGAGGTTCATGCGATACAAAATCTTTTGCAATGCACAGATGCCGCCCCGGCTGCTCAAGAAATTCTGCCGGCTGGAGGAGGATTCCCACCGTTTGTTGGAAACCGCCATTGACCGATTGGGGTTGAGCGCCAGGGCCCACAACCGCATTCTGAAAATAGCCCGGACCATAGCAGATCTTGAGGGCTTGGAGCGAATCAGTGCAGCCCACATTGCTGAAGCCATTCAATACCGTAGTCTCGACCGAAGTTTGTCCTGATAGTGGGGTCAGGTCTACACTCTTGACAAAATCTTGGACGGTGGTGATTGCTCAATTAGACAGTGGACAGCAATTACCAATAATTGAAACATGGCAAGACCACTGAGGGTTGAATATCCTGGTGCTTTTTACCACATTACCTCAAGGGGCAATGAGCGGAAAGATATCTTCAGAGACCTAATGGACCGAGAAAGATTTCTGTCCTATTTAGATAGTGCCAGCGAGCGCTATGGTGCTGGCATCCATGTGTATTGTCTAATGAGCAATCATTATCACCTACTACTAGAGACGCCACGGGGCAATCTCTCGCAGATAATGCATCATATCAATGGTGCTTATACAATGTACTTCAATGTCAGGCATCGGAGGTCTGGGCATCTTTTCCAAGGACGGTTCAGAGCTATTCTGGTAGAGGCTGATGAGTATGCGAAAGAGCTGTCTCGGTACATTCATCTGAATCCGATTAGAGCTGGCATTGCTGATAGAGTGGATAATTATCCCTGGTCCAGTTACAGGTATTACACAAAAGAGAAGAAGGCGCCTGATTGGCTCATAGTTGATTTTATTCTTGGTTACTTCGGCAGCAAATTATCTGATGCCAGGGAAAGCTACAGTGGATTTGTTAACTCCCTCAACGGACAGCAATACGAGAGTCCCTTGAAAAAGGTTGTTGCTTCAACCATTTTGGGCAGTTTGGAATTCGTCGATGAGATAAAGGAAAGGTTTGTCGATTCTAGTAGATTTGATCGAGATTTGCCTGCTCTGAGAGAACTCTCCGCCAGGATGTCGATTGAAAAAATTAAAACAGAAGTAGAGGTTGCGCTCAGTAGTGATGGGTACCCAACAAGACAGTTGAGCATATATCTCTGCCACAAATATAGTTGTAGAAAGCTCAAGGAGATTGGCAGTCACTTTGGTATTAGTGAATCTGGGGTGACACAGGCAAGCCGGCGTGTCGCATCAAAGATCTCAAAGGATAGGAGGCTAAGAAAAAAGGTGAAGAAGATTGAAAACAAGTTGAAAATGTCAAAAGTGTAGACCTGACCCCGATTTAGATCTTCCGAATAATATGTTGATAAAATCATTCTTGTAGGAAGCAAGAACCTTGTCCTTCCTCATGACCACAGCGATAAAGTCAGGTTTGAGCAAAGTATTCATAGGAATGAAGGCCAGGTTTCTCTTTTCCAGTGCTGGTAGATCCCTGACCACGGTGGCGAAAGAAATGCCGAGTCCCATCTCAACATAGAGAGAGGTCAGTTCAACATTTGAAGATTCCATAACGATCTTGTAGTCAAGTCCGAGTTTCTGAAACCGCTCTTCAAGTATTTTACGACAGGTGTATCTGAGATCCATTGGCGGCAATATAAGTGAATATTTGGCTATCTGCCTCAAGGTAACACGCTCTGCTTTGGCCAAAGGGTGAGCCACAGGTGTCATTAGGACAGTTTCTACCTTCTTCCAGCGGAGGGAAGCGAGATCTTTGGGGACCTCTGATTCCAGCGTGAACCCAAGATCAATGTCCCCATTTCTTACAAGTTCGATAACGACCTGCTGCGAGCGGTCGAGAATTGTCAGTTCAACGTATGGAAATTGATTGATGTATTCTTTGAGTGTATTGGGAACCAGATGATAGAGGGTTGTAAAAGGAGCGGCTATTCTCAACCGTCCTTTTTGAAACCCCTTGAGCTCGTTTAAATCCTCTTTGAGACAGTCATAGTTCTCCAAAATTGCCTCTGCGAATTCGAAGAACCTTTCTCCAGAAGTAGTCAGCCTCAACTTACGCTTGCCGATCCTTTCAAACAGTTGGCAATCCAATTCTTCTTCTAGAGATTTGATCTGCTGGCTGAGCGCCGACTGAGTGCGGAATGTGGCATCACCAGCCTTGGTAAAGCTCCCAAGCTTGGCTACCTGATAGAAACCTATGATCTGCTGCCACTCCATTAATAATAAGTCTCACTAATTAATGATATAAAAATAATTAATTTGATTTATGGAAAACTATCAAGAATAGTGAATATAGGCAACAAAAAAATACAGCCAAAAAGGGGGTTCATAATGAAAGAGTCGTTGAGACCGGGCTTGACATTTGAGTTCAAATTCGAAATCCCAGAAAACAAGACCGTCCCCTACCTTTACCCAGAATCTCCAGAGTTTCAGAAGATGCCAAAAGTTCTGGCCACGGGATTCATGGTGGGGTTGTTCGAGTGGGCTTGCATTCAGGCCATTAACCCTCACATTGACTGGCCCGATGAACAGACGGTGGGAATCCAGGTGAATTTAAGTCATGTGGCTGCGACCCCCCCTGGCCTGACGGTAACAGTGAAGGGAAAGCTGGAAGAAGTGGAAGGACGCAAACTCAGCTTCTCTCTCGTAGCTGACGATGGAGTAGATAAGATCTCAGAGGGTACTCACGACAGGTTCGTAATTGACGCGGAAAAGTTCAATGCCAAGATGGCTGCCAAGGCCAGCACTTAACCCTAATGATGCAATCAATACGATGCTCCGAAGTTCGACTGCTCGAGCGACAATGTGTAAAAGAGGAATTGTCTGATGTTGGTCAAAAGCTACCGCAAAGAATTCGTTCTTCCACCCAACCCAAAAGCACGGCACCTGCGGTGTTATGCTAATCTCGATACTGATATCAGTGGAGTGCTCCCTTATCTGAATGCGGTGCTGGGCGGCCACCAATGTTATGAAGACCCTCCTTCGTTGACCCTAAAAATCCCTGGCAAGCTCATCACACTTTATTCTCAGATGATTGCGATTAATATCCTGAAAGATGAAGCTGAGGCTGACTCTATCTTGGAGTGGCTTAGGCAAGAGATCAATGACACTTGGAAGAGGCGGGGAGAAATCAAGCCGAGTTACGAAGTATCACCAAAACCCCGTATACTGGATATCCTCAGACTACTTCCGAAGACAAATTGTCAAGAATGCGGTGAACCGACCTGCATGGTGTTCGCCACCCAGGTGAGTGAGGGGGTAAGTGGGCCCGACGATTGTCCAAAAGTCGATGAGCAAGCAAAAAGAAAGCTTCAGGAGTACCTCGGCTCCTTTTAGGATTTTAACTTATCCTGAAAAAGAGTGAAACGGACCTCTTCGCCGTCTTTGAAGCCTCGGGCCAATTCCATGTGTCTCAAGGTGGCGAAATTTCGCTGAAAGTCGTCCTCATTTATCGCCAGTTGCTGGCAGATTTCTTCAGCAGTAAGAGGGCCATTGTTGGTTATAAGGTCTAGAATTTTTTGCTGACTCGGTGTCAGCGTAAACTCTTTGCCCACCAATTCTTTCGCAGTATGAACTGCCCATGGGTCGCACGCTTTCGGTGCAGTCATCACATCCATATAGCAGTCCTCACACAGTGTTTGTCCCGCATGTTGAAATGATTCTTCGGGGTTGATAGCATCTGAACACTTTTCACATTTCATATGCACACCTCCCAACACAATGTATAAGAATTGTCTTTATCACAATAAAGCCATATTTGGGATGAAAAGAAATCACCCATTTGGGTGATTAATTCATTTTTTCAGCAGTGGCTCAAAATCGTCACAAAAGAAACTGTAGATATGGGTTGGATATAAGAACATTTGGCCAAAACAAAAAAAACAAAGATATATAAAGGCACCCAGCAACCACTGTATGAGCGGCTTTAGGAGTGTTTCTCTTCACTATCCTAGAATTATAGTCGCCTTGATCAAACAAACAGAGTAGCAGCCTCTCGCATCAATTTTCCGATGGGCAAGTTGCGAGGACACGCACTTTCTGCCTTGCTGAAGTCCAATTGAGTCAAGAGCTCTATTGTCTGAGCCGGCAGAGTCTCAAAGGTGGAACGTGCCAAGCCGAAATCCTGGTAGGCATGGAAATACATGAGGCAGCGCATGACGTCGTTGATTGGCACCCTTTTAGCAATCACTTCTGAACAGAGACGCTCGCATCCGGCGCAATAGTCGCCGCAGGTTTCCTTGGAGTATTGGGCCAACAGGGCTCGATCTGACTGTGAAAGGTGGGTTTGGTCCAACGCTGCCACCGCATTGGTGGCCATGATGGTGAGGTTGGGCATTTGCGAACAGATGCTGGCGATACGCTTATCTTGCCAAACAGCCATGAGCTTTGCCTGATTGTCTGAAAATCCTTTTTGCATAAAGCGGCCC
>Ga0209536_100011943_pt1 | contig 12674 bp, 14 predicted proteins | sample DeeMarSeWOR28_12_FD_187461 | JGI IMG/M metagenome (GOLD analysis project Ga0209536, IMG submission 187461) | Marine sediment microbial communities from White Oak River estuary, North Carolina - WOR-2-8_12 (SPAdes) (version 2) | ecosystem: Environmental > Aquatic > Marine > Intertidal zone >...
CCTGGCAATACTGCTCGAAGAGATGGGGAGGGCCTGTCTGCCCGGTCCTTTCCTTTCGAGTATAGTCCTGGGAGGCTTCTCCATCCTTGATGCCGGGAGTGATGCCCAGAAACAGAGGTATTTGTCCGATATCGCCAACGGCAAGACTATCTTCACTCTCGCTCTGACGGAAGCCAGCGCCTGCTACGATGCTGCTTCAATAAACGTCACGGCCACCGCCAACGGCGATTCATATGTGATTGACGGAACCAAGCTATTTGTTCCTGATGTCCACGTGGCCGACTACCTGCTATGCGTCGCCCGCACGGAACAATCGGCCAATCCCGAAGAAGGAACTACCGTCTTTATCGTGGACACCACCAGTCCCGGCCTGAGCTACTCCGCCCTGAAAACAATATCCGGCGACAGGCTATTTGAGGTGAACTTTGACCAAGTAAAAGTTCCTGCTGAGAACATTCTGGGGCAGCCGGGTAAGGGATGGAGAATTGTACAGAAGATAATCGAACGAGGCGCTGTTGCCAAGTGCTGCGACCTCACAGGAGGCCTCCAGCGGGTGTTGGAGATAACACTCGATTATGCCAAAGAGAGGCATCAGTTCGACCGCCCGATTGGCAGCTTTCAGGTTATCCAGCACTACTGCACCGAAATGGCAACCGACGTCGACAGCACCAGATTCTGTACCTATCAGGCAGCCTGGAGACTGAGTGAAGGACTACCCTGCAGCAAAGAGATAGCCATTGCCAAGGCATGGGCAGGGGAAGCCTACGAGAGGGTGGTTACCCTGGCGCACCAGATTCACGGGGCTATCGGCTGTACTATCGACCATGATTTACAGTACTACACGAAGCGAGGCAAAGCAGCGCAACTGAGCTTCGGTGACGGTGATTTCCACAGGGAGACGGTCGCCCAGGAGATGGGCCTATAAATTCTCGGTCATGGCCTCCAGCCGAGCCAGCACATCATCGATAGTCTGCTCCGGCGTTGATGCACCTGCCGTGACACCGATATGAGAGCAGCCCTCCAGCCATGACATCTGAATCTCGTCGGCGGTCTCAATCATGTACGTTCTGGCCGCTGTCGAACACAGTTCAGCCAGACGGTTGGTGTTAGCGCTGGTGTGGTCTCCAATAACAAACATCAGCTCTACCTTATTGGCCAAGTCCAGCGCCGCTGCCTGCCGTTTCCTGATATCATGGCAGATAGTGTCGATAATACGCAGCTCGGAGTCCCTGGTAAAGGCAGAGTCAATAAGTTTCTTAGCGAATTCAGTGAAGTTGGCTGGTATCTGAGTTGTCTGAGCGAGAACACCGAGGCGGCGAGGTAACGGGTCAAGTCTAGCTATGGAACCTTCGTCCAGAGTGGCCATCCCCTTACCACCAGCCCAGCCAAGGATACCTTTCACTTCAGGGTGGTCGGCATCACCATATACCACGACAAAAAAGCCGGACTTAGCCAGTCTGGATGCCACAAGCTGGGCCCGCCGCACAAACGGACAGTACGTGGTGTTTATAATCTGAATACGCCGGGCATTGATTTCCTCTTCCAGTTGAGGGCTGATACCGTGGGCACCAGTAGCCACAGTATCGCCTTTTATATCATCGATGTCCCTGGCTACCGTGACGCCGATACCAGCCAGTCTTTGTACTACCTGCTTGTTATGGACAACCGGACCGAGTGTCTCAATGGTGCCTCGTTCACGGGCAACCCTCTCCAGTATATCTGTCGCCCGCTTCACGCCAAAACAAAATCCCATACCAGCAGCTTTTTCGATCCTCACTGTCATGTCTGCTACTCTGCCTCTTCACGGGCATACACTCCCCGATAATCTTCAGGAAGAAGCTCGGCAATACGCTCCATGATTAATTCGGCACATTCATCCCGGGCAGTTTTACCGGTAGCCGGAGGTGGGCGGAAGGGCTTCCCGAAAGTGACCGTCAGTCGTGGTCGTCGCAGCCAATTCATACCCTTAACATTCTCCGTACCGATTATAGCTACAGGTAGTATGGGCACTCCAGTCTGCAGGGCAATCAATGCTGCGCCGGGGAAGGCACGACTCAACTTACCGGTGCGGCTTCTCATACCCTCAGGGAATATACCCAGAGCGTGACCATCAGCCAGTACCTGCTGGGCAGCCCTCAGTGATTCTCGCTGCACCCCATTCCTTCGTATCGGAAAGGTCCCGAGACCACGCATAAAATAACCACCCAGTCTGGAACGAAACAGGTCATCCTTGGCCATAAATACTACATACCGACCCAGGCTCACGCTGAGTAAGGGAGGGTCATGGTTTGTCATATGGTTGGCCACCACCAGCAGGGGGCCTTCCTTCGGCACATTCTCCTTACCCTTTATCTGCCAGCGGCATAATATAAAATAGAACGCGCAGACTGCTGGATAGCTGACCCGGTAAACCCAATGCATAGCCCTGTCCTTACTATATACAGAAGAATAGTTACGTGGATTATATATCACAGCCAGAAGGAAGACAAATAGGGCAAAAAGTGGTCAACCTGTGTCCTGAGAACATTGCGGATACCTGTACAAAGGTCGGCGGTTTCTCTACCATCAGTATCGATAAAAGGGGGGCTACCGGCTAACCAGTAATTTCACCTGAAAAAGGAGCAGGTGCGCGTCTCCTTCTGATGATAAAGAAGACCACCAGTGCCAGCACGACCACCACGCCTGCAATTATGCCACCGATGACCGGCCAGTTTGTGTACTGGCTTTGCACCGTCATATCGATACCTGACGATAATGAATCATAACCAAAGACCCACGTGGCCGAACCACCCTCGACGATGTCAGCGTTACTCTCCACAACACTACCGGGAAGGGTAATTGTCCACGAAAAGTGAAATATGTCCCCCAGCAATATTCCAGCCATCTCACCTAATTCTCCACCCTCATCCATCTCGCCCATCCCACTCTGAGTAGCGTTAATCTCAGCGAAGTACTTTGTAGACAGTAACCCGCTTTCGACACGCACCGACATCACTTCGGGTAACTCTGGGCCACCCTCCACCTGTGAAATATTACCGTCTTCGTCCAGGATATAGTTCCCGGTGGCGGTAATTATCACGGAATCATCAGTAGTCTCGGTTTTAACATCCCAACCTTCCCCTCCGAGGGGAAATTCTTCGGTAAAACCGGCTTCCTCCAGCATGGTGTCCGTCATACCAGTGATTTCAAACCTGATATTCTGAATGACTTCGCCGGAGCTCTTGACAGTCGTATGGTAGTCCACATTCAGCGTGAAGTCCAAGTCCAGCATCTCGCAACCCGTTACTACAGAGAGTAACAGCAAGAATACTGCTACAACCACTAGAACAACGCGCTGTCTCATTGACATACCCTGCTACTCAATAACTACCCTTGCTTCACCCGTCTGTTGGACTACTTCACCGACGACCTTTGCCTCGGGCAGGACTCCTGTTATCTGGCTGGCGTGCTCGGATGAGCATATCACCACCATACCGATACCCATATTGAAGACGTGGTACATCTCATCACGGTCAACATTACCCCGCTGCTGGATAAGGCCAAAGATTGGTGGGGCTGTCCAGGTCGGACTATTGAAGTGCGCCGCTACACCCTCAGGTAGAACACGGGGCACGTTTTCAATTAAACCGCCCCCGGTAATATGGGCCATTCCCTTTATGAATGGCAACAACGGCTTTAACTGGTTGTAGTAGCAACGGTGCGGTTCCAGAAGCTCCTCCCCCAGAGTCTGCCCCAGCTCAGGGTAATGGGTATCCAGTGCTTCCCTGGTCTCGCCGAAAATTTTACGCACCAGAGAATAACCGTTGGTGTGCAGGCCGCTGGACGGCAAACCGATAAGGACATCACCGGCGACAACCGTCTTGCCCGCAATAATCTTCTCTTTCTCCACCACGCCAATGACGAAACCAACAAGGTCATAGTCGTCACCGGTATACACGCTGGACATTTCGGCTATCTCACCGCCAATAAGGGCACAGTCTACCTCCTGGCATGCCTGTACCAGTCCTTGAACAACTGCCTCCAGTCTTTCCGGCACTACCTTACCAATACCAATGTAGTCCAGAAAGAACAGTGGCTCGGCGCCGCAGGTAAATATGTCATTAACGCAATGGTTGACGATATCGATTCCAACCGTATCATGCTTGCCCAGTGCCAGAGCAATTCTAAGCTTGGTCCCTACTGAGTCAGTGCTCGATACCAGGACAGGCTCTCTGTACCCCTTAAACTCATAAAGACTACCAAAGGGACCCACGCCACTAAGTACTTCAGGGCGATGGGTAAGACGCACCTGGTCAGCAATCCTTTTGATTACTTTAGTTTTCAGGTCAATATCCACACCGGCCCCGGCGTAGGTCTCTCCCATGACATCATCTCCTGAATGTATGTCTATCCTAACGGCCAAACATCTTTCCCAACCATCCCTTCCCCTTCCCATTGACCTCAACTATCTCACCACCGCAGCGAATATAATTCTTGCAGGGCAGGACACCCCTTGGCTCGATACCACGTGCTCTGGCAGCCGCACGCCACGCTGTCATGCCTTCATAGGCCTGGTCGAGGTCATCTTTTTCAGTGAGTTCTAAACCGCACTTGTCACAGCGAAGCTTTTTTGCCATCACTTATCCTGATAATAGACTCAAACGACCATCGGAACACCCAACCACCCACCACAACTTTACAAATGCTAAACTTTCCGATACTTGCTGACGAATCGTTTCATCCTGGTGAGGGCTTCTTCGATATCCGCCATAGAGGTAGCATAGCAGCAGCGCACGTATCCCTCACCACAATCTCCGAAGGCAGAACCGGGCACCACAGCCACTTTCTCTTCGGTAAGCAGCGCCTCGGCAAACTCCTCCGAGGTCATACCGGTCTTTTTAATCGACGGAAAGGCGTAAAATGCTCCCTTCGGCTCAAAGCACGACAGGCCGATATCACACAGGCCCTTGACCATGACGAGACGGCGACGGCTGTAGTCCTCCACCATCTCAGCAGCGCTCTCTTCACCCGACCTGAGCGCCTCAAGCGCCGCCACCTGCGCCATTGTCGAGGCACACATCATGGTGTACTGGTGTATCTTGGTCATGGCAGCGATTATTTCCTTGGGGGCCGCCGCATAGCCGATGCGCCAGCCGGTCATGGCATAAGCCTTGGAAAAGCCTCCAAGCAGGATGGTATTCTCTCTCATACCGGGTAAGGTAGGCACACAGGTATGCTCTACCCCGTAAACCAGTTTCGCATAGATCTCATCGGAAATGACCAGCAATCCATGGTCTTTGGCTACCTCGGTAATCTCCGTCATTTTCTCACGGCTCATTACAGCACCGGTGGGATTCGCCGGGTAGCCGATGAAGATTGCTCTGGTCTTGTTAGTTATGCACTCCTCAACATCGGCAGCACTTAGTTCAAAACCGTCTTCCTCAAATGTCGGTACGGTAACTGCCTTACCCCCGGCGAGAATTACACAGGCATCGTAAGCAACATAATGGGGATCGGGCATGATTACCTCTTCCCCGGGGTTAATAATGGCCCTCATTGCCAGGTCCATGGCTTCGCTGACACCGACTGTAATCAACAGTTCTGTATTGGGGTCATACCGCAGGTCGTAGTGATGCTTCAGGTATCGGGCCAGCTCCTGACGCAATTCAGGCATACCCAGGTTAGAGGTATACATCGTCTGGCCCTTCTCCAGCGACTCGATAGCCGACTCAATGATGTGCCAGGGAGTGGCGTAGTCAGGCTCACCAACACCCAGCGAAATCACTCCTTCGATGGAGGCCAGCAGGTCAAAGAACTTTCGTATCCCCGAAGGGGAAAGCTGGTTTGTCCGCTTCGATATGCGATACTTCTTGCTATGGACTCTTTGTTTAGATTTCGATACCATGGCAGCGCTCCCGACAGGTCAGCGAGAAACATGCGTGTCGCTAGAGTATTACTGGCTGACGCTTGACCTCCTCTGTACCTTCAACAACTTCACCGTCTTCCTTATATCTTTTCAGGACAAACTGAGTGACGGTCTCCTTTACTCCCTCAATATGGGACAGTTTTTGGGAAACGAAATCGGCAATCTCATGGTTACTCTTACCCACCACCAGTACAAACAGGTCGTAGGTGCCGGAAACGAGATAGACCGTGCGTGTCTGAGGGAAACGGTAGATACGCTCGGCTATGGAATCGAAGCCGACGTCCTTCTGAGGAGTAAGTTTGACCTCAATCAACGCCCAGACATGCTCGGCTTCCACCCGGTCCCAGTTGACTATTGCCTTGTACTTGATAATAGTGCGCTCTTTCAAGGCCTGTTTGATGAGCCTGGAAACCTCGGCCTGAGGCATTCCTATCATCTCGGCAATCTGCTTGGGAGTTGTACTGGCATCGTTCTCAAGTATCTTGAGAATGTCATTCAACATCTATTAGCTCCTCACAAGCTCGGTCAAGGACCACTGTCCTTTTGCCTCATTATAGCAGAGCTTGAACCGTTTGTTATCCCCCACCCTCACCCGAAAACACCTCTTCCCCGGTTCCTGCCAGCCTTCCTCTATCCCCTCGACAAGATATTCTACACCTTGCCAGCGGAAGGACTCCGGCCTTTCTGCATAGGTATGACCAGAATAACATCTTACCTCAGGATTATTCAATACCCCACCCCCAGAGCAGTCCTAATTCATTGTGAGATGTAGCCGCATTCACGTCATTGCGAGGAGCTCCAGCGACGAAGCAATCCAAGTCGTTGTAACCCTACCCCTTAGTCCCCCTCCCTTTGATAAAGGGAGGGGGAAACTTTTTTGGAAGAGGGGCTACGCCCCTCTTAGACTCCCCTCTTACGCCTTCCTAAATATCGTGCGGTCTTCGCTTTGTGAAGATAAATTGTTCATTGGCGTCAACGGCCTGAAAACCGTGCCTTTTGTACAGCGACGCTGCCGGATTGTTTTTAAGATACGCCAGCCTTACTGCAAGACCCAACTGGTCCGCCCTGTCTGTTACCTGCCTGAGTATGTGCGTCCCGACACCCTTGTTCTGGTATTCCGGCAATACAAAGAACTGCCCGACCTCAATAAAGTCCTCATTGTCGCCAATGTAAATCGTGCCAATCGGTTCTCCGTTGTAAGATATTATCCCCGGTCTCTTTGCTTCCCAGTCGCGAGAATGAAAATCCCTCTGTTCCGCCTCGTCCCAGCCGAATGCCTCCGTTACGTAGTCACCCTCAGCTACCTTCTTGACCCGGTAGCTAAATTCCCGAAGAGATTCTACGGCAGGAGTAACTTCAATTAAGGAAAAGTCGAGCTCCAACTTTCCTCACTATCGTTCACTACGCCTTCTCTATAACTCTGGCTTCCTCTTATGCCAGTCGGTCGCCTGCTGATAGGCATGGGCAATCTTGAGAATGGTCTCCTCGGCGAAGGGCTTTGAGATTATCTGCATACCTATCGGTAAATTATCGGCAAAGCCGGCTGGAATCGAAATCCCCGGTAGGCCAGCGATGTTTATCGGCAGGGTGCAGACATCCGAGAGGTACATCTGCACCGGGTCATCCACCTTCTCCCCTATCTTAAAGGGGACGGTAGGGGAGGTGGGGGTTACCAGAACATCGAACCTCTCGAAGGCCTCATCGAACTCACACCGTATCAGGGTACGCACCTTCTGTGCCTTTAGGTAGTAGGCATCGTAGTAGCCGGCGGAGAGAGCATAGGTACCGAGCATGATACGCCGTTTCACCTCGTCGCCGAAGCCATACTGACGTGTCTTGTCCATGGTATCCCACATGGTATCGGCACCCTGATAACGAAAACCGTACTTGGTACCATCGTAGCGGGCCAGGTTGGCCGAGGCCTCGGACGGGGCAATGATGTAGTAGACTGCCAGGGCGTGGCGGGTGTGGGGCAGCGACACCTCGCCGATTTCTGCCCCCATTTCCTCAAACTGGCTGATGGCTGCTCGTATTGCAGTCTCAACCTCAAATTGCATCCCTTCGACGAAGTATTCTTTTGGAATGCCTATTTTCATTCCTTTGATATCACCCGTCAGGCACTCCGTGTAATCGGGGACGGGATACGGGGCGGAGGTAGAGTCACGCTTATCATAACCGGCGATGACATTCATCACCAGGGCACAATCGGCAACATCCTGTGTCAGTGGTCCTATCTGGTCGAGCGAACTGGCAAAGGCCACCAGACCGTAACGGCTCACCCGGCCATAGGTCGGTTTCAGTCCGGTGACACTGCAAAAACCGGCTGGCTGGCGGATGCTGCCGCCGGTATCCGAGCCGAGGGTATAAATGGCTTCACCAGCCGCCACTGCCGCTGCCGAACCGCCACTGCTGCCACCGGGTACGCGCGACAGGTCCCAGGGGTTGTGGGTGGGGAAGAAAGCCGAGTGCTCCGTCGAGGAGCCCATGGCAAACTCGTCCATGTTGGCCTTGCCGACCATGACCATACCGGCTTCACTCAGCTTCTCGACCACTGCGGCATCATAAGGTGGCACGAAGTTTTCCAGCATCTTCGAAGAGCAGGTGGTACGTACCCCCCGGGTGCACATGACATCCTTAATCAAGGCCGGTATACCGGTGAGGGGATTGACATCACCAGCAGCAATAAGTTCATCGGCCTTTCGGGCCTGCTCCAGGGCAAGCTCCTCGGTCAGCGTTACGATGGCACACACCTTCGACTCGACCTGCTGGACACGATCCAGGCAAGCCTTTGTCAGCTCCACCGAGGAAACTTTTTTATCCTTGAGCAGTGTGTGGGCTTCATGTATTGTCAACTGGTTATGGTTCACTATCTACCTCTTCCACGTATTTCCCCTTACCATTCAAAGAAGAGGGGGAAGATTAAACCGAAGGGACTAAGCCCCTTCAGACTTCCCCTCAAGGAACGCCCGGCCGATATAACCTCGATGCCCATTATTCAAGGATAGCTCGCACCCTGAAGGAGTCCTCGTCTTCCTGTGGGGCATTGGCCAGAATATCCTTGCGAGGGAACGAATCACAGGCCTCATCTTCCCTAAGGACATTCTGCAGTGATAGGGACTGGGCAGTCGGTGGAACATCGTCGGTATCGACCGACTGCAAGATTTCAAAGTTCTCCAGGATGTCGGAGAGCTGCTCTCTGGCCCTCTCAACATCCTCATCACTTACGCCGAGTCGCGCCAGCCGGGCGATGTGTAATACCTCTTCACGGGAAAGTTTCATTACCTACCTCTTACCTTTACGATGGCCAATTATAACATTCGCTCTCCTGAGACAGCAACGCAGCGATATCATGCAGACGCACTCCTATCCATCCTGATATAATAAATACCAGAACCGAGAAAACAGGCAATAAAAAATGCGCGATAAAATCAACACCCTCCTTATCTGGAAAATAATCACTTCAGCATTTGAACAGGCAGTCCTCGTGGCCGTCGTGCTCTGGGTGTTTCCATTGATAGATATTAACCTGCCATTATGGGTGCTTATTCCGGCTTCGATAGTCCTTCAGGCTTATAACGTATTTAGCTACCGTAAGAGCATCCAGGCCTTACGGGCACAACCAATGCCCGGCATGACCAACATGGTTGGTACACGGGGTGAAACAGTCAGGTCCCTGAGTCCGGACGGCCTCGTCAAAATAAGGGGCGAGCTCTGGGCAGCCACCGCCGCCAACGGTAGCATAGCCAATGGCCAGAGTGTCACTGTGGTGGGGCAAAACGGGTTAAAACTGGTTGTCCGCGAGAATTGACACCCCCCAGATATGACCCCTACAATAGCAGTAGTTATAGCATTGCAGCAGTATTCAGGTATGCTGATATCTACATAGTGAGGAGGGAGTATTTCTATGAACGCCAAGGAGATGGTTCTCGCTTCCCTGAAACAGACCCGGAGTTATTTGAACCGTTCACTGGAAGGACTGACCCAGGAGGATTTCGCCTGGAAACCGAACGACCACTGCAATAGCATTGCCTTTATTATGTGGCACACTGTCCGGGTAGAAGACTACTTTTTTACTCGGGTACTCCAGAAAAAGACCGCAGTCTATGAGGCAGACGGCTGGATGGAGAAGCTGGGCACTCCACCAGACTCGGGCTATGGCTATGCGGCTGAGCAACTGGCAAGCTGGCCCGTTCCGAAAATGGAAGACCTCCGGGGCTACGCCAATGCCGTCCGAAAGAGCACTCTAAATTATGTTGAACAATTAACACCTGAACAAATGCTGGAACTGGTGCGACCGGACCGTCCGCCGGACACAATCGGCGGGATGCTGATTCGTATCTGTACCGAGATAGCCCTGCACATGGGGCAGATTGACTACTTACACGGTCTACGTAGCGGGTGTGTGACTACCGAAGCACCTCAATTCTGAGAAAACCCCCGGCTCCAGTAAAGTTGTTAGCCAAAAAGAGGCCCTGCCTGCCATGTATGAGCCAAGGTTCTATCGTCAATGGTCAACTGACAAAGACCTGGTCTCTTTCAATGTTACGGTGAAGGAGACCGACCTGTACATACGGGCAAAACGTGACCTGCAACTGGAGGCCCGCCAGTTAGTAATCAAAGAGCGGACTGCTCTCGAAGACTATATCCAGCGCCATCCCGGATTTTCGGTCGACATGGAGCCATACCCTATCGAGGACAGGGCTCCTGATATAGTCAGGGAGATGGCAGAGGCAGCGGAAAAGGTGGGCGTCGGCCCGATGGCAGCCGTTGCCGGGGCGATGGCTGAGCGTGTCGGCAAGGAACTGCTCAGGCTCTCCCCGGAGGTGATTGTGGAAAACGGCGGGGATATCTTCCTGAAGAGCCAGAAGAAGAGACTGGTAGCTATTTACGCAGGAAAAAGCACTTTCGCTGACCAGTTGGCTCTGGAGGTCCAGGCCCCGGAGACACCAGTAGGTATCTGTACCTCCTCCGGGACGGTGGGCCACTCCCTCAGCTTCGGTAAAGCCGATGCTGTAATCGTGCTGGCCCCCTGGACCGCCCTAGCGGATGCGGCTGCCACCGCTATCGGTAATATAATCACGGAAGCCGACGATATTCCTCGGGGACTTGAGTTTGCCCAGAAGATAGACGGACTAAAGGGCGTGGCTATTATCAAGGATGACAAGATGGCCCTCTGGGGCAAGATAAAGATTGCACGAAGGTGATGATGAAGGTAGTAGTTGCCATGAGCGGCGGCGTCGACTCATCGGTAGCCGCCGCCCTGCTCAAGGACCAGGGCTATGAGGTTATCGGGATAACTATGAAGCTCCAGCCATCAAATCAGAAGGCTGGGGAGACCAACCGGTTCGGCGGCTGCTGTGGCATCGGCGCTATTACCGATGCCCAAAAGGTGGCTCGTAGGTTGGGTATCCCCCACTATGTGGTCAATTTTCGCGATATTTTTGCGCAGCATGTGATTGCCAACTTCTGCCACGAGTATCGCCTCGGACGGACACCCAATCCCTGCATCCGCTGCAACCAGTATATCAAGTTCGACGCCCTACTCAGGCGGGCACGTGAACTCGGCGCTGATACGGTCGCTACCGGCCACTACGCCACGATAGTAAATGTCCACGAAAGGTATAACCTCAGAAAAAGCACCGACCAGCGCAAAGACCAGACCTATTTTCTCTATACAATGATCCAGGAGCAGCTTGAGCACAGCCTGTTTCCAGTGGGGGGCCTGACCAAGGCAGAAGTACGGCGTATTGCTGAAAAGCTTGAGCTACCTGTCGTAGACAAGCCGGAAAGTCAGGAAATCTGTTTCATCCCGGACAATGACTATGCCCGATTCCTTGAGGAATATACCGGTTCCGCTGCTACGCCAGGATATATTATTGACCGGCAGGGAAATGTCATCGGGAAGCACCGGGGGATAACATCCTACACCATCGGGCAGAGGAAAGGACTGGGTATTGCCAGCCAGGAGCCATTATACGTTACCTCCATTGACCCGGAAGAGAATACCATTACCGTCGGTGAAAAAAATGAAGTGTATGCCACCGGACTTATCGCCTCGGACCTGAACTGGATATCTGTTGAAAAGCAGGATGGTCCCACGAACGTAAAAGCCAAAATCCGCCATCTTCACCGGGAGGCTGAGGCCACCGTGACCCCCGCGAGCACCGGCAAGGTTGTGGTAGAATTCAGGGAACCGCAGATGGCACCCGCGCCGGGCCAGGCGGTCGTCTTCTACGATGGCGACGTTGTGGTGGGGGGTGGGACGATAGCCAGGGTAGTTAGCACAAGAGGTATGGAGCAGTGAAAATTCGCGAGGCAACACGAGACGATGCAGGTGACATCGTCGCTCTTTTCGATGAGTTCACTAACTACTTGAGGTCACTGGGCGATGATTCCCAAGTTAATTTCAATGCCAATACCTATCTACAAGATGGCTTCGGAGACAACCCGGCCTTTCAAGGGCTGGTGGCTGAGATTGAGGGGGAAATCGTGGGCTACCTGCTGTATCACTTTGGATACGAAGTGGACTTAGCCGTGCGCACCCTGCATATGGTCGACCTGTATGTCCGCCCGGCCAATCGATTGCAGGGGGTGGGGAAAGCACTCATGAAAAGAGCGGGGGAAATCTGCGTGGCGGCAGGCGGCAAAAGGCTTTACTGGTTTGTATACTCAGCCAATCATCCCGCCTTTAGTTTCTACGAACGACTCGGCGCACAATACCTCAAAGATTTGGAGCCTATGTATCTTCCACTAGAAGACAAAGCAGGCG
>Ga0209536_100011944_pt1 | contig 12674 bp, 14 predicted proteins | sample DeeMarSeWOR28_12_FD_187461 | JGI IMG/M metagenome (GOLD analysis project Ga0209536, IMG submission 187461) | Marine sediment microbial communities from White Oak River estuary, North Carolina - WOR-2-8_12 (SPAdes) (version 2) | ecosystem: Environmental > Aquatic > Marine > Intertidal zone >...
AAAAGTTTTTTATAAAATCATACCTCCATTCAGATGTATTATTTACCATTCCCTTGGTATGTCCAAACCAGACATAATCATATTTCTTACCACTCTCTTTTAATAATTTTAAAGCAGCTTGATACGCGCTTACATCTGTTTTTATTTCTAGTTCTTTTGGAACGATCGAATAATTCAAGTTAAACGGGCCTTGCTGACTTTGTAAATAAGGAATATATTCCGGACATATATTACCGTTTATTCCCACATATAGATCACAATCGGTAAAATATTGCCTATAGACATCAAACATTTCATGTATAATATACATCTTATTTGAATCCGGAACATAACTTGCAAATACTACGGCATCCATATTACACCTATTCCACCCCAATTGAGCGGGGTTTCAATAAATTCTATGTGTGTATAATAATCCTTTATTTCATGCCATAGTTTTTCTACCATTGGCCCTATGTTTTTGTGTTCTTCGCTGTCAATAATATCATGGAATGCAACTATTCCTCCGGATTTAACATATTTTCTATAATTCAGAAAGTCCTGTTTTACAATTTCATAGTGGTGGTCACCATCTATGAATAGAACATCAAATTGTTCGAGGGTTGTAAGTTTTACAAAATTAGTTATATCTGATGCACGACTGTCTCCTTCGAGATATGTAAAATTACAATTCCGTTTAATCACATTTACATCATATCGAGGAGGTATAATTTCTATTGTAAGAAGTCGTTCACATAATAAACTAAGACTTACAGTAGAACCACCATCGTAAGAGCCAATTTCAAGCACGTTTTTTGGCCTCATAGCATCAACAAGAGAAATAAATTTAAGCCATTCAGTTTCTTTTTGCTGAATACCAAATAACTTAGCTGTATTCCAATTATTTATTAAATGGCCTGGTAAATCGTTCATGACCCGGCATACCTCCCCATTTCTTTACATAATATTGTTGATTAGGTCCAAAACCAAAATTGATTTTTGGATCTTTTTTAATTGTCATTGAATTTCTAAATAGAACTGGATTCATCTCTCCGGCTCCAATGTGCATAGTTTTATTAGCCATTACAATACGATAATGAAAATCATTATCTTCAAAATACGCAGGAAAGAACTTTTCATCGAACACATATCCATCGTGTGTTATAAAATGTTCCCAGCACGGTTTAGCCATTGTAAACATAGACCAAAGGCTATTTCCTGTTGCTAACCAAAAATCTCTAGTTAATAACTTATCATGAATATCCTGCAGTTGATTATTTCCTATTACTACATCATCATTCAAGAATAAAACAAAATCACTGTCGCGAAAAGTCATTATACCATAATTCCAGCTTCCGGATACACCAAGATTTTTTCCTGGAATATGTATCAATACTTTTCCCTCTTTAACCATTTCTAGATTTTGAATGTCTGGAAGAATATTTTGATTACCATTGTCAACAATTAAAAATTTATCAAATAGATGCCGTTGTTTATTGATCGGGACTACCGCTTCCAACAGCAAATCTTTTCTATTTATTGTGGGTATTACTATATTTAATTTTTTCATAATAAAAATAAGAGGGGAAGTTACCTTCCCCAATCCTTTATTCAAATAATTTTTTACTTGAACCTGCATCAGCCAATTCGCCGGCCTCCTCTAGAGACTTAAAATTGCTTACAGTGTTTCTATCCTTTCCATTTAAACCCTGTTCTACATTAGCCATTACAGAACATTGCCCACCAATTAAGGCCTGAGCGATATCTTTAGGGGCTACATCTTCTTCATCTATTAAGCTACTTCCAATGGCTTTCAATAGAGTATAAATATAGACATAGGCTTTATCAGTTAATGTAAAGTTGCTCCATAGTTTTCTATTTGTATACTTACCCTGCATAACATCAAATGTAACCGTTATCATGTCGTTATCATTCTTCGTTTTACCCAATTCAGCTGCTGTAATTTTTACGTTATAGCGCGCTTCTGGCAGTGGCTGGAAGTCTGTATTCTGAGCGTTTTCTCCTATTTCTTTAAAGTTTATTCCCATTATAAGTTATTGATTAATAATGCATTATTTTTTCTTCTTAGTATCCGTCGTTTCTTTATTTTTTTCTTTTAAATCGTCCAGTAATAACCCCGCTTCACTTTCTTTTAAGTCTAAAAGAGAGTCAATACAGAAGTCGTCTTTTAAAAGATTACTCATTTCTTCTTGACCTATTTTTTCGATAAATTTCTCGAGTTGGCCTAGTTGATCTGCTGTAACTCCGGCAGTTCTTAACTTTTTCTTATTATAGATAACTTCAGTGTTTCTACCAACACCTTCGTTCATACGTTTCTTCTGATCGAATACTACCGGTTCTCTTTCAAGTCCCTTTATTCCAACATATTCAACAAATGATTGATATGTGAAATCAAAGATTGCTGGTAAAGTATTAGTTCTATCTTTTTCAGTATGTGCTATGAACACGTCTTTACCATCTCTACTTTCTTTTGTTAATTCCAACACTACATCAAAGAAATAAGGTAGTTCTTTTGGACCATCAGGCTTTGTACCAAGAATTTTCATGAACTCTTCCTGACTATATAGAGTAGCTGAACGTGCTGTGACTATAACATTCATATCTAATGATAGTAGTCGGTCTATAAGATTTTTTACTTCAGCCTTAATTGGTCTATAGTCTTTTGGCTGTAGTGTATAACTGGGATTACCATGTTTTATCTTTAAACGTGTCAACTGGTTATCCATTATTTTTTCATATAGAGGCGTAAAAGGATCTATTACTATTGTCTTAAATCCCTGAGGATCCTCTATTAGTTCCTCAATCGCTTGAAGTACTTCCTTTGGGTCACTAGTTTCTATTCTATAGAAGTCAAAAAACTTTCCATAATGTTTCGTACCCTTTTCTGTATCTATACATGCTACATTTGGAAATTGTAAACTAGTCACAGTTTTACCAGTTCCTGCATCACCATATACATACATTTTTAATCTGTCGGCCTGTACTTCAGCCTTTTTAAACATACTCATCGTTGCAACTGATTAGTATTTATTGTACTGATACTGATACGGAAACAACACTTCATAAGCTGAATGTGTAGCTTCTACGTCTTTCAAGCAGTAGTCAGCTATTAGATCAATATTACCTTTTTTAAACTCTTCTTCTACGTTTTCAGCTTTTACTACGCCTTCTTTGGGGGAGGCAATACCTAAATGATCACAGACCAAGCGCAATGTACCAAACGCATACTTATCCCAATCACCAACAACCAGTTTTACATCAAAGTGAGGATTTATAGAAAATCTTCTCTTATCTAAGAAACGATTATTTGTAGGCAGGATGTTATGTTTCATGCTGCGTTTTAAAATAAAAGGCACATCAAAATCTAGTCCATTAAAAGAAACAAATACGCCCTTGAATGGTTCAAGAATTTTCCAGAACCTAGCAAGAATTTGTTTTTCGCTTCCTTCAGTTTTGGTTGTAAATGCTTTAGAATCATATACTAAACTACCATTTTGTGAAGTTGTTCTATGTAAACCTATACAAATTATTTCACCAAACATTGGATTAGTTGCCATGATTAAACGTCTGTGTTTAGCTTTATCTTCTTCTGTCCAATCGGGGTTTTTAGTAAAAATTTTGTCTAATTGTTTTCCAAGTTCTTCCTGTTGAATGTCTGTCAGAGGGTCTTGTTGTGGTATTGTTTCTATATCAAATGTTAAAGTATCCAAAATATTCCTCCGATTATATATTTAATGCAGTATCCAAAGGTGCTAAATAGAATTTATCCCGATATTTAGGATCAATTGTTTTATCTAATCTAGCCGTCACCATCTCGGGAGAGTTTGTGATTGTGGATATATGCCCTAGTAAAATCCAGGACACTTTTTCTAAATCTATGTGTTCGTTCACATAATCTAAAGTTTGTTGTGTACCTAGATGTCCAAATGGACTTTTTATTCTATCTTTTAGCACGTCGTCATATTCAGCAGTTTTCTCTAGTTCTTCTTCGTCATAGTCAGTTTCCAATAAGTATGCATCACAATCACTGATAGCAAGTCTTACAACTTTTCCTATTGCGCCAGTATCAGTAACATAAGCAAAACGTTTTCCTGTCGTAGTTTCCGTAATAATAAACCCTACACTAGGTCTATCGTGGCGAGTATCAAAGACACGGACTTCAAATTCACCGACAGTGATAATGTCGTCATGCTTGATATGCCTTACGTCACATGTATTAAATAGCTTTTCTTTTTTCTTGTAAGCTTCTCTTAACATATAGAGAGGAGCGCCAGTTTTTCTGCCTAGCACCCCTGCACCATTAATATGATCTCCGTGAGAATGAGTTATAAAAACTGCATCAGGCTTCAAGTGTCCACCATTTGCCTCAACAAGTTTTTTATAGCTAACTCCGGCCTCTATAAGTAATACCGTATTCTCGGATTCTATTTTACAAGCGTTACCAGAAGAACTGCTATATAACGGTCTAACTTTCATTAATTTCAGTTTGATTTTCTTCAGACTCTACCTTATTACCCGATAGTCTGAACTCTTCCCAAAAAACTTGTCCCGTTTTAATAAGCTCTTTTATACGCTTCTGTTTTTGACTAAGTTGGGAACTTCCGGTTTTGACTTCTATAAAAACCACTTTATCGGGTTCGAAAGATATTAAATCAATAGGTTGGCCTAAGAACTTGGTATTCTTAGGGTCATGGGTAAATCCATCTAGAAATGGTGCCAATTGTTCTGAAATTTGGCCTAATCTGACTTCACTACTTTTCTTTTGACTCAACAGTTTCGAATTATTTTGAGTAAGGTTTTTAGTTTTTCTAATTAATATTATTGTACTTATTATTAATATAACAATTCCTACAATTAAAATCCACTCTAATGCTGTCATTTTTTCTAACTTTTAGGCTTTGGTTTCAAGTATTTGTTGCACGTAAAACTGCAATAAACCCCACATTTCAAGAATCCATTTTGAAAAACATCTGCAGAATCAGTGATATAATCTGCCCACGTTTTAAATAGATGTTTTTTATCCAGAGGGCATGAAATTTTATTTACTTTAATAATAGCATTTTTAATGCTTTGTGGTCTATTTTTTAATGTACCTGACAATATCTTATTTTCTAGATATCTTTTTAATTCAATACAGGCTGCATCTGGGTCTTCCGTGTGTTTATCAATCATAGTTATGAGTTCTTTATCATTGATATTTAAAGACACGGTTTCGTTAATAATTTTAGGCAACAGTTTATTAATTCGATCTCTTAGAACTTCAATTTTCTCCATGCTAATATTTTTACGTCCAGTGCCCAGCCTGTCTGCTACCCTCAGGTCTATAAGAGTATTTATATTGTCCGCCCCTATTTTCGTGATAAGTTTTTTAATTGACAATTCAGATTTTTTTGGAGAAGCATCAAACAAATGATTGACTACTAGTAGAGTAATTTTATTTATTACATATCGTGAAAATCCCCACCTAGTTAAGATGCGTTCTGCCAAGTATGCCCCAACATTTTCATGATTATAGAAATGTATGCCACTATCTGTAGTTATTTTTGTGTAAGGTTTTCCTATATCATGCAATAATGCGGCCAGTCGTAAAATTAGTAAATTTTTGGATGATAATTTTACTGAATCTACAGCATACATAATATGCTGATACAGTTCTAGCCCAACGGCTTTATTTGACTGTTCAATTCCAATGCAATTATCTAACTCTGGAAAAAAGTCTTCTAGTATCTTTAATGATCGCATTATATTAAAAGCTTTACTAGGATAATGACTGCGTGTTAACAAATTTATCATTTCTGGATAAATCTGCTTTTGATTAACTGGTACGAGTCTCAAGTGTTGTTCTTTAATAGCTTCTTGAGATTCATAATCAATATTCCAGCCAGCTCCTAAAATAGCTGCCAATACTGGTGCTCTAAGTATTCTTGCCTTTGATTCTAAAATCCTATCAGTAGGATTTCCAATAAATCTTATTATTTTGTTTGCAATGTCTTGCTTTCCTTCATGAAAATCAATAAATTTATCTTCACTAATATCGTAGTATAGTCCATTTATTGTAAAATCTCGAGAGTTTGAATCTTCTTGCAAACTGTCTGTGTAATCGTAATTATAATATGTGTTTATTAAAGTTATTTTCTTTAAAGGATAAATATTAACAGTTGTACCTTCAATATCAATGGAGATTCTATGATTATATTCATCTACATTTGTTAAACTGTTTTTAAACTTTTTCCTTAAATCTGCTAAAGTAGCATTTACACAGACATCCCATCCATGTGGATGAGCACCCATATATAAATCTCTTGCGGTGCCTCCACATAAATAGGGTTTTAAATTTGCAGATTTAAATAAACTTAAAATTTTTTGTTTCATTTTTCTTTTACCGTACCATCTATATTTATTTCTCTTTCAATCCATTCGCCTATCTGTCTAAAATGATAAGCCTTGTACTTCGATTGATATAAATCACATAACATCGTCGCATATGCTCTAGACCAGGATTTAAAATCTTCTTTTGACCACGATTCTCCTTTTATTTTAGCCAAGCGTTTTTGTGCTGGATTAGGATACATACAGTAGCCTCTATTACTATCCTGTCTCTTTGTAACATAAAATTTACAATTAGCACAGCAACGAGTTATGCGAAAATTAGTGCGTACTTCCTTTTCTTTTTCAGGTCCTTCATTCGAATCTTCAAAATCATAATTTATTTCTATAGCCATTAGTACGATCGATTGATTCCATCTACAAATTGTAGGTGTTCGTGAAAATTGTCCCTCTCTTCCTGATTTTCAGGGAGAGGCTCAAGTAATCCAGAATTGGTTGCAATTAAATCTGTTACAGGAGGATATTCTGCATCCATCTCTGCAAAGAATTTCCTTCTTCGTTCAGCCAATTCTTCTTTAGTTAAAGTTGTCTTGTTGTCCATAAAGAGTTCCTTATTTTTTGATTAATTTACCTTGTAAATGATCATATTCATGTTGAATGACAATTGCGTTCATATCATGCTTGCCAAACAATTTAGAAGTATATACTTCAGGTCCGCTAAGTAATTGATATGATACAGTTACATTCAGCTCTCGTTTTATTGGTGCGGCGTAATTAGGGACACTCAGGCATGCTTCTATTGGCCTTATAGTTTTCCCACTAGTCTTAATTTTTGGATTGATTAATTCTGTAAAAGAATATATTGGGGCCGCTTCATTACCATTATTTACCCTAACTACAAATACAGCTGGGCATGGTGTGTCTTTCCACCATATTTGTGGTGCCGCCAACCCTAAAGTATTTTCTGCGTTTGACATAGCGGTTTCTTTTAAATCATTAACCAATTCAATAACTTCGTCCGTCCATACGCTGCCGGAATCATCGGAAACATCACTTAGAAATGATTGTTTTTCTTTTAGTTCACATGGAACACACTTTTTATTTAATACGGGGTTTCCGTATATATTTATTTCTCTGACCATAATTTTTTATATATAGTGTTTCTTTTATAAAATTGATATTTTAATAATGATACTTTGACGTCTACAAAATCTATCATAGTAGCTTCAGTTTTGCCTGGAGCTTTTCTCATTAATCTTCCGGCCGTTTGTTTTAATTTAACTTCAGACTGCAAGGGAGCACATAAAAATGCAAGATCTAGTTGCGGAACATCTATGCCTGTGCTAAATAATGCATATGTAGATATTATTTTTTTACATTCTCCATTCAAGAGTTTTTCCATTACTAATTTTCTTTGCTTTTTAGTCATTTTAGAAGTGAGTATTTCAGCCTCATCTCCAAATTTTTCTTTTAATAATTCTACTTGTGCTAGTCGTACACAAAGAAAGCACATTGTCCTATCTTTATACTCGGGCGAATTTGCTGTGTTCACAATTAATTGATTTCGATCCTGATTTTCAGACAAGTCAGTGATTAGAGTTTGGTATTCATCACTACTAAATATAGGAAAATGATAATTAGTATTTATACGAACAATGGTCGGTTTTACTAAAACATCTTCTAGTAAATCGGTGTCAACCTTGTATATTTTAGGACCAGTTGCAAAATGAATTACCTCTGTTAAACCATCATCTCTTTTTGGAGTCGCACTAAAACCAAATTTATATTTAGCAGATAAATGAGTCATAGTGTGGTAGTAAGTTTCAGCACCAACAATATGAACTTCATCTGCAATAATTTGTCCAAATCTTTCATTAATAGCATCAAATCTTGATTGATCTAATTTAGCCATAGTTTGATGTAAGGCAACTGTGATTGGTTTTACTTCCCATCTACCATCCCCTATAAACCCTATATCTTCTTCCTTCAAGTTTGTAAATTTTGCAAATGCTTTTACAGTCTGGTTGGCTAACTCAATTGTGTGAACAAGTATAAGAGTAGGCTCTTTCCTTTTAATCGTGAGAGCTACAAAGGTAATAGTTTTTCCAGAACCGGTCATAGCTTCAACTATGCCCACAGTTTTAGTCATACATGTATCTACAATAGCCTGTTGATAATCACGTAATGTACCTGTAAACTGTAAGTTTTGAAAATACTCGGGCAATAGATTTGATACTCGATTATCTATTATTTCAATGTCTTTAATACCCTCTTCTTGTGCCATTTCTATTACATGATGTAAAGCACCGATAGGGATATCTAAAACGTCCCCCTGAATTTCATAGTAAACTAAAGTAGCGTTAATATTCCAATTTGACAACCCCATATCTAATCTCTTGAAGAATAGTGGGTTGTCTATTGTCAGCATTTTCTTTGTGGCGCGTTTAAGTGGATCAGGCAGTCCCGCAATCAGGGCCCTACTTCCTAATAAAATTAACATTCTTTTTATTGATTAAAATTACACCAAATTAGGTGTCTTATTTGCTTCCTTCTTATACCAAAAATCTCGTTCTACTATTGAAATAGACCTTTTAAATATCTATATTGAATATATACAAAATTTTGTTTAAATCAAACCAGAGGTAAAAATGGACGAAACAGCACGTATTTTAGAAGAGTTATTTGATCATGGCTACGCAACACGAGAAATAGATGTTTTAGATGGTAAATTAAAGGCTAAAGTAAGAAGTCTTTCTGCTAGAGACCAACTAGAGATTGAAGCTACAATGGGGAAGGATACCACTAAAAACAATCCTGCAGCTTATGTGATTCATTCTTATAGCTTGAAATTGTTATCTAAAACACTAATTTCATATGGAAATAATAACTTTAAAAATTCAAATGAGGCATATGCATATTTAGAAAATTTAACAAATTCTATTATTGATAAATTAGTAAAAGTTCAAAATGCGCTAGAAAAAGATATTAGAAAAGCTTTAGAAATGGAGAACGTAGAGAAAAATTTTTCGGAAACGGGCCCCTTGCCAGAAAAGTCAGAGCAGCAGCCAGAATAAACTTAGGTGAGCCCGGCAGTTTAAGAGAAGCAATTCTAATAAAGGCCGTAGATAAGGAATATGAAATACGGCATTTTGAACAACTTCTCACTGTAGCATCAGTAATGGTAGCAAATGGCAAGGCTGATGTAAACTTATTGAATGGATATCTAAAAGATTATAATAATCTTATGTATGGAAAAGTCACTTCTAAAAGTAAATCAAAGCAGGGTGAAAAAGAGGATTTATATAATAAAATGGAAGGATTCAGAGCATTATTTAGCAAAGAAAAAATAACATTTAAACCAAAAGTTGGGGCGAAACTTGACGGAGATATGCACAATATAAGTTTAGAAGAACTTATGAAATCGGAGAAGAAATAAGTGCCAGAAGAACCTATTATAAATGAAGATCAAAGTACAGTAACTTATAACGTTGTACTAGATCCTGGTGATATTGCACGTCAAGCCGAAGAGATCAGAAATCAACTTGATCTTGCGCTGGGAGTTGGTAGTAATGCGGGCATGCAGTTTGTAAGTACTGCAGATGTTATAAACCCACAATTTGCTCCACTACCACCACCAGATTTTGCTGGAACACAGGGTCAATTTGCAAATACATTTGATAACACGTTTTGGCAAAGAGCACAAGAACAAATTTCTAATACTTATCAAAATTTATCTACGGGTTTAAATAGAATGCAGCAAGATATGTCATTGGCCATAGATAAAACCAGAAGTGTTGTACAAAGATATCAAACTCCCGAAGGTGAACAGATCGCTAGTCCATATGAAGAACTTCTACCAGAAACCTTGTGGCAACAGATGGGAGCTATGACTGGCTTGTGGGGCGGAGATATTACTGGACCGATCGCTCCAAGTGCATATCAAAAATATGGCCAGAAAGCATTTGGTGAAAGTGTAAGAGACATTTTACAAAATCCAGGAGAAACTTATAATCAATTAACAAGCACTCCTGTTGGAATGGCTGCAAATATTGCAGGGTATTTATTAGCTCCAGAAGTAATGCTTGCAGTGGATTTAGCAATGATGGGGGACGAGTTTCTATCAGGTGCATATAATAAAAGAGAAGATCTGACAGGTGGATTACAACAAATAGCACTACAGCAATTTGGCTATCTTCCAAAAACACAGGCTCGAAATATGGCACAAAATGTGGTTGACTACGTAAATTCTTTTGAAGGTTATGCACAGGACTATACTTTAGAAGAAGTTTCTCAAAATATTTTACAGTTTGGTAATATGGGAGGATTTGCTAATGTAAGGAACCCAGAACAATTGCAAGAAAAAATTACATCAGTTGTAGAAGACACCCGGCAAATAGCAAGAAACCTCGGAGTATTTCAGGAAGATGCAATCAATATAATGGCAGAACTTGAACAGCGTTCTATGATTAATGTAGAAAGTATGCGATCTATTTCCGATAAAATGCGGTTTTATGGAGGTGTACTCAGAGAAGATCCTACACAACTATTGCAAGAAACCGCCGGAGTAATGGAAAGCTTTAGACAAAGTCCAGTACAAAAAGAGCAAGTAATGCAGTCTTATATTGATGCTCGGGTAGAAGCACAAAATTTAATACAAAGTACTGACCCATATGTACAGCAATCTGTGTATAGATTAGGTGGCGCTAGTGGAGTTACACAAACTCTAATGAATTTATATAATAAAAACCAGCAGGGACCACTCGGAAATATTATGACATTGGGACAATTTTTTGGTGGGAGCTCTGGCCAGGATTTTACTGAGTATGTGAATAATACTGCTGGAGGTTTGCAAGACTATGGAGATTTCCTTGAATTTACTTCTCGTGGGCCAGAAGACGTGTATGGTAAAAAGACTGTAGAGGAAGCAGCATTGGATCAAATAGGGCTTGCTATGGGGTTTTGGAAAAATATTATGGGGCAAACTAGCCCAATAACTCCTCGTCAACTCGAAGGAATCCTTATGACTCAAATAGGCGACACACGAGAAGAAGCTCGAGTTGTTGTAGAAAAATTTCGTCAAATGACCCAGGTTGATCCAGAAAATATTACTGGTGAACGTTTACAGGCAGGTGAATTACAAACACTAACTCAAGCTGAATTAGAAAATCGTGAGACTACTTTTTGGGGAAAACTGGGGGCTGTAATAACGAAGCCAATAGGTGATGCATCAAGAGATGCTTCTTACTGGTGGGGAGAAGCAAAAGAAAATACCATAGATGCTGTATCTGATTTTTTGTTTGGTACAAGAGCTGATTTAGAAACAGGAGAATTAGAGCAAGGACTCTTTACAAAATTATTTGTACCAAGTGAAGGTCAATATGATATTGATTTATCACAATTGAATAACCCCATATACTTACGTTATTTAGCACAAGGTAATAAAAGCCGATTTAGTCAAGAAGTGGAAGATAAAATGAGAGAAACTTTAAAAAATCAAGGTAAATCTGAAAAAGAAATCCAGAGTACCATAGAGATGACTAAAGGAGACTTCAAGTATAATGAAGAATTGGATTTTTTACGAGATCAGTACAGTAAAACTTCTATGGATTTTTTAGGCACTAAAGAACAATTTGATATATTCAATGAAGTAGAACAATTATATAAAACTGATAAAAATTTATTCTATGATGACAAGGGGAATATTTTAGAACCGCAGCAAATAACACAAAACATACTTGATTCAGGCAACATTGAATTCCAAACTCCAAATTTAACTGATGAACAAAAAACACAAGTAATTTTCCAAGGCATAAAAGCCGTAGATGATGTAGGTAAAAATATAAAGAGTAAAGAGGATGTAGACACAGACTTAAAGAAAACCGATGAAGAGTATCAAAATGCAGCAGACTTGCGAGAGAAAACTATACAAGAAATAGGTAAATCATCTAAGGAAACTATTGATGATTTTAAACGATTAATAATTAATGATCACATGACCCCTACTTCTCAGATGCGTTTCAGGTTTACAGCCTGTGATGAAGGAGATGATTCCAACGTGGAAGCTTCCCTGGATGCCCTCCGGCTGATCACCTACGACTGCAGACCATATATTATTACCGATGTACTACCGGATTGGACTATCGGATGTTTCTATGAACAATCGCTGGTTGCTGTGGGCGGGGAAGGATTACTGAGCTGGTCGGATCCTTATGGTTATGTTGCTGCTGCTGGAATGGAGATATCCTCCGACGGAATCATCTCCGGCACTCCAACCGAAACTGGTCCAACTCCACTGGTGGTACGAGTTACTGATGAAGAATCCCGATTCAATCAAAGGGAATTTCCGA
>Ga0209536_100011945_pt1 | contig 12673 bp, 9 predicted proteins | sample DeeMarSeWOR28_12_FD_187461 | JGI IMG/M metagenome (GOLD analysis project Ga0209536, IMG submission 187461) | Marine sediment microbial communities from White Oak River estuary, North Carolina - WOR-2-8_12 (SPAdes) (version 2) | ecosystem: Environmental > Aquatic > Marine > Intertidal zone >...
CATTCCGGTGCACCCCGAGGCTCACCCGGCCACAGGGAACGTCCACGCCTGCGGCCACCACAGCCAGATGGCCGCCATGCTGGGCGCTGGCTACGGCCTCGACGCTGTGAAGGAGCACCTAGGCGGTGAGGTCGTCATGGTCGCAGTCCCGGCCGAGGAGTACATAGAGATCGACTACAGGAACAGGCTCCGCGAGGAGGGCAAGCTGGAGTTCTTCGGCGGCAAACAGGAGTTCATCAGGCTGGGAGCCATGGATGAAATAGACATAGTTCTGGGTAGCCACAGCGCCATGGACCAGGAGGAGCTCATAGGCGTCGGCGGCAGCAACAACGGTTTCGTCGGCAAGCTCGTCCGCTACACGGGCAGGGAGAGCCACGCCGGCGGCGCCCCAGACAAGGGGATAAACGCCCTCAATGCCGCCATGCTTGGCCTCATGGGCATCCACGCCAACAGGGAGACCTTCCGCGACGAGGACACCATAAGGGTCCACCCCATCATCACCAAGGGAGGCGAGATAGTCAACAACGTGCCCGCCGATGTGAGGATGGAGAGCTACGTACGCGGCAAGACCGTGGAGGCCGTCATGGACGCCAACAGGAAGGTGAACAACGCCCTGAGGGCCGGCGCCATGGCCGTGGGCGCCGAGGTAGAGATAATTGACCACCCAGGCTACATGCCCTACACCCGGGACCCCAACCTGGAGAAGATAATCATTGCCTCGTGCGAGGGACTCGTTGGCAAAGATCAGATAAAGCACAGGGAGCACAGCACAGGCAGCACCGACATGGGCGACTTCAGCTGCATAATGCCGACGACGAGTATAGGCATGGCCGGCACCGAGGGCGCAGGCCACAGCAGAGACCTCAAGGTCATCGACCCCGTGAAGCAGTACATCTGGCCGGCGAAGGCCTTGGCAGTCGCTGTGGTGGATCTCCTCGCTGATGACGCCGAAGAAGCAAAAAGGGTCATGGACGGGTTCAATGCCATTATAAACAGGAAAGAGTACACGGAATTCATGAAGAGGCTTATACAGTGAATTACATTAACCAGTAAAACCCAGATTCTCTTCTACATCTATTTAACTGGTTTTTAAAAAAACTAGGTGTATCATATGGATTTCGAAAAAGGAATGTTTAATATCAAGTCGCATATGAACCACTCCGAACCCTAAGCAAGGTTCCGGGGATGCGCAGAAAAAGGTATGAAGACCACACAGGAACTGAAGAGCTTCTATAGTGGCATATCTAGAGACCTGAAGGTGATCTTCGCCCGGTCCAGCATCGCCAACTTCACGGTGAACCTCAACCCATACAACTCGATATTCATAGTCGCCCTCGGCGCCACGGGGACTCAGCTGGGCCTGCTCACATCCCTCTCCTTGGGGTTGACCGCTGTAATGGCCATGATCACCGGCTGGCTCTCCGACCGCCTCGACAGGAAACAGATGTTCCTGATAGGCGCCTTCATAGGCTTGCTTGTCCCGTTGACCTACCTGACCGCCGGCTCTCTGTACTGGCTCATCCCCGCCTTCGTTTTCGCCGGGTTTGCCGACGGAATAATCTCCCCCACCTGGACGGCGATGTACGCGAACAGCATCAGGAGTAAACAGAGGGGAACAGTGTACGGCCTAGCTAACATATTCATACTAACGCCTGTGCTCTTCTCTGGCATAATCGGTGGTAAACTCGTATCATTCTCCGGTGGCCTGACGGTGGAGGGCATACGACCAGTCTACGCGGCGCAGGCGGCCCTGCTCGTGCTCGCCTGGCTGATAGTCTGGAGATACCTCGGCAACAGGAAGCCCGGTCAGCCAAAGAGAAGCCTCAACGCCAAGACCATGCTGGACGACTACGGCACCGTCCTCGCCAAGAAGGGCGTCAGATCCTGGGTCCTAATGAAGAGTCTCGGCAGCCTGAGCATAGGCCTAGCCGGGCCCTTCTGGATGGTCTACGCCGCCATGATTCACGGAGCCTCTGCAATGGTCATCGCATACATGGTCACGGCGAGGAGCCTGACCCAGATAGCCACTTCGCCCCTAGCGGGCCGGCTCACGGACAGCGTGGGCAGAAAGAAGATGATCATCGGCGGCCGGCTGGTGATGTACGCCTCAACCGCCATCTTCCTGCTGCTTGGAAAGAGCCCCGTCGCCCTAGTGCTGGCGTGGGTGCTCATGGGGATCAGCGACAGCACTGGAGTGGCGTGGCAGGCCCAGGAGGCCGAGCTAGTGTATCACAACCAGAGGGCGAGGATGACGGCCCTGAGCGTCGCGGCATTCAACGCTTTGGCGGTGCCCGCCAGCATACTGGGGGGCTGGCTGTGGGACAGCGTCAACTATCTGGCACCATTCGTCGTCATGGTCTTCATAGACGGTCTAATAAGGATGCCTATAATCTACCTCTACGTGCCGGAGAGCAAGACCCTGGAGCAAGGGCCTGAGCCGGAGGAAGCCGGCTTCTAGCTTTCAGCCGACAAAAACCCTTTCTCATCGAAGCATGCATCATGTACAGAAGACAGTTGATGAGCTACCGCGAGATAGTGCCAGGCGTGGAGATACCGGTCCTCGGCCTGGGCACGTGGGGGATGGGCGGCCGGCAGATCGAGGACCATCGCTGGGACGAGGAGAACGTGGCGGCGATCCGGATGGCCATCGAGCTGGGCCTCACCCACATCGACACCGCCGAGTACTACGGGGCCGGGCACGCCGAGGAGCTGGTGGGGGAAGCCGTCGAGCCCTACGATAGACGCGACCTATTCATTACCACGAAGGTGTGGCACACAAACCTTCGCCGCCGCGACCTCATGGAGAGCATGAGGAAGAGCCTCAGACGGCTGGGGCTGGACTACGTCGACCTGTACCTGGTCCACTGGCCGAACCCCGACGTCGTACTCGGGGAGACCATGATGGCAATGGAGCGCTGCGTTGACGAGGGGCACACGCGTTTCATCGGTGTCAGCAACTTCAGCCGGAGCCTCATGAGGGAGGCCCAGAGCCACCTGGAGGAACACGTCTTGGTCGCCAACCAGGTGGAGTACAGTCTCCTCGACCAGAAACCTAAGATGGACCTCCTGCCCTTCATGCAAGCGGAGGGCCGCACCCTTATCGCCTACAGTCCACTCGGGAAGGGGATTCTGGCTAAGCCGGGAAACAAGGTTCTTGACGAGCTTGCAGAGAAATACGACAAGTCCCAGGCTCAGGTTGCGCTCAACTGGCTCATCTCTCAGGAGAATGTAGTGGCGATACCTAAGACGAGTAACCCAGTGCATCTCCTAGACATCGTCGGCGCAGTGGGATGGGAGATCGGGCTGGAGGACTCCTTAAGGCTCTCGCAAGGATTCATCTAGTTTTTTCGGTCGCTGCGGCGCCGGTAGGTCGTCGCGTCTCTCGGTTCTTCAACTATTTCCTCTACCTTCACGTTTCCTTTCTTAGACCTCAGGTTCTGTATGAACCCGGTTTTAAACCCGATGCCTATCCCTAGAACGGCCACCAGCCCCACCGGCACGTATAGTAATGGAGGCTTGGTGAACTCCTTGGCCTTCAATATTATGACCTCTGGGATCGTCAGCTTTACCACCTCGAAGCTCGTCAACTGGCTTGAGGACGCCGCGTACAGCTCCCCGGCTTCGACCTGGGCTATCGCCTCCCACTGGCCCAGCTCCTCTGGGACGACGGTGACCTTGAATGAACCCGTCTGCGAGGTTCTGCAGGACTCCACGAGGTTCCCGGTGGGCGTCACGATGATGAAGCTTATGGGGACGCCACCAACGGCTGGACTCACTGTTCCCGACAACTCGAAGGGCTGGGTATTCTTAGCGATTCCGTCGATCCGAGTCGACACCGTGAAGCTCCTCTTCTCGACCGTGAACCCATTGGCGTATGAGACGGCTGCATGGTTGATCGCGTCTCCGCTGTACTCGACAATGACATCATAGTCGCCCACCCACTCCGGAGTGTAGGTGTGCTGGAACTCCCCGACCGTGTTAGTCTTCACCTGCACCGTCTTCGAGTGGCTGCCGCACACGAATTTTATTGTATGGTCTGTGTTGGACAACGAAGAGGCCCCCAGAATTGTCAGGGACTCGCCGCCATACAGGGATATGCGTGAAGCGCTGAGGCTCAGGTCCACCTCGTTCTTTACCTCGAACTCTCCTCTTGTCGATCCCTTGTTGTCGACTTCATCCGAGGCAGTTACTTTGTACTTTACGATGTCGTTGAGCTTGAATTTCGGTAGGTTTCCCTTGTAGCCTTCCTCGCATGTCCTCAGCTCGACAGTTTCCTCTGTCTCCCAGTCGTCCGTCGTGTAGTTCATCCAGACCCTTTCTACTCTGTGGTGGGCTCGGACGTCCACGTAGATGGTGGTCTCGTCTCCGGTGTAGCCGGCGACGTCGGGGTCAAGCAGGGTGACGTTCAAAGGCCTGTAGTCTGTCTTGAGGTAGAACTCGACGGTGCCGTAGTCGTACTCTGCGAGGAGTACTAGATAGTAGAAGACTGTTGGGTCGTCTACAACGGTCTCGGTCTCGTTGTGGACCGGCTTCCCGAAGGTCACCAGCATGTCTTCGCCACTGTACTCGCAGCTCGCGGTGTAGTCTATCAGGCTGGCTCCTTCGACTAATGGGTCGTAGCCACCGTATATGCCGTCGTTCTTTCCCGATAGAAGATGCCCCCACGGCACAGCGAGGCCGTTCAGATAGTGGCCTACTCCGATCGAGGGGTTCGCCATGGGGTAGACCCTGGCCTCATACATGTCTAGACCCGGGTACCCCGTCTTCGCGTCTGGGTCTGGAACCTTGACCACAAGCTGATAGTCATCGTTGGGGGTATCAAACTCATACGCGTAGTTAAAATCAAACGGATACAAGCCACCCACCCGGGGCTTGCCGTATAGTGTGACTTCATACTTCGTGTTCATATCGATGTGTTTGATTAGCATGAACACAGCGGGTTCTTCACCTCCGCTGTCTCTAGGGTCGTTATATATCCTGAAGGTGTATGTGCCGTCCATCTCGGGTACGAAGTACTGCTTGAATCCACCTTTGACCACCTGCTCCGGCTGCCCAGCTGACTCAGTGTGCCTTGATATCAGACGCATGTATGGATCGTACACCTCGATATCGTAGTCGGTCAGATCCGACGAACTCAGTGTCTTGTTGAAAACAAAATCACCCACAAGGAATATGTGGTACTTCTGTCCTTTCTCCAATGCGCATTTGACCTCACCTGGGACAGGGTACTGGTTTCCGGTTGGCAGTTCAATCTTAAGCTTATGCTGTATATCGTTCCATTGAGGGGGAATATCGGCTTCGTCAAAGTTGATGAACACCGGCTCGAACGGCTTCTGCAGTGTGACAGAGGCTCCTCTAACGACGGGGACCGATGTAGAGGCCAGTAAAACGAAGAGGAAACAGAGCATAACTACTCGGTGAATACCCGTTCCATCTGACGTTTGCTCAATATTATCTCCGGGTTGCATGCTCTTACACCTTCTCAGTTCTTTCAGCAGGGCATTGACTAGGTACCGTTTCACCTCTGAGTGGGGCTCCCGAGCATCTCCTGAATCTGATGATCAAATTTTCCATGAGACCTGTACCTAATCTCAGGATAGTTAATATAGAGATTATGAAGTTATTATCTGCTTTTAAGATACGTTTAAAAAACGTTTCTCAATTACATTTAGGAATATTTTCTATATTTTTAAGATAAAAATACTATAAGTTCATCTTACAAAATTTTAAAGGTTTTAAGCGTAGACCCATAACGTTGAAGGGCCGTCTGGCCACTCCATAATTAACCCGTCTTCATCGTGAATAATGTTTGATCCCCTTTTCACTACCACTCTGTATTCGCCGTTGCCCCATAGTGAGACCTCGAATGGTTTGAAGGCTGAGCCTCCGATCTTCCATACTTGGGCATAATCTTTCTCGACCCATTGAAGGCCTCCGCCAGGATCTTCCCACTTGTATAGGTACACCTTGAAAACAACGCCGCCAGCGGAGATGACGACGTTAATGAGCTTAGTTTCAACAACCCATTGACCGCCACTGTACTCAAGATCCCCAGAGCTACTATCGAATACGTTGCCTCTTTCCGATGTGATCCTACAATTATAGATGGCTCCCTCCTCTAGGACAACGTCGTATGGACCAATCTCTACTCCACCCTCCATAGGATCCAGAACAGTAGACACAGAGTAAGGGTCGTCGTTTATCCATACTCGCACAACTTTAGCCCCCATCGGGCATTTATTTTGAACAACAACCACTAAGTCGTCATTCGTGTCAGGATACACGTAGAAGGACATGTCTTCTCTCGCCTTCTCTTCGTCGAAGCTAGCGATTTCGCGTTTCTCTTGCTCGAGTATTATGTCAGCCTCGTTCATGACTAGGAACATGGGTATAACTGCCGTAAACAGTATACCAACGAATATCAGCGTGCCTAGGATGGAAGACATGCCTCTCTTCTTACGTCTACACATAGTATGTTTGGTATGCACTGTTCTGCCTCCAACTATACACTTTAATTGAAATCTCATCTCCCGTTTCAAGAGGGTCTCCGACAAACGACACCTCTATGGACGCATATGATCCAGCGACGATCTCCGTGTCAAAGGTCGTTCCATAGTTACCGTCATCGACGTCCACGTAGACATCTACCGTTATGTCCACGGCGCCGTAGTTGTAAACCCAAATGGTTAGTGTTTCACCATTAGCACTATTAGATATCCATTCAACTACGAAACGCTCAGTTATCTCATCAACCAGACTAAGAGTGCCGTTAATATAGTCGTTAGCAATCACCGTTGACGCTCCCTGGGCATAAGCCCACAACCCTCCACCGATCGCCATCACAGCTGCAGAGATGATTATTGTTGCTATGACAGGCGACAAAGCTCTTCTTATTCCTAACATTAGACCAATGCTCCTGTTAGATTCATGTTTGACACAGCCCATATGCCTCCCAGCGATACCAAGCTGAGAATAATAGCCCATTTGAAGCCAGCAGAGACTCGGCCCGACACAATTTTACCAGTTACAAGCCCCAACGTGAAGGAGTGGATTGTTAGCGGGGTCAACAACGTCTGGTATAGGTGCTCTACGGGTACGCTTATTCCAAGGTTCGAACCCGTGAAGAAGCCTAGAAACATGACCGTGGTTCCGGTTAGTAGAGCCGCGCCGATGAATGGAACTATCAAGAGGGGCATGAGGACGGCTCTTTTCTCTAACTCTAGTTGTTTAGCGGACTCGCTGAACTCTGCGAGGCTCTCGATACTTTTCTCTGAGCCACCACCAACCTCTATTGTATCAATGAGAAGGTAGATGTTCACAAGAGCCAACCAGTTCTTTACGTTGGCTGCGAACTCGTTGTAGATCTGTCGTAACGGGTAACCCCAGTTGATCTTCGTGCTGATGTCTTTCAGATGCCTGCTGAAACTCTTATAATCGCGTACACTCAGCGCCTCGATGCTCTTTTCTGGGCTAAGACCGCTCTTTCTAACCTCTACCAGGTCTCTTAGAAACTGGGTGATGCCATCCATCAGCTTGTTGTCGCGGCCAGCCGTATTGAAGTCTGATATGTAGACTGGTATCGAGATTAAGATCAGAGTTAATGCAACACCGATAGCTGGCTCGGTTCCCACACCAAAGTTCAACTTGTTTCCTATCCAAACGATTAAATCTGCGAGCAGCGGCACAAACAGGTACTTATCGTCGAAGAAAGGAAGCGCGAACTGGGACGCTAACACAACGCCTATCGGGACCATGCCTATAAACACGTAGTACGGTTTCCAGTTGGATATCGGATAATTAAACTGGACGGAGTCCCCTGCATAGATAAACACAATCGATATGAAGGGCATAATCACGAAGCTGAACAAGAAGAACTGGTAAGGTGAGATAGATACCCCCGCCGTTGGGAGACTCAAGCCTACGACGAAGACAAGGAAAATACCCAGTACACCCAAGATGCCTATAATGGTGTAGGCTTCCATGAGCATGGCTGCTGATTCTCCCTTCGCTTTGACCTGTGTTGTGAGTTTTCTGAACATGTTATGAGTCTGGTTGAAGAGGTAGTGAAGGGTATCCCCACCAGTCCTTACGCTTGAAGCATAACCAAGTAACAGCTCATTGTAGTCCTTCAAATGGACGGCCTTGGCAGCCTGCTCCATGGCGGTGACAGGGTCCAAACCCGTCGACATGACTATAGTTTGGATCCGCGAGACCTCGTCCTGCATATTCGGGAGCAGATTCATGTGCCTCATCCTTAGGAAACTTTCGAATGGGCTAAGGCCACCGCTAACCATGACGCTGATATACATTGAAGCATAGGGTATCTCGATCTGGAGATTGGACATCCGTGAACTTGAGAAGGTCTTGGGAAGAAGGAAACCAGAGAATACAACGATAAAAGGAAGTAGAAACGTCAATGGAAGTACCACGAGGTTAAATGGGAACGGAGTTCCATTCATCACTCCAACTAAGTAGAGGATGGAAACCGCTAAAGGAATGCTGCAAGAGATTATCGTAAGGAACCCTACGAGGCTGAAATAGACTTCGGAGTGGATCTTCATGTTCGCGGATTCAAGGTCTTCGCCAATGGACGTGAAGATTCTGGATAATATCCTCCCCGACCATCCAAAATAAGCATAGCAGAAATCTCTGATAAATCTAGCAGAGTTAAAGCCTCTTATCCCTGCTCCACCTCCTTTACTCTTTTCTTTTTGGTTTTGTCAACATCCTCTTTTTCGAGAGCCAGCTGGCTCGCATCTTGGGTAAGCTCCCACAGCATCTTTGTCGCGAAGTCGAGTTCAGATTCCTTGGTTCGGTCCATCAACTCACTTAAGTCGATAGTTTCTTCTTTCTTCTCTGTTTTTCGTATCTCTTTCTTAGTATCCTGTTGGCTGGATACGACGGCCTTCTCCCCTGCTCCTGGCATCTCCTTTTTAGTATCCTGTTGGCTGGATACGACGGCCTTCTCCCCTGCTCCTGGCATCTCCTTTTTAGTATCCTGTTGGCTGGATACGATGGTCTCCTCTTTTCGCATCTCTTTCACATTTTCCTGTCTGAAGGACACGATGTCATCCAGCATAGACGATGATGCGTCTTTGAGCAGATCTATGATTTCCTCTTGTTTCTCTATCTCGGGTAGATTTTCCCTGATCACTATTTTCTTTGATTGAGTTTTTTCCTCTCTTATGCGTGTGTAGTAGGACAGAGTTTTCTCAGCGACGTCTCTCTGTTTTTTCACGCCGCTTTCCACGATATCGCTGATGTATTTCTCTCTTCTATCAAGCTCCTCAAGGAGTTCACCCATTGATTGACCCGACTGGGTAGATATCTGTTGGAGTATGAAGCTGTCCTTAAACCAGGTGTTAAAGACATCCTTCCTCGGATCCCACCTTGCCACCTCTATATAGTTGTCAAACTCTGCGATCTCGGACACAGTCCTGACTCTTCTGCCGAAGGATAGTCCATCTTTCTTGCCTGGGAGTTCCACCCGCTGAATGTAGAGGGCGATGTTCATCAACGGGATGTAGACCTCGCTGACGTTCATCGGCGGCGAAGTGAGTCGTTTTACTACCCTGTCTATGCTGTCGGCGTGCATGGTACAGAGGCCACCGTGGCCGGTCGCGAGGGCCTGAAACAACACATATGCCTCCTCGCCTCTCACCTCTCCTACGATAACATAGTCAGGCCTGTACCTTAGGCTCACCTTGATGAGGTCGAAGAGGCTGATGCTTCCGCTTGGACCATCACCGAAGTTGAAACTCTCACGGCTGTGGAGCTGTGTCCAGTTCGCCACTGGGGGGCTGAGCTCAGGAACCTCTTCAACGGTGACTATCTTGTCGTTCTGGCTCATCAGGCTCAGCAGAGCGTTGAGCATGCTTGTCTTCCCAGCTCCGGTGCCTCCGACTATCATGAAGCTCTTCTTGTACTCAAGTATCAACCAGAAGTACGCCGCGATCCGCTCATTGATAGTGCCGATCTTGATGAGGTCGACGATGCTGTAGGGTTCAGCGCGGAACTTCCGGATACAAAATGTGCTGCCTTTCAGCGATATTTCTTTCATGAATGTGGCGGCAAGCCTGTGCTTCTCTGGGAGCATCGCGTCCAGGACGGGTTGAGCGCTGCTGATATGTTTGGCGCTCCTGTGAGCCAGCTTCACGATGAAGTCGTTGAGGGCCTGATGGTTGGTGAAGGTTATGTTGGTGGGTATGCTCTCGTACTGGCGGTGCCAGACGTATATGGGCATGTCTACGCCGTTGCAGCTGATGTCCTCTATCTCCGGGTCTTCCATTATTGCCTGGAGGGGACCATACCCTATGAGGTCCCGCACGACGTAATAGAATATCTCGTCCCACTCTTCGATCTTGAACTTGCCGAGGCTTCTGTGATACTTTTCCGCGATTATCTCAGCCTGCTCAAATACGTAGTCGCGGGGATCGATGTGCTCATTTTTGGGAGACTCGAACTCCTTACTGAGGATGCGGACTATTCTCAAGTAGGTGTCACGCTGCACGTCGGTGAGGGGGATCTCCTCGATATAGTAATGGTTTCCTTCACCCAACTCCTCTGAGGATACGATCTTGACGTTCGAGTAAGGATCGTTGACGACGTATTCGGTGAGAACTTTATACTCTGGCTTACACTCGGAAATGATTACATCTTCATTTGCCCTTTTGGCTTCATTTCTTCGTTTCAATATTTTGTTTATTATTCCCATGTGTAAACCTCCGAGTTAAAAAATGAAAAGAAAGGAGTATGCTCGTTGATGGGCTATACAAGCTGTATCAGCTTGATGTAGTCCATACCGCCAGCGCTGTGTACCTTGATGTTAACGGTTGTCCCTGAGGTAAGCGTGCTATAGTCACAGTCGATCAGGACGCTGAGCTTACCGGTTACACCTGTCGCGACAGTGTAATACTCAGCCATGTTGGTCACGGCCGCGGTGTCTACAGCTGTTGTTTGCGCGTAGCTGGTTACCTCGATTTCGTTGATGAAGACGCCGATTAGCGTAGCGTCCGCAGTGCCTGAGTTCTTTAGCTTCATTGTGACGTTCCAGTACTGGTTGGGTGCGGTGCCTAGCTTCTGGCAGACTCCGCTCTGTATCTCGATTTTCTCGAACGACGTGTATTGGCTGCTGATGCCGCCCATCCAGTAGCTGACTCCGACTGCAACTGTGATGGCGACTGCAACCAGTATGACGGTGGCAATCACAGGGCTAATGGCTTTTCTTTTTTTCATGAAGGTCATCTCTTTTAAACCTCCTTGACCACACAGCACTTTTCTATTTATAAAGGGATTATGCATATCTATTTGGTATCGATTCTAAGTAACGAAAACATGGCGGTCATACTATATACTAATTACATCATGTTTTAATCATCATTTCATTGATATGGATTAACGATCCATTTCCATAGCGTTTTTAACTTTTTTAAATATCTTTTACTAAAATATATCATAATATTAAGTATATTTACCAGTTATTGTTTTCCTCGTAGCCAAGCGTGACTAGCAGATCCCCTGCCACGGCCTTGAACAATCGTTTATCGTCCTCTGTGAACTCGTTCCGCCACCTCCCGTGAGCGGTCCTGTAGATGGGCTTTGTTGCCCCAGGGTTCTGGGGCATCTTTTCTTCGCTCCTGCCTGGGGACTCGATCTCGTAGTACTTTGTTACCTGCTCGTCCCAGGGCTCGCCGAGGAACTCGAAGACGCGGATGAGCGTCTCCTCGTCGCTCCCTATGAGATCCTCGTACTTGACCTCGATGTACCTGGGGTCTCCGCGCCAACGCATCCCCGCTTCGACGTCGTGGACCCACCTCCTGACGCACTCGTCGAGGGGGTTCCTCGTGTCCAGCTCGACTCTCCTGCCGTCCACCATCCTGTACTGGGGGAAGGTTCTTAGGCTGCAGGCGGCGTCTCTCCCGTCCCTTATCATGTGAATGAACCTGGCTTCGGGGAAGTGGCGGAATATCCTGTCGAGGTGCAGTACGTTCTGGGGGCTCTTGTCGCCCCAGCGGGGCTTCCCGGCCCTCTGCCTCAGGTAGCCGAATAGGGTCTCCACGAACTGGAAGTACGAGGCTGTGCCCCGCATCATGGCCCTGAGGTCTTCCTCGGGGATCTCGAGCTTCCGTGACAGCTTCCTTATCTTTCTTCGGGTCATGGTTCTGAGGTACAGCACACCTGTCTCGGGTCCGCAGTAGATGTTGGGGTGGGTGTCTATCATGACTCGCATGAGGGTGGTGCCGCTTCTGGCGCAGCCGCCTATGATGACGGGGTTTTCCTCTGAGACGTGGTCCTTCCTGTACCACCCGGCCCTGAGGGTCTTCTCCCACAGCCTCTCGAGGAGGCTCTTCATCTTAGCCATTCGGCACATGGATTGAGGTTGTCCGGTTATATATACGGTGCCCTGCTTATCCTGAATGCTGACAGACATCACGGTGTAAGGCAAATCACGTGCGCATATTCATGCTCTGATGACGCTTCGTCTATACCTGTTAAATCCTTTAAAGTGGATCAACTTTTAAACGAGGAGCGAGTTTGTTTTGAGACACGATCCGAGAAAGATATACACGATGCCGTTGCTGGGTGGCATGGTCGTTGACTCGAAAGGCGGGATTCCCTACAGAGAGAGGCAGATAATCGCGCTGCAGTATCTGACAACGTCCAAGAACATAGA
>Ga0209536_100011946_pt1 | contig 12672 bp, 13 predicted proteins | sample DeeMarSeWOR28_12_FD_187461 | JGI IMG/M metagenome (GOLD analysis project Ga0209536, IMG submission 187461) | Marine sediment microbial communities from White Oak River estuary, North Carolina - WOR-2-8_12 (SPAdes) (version 2) | ecosystem: Environmental > Aquatic > Marine > Intertidal zone >...
TACGACTTAAGAGACTTGGTAACAGTATTCTAGAGGTAATTGGTGGTCGAGCAATTCATCCTCAATCGGTGATGGTAAATGGTTTTGGTAAACTCCCTGGTAGAAAACAGCTCCGTGATCTTCAAACGAAACTGAGGAATGCTCATGCAGATTTGGAGGAGGCGGTAATTTTCTTTAAGAACCTCGAGTTCCCGTCATTTTCACGTAAGACGGAGTTTCTATGCCTAAAGAAGGCTAATAATTATGCCTTGATAAGTGGGGATATAATATCTTCAGCTACTGGAATATCCTCAATACAAGAGTACCTCGAAATCATTAGTGAATATGTTGTACCTTACTCAACGGCCAAATTTGCCCGGCATGCTGGTGGTTCATATGCGGTTGGTGCATTAGCGCGGTTTAATCATAATTCCCAACAATTAAAGCCTTTAGCCAAGGAGGCGGCTGGTCACCTGGGGCTAGAAGTTCCATGTTATAACCCGTTCATGAACAATTTAGCTCAGCTGGTTGAAATTGTTCATGAAATCGAGTCGTCAATAGATTATATTGATCTCTTAATTAACAGTGATTTTACTGAGGAGCGGCTTAGAATTAATCCCAGAGTGGGCAGGGGGGTTGGTATTGTCGAAGCACCGAGGGGCCTGCTAATTCATGACTATACTTACGATGGGATGGGACGACTGGTTAAGGCAAATTGTATTATTCCAACGAATCAAAACTGTGCCAATATTGAGGATGATCTGAGAAGTTTGGTTCAAGAGAACATGAACCAGGGACAACAAGAAGTAAAACAACTGTGCGAAATGTTGGTCAGAGCCTATGATCCTTGTATTGGTTGTTCCACCCATTAACAAATACCCCATAATTATTCTACTAAGTTGCACCGGTACTATAATAAATATATAATCGAGATAGTAAGTTGAAAGTTTTGCGTCTAATCATTCTACTCGGCATTCTGTTAATGAGCCTCTTTGCCGTGGGAGTTAGTGCTGCGGAATCTCGGATTGATATTCTAGAGATTGATGGCGTTATCACCCCGGTAATGGCTGAATACATTAAGCGCAGTATTGATCAGTCAGAAGATACTGGGGCTCAATTCATAATTATTGAAATGGATACCCCAGGCGGCTTAGATACCTCGATGCGTGAAATCATTCAGGAAATTGTTACTGCCAGGGTCCCCGTAGTGGTTTTTGTTTCTCCCTCAGGTGCCCGTGCAGCCTCAGCAGGTGCTTATATTTCTATTGCGGCTCAAGTAGCGGCAATGTCACCAGGCACGAATATCGGGGCTGCAACACCAGTGTCACTTGAGGGTGGGGAAATACCAGAAGATATGAGGAATAAAATAATTAATGATTCGGTGGCATATATCAAGAGCTTGGCTGAGTCTCATGGGCGTAATGCTGAATGGGCGGAAAAGGCAGTTAGGGAAGGTGCATCAGCGACCGAACGAGAAGCTTTCGAGCTAGGCGTGATTGATATACTTGCCGATAACCTTGATGATTTGCTCGGACAATTAAATGGGTGGCAAGTAACCTTACTAGGTGGTATGGAAGTGACGTTAGATACCCAGGATGTGGTTATCAATCGGGTATCAATGAGCTTTGTGGAAGGATTCCTCTACGCAATTGCTGATCCCAATATCGCCCTAATCCTTATGAGTTTGGCTGTATTAGGTTTGACAGTTGAGATTACTACTCCGGGAATTGGTTTCCCAGGGATCGCAGGGGCAATCTGTTTTGTACTTGCCTTCTACTCCTTAGGAGTCCTTCAAGTGAATTTTGCTGGTGTGGTTCTGATTATACTAGCGTTTGGTCTCTTTATCGCCGAGATTTTTACACCCACCTTTGGTCTATTTACCGCGGGGGGTATTGCGTCACTTATTCTCGGATCCTTAATCTTATTTCGAGGAGGAGCAGCTATGCAACTTAATTGGGGGTTGGTTGTTGGCTTAGCAATTGTAATTGCCGGACTGTTTGCTTTTGTTATTCAAAGAGCATTAAGGGCTCATCGACGCCAGGCAGCTACCGGAAGGGAAGGCCTGGTTGGCAAGTCAGCATTGGTAAAAGTGACACTGGATCCCCAAGGTTCAGTGTTGTATGATGGTGAGCGTTGGACAGCTATCTTAGATAAAGGACGAGCAGATATTGGAGAGGAGGTGATTATTACTAAGTTTGATGGTATGAAACTCTACGTAACCAAGAAATAAGAAAGGAGGCGAATATGAGTACTTATATTGTCATTGGAATAGTCGTCTTATTTTTGATCATAGTGCTACCCATGGCAGTTAAGATTGTCGCTGAGTACGAAAGAGGTGTTATTTTTCGTCTTGGACGTTTAGTTGGTGCTAAGGGACCGGGTCTATTTTTTATAATCCCTTTTATTGACCGTATGACAAAAGTAGACTTACGAGTAATCACCATGGATGTCCCGTCTCAAGAAGTAATCACTAAGGATAATGTTACGGTCAGGGTAAATGCAGTGGTTTTCTTGCGGGTGATTGATCCTGAAGCGTCCGTGGTAAAAGTACTTGATCATATCAGGGCTACTTCTCAGATCTCGCAAACTACCTTAAGGAATGTACTCGGTCAATCAGAACTCGATCAACTACTCTCGGAACGTGAGGGGCTTAACGAGCGGCTACAAAAAATAATTGATGAACAAACTGATCCCTGGGGAGTTAAAGTTAGTGCTGTTGAGGTTAAAGAGGTTGAGCTTGCTGAGGAGATGAAACGGGCGATGGCAGCTCAGGCTGAAGCCGAAAGAGGACGTCGTGCCAAAATTATCCATGCAGAAGGTGAATTTCAGGCAGCTGAGCAATTATCAGAAGCAGCTAAAGTTATGGCTTCCCAGCCGGCCGCTTTGCAGCTTAGATATCTGTCAACATTAACCGAAATTGCCACTGAACGAAACAGTACCATTATTTTCCCATTGCCTATTGATTTGGTTAAGATGTTCATGGATCGTGGTAAAAAAGACTAATTAAAGCTTAGGCACGAAAGACAGAGCCAGGATTTCATCATGAATCCTGGCTCTAGTTTATGACGAGGGAGGCATCACCAGCTACTATATTGATCAGGCTACCATCTGACAATCGAAGTGATAGGCTCCCATCAGGTGCAACTGACTCTGCAATTCCTGAGTAGATATCATCTTCAGAACTTATAGTGACCTTTCGGCCTAGTATGAGCATGTTATCCCGCCATTCTTCATATGGCAGGATACCCTGCCGAGCAGCCGTATATATTCTTTCAAATTCAACGAACAACTGTTGTGCTAATTTCGTCATCGATACCTCTTTGCCAATTTCATCCGAAATACTTGTGGCTATGGAGGAAATTTCAGGGAAATCGGCAAGATTTATGTTTACATTAATTCCGATGCCGACAATGGTATAGTTCACAGTATTACCTCGCATCTGGTTTTCGATTAGTACCCCGCAAACCTTCTTTTCTCTGATCAGGAGATCATTTGGCCATTTTATCTGAGGTTTAATCCTAGCTACTGCGGTAATGCTTCGTAGTGCTGCCAGTGGGGTGAGCATGACAAGAGCTGGTAATAAATGTAAATCGGGATATAAAACAATTGAGAGGGTTAGACTACCCGCTGGTGAGATCCAAGTACGTTGTTTACGTCCCCGACCAGCGGTTTGCTCTTTGGCAATGATTACAGTTCCCTCAGGTGCATTTTTCCTTGCTTCCGTTCGGGCACCGTCCATGGTAGAGGTTATTTTCGAATAAGAAATAATTCTCTGACCGATGAGCTTGGTACTAAGATTTGAGGCGAGTGTTTTTGGATCAATACTATTAAGCATTCTATGCTAATCCTTTGAAAAACCACACCAGCTGGTAAAATTGGCAATTGGCTCGCGTGGAGTTATCAAGTTATTTGCTGGGAAATCCCAATCAGGGTAACCTATCGATAGGCCGATAATCATCCGCTTACGCTCAGATAAATTGGTAAATTTTCGAATGACATCAGGATACATGATCCCTTGATCGTGGATACAGGTAGCTAACCCGTAGGATAGTGAGGCCAAGCACAATGTCTGTACAAAGGCACCAATATCCAGAAGGGTTAAAGGTTGGTCATCTAACGATTTGTCTAAAGAGATAATTATGCCTATTGGTGCATTATAGAAAAGATAACCCTGTTTTGCCCAGTCATTCTTTTTTTCTTGATCATCTAAGGTGAAACCTAAGAGTCTAAATAACTCAACAGCTAACGCTACTTGACGTTCCCGATATTTTTCTTTGTATGGTTTAAGGGTAGTTTCTCTTTGTGAGGTAGTTCCTGAGTTTAGTCTAGTTATATTTGCCTGCTTAATTTTTTCAAGTACCTCACCAGTTATAATGGTTATTTCCCAGGGCTGTGTGTTATACGCTGAGGGCGAGCGGGAGGCCATATTAATAATCTCCGTAATTACTTCTTTAGGTACAGTATCCTTTTTATAGCCTCGGATGCTTTTTCGTGAGCTTATTGCTTCTAGAATATCCATTCATTTCTCCTTAGATAGATACTGCTCTGGCATCAATATAGATGGTGAAGTAAAAATTACTAATTAGCTTTACATTATTATTGGTTTATCGTTAAAATAAACCTTGTCTGAGCGGGTGTAACTCAGCGGCCAGAGTGCTTGCTTCCCAAGCAAGACGTCGTGGGTTCGAATCCCATCACCCGCTCCACAAAGCTACTAGATTTTTAATATCTAATTTACGTTAATATTTTACCCTTTGGATCTCTTGTAAAAACGACGGACTTTAGCACGATTACCACAATCCTTCATATCACACCAGCGCCTGCTTCGATTACGACTAGAATCCCAGAATAACCAACCACATCCTTGTTCATCGGCACATTGGCCTACTCTTTGTAATGCTTTTGATGTCATCAAGTCAACTGCTGATCTAACAATCGGCCAGAGAATATAATTCAATTTGTCTGTATTATCATCCCAGTCCCAGGTGAAACCACCGTCATGGGGAGTTAGTCTTGAGTGATATAACATAGTTGCAATTGCCTTATTCAAAATATTTAGGTCGTTTGTACTTATAGGTTGTTGATGCGTTACATTTGAGAAAATCTGATACATAGCTTCCCTCAGCTCTTTTGCTTTATGGAGAGTTGTCTGGGCCTCTTTTCCCTTCTCCTGACCTTTATGTATCAATGAATCTGCTACTTCAGTGGATACGATGCCTACCTGTTTTGACCATTCAAGCAAATCGGTAAAATTCGTAATGCTTTCTACTGGGTGGGCGCTAGCATGCCAATCAACGGTATTGGCAAAATCCAAGCATAACCAACCAGTATTAGTATTATAGTTTGAATCCATCTTTTTCTCCTAGTTTAATAAAATGTATTATAACCATCAAAATATACTTGACAGGTTATACATTCTATGATATACTAACCATCAAATTAAGTATAGCAGGTTTTATTATCTTTATCAACATTAGTCAAAATATTTCGAGGGGGCATTGAGATGCAACAGAAACAGGCAGTTCGAATGCGAAATGACCATACTACTAGTGAAATCGTAAAGGTTTATCAGCTAGAACATGCAGATTATCTGACCGATAGTCAAAGTATAGTGCCGATAATAGATAATAAACTAATCGAAAGGAATACTTTCAGGCCATACATATGGATTATTAAAGTATTTGATCAATTCGTAATTATTTCACAAAAAATTATAAGCTGGTTTAATCAGCTGGGTAGTAACAGAATAGATGTGAAAACAATAAAAGCCGGTCATAATTATCATCTGGGCTCAAGAATTAAAACGATAGGAAATTAATCGTTGAGAAGTCAATGGCATGAAGAGTGAAAATGATATCACACTTACTTGTCTTCGGTTCTATTCCAAGCCCTACTTTTTTCCGGTTTCCAACCCAACATTAGTAATAATTCACGCGCAGTAGCCTCACTCTTGACTTTATCTTTAAGAGGCACATCAGGGTGTATTACGTATTCATTACGTCTGCCGGTTTTCACTTTTGTTATGTAGCCAGCTGCCTCAAGGTCATTTATGATCTTGTGAGTTGACCGCTCAGTTATGCCGATAGCATCACCGATTTTCCTCGTTGTCCCATGAGGATACTTTGCAATGGTAGCAAGTATAAGGCTATGATTTGTTACAAAAGACCACGCAGGCATTATTATTAATCCTTATCGAATCAATCCTTATATGATGGTAAAGCTACTATAGGATCTACCACCTTGTTAAATTCAGCTAGTAAGCCGGAATTAGCAGTGCCATCATTGTTTTTAGCAACCAATTCTAGGCTGGGACCTTCCTTATACCATCGGCGCAGTAGTTCGGCAGTGACCTCGGGTAAAACATCTATCACCTGTGTGCTAAAGCCAATCTCTGATCCTGCACGATCAACGGGCAATCTACTACGTCTCGGGTATATATGCATATGCCATCGGTAATAATTTCTAGCCTGATCCATTTCAGTAAAATTAGACATGTGAAACGCGATATTAAGATTAGTAACACCTCGGCAGAAGAGCAGAGCTCGGAAGATATTTTGAATAGATTGACTAATCTTTTTTCGCTCATAATCCGTGGTTTGCAGAATGTGAGCAATATCCTCACATGGAAAAACTAATATTTCATCGGGGCATGTGGGGGCAAACATTGAAACAATAAAAATACCATCATCGTGGATGATTCTTCTGCCGTCCACTCGCTCTTCTTGCTCAAGAACGGCAAACGGATTTTGGCCGTGTTGCTCCATAAGATGATGGCAACGATCTATCTCATTCTGAATACATGGGTTAGGCACTCGTGTTGCACTTTTCCTTTGTGAGTGTGGATGCTGTTGTGATGCTCCGGCAAAAGCTCCCCAGTTGGTGAAATCAATAAAGGAAATAACTTCGGTGTCGTGAACGCATATCGCTGCTAAATCATATGAAGATTCAATCATCCGTTCCAGATCATCTTGATTCAGCTCAGAGAGAAGTAGTTTGTGATTGTTAAAGGGTGGATAGATGGTTATCCAATCGTATTTTTCCCAGGGGTATTTATTGGGTACTGAAATCGCTCCACAGTCATGCTCAATACGTTCTTTTGGAGTATGTTCCTTGAAGGTGCAAAAAACGCAGTTCTCCACAGGAATTATTTGTAGTTCGACTGAAATTCCTATATTGCGCCGAGCTCTTTCTGCTGAGATTTTGGAAACATTGCCGGAAAATGGGTCAACCCTAGTGAGATAAGTCACGTTTCGTGCCTCTTCACCAACTGTAAACAGTGCTGTTTGCCCCAGATACTCCTCAAAGAACATGTTAACTCCTTTCATTTTTAAATATAGTTTTGAACGAGACTCTATTGGGATACCTTATAATAAGGTCCTACATCTGCAATATCTTTGTTGAACATTTTTGAATTTTATTACAAAATAGACATTTCAAGAAATATGTTACTTGTTTAATTATGCAATATTATCTATACATGAAATATATATCATGTATTAAAAGGCAAGTTTACCAAGTTGTCAAGTAGTACAGAAATTTATTAATGATTTCTATTGACAATGGTATTTGATTAACGTCGGTTATCGGTCAAGTCAAGCTTTATATTTGCTTTGGCAACAAAGAAATATATATAATGTATAAAATTGAATAAGGATAAGCCTCCGAGTTACTTAACCTAAGGGGTATCTACGGTTAATAATCGATAGGGTATAAATGGAAACGTTTATGCCTCTCGTTTTTGGAAAGGGGAGCTTAGTGATCAACAGTTATCATTACAAGCAATAGCACCTCTTTTGAGGTGCTATTGCTTGTGTTTATTTAATCATTTCTGGATCTAGAAAGGACAATATACGTGATTACTGTTCTACCAAAATGGCTTGTAAAGGGATGCGTTATTTTAATTGCATTTACGGTTATGCCACATATTGTTATAGGTTGTGAATCACCAGCTATATCGCCACTAATACCGCATACCCGATTAAGGATTGCCACGACGACAAGCCTTTACGATACAGGTTTGTGGGGCTATCTTGAACCGATGTTCGAGGACCAATACGAAGTCGAGTTAGATATCATATCGACTGGGACAGGTGCCGCTTTGGAGTATGGACGAAGAGGTGATGTAGATGTCATCACTGTACATTCAAAAATCAAGGAGGAGGCATTTGTCAATAATGGGTACGGAATGGAGAGGATACCTTTTGCCTATAATTACTTCTTGATTGTAGGACCACCTAATGATCCAGCTGGGATTCACGGAATGACACCCGAGCATGCTTTCATGACATTGTTTGAGACCGGTAATAGCACGTTTGTCTCTAGGGGTGATGATTCTGGCACTCATACTAAAGAGAAGTCTATCTGGAAAGCAGCTGGATATGATTATGCATCAGTAAAAAATGTGGGACAGTGGTATATTGAAGGGGGTCGTGGTATGGGACCTACGTTACTTATGGCTAGCGAAAAGCAAGGGTATACTCTTACCGATATGGGTACTTTTCTAAGTTATAAAGGGCAAATCTCATTAGTACCTATTGTGGATCAGGGTAGTAGCCTACTCAATGTTTATTCAGTCATTGTTTGTAATCCGAATATAAACCCTGGAGTAGCTGTAGATATGGGGAATAATATGGTGCAATTTCTTGTCTCGGCTGATATTCAAGAATTGATTAGCAATTATGGTGTCGAAGCTTATGGGATGCAGTTATTTATACCATGTGCTGGTAATGAGCCATCGGAATAGCAGCAATTATAATTTCTAACATAAGGTATTTTAAATCATAAATCTCTTTGTCGTAGGTCGTAATAAAATACAGGCAATAATGATGGCAAATATATTTATTATTATGCATATTTGGAGAGTGATCACGTAAGTACCGGTTGTATCAAAAAGAATGCCAGCTACAATAGGGCCAACAGCTGCCCCAACTGTCGCGAACAGAAAAATAGCTCCCAGAATTGAACCTATTGCCTTAAGTCCAAATAATTCCGTAGTGATTATGGTCTCTAGAGGTACAAAACCACCATAGGCAAGACCGAAAACAATGGCGAAGAGGTAAAACATCCATGGCTCCTGAGCTATCAGTAGGCAACCTAAGGACAGTGTGGCTAGGATTAAACAACCACCTAGTGCCCATCTTGTGCCTATCTTACTGCTGATAATGCCCATTGAAATTCTACCTACGAGGCTAACCGCGGCGATAATTGAAAGAATGCTTGCAGCCACCATTTCTGAAATACCTGTATCGATGGCATGCGGAACTACATGAACAAAAACCACCTGAACAAGAATCCAGAAAAAGAGCAGCACTAATCCGAAAAGCCAGAAGCTACTGCTACGAACCGCTTCGTTAAAGAGCATTCCTTCATTCGGTGGATTTATTGAATTTTCATTCTTATTAAGCTTAGGTTGCCCATAGGGATTAATGTTTAGTTGTGCCGGGATTTTCCTAATGAATTGGGAGATTGGGAAAACGATGATTAGGGAAGCAATTCCCATAATTAAGAAAGCCTGGCGCCAACCATAAGTAGATATTAAGACCTGAATCAGCGGAGGCCATATAATCCCACCGATACCAAAACCAACTAGAGTTAAACCGATCGCTGTACCCCGGTATTTGAGGAACCATTTGGGAATAGTAGACATTATGGGTGTGAAACAACAGCTGGTGCCTAGTCCAATGAATAGTCCCCAGATAAGATATACCTGCCAGATCGAGGTTATTCGTGACAGAAGTGTTAGACCCGTGACTATTAGGAAGCTATAAATGGTGAGTAGAATGCGTGGTCCATACCTATCGCTTAATTTTCCGGTTAACATGCTCATTGGTCCAGATACAAGCATGGACATTGAGAAAGCACCGGAGATTGTTCCTCTATCCCAGCCAAATTGATTAATCAACGGTATAATGAAGACACCGCGGGCAAACATCACGAACGCTTGGGTGGTCAGTATGGTGGCGGCAAGAATAACCGTCACCCAGCTATAGTGTAATCTGCTGATTTTCATAATTACCTAAGACTCATTAAAAATAACCAGAATAACTACATGACTGCAATAAGTTCCTCTTACCCCTTATATTAGGGAAGCGTTTTTTGTAGGGCTAGATTGAGTTCAGATGGTGTTGGTTCTACAAATCGCATTCTCACATTTATACTATTAGAATTAGTAATTATTGGTAGATATAATGCATGATTGTTACTAGTGTAGCTTTTAACTAGATTGTGTAGTTGTAGAAGATCCCCTGATGAACATGTCAGAAGGTCTTATCGAGTATGTGAAATGAGCACTCAGCGCAGAGTATCGTTTGTCTGTTAAGGTAGCCACGAGATAACTATTTAGCGAAGGATCGATAATTTACTAAGTCAAAAAGATTATTAAGCAACCAACTTAGTACGGTTTACACAGTAATCCTTAGCTGAGGTTAGCGGAAGATATAGCAAGTCGACAAAGGATCTTGATAATGGTGTTATTGGACCAGTTCATCAACAGTCAATGCGGCTAGCGTCATTGTCTGTAATGTCCCTCTAGAGCCGAGTTCAAGGGCTACCTTGGATACTGTTTTATTGTCAGGAGCATCTAAGATGTTAATAAAATCATATGGTCCCAAAACAGCATACTGGGCTAAGATCTTTACACCCATTGATTCGACTTCTTTATTAACCTCTTTTATTCTATTCGGTTTCTCCTTAATAGTTTTTCTTCCCTCGTCGGTTAATGTTGTAAGCATGATGTAAGTGGCCATAACTAGTACCCCCCTTTTTATTTTGATCTCAAATTAGGTAATTTATTTACGATAATCATCATGTATTAACTATTGCCTCTTAGTAATGCTTAAGTACCATCTTTTATCTTAGCGGGCATTCGTTTGATACTTTTCTGCCCAGCCATAGCGTTTTGGTATGAGTAATTATAAACAGAATGATAAGAAAAGCAATACCTTCAAACCAGAAAACACCTTCTTATTGTTATTTTGTGATGTAAGTCATTGCCGGTAAATACTCAATCGTTTAAAGTGTATCCTGAATAATTCTGATACAGGAGGAACATCCATTATGACAGTTGAAAACGTTGGTGAAAATTATCGCTGTAATATTTGCGGTAATGAGATTACAGTTACCAAGGTTGGTGGTGGAACTTTAATTTGTTGTGGTGAGGAAATGGAGAAGATCGGTTGATTTTTTGTCATCTGAATCACTTAATCATATCTTATAGCTGAAAAAGTCATCCTATTCTTTGGTAATAACGATGGAGCCATTACCTCTGTAAAACAAGGCATTAATGTCCAGTTATCTCAATAGGTAGTTTAACTTGGGTTGGTCTACAGATTACTGGTCATGTTTTACATGTACCACGATAGGCGTTAATTAGTTATTATGGTTTTACATTAATATCATAATTATGCTATAATTCAGAAAAATATGCTATATCCTGATATTATGAAGACGGCTCGTGGTGAACAATAATTCGGAAGAAGGGATTATAGATGACAGTTATAACAGCTAGGGATCTTCATAAGAAGTTCGGTAATATTGAAGCGGTTAGTGGTGTCTCGTTTGAAGTGCAGGAAGGTGAGATTTTTGGTTTTCTTGGGCCGAATGGTGCCGGTAAAACGACCACGATAAATATGTTATGTACACTGCTTAAGCCTACGAAAGGTGAGGCAGCTGTTAATGGTTTTGATGTGGTTAAAGAGCGTAATCAAGTAAGGGAATCAATCGGTCTCGTATTTCAGGATACAACACTGGATGACTATCTAACTGCAGAACAGAATCTAAGATTTCATGCCTATGCTTATACCATACCTAGAGTATCCCTCAAGCGGCGACTGAAGGAGCTACTGGAAATGGTGGAATTGTGGGATCGGCGGAAGGATAAGATAAGGACTTATTCGGGTGGTATGAAACGACGTTTGGAAGTAGCTCGTGGATTGCTTCACCACCCGAAGGTACTATTCCTGGATGAACCTACTTTGGGCCTTGATCCCCAGACGAGGCGTCGAATTTGGAATCATGTTCTAGAGTTACGCAAGCAAGAAAATCTAGCCATATTTCTGACAACACATTACATGGACGAAGCCGAGTACTGTGATCGTATTGCCATCATTGATTATGGGCAGATTGTGGCCTTAGATACACCTGATCGCCTGAAAGACGCAGTTGGTGGTGATGTAGTGTCGATTAAAACAGAGGATAACGGGAAGGCAGTACGCATACTAGATGGTCAATACAAACTGCAGTCAACTTTACAGAATGGAACGATAAATTTTACTGTTCCACATGGTGAGGAGTTTTTACCTGGCTTTGTATCTGGTTTCCCGCTTCGTCTTCTCTCGATAGGTCTAAGACGGCCAACGTTAGAGGATGTTTTTATTAAACTAACCGGTCACGCGATTAGAGAACACGAGGTAAATTTTGTTGATAGCCTTAAAAGTATGAGAAGGATAAGAGGTCATTAGGCTATGGTAAGTAAACTATTTCGTTCAATCTGGGTGATCGCTTATCGTGAATTCTTACGTTTTTTTCAAGATCGTGCGCGAATGGTATCATCGTTTACTATGCCAATACTCTTCCTCGTTATATTTGGGGCTGGTTTTGGTAGACTGATTGGTCAGATGATGCCTGGAGTAGATTATCTACAGTTTATGTATCCAGGTATTTTAGCCATGACGGTACTGATGACTTCAGTAATGT
>Ga0209536_100011947_pt1 | contig 12671 bp, 10 predicted proteins | sample DeeMarSeWOR28_12_FD_187461 | JGI IMG/M metagenome (GOLD analysis project Ga0209536, IMG submission 187461) | Marine sediment microbial communities from White Oak River estuary, North Carolina - WOR-2-8_12 (SPAdes) (version 2) | ecosystem: Environmental > Aquatic > Marine > Intertidal zone >...
CCGTAGTTCGGCGGGAGCTGCATGCCTGCCAGCACCACCTGCACGCCTTCGGACTTCGCCAGGCCGATCGCCTCTGCGAGGTTCTTCTCGGTCTCCGTCAGCGCGAGACCGCGCAGACCGTCGTTCGCGCCGAGCGCGAGGATCACGAGCTCGGGCTTCGCCGCGAGCTGCCAGCGCAGGCGCGACACCGCGCTGGCGCTGGTCGAGCCGCTGATGCCCGCGTTGACCACGCGCAGCTCCGCGTGGCCGGCGTCGCGCAGGCGCTCCTGCAGCAGGCTCGGCCAGCTGCGCTCCGGTGCGACCCCGAAGCCCTCGGTCAGGGAGTCACCGAGACACACGACCGTCTGGGCACCCGCCGCGAGCGCGCACCCCAGCAGCGCGGTCGCGACCAGGCACGCGTTCAGCCAGCCACGCATGGCGAACCCACCTCCGAGCCTGTATCCCTTCGCGCGTCGGGCGCCGACGACGAAAACGAACGGCGTCTCGCCGATTTCCGTCGCAGCCGCGGGCGTCGTCCGCCCGAGGCACCGCCCATCCACCGCACGATCCACGACACGATGCTATCCGAATCGATCGAGTTCGGACGGGTTCGGGATGTCGAGCAACGCAGCGCAAGGAGGCCCATGGACGACGCGCCCGAGAGCCCCGGGGACCTGCTCGCCCCCTCGGATACCTTCATCCACCGGCATCTGGGTCCGACTACCGCCGACGCGGCGGAGATGCTCGAACGGGTCGGCTGCGACTCGCTCGACGCGTTGATCGCGCAGACGGTACCCCGGGCGATCCGGCGTTCCACGCCGCTGCGGCTCACGGGCCAGGGCGATCGCCCGCTGGGAGAGCGGGAGGTGCTGGAGCGGCTGCGCGTGATCGCGTCGCAGAACCGGCTGACGCGGTCGTGCATCGGCATGGGCTATGCGGACACCATCGTTCCCCCGGTGATCCTACGCAACGTGCTCGAGAACCCGGGCTGGTACACCCAGTACACGCCCTACCAGGCAGAGATCTCCCAGGGCCGGCTCGAGGCCCTGCTGAACTTCCAGACGATGGTGGCCGACCTGACCGGGCTACCCCTCGCGAACGCCTCGCTGCTCGACGAGGCGACCGCAGCCGCGGAGGCGATGGCGCTCTGCCACTCCGTCGCACGCGGCCGCAAGCCCGCCTTCTTCGCCGCCGACGACTGCCACCCGCAGACCCTCGCCGTGCTGCGCACCCGCGCCGAGTCGATGGGCATCGCGCTGCAGGTCGGACCGCCCGAGGAGTTCGACTTCGCGGCGACACGGGCCTCGGGAGTGCTGCTCCAGTACCCCACGACCCACGGCAGGCTGCTCGACCCCTCGGCCGTGGTCGAGCGGGCGCACGCCGAAGGCGCGCTGGTGGTGATGGCCGCGGACATCCTGGCCCTGACCCTGCTGGTGCCCCCCGGAGAATTCGGCGCCGACGTGGCCGTCGGCTCGACCCAGCGCTTCGGGGTTCCGATGGGCTTCGGCGGCCCGCACGCGGCCTACTTCGCCACCCGCGACACCTTCGCGCGCAAGCTGCCCGGGCGGCTGGTGGGTGTCTCGCTCGACGCTCACGGTCGACGCGCGTACCGGCTCGCCATCCAGACCCGCGAGCAGCACATCCGGCGCGACAAGGCGACCAGCAACATCTGCACCGCCCAGGTGCTGCTCGCGATCATGGCGAGCCTCTTCGCCGTCTACCACGGGCCCGAGGGACTGCGCCGGATCGCGCGCCGCGTGAGCGCGCTCACCGCCGCGCTCGCCAGCGGGCTCCTCCGCCTGGGTCACGAGCTCGATGACGCGGCCTGCTTCGACACGCTGTGCATCCGGCCCGTCGGACGAACCGCGAAGGAGGTGATCGCAGCGGCGCTCGAGGCCGGCTACAACCTGCGGGACTTCGGCGACGGGCGCGTCGGCGTCGCGCTCGACGAGACCACCACGCGCGAGGACGTCAGCGCGCTGCTCGGCGCCTTCGCCGGCGACGCGCACGTCCCCGAGCTCGAGGAAGCGCGTGCTGGCAGTCGCATCCCCGCGCGCTTCGAGCGCAAGAGCGAGTTCCTGACGCACCCGGTCTTCCACGTCTATCACGCAGAGCACGAGATGCTCCGCTACCTGCACCGGCTCGAGTCGCGCGACCTGTCCCTCACCACCTCGATGATCCCGCTCGGCTCCTGCACGATGAAGCTCAACGCCACCGTGGAGATGATTCCGGTGACATGGCCCGAGTTCGGGGGGCTGCATCCGTACGCGCCCGCCGACCAGTCCCGCGGCTACGCCGTGCTGCTCCAGCAGCTCGAGACCTGGCTCGCCGAGATCACCGGCCTGCCCGCAGTCTCGCTCCAGCCGAATGCCGGCTCACAGGGGGAGTACGCCGGCTTGCTGGCGATCCGGCGCTACCACGCGTCGCGCGGCCAGACCGGTCGCGAGGTCTGCCTGATTCCCGTGTCGGCCCACGGCACCAACGCAGCCAGCGCGGTGATCGCCGGCTTCCGGGTGGTGGCCGTGCAGTGCGACGAGCAGGGCAACGTCGATCTCGACGACCTGCGCTCGCGCTGCAACGAGTACGCCGACTCGCTGGGCGCGCTGATGTTGACCTACCCGTCCACGCACGGGGTGTTCGAGGCGCACGTGAAGGAGATGTGCGAGCTCGTGCACTCGGCCGGCGGTCAGGTCTACCTGGACGGCGCCAACATGAACGCGCAGGTCGGGCTGACCTCACCGGCCGAGATCGGCGCCGACGTGTGCCACCTGAACCTGCACAAGACCTTCTGCATCCCTCACGGCGGTGGCGGCCCGGGCATGGGTCCGATCGTCGCCGCGAAGCACCTGGCCGCCTTCCTGCCCGGCGACCCGTTGACCGGCCACGGTGCCGTCTCGGCCGCGCCCTACGGGAGTCCGAGCATCCTTCCGATCAGCTGGGCGTACATCGCGCTGATGGGAGCCGAGGGGCTCACCCGGGCCACGCAGACGGCGATCCTCGCCGCCAACTACATGGCCACCCGGCTCGCCGAGCACTACGAGATCCTCTACGTCGGCAGCGAAGGCCGGGTCGCGCACGAGTTCATCATCGACTGCCGGCCGTTCGAGCGCAGCGCGGGCATCCGGGTCGAGGACGTCGCCAAGCGCCTGATGGATTACGGCTTCCACGCACCCACGATGAGCTTTCCGGTGGCGGGCACGCTGATGATCGAGCCGACCGAGTGCGAGTCGAAGGCCGAGCTCGACCGCCTGTGCGACGCGCTGATCGAGATCCGGCACGAGATCCGGTCGGTGGAGAGCGGCGAGCTCGACGCGCGCGACAACCCGCTGGTGAACGCGCCTCACACCGCCGACGCGGTCTCGGCCGACGACTGGTCGCATGCCTACAAGCGCAGCCAGGCGGCGTATCCGGCGCCCTGGCTGCGCGACCACAAGTACTGGCCGCCGGTCGGGCGCATCGACAACGCCTACGGAGATCGTCACCTGGTGTGCACCTGCCCGCCGCTGGAGGCGCTCGCTTCGGGCGACGACTGACGGGGCGCGCGGACCCGCCGCGGCGGGAAAGCGCTCGAGTCGGGCCGCTGCAGTGCCGAAGGATCGGGGAGGCCCCTTCCCCCACGAGAGCGCGTCATGCAGCAGGACCTCTTCGACTTCGTCGCCGGAGAGATCGAGGAACGCACCGACCTCGGCAGGCTCGAGGCTCGCGGAACGGTGCGCATCGCGCTGAAGGAGGCGGGGCTCGATGCCCGGAGCGTGACGGTCGAGCAGATGAGCGTCGTGCTCGAGCGGGTGATGCCGGGCGAGCTGCGCAGTCGCGGCGTCGACCGGCCGGACGCGCTGTGCAACGCGATGGCCGCGGCCGTGAAGAGCCAGCGGCCCGCGGCCCGGGCGGTCAGCGAGTCCCCGGAGGACGTCTTCCGGCGCCTCGGCGGCCGCTGACGCAGATTCCGCGGCGCCCTCTCCCCCCGAATGGGGGAGGCAGAGCCGGCCGGATCTGGGGTACGAAGAGACCGGCGGAGCCGGAGCGGTGCGGGGCCTCCGCGTGCGGGATCGGAGCCCACGAGCCCACACACCGCCCGGATCGACCACCTCGGTAGAGGACCAATCGACCGGTCTCCAGCGCAGGCCTGATTGATCCTCGGGGCCCGCTCCACGGAGCGGGCCCCGCTCGCTTTCGGGCCGGCGGCGCGGCCGGCACCCCATCCCGGGGCGCAACCCCCACGGGGAAGTGACTCCGAGTCCGCACGGGCTCGCGGGCCCGTATACTGCGTACCGATCGGCGGATCGCTCCGCAGTGTGGACTCGGTGACCCCGGCGAAACGATCTCTTTCCCTGATTCAGCGCATCTACGAGGCTGCGCTCGAGCCGCCGCGCTGGTCGAGCTTCGCGGAGGAGCTCTCGGCGGCCTATGGCGGCGCCGCCGTCGCGTTCGTGCTGCAGATGCCGGGGCAGCCGAGCGTCACCAGCGGCGTCTATACGACGGGCATCGGGATCGACGATCCGGAGCTGCGCGTCCGCTTCCTCGCCCACACGCGACGGGGGCTGCCCTGGGAGGAGGCCCGGCGCCAACAGTTCCTGGGCCGCTTCGGCCTGGCCAGCGAGGTGTTCCCGGACGCAAAGGTGGCGTCCACGGATTTCTATCGCGAGTGGATGGAGCCCCAGGGGTTGGCTCCGGTCGCGCCGATGGGACACACGATCGAGGTTCATGAGGATCGCCCCGTCGCGACGTTGGCGATCTATCGCAAGCGCGGCGGCACCCCGTTCCGCGTGAAGGACCTGGCCCTGGGCAACCTGCTGGTGCCCCACCTGGCCCAGGCCTACCGCATGCACTCCCACGTGCGCGAGAAGGCCGCGCTGGCCGAGGCCCTCGACCGGCTGCCGACCGGTCTGATCCTGCTCGACGTGCACAGCCAGCCGGTGGTGTCGAATCGCGCTGCCCGGCAGCTGCTGGCCCTCGAGGACGGGTTCGGCATCGACGAGTCCGGTCCCTACGCGGTCACGACAGCCGAAGACGCGGTGCTCAAGCAGCTGATCCGCGGCGCGATCGACTCGTCGACGACCGGCCAGCAACCCGAGGGCAGCGTGATGGCGGTGTCCCGTCCATCCGGTCGGAGGGCCTTCCCGCTGATGACGGCACCGCTGCTCTCGGCGGGCGAGGACACGGCCCTGCACGACGCCGTCGCGGCGATCTTCGTCTCCGACCTGGAGGCCCAATCGCTGCTGCGGGGCGAGACGCTGCACTCGCTCTACGGCCTCACCCAGGCGGAGATCGAACTGGTCGAGCTGCTCTGCGAGGGCTGCTCGCTCGAGGGGTCGGCCGAGCGGCGCGGCGTCACGATGAACACGGCCCGCAGCCAGCTCAAGCAGGTCTTCGCAAAGACGCGCACGAGCCGGCAGAGCGAGCTCGTACGCCTGGTGCTCGCCGGCGTCGCGCCGATCCGCAATCCCTGACAGAATGCCTGCCGACCCCGTCACCGGAGACGACGTGCCCCGGACAGAAGCGACCACACCCACCGCCCCCCGGACCGACGCCGTCAAGGCGTCGATGGAGGCGGTCTACGACTGGAACTACTCACCGGAGATCGACGAGCTCCGCACGCTCTACGCCAACGGCCTGGAGCGGCAATGGATCGCGACGCGCGACCTCGACTGGGAGCGCGGCATCGACCGTGGGGCCTTCGCCCGCACCTTCTCGCTGGCCGGGCTTCCCGTCTCGGAGACCGACTTCTGGAAGTCGCTGCCGGAGAGCACCCGCTGGGAGGTCGCGAGACGCTCGTCGGCCTTCCTGCTGTCGAACTTCCTCCACGGCGAGCAAGGGGCGCTGATGGTCGCGGGGCAGCTGGTCGGCGCGGTCCCCCACACCGACGGAAAGTTCTACGCCGCAACCCAGACGCTCGACGAGGCGCGGCACGTGGAGGTGTTCGCGGCCTACGTGCGCCTGCTCGACGACGTCCACGAGATCTCGCCCGGGCTGAAGCGGCTGCTCGACAACGTGCTCGCGGCGGACGACTGGAGGCGCAAGGTGGTCGGGATGCAGGTGGTCGCAGAGGGACTCGCGCTCTACTCGTTTCGCGACATGCGCAACGGCACCTGCGAGCCGCTCCTGAAGCAGCTGCTGACGCTGGTCGCTCGCGACGAGGCCCGGCACACGGCCTATGGCATCAAGTACCTGGGTCGGATCGTGCCGACCCTGGACGACCGCGACCGCGCCGACCTCGAGGACTTCGCCTTCGAGTCGTCGCGCCTGCTGATCGACTCTCGAGCGGGCACCTCGATGCGGGAGAACGTGCTCGAGATCTGGCGCGGAGCCGGCATCGATCCGATCGAGGCGATGGGCAAGCTGGCCCAGGAGCGCGAGGTACTCGGGCGGGTGATGCAGCGCAGCGGCCGGCGCATGGGTCCCGTCAGCGGCTTCGTGATCCCGACGCTGCGAGCGATCGGCCTGTTCAGCGAGCGCATCGCCGATCACTTCGCCGAGATGTTCAGCGCCAACTTCCGGTCGCCGGAGGCCGGAAACCTCGCGCGCATGGCGCAGGACCTGCCCGAGGATCTGGAAGCCTGGGTGGAGGGAGCGGACTAGCCTCAGCCGGCGGCTTGCCTCAGCGCGGCAATCCGCTCCTCCAGCGGCGGATGGGACATGAACAGGCGTGAGAATCCCCGGCCGCCGCCCGAGATGCCAAAGGCCGACATCTGGTCGGGGAGCGGCGTGGGGTCGGCGACCGCCTTCAGACGCTCGAGCGCGGCGATCATCTGCGGCCTTCCGGCCAGGTGAGCGCCACCGGCGTCCGCCCGGAACTCGCGACGGCGCGAGAACCACATCACCAGGATGCTCGCCAGGATGCCGAGCAGGATCTGGGCCACGATCGTCGCGAGGAAGAATCCCATGCCGTGCCCCTCCTCGTTGCGGAGCAGCACCCGGTCGACGAAGTGGCCGATCACGCGCGAGAGGAACAGCACGAACGTGTTCACGACGCCCTGGATCAGGGTCAGCGTCACCATGTCGCCGTTCGCGACGTGGCTGATCTCGTGGGCGAGCACGGCCTCGATCTCGCCACGATTCATGCGCTGCAGCAGCCCCGTGCTGACCGCCACCAACGCCTTGTCGCGGCGCGCACCGGTGGCGAACGCGTTGGGCTGATCGGACGGGAACACCGCGACCTCGGGCATGCCGATGTTCGACGCCCTCGCCTGCTGGCGCACGGTCTCGATCAGCCAGGCCTCGCCGTCGTTGCGGGGCGAGTCGATCACCTGGGCGCCGGTCGCGCGCTTCGCCATCCACTTCGACAGCCCGAGCGAGATGAAGCTGCCACCCATGCCGAAGAGTGCGGAGAACACGAGCAGCGCCTTCAGGTCGAGGTCGACCCCACCCTCCTGCAGGTAGCTCTCGAAGCCCAGCAGGCGGAAGGTGATGCTCAGGACGATCAGGACGGCGATGTTGGTCGCCAGGAACAGTAGAACGCGCTTCATGGGACTCCTCGGGCTTCGCGGGCGCGCAGCGGCGGTGAAGAGACTCCCTCACCCTCCGACCCGGGTCGATACCCCGGCCTGCGCTCTGGCTTGATGCCGCCCGGGGTCCGATGGTTCCCGAGCGCGCGCGCGAGCGCCAGCGCGGCGCTCCCTGAGGGGGCGCCGCCGGGCTCAGCGCGGCAGGGAGTCGGCGGGCCAGGATCCGGCGGCGGTCCCCGACGAGGCGGGCGCCTGGACGGTCGCGGCGCGCTCGCGCTGCTCGGTGTTCACCCGGGCGGCCGCGGTGACGGCGGCCAGGCGCGCGTCGAGGGCGTTGATGCGCTGGTGGGCCTCCTCGAGCCGTTTGCGCAGCCTGTCGGCGCCGACGGCCTCGGTCGCGTCGGAGATCTTCGCCATCCGCTTCTCGAGCGACGAGATGCGGTTGACGCCCTCTTCCGCGCGCGCCGCCACCTGGTCGACCTCGTCGCGCAGCGTCGCGATCGCCTGGCGCAGGGAGGCCGACTCGCTGATCAGCCCCTGGATCGCGGGCGACTCGGCCGGGTCGTGGGCGGGGCCGACGCGGAAGCCGGTCATCGCTCCCCAGACACCGACCAGCGTCAGCAGCCCGATCACGTAGGGACGCGCGAAGCGCCGGAAGGCGCGGCGCAGGTAGCGCTCCTCCTCCTGCGAGACCTCGAAGTTCTCGGAACCGATCTCGGGCATCTCGCCTCCCCCCATGCACCCCGCTCATCGGCGGAGCCGGTTCGGACCTGAAGCCCCCGGACGGCAGCCCTCGCGACTCCTGGTAGCCTCCGGCGCATGGCGGACGGCGAACGCACGGCGGGACGGGCGACCGCGGAGGGAACCGCGCGCTTCGCCGCGCGCTTTCCCGACCTGCCCGGCCACTTCCGCCGCCCGGACCGGCTCACCTTCTCGTCCCTGGCCCTGGGCATGCGCAACGGCGAGATCGACGGCGTCGACGACGTGCTCTACCGCTCCGCGGTGGGGTGCCTGCTCGAGGGCGGGGTGAATGTCTTCGACACGGCGCTCTCGGAGCGGATGATGAGCAGCGAGCGCTGCCTGGGGGCCGCGCTCGAGCGCGCATTCCGCGAGGGCACGGCCGCCCGCGACGAGGTCGTGCTGGTCACGAAGGGCGGCTACCTCACGCTCGATCCGGAGCGGGTGGTGACGCGCAGCCAGTCCCGGCGCTACCTGGTCGAGACCTACGTCGACAGCGGCCTGGTCGATCCGGAGCGGATCGTGCACGGCGTCCACTGTCTCGACGGGCCATTCCTGCGCGACCAGATCGAGCGCAGCCGCCGCAACCTGCGCGTCGAGACGATCGACCTCTATCTGATCGAGGAGCCCGAGCTCCACCTCGGGGAGTGCAGCGCCGAGGAGTTCCGCCGCCGTCTCACCGGCGCCTTCGAGGCCCTCGAGTGCGCGGTCGCCGACCGCGTCATCGCGGCCTGGGGCCTGTGCACCTGGGACGGCTTCCTGCGCCCCCACAGCGACCGGGGCCATCTGGCACTGCTCGACGTATTCGACTGGGCGCTCGAGGTGGGCGGCGGCGACCATCACCTGCGCGCCGTGCAGCTGCCCTACAGCGTCGCGATGGCCGAGGCGTTCCGTCTCGACTCGCAGATCGGCCCCACGGGCCACAGCGACGCGGTCCTGAGCACGCTGCGCGGGACCGGTACCGCGGTGCTGGCGAGCGCACCCCTGGTACAGGGCCGGGCGCTGGGGCGACTGCCCCCGATCGTGCACGACGCCTGCCCGGGCCTCGCCAGCGACGCGGGTCGCTGCCTGCAATTCGTGCGCAGCACTCCCGAGATCACCTCCGCCGTCGTCGGCATGCGCGACCCGGACCACGTGGAGGAGAATCTGGCCGTGGCGCGGGTGACGCCGGCCAGCCCGGAGGCCATCGAGGCGCTGTTCAAGCGGGCAGCCCAGCCGACCCGGTGACCGATCGGACGCGCCACGCGTAATTCTGGAACGGACCCGTAGCGCGGGCATCCGAATCGAGCCGGGAGGTGACATGGCAGAGCGAGTCGGCAGCCAGCCGCCGAGCCGGGAGATCACGCCGCCGGACCTGTACCTGCGCAGGCGCGACTTCCTGCGCGAGGCGGCGCTCGCGAGCGCCAGCGCGGTGCTGGTGCCCGGGATCGCGTGCGGCGCCGACACGCCGCGCGGCCAGCGTCTCCCCGGTGTCGCGCCCGGCCCATTCCGCAGCGAAGAGCCGCCGACGCGCTTCGAGGACGCGACCTCCTACAACAACTTCTACGAGCTCGGCACCGACAAGGGGGACCCGGCCCGCAACGCGCACCACCTGCGCACGCGACCCTGGTCCATCGCGATCGCCGGCGAGGTCGCGAAGCCGGGGACGATCGGGATCGAGGAGATCCTGAAGTCCTTCCCGCTCGAGGAGCGCATCTATCGCTTCCGCTGCGTCGAGGCCTGGTCGATGGTGATCCCCTGGGTCGGCTTCCCGCTCGGCGACCTGCTGAAGCGCTTCGAGCCGACCTCCCAGGCCCGGTACGTCGCGTTCCAGACGCTCTTCGATCCCGAGCAGATGCCCGGGCAGCGCCGCGCCGTGCTCGACTGGCCCTACGTCGAGGGCCTGCGCCTCGACGAGGCCATGCACCCGCTGGCGATCCTGGCAGTCGGCATGTACGGAGAGGTGCTTCCGAACCAGAACGGCGCGCCCGTGCGACTGGTGGTGCCCTGGAAGTACGGCTTCAAGAGCATCAAGTCGATCGTCGAAATCCGCCTGACGCGGACGCAGCCCCCCACCAGCTGGAACCTGTCTGCACCGCGCGAGTACGGCTTCTACTCGAACGTCAATCCCGAGGTCGCGCACCCGCGCTGGAGCCAGGCCAGCGAGCGCCGGATCGGCGAGTTCCGCCGCCGGCCGACGCTGCCCTTCAACGGCTACGCCGAGCAGGTGGCGAGCCTCTACCGGGACATGGACCTGCGCGAGAACTTCTGAGCGACGTGGATGGCGACCCGTTCCCCGTCGGCGAGCCGGCGCCACCGGCTCCAGATCGGCGTCGTCGCGCTGGGCCTGCTGCCTGCGGCGTCACTCGCCTGGCGCGCGCTCGCGGGCGACCTCGGCGCGAACCCGATCGAGACGGTGACCCACGTGACCGGCGAGTCCGGCCTGCGCCTGCTGCTGGCCTCCCTCGCAGTCACGCCGCTACGGCGTCTGTTCGGCTGGGCCTGGGCGGCGCCACTGCGGCGCGCGCTCGGACTGCTGGCCTTCTTCTACGTCAGCCTGCACGCGCTCACCTACGTCGCCCTCGACCACTTCTTCGACTGGGATCTCCTGCTCGAAGACGTGCTCGAGCACCGCTACGTCACGGCCGGGTTCCTGGGCTTCTCGTGCATGCTGCCGCTGGCGCTCACCTCGACCCGCGCGATGATGAAGCGGCTCGGTCGCCGCTGGGTCCGGCTGCACCGGCTCGCGTACGTGGCGGCGATCGCCGGCGTCGTCCACTACCTGTGGCTGGTGAAGGCCGACCTGGTACCCCCGCTGACCTACGCGGCCGTGCTCGCGTTGCTCCTGGGTGTGCGCGCGTGGTACGCGCTGTCCGCTCGCCGGCGGCCGGACTCGGCGAAGGTGGCGCGGAGTGCCGCCTCGTAGCCGCGATCGCTCCCGGCCTGCTAGCTTCGCTGTCGTGACACCTGGCGAAGACGGCAGCGCGCCGCACTCCGCGCCGAGCGCCGCGCGCGACTGGCCGTCCGACGTGCACGTGCTCGCGCTCGGCGGGCGCGAGATCATCCTGGTCGGTACCGCCCACATCTCGCGCGAGTCGGCGGACCTGGTGCGCGAGGTGATCGAAAAGGAGCGGCCCGACTGCGTGTGCGTCGAGCTCGACGCCCAGCGCTACGAAGCGCTCTCGCAGCCCCGGCGTTGGGAGCAGCTCGACCTGAAGCAGGTGATCCGCAATCGCCAGCTCGCACCGTTGCTGGCAAACCTGCTGCTGGCCTCCTACCAGAAGAAGCTGGGCGGCGCGCTGAACGTGCTGCCCGGGACCGAGCTGCTCGAAGCCACCCGCGCGGCCGAGGCGCTGGGCATCCCGGTCGCGCTGTGCGACCGCGACGTGCGCGTCACCCTGCGCCGGGTCTGGGGGTCGATCTCCTTCTGGAACAAGTCGAAGCTGCTCGCGACCCTGGGCGCGGGGCTGTTCGAGAGCCCGGAGCTCGGCGAGGAGGACCTGCGCCGGATCCGCGAGCAGGACGTGCTCTCGGAGCTGATGGGCGAGCTGGCCGAGGCGCTGCCGGGCCTGGTCGGCGCGCTGATCGACGAGCGCGACCTCTTCCTCGCGCGCAAGATCCTCGACGCCGAAGGCGACCGGCTGGTGGCGGTCGTGGGCGCGGGACACGTACAGGGCATCCGCCGCGCGCTGCTCGAGGACCGCCCGGTCGACCTCGAGGAGCTGAACCGCATCCCGCCGGTATCCACCGCCTGGAAGACCGTCGCGTGGGGGGTGCCTTCGCTGATCCTGGGCTCCCTGGTCTGGATCGGGCTCTCGAAGGGCGCCGCGGTTGCCGGCGAGAACCTGTGGTTCTGGATCCTCGCCAACGGGATCCCGGCGACGATCGGAGCCGTGCTCTCGCTGGCCCATCCCGTCGTGATCGGATCGGCCTTCGCCGTGGCGCCGGTGACGAGCCTGATCCCGGTGATCGGCGCCGGCTACGTGCTGGCCTTCCTCCAGGCCTGGCTGGCACCGCCGATCGTGAGCGAGTTCGAATCGGTGGCCGACGACTTCGGGAAGCCCTCGCGCTGGTGGCGCAGTCGCCTGCTGCGCATCTTCCTCGTCTTCGTGCTCACCACACTCGGCAGCCTGATCGGTACCTACGTCGGCGGCTACGAGATCTTCTCCAATGTCTTCTAGGGAGGATCGCCGGATGGCGGCTCACGATTCCGGCTGCGGCGCTCGCTGCGCGCGGCTCGCCCCGCTCTGCGCTGTCCTCTGCCTGACGCTCGCCTGCGCAGGCGCGGGTCCGGCGCGGGCGCCCGAGCGCATCGTCGACCTGACCTGGGCCTTCGACGCGGACACCATCTACTGGCCGACCGAAGAGGGCTTCGTGCTCGAGCGCGAGAAGGCCGGCGTGACCGACGCCGGCTACTACTACGAGGCCCATCGCTTCCGGGCCGCCGAGCACGGCGGCACCCACATCGACGCGCCCATCCACTTCCATGCGGAGCGCTGGACCGTCGACGAGATCCCGCTGGAGCGGCTG
>Ga0209536_100011949_pt1 | contig 12670 bp, 10 predicted proteins | sample DeeMarSeWOR28_12_FD_187461 | JGI IMG/M metagenome (GOLD analysis project Ga0209536, IMG submission 187461) | Marine sediment microbial communities from White Oak River estuary, North Carolina - WOR-2-8_12 (SPAdes) (version 2) | ecosystem: Environmental > Aquatic > Marine > Intertidal zone >...
TCCGGTCTGTCAATGCCCGATAGGGGTGGGCCAGCAGTTCATCGGGCCGCACGCCGGCCAGGCCGCCGCCGTACTTGCCAACGGCGGTGCGCACTCCGTCGATAATAACTACGTCTGTCATTTGTCAAGCGTCCTCTCGGTGAATTTCAGTGGACAGTGGTTTGAGGTCAATCGCCAAGCAGACAATCGTCATCACCTCTGGAAAAGACCGACAATTACCAACAAGACCACCGCCCCAATAACCGCCACAATAAAGCTGTACAGGTTAAACCCACTTACCCCGCCGCCCCCAATGAAACTCATCAGAAAACCCCCGATAAAGGCCCCGGCAATGCCGACCACGATGTTGGCGATGCACCCCATCCGGTTATTGCGTCCGGTGATGATGCTGGCAATCCAACCTGCCAGCGCCCCAAAAATGATCCAGGTAATGATCCCCATAATTGACTCCTCCTTGAATTTACTGTTAAACTCTGAATTTTAGGCTACCAAATTAGATTACTGCTCAAAAATCGGCAGTTTTAGGTGGAAAGTCGTGCCGGCGTTCTGGTTACTCTCAACCCAAAGTTCCCCATTGTGCGTCTCGACCAGCCCTTTCGTGAGCGGCAAGGCCAGGCCGCCGGGGCCTAACTCGCTGCGCCCGGCCGAGTCGACGTGAACCGCCAGCTCAAATAGTTCGGCAATCTCTTCGGCCGGCAGAGACTCTTCCCCAAAGATGACCCGCATAGTCACGGTCCGGTCGGCGCCGGAGGCGGCTATGATGACCTGGCCGGCCTTCACTTTCTTAAAGGCATATCTGACCAGACTGTCGATCATCTGCTCGACCCGATCACGATTCCCGACAATGGCCGGCAGATCGTCCGGTATCTTGGCAACCAACTCGACCTGTTCCGGCTTATTGGTGCCAAAATCAGTGGACAGGATCGCGTCGACCACAGCCTTTAGCTCGACGGGGCCAAGGTCAAATTTCAACCGGTCCGCCTCCAATTTACTCAAGTCGACCAGATCGTTGATCAGGCGCAGCAAATTTTGGGCGCTCTGGTAAATGGCCGAAATATCCGCTTCCTGGTACTCGGTCAACGGTCCCTCGATGCCTTCCAGCAGCAGTTCGGAAAAGCCCAGGATCGAATTCAACGGGCCGCGCAAATCGTGCGACAGATGATAGACTGCCAGGGGTTGGTGGGCCGGACCGCTCATTTTTGGTGAAACAACAAATCTTTTGTCAGCTTCAGGGTTTGTTTGTGCCATAAACATTTCGCCTCGTGGAAGGAACTCTGGTTCCATTCTACCATACGCCGCCACTGCGGGCAATTCAATTTTGGGGTGGCTCTCCATATTCCAAAGCCAGCTCGACGGCCGCCAGCGCGTCGATTTCGCCCCAGCCGTACACGTTATTCGGGCTGCCGGTGACGCCACCACAGCTACAGGCATTGCCCACCACCAGGCTCTCCAGCTCATCCAGCAGCGGCGCGTTGGCAGAACCAGCCTCAGCTGGGTCACAACTGGCAAACACCTCGGTTGGCCGGGCCGACTGGCGGATGATGGCTTCGGTGGCTTCGATCTGGCCGATCAGGTCGGGATTGGCCGACCAGAGCAGGGCCACCAACCCGGCCGCGTGAGGGCTGGCCATACTGGTACCATCGGCCGTGCCATAGCCGCCCCCCGGCACGCTGGAGCGGACGTTCGAGCCGGGGGCGGTGATGTCGGGTTTGAGCAAGGGGGTCTGGCCCGCGGCCGGGTCGGCTACCGGACCCCGGCTGCTGAAGCCGGTAATCAACCCGGTTTGGTTGGTGGCCCCGATCGAAAAGACGCTGTCGTACCGGGCTGGGGGCTCCTCTACCGTTTCGCAGGCCGGGCCTTCGTTGCCGGCGCTGACCACCATCATGATCCCGGCGGCCCGCAGGGCGGCGGTAGCCGGGGCTAAGACGTCGTCATCACACCCCTCGAAATCCGGGCAGCCCCAGGAGTTGTTGACAATATGCGGGGCCATCGACACCTGCCCGTCGGTAAAAGGATCACCCCCGTAGGGGTAGGGGGCCAGAAAATATTCCATACAATCGGTGTAGCTGGCCGGGTTACCCAGGCCCCGTTCCATATTCCGACAGCCGATCCAGCGGGCGCCCGGCGCCATCCCGATCTGATTACCCTGCCCGTCATCCCCCAGAATGGTGCCCATGGTGTGGGTGCCGTGCTGGTCGTCGTCAAAGGGAACAAGCGTGTCATCCCAGGCGTCGTGCCAATTGAAATCATGGTCGATTTCTCCGGCCTGATTTAGGCCGCGGTAACGCTGACGTAAGGCCGGATGCTGCCAGTCGTAGCCTGTATCTTGCCCGGCCACCACGATCCCTTGGCCGGTAATCCCCCGCGTCCAGACCCGGTCGGCCCTGGTTTGGGCGATGTTCCAGCCCACGCCCTGCCCCTGCGCCGGGGTTTCGCCGTAGCCGATGTCGACCCGGGTTGGGTAAGGGCGCACGTTGGGATTGAGCATTACCTCAGCCACGCCGGGCAGGCCAGCAAACTCAGCCATGCGGCGATGATGTCCCTTGACCTCGATCATGTTGATCAAGTAGTAGGGCCGGTAGGTCAACCCCGCGGCCTCCAACGATTCCCGGATGGGCGGCTGGGTTCGCCCGGCTGTTTCGATCAGTTGTTGGCGCACAAAAGCCCGCCGGGCGGTCAGGTCGTCAATGGCCTCGGCGCCGGTCAGGTCGGCCTGCTCCTCCAGAATGATCAGAAAGCCGTCGTTGTGAAAGCCCGGATAGCCCAGCCCCAGCCAGAAGCCAAACCAGGCCCCCCAGATCATCATGGTGGCGACCAGGGCCAGTCCAACGGTCGCCAGACGGGAGAGTCTCCAGCGAGGGGCCAACAATTGGCGGCCGCCCCACAGGACCAAGACCAGCGCGCCCGCGGCCAGAATCATCCAGAGACGGGCTAGCGTCTGCCAGGGTTCGGTGATCAACGGTAGTTCGACTCGGGGGTCGGTGAATAGAAGCGGAAAAGCCCGATAGGCTGTGGCAAACAAAACCCCGGCCCAGATGCTGCCGGTCAAGGCCCGCAGCTCCGTCACCAGTAAAGCGAAGGGGATGGCGGTGATTAGTAGCACGAGCTGACCCCAGTCGTCGTGGGGCAAAATTTTGCTGGGGGTAAAGGCCAGGTAGATCAACAGGGCCATGAAGGCGGCCAACGCTTTCCGGTGCTGAAAATTGAAGGTGATTATGCCCAGCACGCCCCCCCGAAAGAGAATTTCCTCCGGCAGGCTGATAGCCAGGGCTTGCAGCAGAATCAGCAGCGACACCCAACTATCGCCCAGGGAGCCGGTCAGCGGCCAGCCGATGGTGACCAGGGCAATCAGCCCCAGCGTCAGCAGTATCCCGGCCGCCGGCGGCGGATCGAACCCGAAGGCGTGAGCCAGCATCCAGCGGGGCACCCCGGCCCAGCGCAAGCCCAGGCCGCCAATGATCAAAGCCAGGGGCAGCAGCAGTACCAAGCGCAGAACGGTATCGGACAGGAAGGAGAGCTCTCGCATCTCACCCGGCGGCCCGGCAACGGCCCGGATACCGGCCGCGGCGAGAATGTACAGCCCAGTCACCAGCAGAGCCAAGACAAAAGGCCTGAGGTTGGTCCAGCCTCGCTGGTAGACCAGGCCGGCAAAGCCGCCCACCGGGATCACCAGCAGCGCGGCCAGGATGAGCAGGCCGGTCAGGTTTGTGGCCAGCGGGGGCCAGGTTGCGGGCAGGAAAACGGTAACGATGCCCACGATGACAGGGCTGACGGCCAGAAAACCGAGTAGCAATAGAAACAGCAGCAACTGTGGCAGAGATGGCGTCGGTAGTTGGGGGTTAGGTGCGTTTTGCAGTTTATCTGGGAATGATGACATAGAAATCTATTAGACTACTAACTCTACCTTCAGCAGCTTCAACACCGTTTGGATCGGGTTGACCAGGGTGGCCTGGCCGGAGCCGGCATAGAGCAGGCCCAGTACCAGCCCGTCCTCATCCAGAATGGCCGAGCCGGAGTCGCCGCCGGCGCTCATCCCGGAAGCCATCAGCTGGTCGGTAAAGGTGGCCATCCGGCCGTTGTAATCGACCGAGGTGGCCACGTCGATCTGGGTAATGGTGCCCTGGGTGTAGCTGGTAGTCCGGCCGGTTTTGCGGACTTTGGCCCCCAGGGTGGCCTGGACCGTGCCTCTAGGCCGGCCAATTTCGAAGATGTCCGGGATAAATTGAGCCGGATCGAGCGGGCGAGCCAGGGCCGCATCGACCAGATTCTCGCCGGGCGCGGTCTGGTAGGCAATCATGCGGTGGGAAGAGCCGACGGTCTCGGCCACCCAGTTCAGAGCCTTTTCGAGGCCGGTGGCGATGTTGCAACTGGCTGCGTCTCCCCCAAAATCGAGGGGGATAAAATCGGCCAGGGTAGCGATCTGATCGGCCGGCCCGCCGCCGTCGTACCGGCCCGGCTGAATGATCGGGTCGCCGGGCTGCCCGGCATTCACGTTGGCCAGGACGTGGTTGTTGCTCAGGATAAATAGCTCGCCGCCGCGGCGGACCAGGCAGCCGAAGGTGCCGGCAGTGACGTCGGCGTGGCCGATGGAAACGCCCGGCGGGATGCGCTGGCGCCAGCGATCCTTGGTGGTTTTGGCCGGGGCGACCGCCTCCCCGGCCAAAAAACGGCCTGTTTCCACCACATCGGTTCTGACTCCGCCCAGATCGCGAGGGACTTTGTCGGACTCGGCCAGTTGGGCTACCGGCACTTTTTTGGCGACGTTAATTGTCACCGCCAACTCGTCTGTGACCACCCCTTCACTTTCTTTGAAGCCCACCCCCACCCCGACTACGTTTCTGCGCTTGATCAGATGGTTCAAATTTTGCTGCTTAACGGATATAGCCCGCTCGATATCTATGCTCATCTTGACCTCCCTTTCGACCCGGTCACTACAGCGCTTTTATTTGACCCACCTCTTGCACGTCAACCGGCACACCGTCCAGTTCAGTGGGCAGCAGATCTTCTTGGGCCAGCTCAGCCACAGTCCGCTTATGCGTAACGTTGACCACCACGGCCAGGGTGTCGGTCGGCTGGCCGTGCTCGGTCTTGAACCCAACCCCAACGCCAATCACGTTGGCCCGGGCCAGCAAGACCTTTTCATATTGACGCTTGACTTGCAGCACTCGTTCCAAAGCTTCGTCTTCAGCCATCTTTATCCCCTTTAGCGATAATGAATCTATTATACCGTATCTTCCCTCAAAAATCGATTTGTCCCTCGACTCCCCATTAGCACTCTAGCTAAACGAGTGCTAAAATCAAGACTCTAAATTTGCATATTTCGCTGAGTTCAGGTATTATCATCGTTGGTTCTGGCACTCTCACAGGTAAAGTGCTAATTCCATAGAAATCAATATATTATTTAAGGAGGTAATACCAAATATGAATCTCAAACCATTGGGTGATCGCTTGATTGTTGAACCCATCGAGCAAGAGGAAGTGACCGCGAGCGGCATCGTCTTGCCCGAAACTGCCAAAGAAAAGCCGATGCAGGGTAAGGTGGTGGCGGCGGGACCCGGCGGCCGCAAAGAGGATGGTTCCCGGATCGCTATGGACGTGAAGGAAGGCGATACCGTACTGTATGCCAAATATGCCGGCACCGAAGTGAAGATTAGCGATAAAAAATATCTGATTTTTCGAGAAACCGACGTTCTCGCAATCGTAGAATAACCTCACAAAAGGAGTAAAGTGATCAATGGCTAAACAACTTGCATTTAGTGAAGATGCTCGCCGGCGGTTAAAGGTTGGGGTTGACACCCTGGCTGACGCCGTAAAGACCACCCTGGGGCCGAAAGGCCGCAACGTGGCCCTTGATAAGAAATGGGGCGCGCCCACCATTACCCACGATGGCGTAACCGTGGCAAAAGAAATTGAACTGGAAGACCCGTACGAGAATATGGGCGCTCAACTACTGAAAGAAGCCGCTACCAAAACCAACGACATCGCCGGCGACGGGACCACCACAGCCACCGTTCTGGCCCAGGCCATCGTTAACGAAGGTCTAAAGAATGTGGCCGCCGGGGCTAACCCGATGCTGCTCAAGCGGGGTATCGAGCTGGCCTCAAGCGTAGCCGCCCAGGCCGTGCGTGACAATTCTATCGAAGTCAAAGGTAAGGACGACATCGCCCACGTGGCCAGCATCTCTGCGGCCGATAGCGCTATCGGCGACCTGATTGCCGAAGTGATGGACAAAGTCGGCAAAGACGGCGTGATCACCGTTGAAGAGAGCAAGGGCCTGGCCTTTGAAACCGAATACGTTGACGGGATGCAGTTCGATCGCGGCTACATCAGCCCCTACTTCATCACCGACCAGGAGTCGATGGAAGCTGTGCTTAATGAGCCCTACGTGCTGATCCACGACAAGAAAATCTCCACCGCGCAAGATCTCATTCCTATCCTGGAAAAACTGGTCCAGACCGGCAAGCGGGACCTGCTGATCCTGTCCGAGGATGTCGACGGCGAAGCGCTGGCTACCCTGGTGTTGAATAAGCTGCGAGGCACCTTCAACGTGTTGGCCGTCAAGGCTCCCGGCTTTTGCGATCGCCGCAAAGCCATGTTGCAGGATATTGCCACCCTGACCGGCGGCCAGGTCATCACCGAGGAGATGGGCCGCAAATTAGATAGCGCCACCCTGGAAGATCTGGGTCGGGCCGATAAAATTTCAGCCACCAAAGACGATACCACCATCGTCGGTGGCGCCGGTTCCGAACAGGCCATTACCGGCCGCATCAACCAGATCAAAGCCGAGATCGAAAACAGCACCAGCGACTACGACCGCGAAAAATTGCAGGAACGCCTGGCCAAGCTGGCCGGCGGCGTGGCCGTGATCGGCGTTGGGGCCGCGACTGAAGTTGAACTGAAAGAGAAGAAGCACCGCGTCGAAGACGCCCTGAGCGCCACCCGTGCCGCAGTCGAAGAGGGTGTCGTGCCCGGCGGCGGTGTGGCCCTGATCAACTGTCTCGATGCCTTGAAAGATCTGTCCGATCCTAATGCCGACATCAATACCGGTATCGCCATTGTGCGCCGCGCTCTGGAAGAGCCGATGCGCCAACTGGCCCGCAACGCCGGGGCAGAAGGGGCCGTGGTCATCGAAGAAGTGCGCCGTCGCCAGCAGAATGGCGGCCGCGTTGGCTTCAACGTGTTGAGCGAGGAGTACGTGGATATGGTCGAGGCCGGCATCATCGACCCGGCCAAAGTGACCCGCAGCGCCATCGAAAACGCGGCCTCCATTGCCGCCATGATCCTGACCACCGAGGCTCTCATCACCGACATCCCCGAGCCTGAGCCACCAATGCCTCCTGGCGGCGGCGGTATGCCCGGCATGATGTAAGCCGATTGAGCCAGAAACTTTAAATGGGATGTTCCTCTAAGTAAGGAACATCCCATTTTTTTTGTTGACACACTCGCCCATCGGCATTATAATCTTGCTTACTGGCTTGATTTGGATCAAGTTAGGATCAACAGAAACATAAAAAACTCCAATGCCGGGGCTATCTGGCTGACTCAAATCAGGACGACATTAGGAACTCGAATACATAACTTCCCCCTTTTGTGGTTTGCGGTAGAATTGCCCACAATTCTGGCTTCAAAGGCGGAAGTTGATTAATTCTCGGTCCTAAAGAAAATGCCCCCTAAAACAGGGGGCTTTGCTTTAAAATCTCAAATTGGGCAAGGTTTATGTGGCAAACATACTATACCCCTGACTCACTCGATGATGCATTGCAACTTTTGGCCGATCACCGGGAGCAGGCCAGGCTCATTGCCGGCGGCACCGACCTGATCGTGGAGATCGAGAGAGGTATCCGCTCTCCCGTAGTGGTTATCGACATTTCTCGCCTGCCCCACCTGGATACCATTACCCAGGATGACCGGCAGCAGATTCATTTAGGCCCGTTGGTAACCCACAATCAAGTGGTTGGTTCTCGCCTGTGCCAGGATCACGCTTTCCCGCTGGTCAAAGCCTGTTGGGAAATCGGGGCCTCCCAAATTCGTAACCGGGGTACGGTGGCCGGGAACCTGGTGACCGCCTCGCCGGCCAACGACACCATTCCCCCGTTGTGGGCCCTGGACGCGTCGGTAACGCTGCAAAGCGGGCGGGGGCGTCGAACCTTGAAATTCGAGGAGTTTTTTCTGGGCGTGCGCCAAACAGCCCTCCAACCGGATGAAATGATCGTCGATATCACCTTTCCGGCCATGCAGGGCGATCAGGTTGGAACATTTTTGAAGTTGGGCCTGCGTCGAGCTCAGGCGATTTCGGTGGTCAATGTAGCGGTTGTGCTGACGATGTTGGCCGACTCAGTTACCCAGGCCCGGATCACCCTGGGCAGCGTGGCCCCCACTATTGTCCGGGCCACCGATGCCGAACGGTTCCTGACCGGCAAGGTTCTGATCCGGGACGTGATCGAGCGGGCCGGCATCTTGGCGGCTCAAACCATCGCACCCATCAGCGACATCCGCGGTTCGGCGGAGTATCGTCGCTATATGACAGAAACGCTGACCCGCCACGCCCTGGAGGCTCTGGCCGAGGGCACAGAGCAGGATACGCTTCCCCCCCGGCCGGTGATGCTTTGGGGCAAAACCGACGGTCGATTTCCGGCCCGCGCCAGCAACGGCAGCCAGGCCGTTCATACCGAAACGGACAACGAGCCAATCGTCACCGTCATCAATGGCGAAGCCAAAACCATTTACGGCGCAAATGACAAGACCCTGTTACGTATGCTCCGCGAAAATGCGCTGTTGACCGGCACCAAAGAAGGCTGTGCCGAGGGTGAATGTGGCGCCTGTACCGTCTTTTTGGATGGCATTGCCGTGATGAGTTGTCTGGTTCCGGCCCCCCGGGCTCACGGCAGCGAGATCGTAACCATCGAGGGCCTGGCCGATGGGGACGTGCTCCACCCGGTTCAGCAGGCTTTCATCGATGAAGGCGCCGTGCAATGTGGTTACTGCACCCCTGGTTTTATTATGAGCGGGGTCTCGCTCATGGATGAGCGGGAGCAGCCCACCCGGGACGAATTGAAACAGTCTATCACCGGTAATCTCTGCCGCTGCACCGGCTATTACAAAATTCTACAGGCCCTGGAAAAAGCTTTTGACGCGTAAGGACACAACTCATGACCTACAAAACTATCGGACAATCCATCAAGCGCCTGGATGCTTACGGCAAGGTTACCGGGCAGACCCTCTACCCCGGCGACCGCACCCACGATGGTGAACTGTGGCTAAGAGTGCTCTTTGCCCGGCGACCTCACGCCCGAGTTCTCAGCATAGATACCAGCCAGGCCACTGCCCTGCCCGGCGTGGTGGAAGTGCTCACTGCCACGGATGTCCCGGTCAATCAGTACGGTCTCCAGGTGCCGGACCAGCCGGTGCTGTGTGGTCCCGGTTCTAACAAAAAGGGTGGGGACGTGGTCCGTTTTGTGGGCGACCAGGTGGCTGTGGTCGTTGCCGAAACCGAAAAAATCGCCGCCAAAGCATGCGAGTTGATCCGGGTAGAGTATGAGGATCTGCCCGTTATTTACAATCTGGAATTTGCCCGATCGGGTCAGGCTCCCCAGCTTCACCCCAACGTACTCAACAATATCGCCGACTACAAGCGTATTCGCAAAGGGGATGTCGAGGCCGCCTGGGATACCTGCGACGTCGTTATCGAAGGGGTCTACCGTACCCCGTTCCAGGAGCACGCCTACCTCCAGCCGGAGGCCGGAACCGCCTACATTGATGATGAGGGGCGCATTACGGTCCACGTGGCCGGCCAATGGACCTGGGAAGATCAGCAGCAGATTGCCCAGGCGCTCGACCTGCCGCCGGAAAAAATTCGGGTGGTATATGATGCCATTGGAGGAGCCTTCGGCGGCCGGGAGGATATGAGCGTTCAGATCATTCTGGCCCTGGCCGTCTTGCGGCTGTACGAGCGTTACGAGAATCGCCGGCCGGTCAAGATTATCTGGAGCCGCGAAGAATCGATGATTGGCCATTGCAAACGCCATCCGATGGTCATCACCGCCAAATGGGGGGCAAAATCGGATGGCACCCTGGTGGCGGCAGAGATGGAGATTGTCAGCGATGGTGGGGCCTACATGTATACTAGCAATAAGGTTCTGCTCAACGCCTTGTTGACCTGCACCGGCCCTTACGAATTCCCCCATACCAAAATCGACGCCTACGCTCTCTACACCAACAATCTGGTCTCCGGCGCGTTCCGGGGCTTTGGCGGTCCGCAGGGCCATTTTGCCGCCGAAATGCAGATGAACAAGCTGGCCGAGAAGTTGGGCAAAGACCCGGTCGAAATCCGGCTAAAAAATGTCTTAACGGCCGACAAAACGCTGACGGTCGGCAGCCTCATTCCGGGTGGGGTGACGATGGAGAAGGTGATCCGGGAGACAGCCTGGAAATCGAACTGGGTTTACCGGGGCAAGCGGGGTGAAAATGATCCTGACTATCCTGAAGATTTGCCCCGGTACGTGACCGGTCGGGGTTTTGCCGCCGGTTTCAAAAATATCGGTTTCAGCGCAGGTTATCCGGAAAATAGCTGGGCTGAGGTCGAACTGCGGGGCGGGGGCAATATCGAAGAAGCCATCCTCCGTATTGCCGGGGCCGACGCGGGGCAGGGACACCATACCGCTATGGCCCAGATTGCCGCCGAGACCCTGGAGATTGATCTAGCCCAAATCAAGTTGGAGCTTTCGGACACAGCCTTTACCGACAGCTCCGGCAGCGCCAGTGCCTCCCGGCTGACCTTTATGGCCGGCAATGCGGTTAGAGAAGCGGCCGATTTTGCCCTGCACAAATGGCGCGCCGAGGAGCGTCCGGCCAGAGCCGAAGCCACTTGGCTGGCTCCCATGACCACCGACCTCGATCCCCAAACCGGCTACAGCGTGCCGAATTTTGCCTACGGTTACGTGGCCGAGATGGCCGAGGTGACGGTTGACACCGAAACCGGGGCGATTACCGTTCACCGGGTGGTTTGCGCCGACGACGTGGGCCAAGCCATTAACCCCGAACAGGTCGTCGGGCAAATTGAAGGGGCCATCGTTCAGGCTCACGGCTACACTATTTTGGAAGATTTTCGAATGGACAAAGGGCAGGTCCTGACGCCCCATTTTAGCAACTACCTCATCCCTGGCGTGTACGACATCCCCCAGCGCGTCGACTCCATCATCGTCGAAGAACCCCATCCCGACGGCCCTTTTGGCGCCCGCGGCATGGGGGAGATGCCTTACCTGCCCTACGCTCCGGCCATCGCCGCGGCCGTGTTCGACGCCATCGGCATCTGGTTCGACGAATTCCCTCTCACCCCGGAACGAGTCTTGCGCGGCCTGGGCAAAGTGCGCAGTAGAATATAAACCTTGACAAACCCTGATTCTCGTGATACAATTCACACTGATATCAAAATTTGTCCTACAACCCTACCATCCCATCATTCTACCAATTTGACCTTTTCGAAGCCCAGGCTTCTCAGTTGAATTGTTAAAATTTAAAAGTGTACGTCACTGTTCCCCACGAAACGAGGTGCATTATGACCTATTGGAAACGTTACCACACCCCGGCCACCATCGAGGAGGCCATCAGTCTGTTAGCCAAATATGACGGCCAGGCCCGGGTAGTTGGCGGCGGCACCGATTTGATCTTGGAGATGCAGCAGGGCCACCGCCCTCCGGTTGAGGCCTTGATCGATGCCACCAAGATCACTGGCCTGAACCGGATCGTCGAAGAGGATGGCTATTTGGTGATTGGGGCTGGCGTAAGCCACACCCAGCTTGTGGCCGATGAACGGATTGCCCGCCACGGAACCTGCCTGGTGGAAAGCTGCGGCGTCATCGGCGGGCCGCAGGTGCGCAACGTCGGCACCCTGGCCGGTAACGTGGCCCACGCTCTGCCGGCCGGCGACGGCACCATCAGCTTGCTGGCGCTGGGCGGCGAGCTGCAGGTGGCCACTACCGCCGGCATCGAGTGGCTGCCGATGGGCCAGACCTTTGTCGGTCCCGGCCAGAGCACCATCGACCCGACCCGGGCCTTGCTGACCCGCCTCCGCTTCAAGCCGACCGGTCCCAACGAAGCCTCGGCCTTCCGGCGGGTCATGCGGCCCCAGGGAGTGGCTCTGCCGATGATCGGCATGGCCGCCCGCCTGACAGTTGAGGATGAGCTTATCACGGCGGCGCGCGTCACCATCGGTCCGGCCGGACCGACCCCTTTCCTGGCCGAGAAAACCATGGCCTACCTGACCGGACGCCCGGCCAGCCCCGACATCTTTGTTCAGGCGGCGGAGCTGGCCCTGGAAGAGGTCAAACTCCGGACCAGCCGCCACCGGGCCACCGCCGAGTACCGGACTGAGATGATCCGCTCCCAGTTGCCGCAAACCCTGGCCAAGGCTGTCGAGCGGGCCAAATCCGGCCAGGCCGTCCCGGAAGGGGTAGGGATGTAAGTCCGGGCGCGTTCGTTTTTTGGGGATGTTATGAGCAAGGCATCCTTAGATGCCGAGCGGAACCGCATCTGAGGATGCTGGCTCCTCGTTGGGAAAAAACACGCCCCTAAATTTGAACACGCCTATAAGTTAGGATGGGTTGTCAGACCGGGGTGGCTACGCTATAATTATTACAGGAATTTTTATAAAAATACATCGCTAGCGAGATGC
>Ga0209536_100011950_pt1 | contig 12669 bp, 13 predicted proteins | sample DeeMarSeWOR28_12_FD_187461 | JGI IMG/M metagenome (GOLD analysis project Ga0209536, IMG submission 187461) | Marine sediment microbial communities from White Oak River estuary, North Carolina - WOR-2-8_12 (SPAdes) (version 2) | ecosystem: Environmental > Aquatic > Marine > Intertidal zone >...
ACTTCAACAACAGGAACGTCTACGTGAGCCTCGCAGTGATAGCTAACTACACTGAGAGGATAAAGATAGGTCCGGGGGTGACCAACCCATATCTGATCCACCCCGTCATGACGGCCCAGAGCGTCGCCTCCCTCAACGAGATAGCCTCCGGGAGGGTCATCTGCGGCATAGGTGCCGGGGACAGGACCACCCTCGACATGGTGGGGACTGAGATGGAGGCGCCCCTCCGGACGGTCCGGGAGTCCGTCGAGATCATCAGGCGCCAGATCGCGAGGGAGAAAGGTGAGTACGAAGGGAAGAAGTTTAGGACCTCCTCGGGTGCGAGGTTCAACTTCAAGGTGGGTGACGCCATCCCCGTCTACATAGGCGCCCAGGGGCCGAAGATGCTCCGGCTGGCCGGGGAGATAGGCGACGGGACCCTGATTAACGCCTCCCACCCCGACGACATAGAAAGAGCCGTGAAGCAGATCAGGAGAGGGGCCGAACGCGGAGGGCGCAGCTTCGAGGAGCTGGACATCTCGGCCTACACCTCGTTCTCCGTGGCGAGTAGCGAGAAGAAGGCCCGGAAACCCGTGGTCCCGGTGGTTGCCTACATCGTGGCGGGCAGCCCACCGACCGTACTTGAGAGGCATGACATACCCCAGGAGAAGGCGGACGCCATCAGGAAGGACCTCGCTGACAGGAAATGGGGTGAGGCCTTCGGAGCGGTGGACGACGCCATGATAGACGCCTTCGCGGTCTGCGGGAGCCCGGAGCAGTGCATCGAGAAGATCGAGGGGCTCTTCAAGACGGGTATAACCCACTTCGTCACGGGTTCGCCGTTGGGGCCCAACGTGAGGGGTGCCATCAACCTGTTCGGCCTTGAGGTGCTCCCCCACTTCAAGTCAGAATAGTGTATCCTAGTAGCTGCGCTTCGTGAAGTACTCCACCAGCTCAACGAGGTCTTTCTTCGCCTCTGAGTCCGGGAACGAAGCTATGGCGCTCATAGCTTTCTCCGTGTACTCAGCAGCCACCTCCTCAGCGTAGGCTATCGCCCCGGTGCTGGTGAGGACCTTCATAGCCTCGTCGATTTCAGAGGCAGAGGCGTTATGGACCCCTAGGGCCTTCATCAGGGTCTCTCTCTCCTCAGGGGAGGCGTTTTCAAGTGCCTTTATCGTGATGAGCGTCTTCTTCCCCTCCCTTACGTCGCTCCCCACGGGCTTCCCGAGGGTGATCTCGTCGGCCGTCACCCCGAGAATGTCGTCCACTATCTGGAATGCGATCCCTGCGTCCCACGCGAAGGAGCCCAGCCTGGAGGCCTCCTCCTCTGAGCCCCCTCCGACGATGCAACCAACCTCGGCGCAGGTCCTGAACAGGGCGGATGTCTTGCCCCCAACCATGTAGATGTAGTCCTCCTCGCTCACGTCCCCCACGCTGGACTGCAGTATGTCGAGAGCCTGCCCCTCGGAGAGGATCACCGCAGCGTTCGTGAGGCTCTCGATGCACGAGACCACCCTGTCCTTTGAGAGCTTCCCGCTGCTGCCCGGCTCCAGCATAGCACTATAAACCTTCGCGAAGAGGAGGTCGCCGCTCACGATGGCCAGTGGGATCCCCCATTTGGTGTGGACGGTTGGTGATCCTCGTCTGAGGCCATCGTTGTCCATGATGTCGTCATGCACAAGGGTGAACGTGTGGAACATCTCCACAGCCGCTGCGTATGGTAGAGCCAGCTCTGCGTCTCCCCCCATAAGCTCGCAAGATTTAAGGGCAAGGTATGGCCTCAACCGCTTCCCCCCGGCTCTGATCAGGTGATGCGCGGCCTGGTAGACCTCCTCGGGCTTGTTCGGCACGAGCACCTTTTCGATGAATCCCTCGACCTTGGCAGCGCTCAGCTGAAGTTTCCGTTTGATGCTCGCTTCGAGAGACAATGTCCGGACCTCGAAGAGGTTAGGCATGGCAAGGATAGATAAAACTTACTTTGACCCCTTCGTTCATTCACGCATGGAGTAGTCCTCGGGGTCGAATCCCCTAAGCCTGAGCCACTCCGCTGTCCTGCCCAGGATGAGGGCTGGGACCTTCCTCAGGGCCTCCATGTCCTTGGCGCCCACGAGGAACATCACGGTCCTGAATTCCAGGAGGATGTTCTCCACGTGCTCCCTGAGGGCTTCGGGGCCCTCAACGGCCTTTTCGAGGAAGGGCTTGGCTATACCGACGGCGTCAGCTCCGAGGGCGATGGCTTTCGCCATCTCGACCCCGGTGCGAAGCCCTCCTGATGCTATGATCTTGAGCTTTGTAGACTTTGAGGTCTCGACGAGGCTGATCGCGGTGGGTACGCCCCAGTTCCAGAGGGCTCCCCCCAGGTACTCCTGATCCCCCTTCCCCTCCTCCTTAGCTATGTGGTGCTCCACGGCGGCCCAGCTCGTGCCCCCGACTCCGCTGAGCTCGAGGCCGGCTACCCCTGCCTCCTCAGCCTTCACTGCGTCCTCGTAGGCTATCCCGCAGCCGGTCTCCTTCATGATCACGGGGGTCTCCAGGCTGCTCGTGATCTCTCTCACCTTCTTGAGGACGCCGCTGTAGTTGGTGTCCCCTCCAACCTGGACGGCCTCCTGAAGTGGGTTCATGTGGATTGCGAGGGCGTCGGCCTTGACCATCTCCACGCACTTTCTGGCCTCCTCGGGCCCCCAACCCAGGGAGAGTTGGGGGCAGCCGATGTTCCCGATGACGAGGGTGTTTGGTGCCCTCTCCCTGACGACACTGAACGTATGCTCCACGGAAGGGTCCTCTATGGCTATCCTCTGGCTTCCAACGCCTATCCCGATTCCCATCTCCTCCGCGACTGAGGCGAGGGTGGAGTTCAGCTCCTTGGCGTAGTCCGTGCCCCCTGTGATGGCGGAGATTATCAGGGGAGCCGCGAGCTTTCTCCCGAAGAGCTCTGTCTCGGTTTTGACGTCGTCGAGGTCGATCTCGGGAAGCGCCTTGTGTATGAGCCTCACGTCCTCGAACCCGGTGCCGATGTCTGCCTGGACGTTCTCCTCAAGGGAGAGCCTGATGTGCCTCTGCTTCCGTTTCTCTATACCCCCCACTTCATTCACCTCGTCAGAATGGTCCCCTTTACGGGTTCGCCCCTAAGGGCTTTAAGGATGACGTCGGGCTCCGAAGCGTTCCCGATGAAGACCTCTATCCCGGCGTCAACGGCGGCCCTTGCCTCAGAGACCTTCCCCAGCATACCCCCGGTCACGTCCGTGGTCAGGGCCTCACCAATCTTGATGTATCCGTCGAGCTTGTCCAGGGGTAGGCTCTCTATGACTGTCGCCTCGGGCACCAGCTTAGGGTTCGAGGTGTAGACCCCGTCCACGTCGACTCCGAAGAGGAGGCGGGAGGCCCCAAGACCCGTCGCCAACCTGACGGCGAGCTGGTCCCCGGAGAGGATGCTGAATCCCTTGGTCCTGTCGATGACGGCGTCCCCGTACGTGACTGGGAGGATCCCCTTGACGGCCAGGCGCCCGGCTATCTCCAGGCTTACATCCTCTATCCTTCCGTCCCGAGTCATGATGAACGTTGACGGGCTCAGGGAGATCGTGGGCACCCCGAGGTCCAGGAGCGTGTCCACGATGATGGTGTTGAGGGCCACCATGGCCTGATGGGTCCTTGTGAAGCCCAGAACCTGGCGCTCGGACGTGAAGCCCTCCGCTATACCGTACTTCTTGGCCACCGGGTGGCCGAAGGAGCCCCCGCCGTGGACTATCACGAGGGGGGTCGGCCAGGCTGCCTTCACCTCCTCGCATAGGCGGCGGATGTTAACGTCGTCGGAGGTCATTGGCTTGTCCTTCACTGTGATGACAGAGCCCCCGAGCTTGAGCACCTGCATCAGTCAAGCCTCCTGGTGTTCACTCCCTCGTAGGAGATACTGACCACGTGGGGCTCCCCCCTGCACCTGTAGATGGCCTTCTGGATCCTCCCCGTGTTCTCTTCGTCCGTGAGGGCGATCATGCATCCCCCTCCCCCGGCTCCCGTCAGCTTCGCCCCATACGCCCCGGAGCCCCTGGAGGCGTGGACCATGAGGTCGAGTCTGGATATTGAGACGCCGAGGGACGAGAGGAGGCCGTGGTTGACGTTCATGAGGTCCCCGATGCGGTTCAGGTCGACCTCCTTCAGAGCCTCAAGCCCACTCTCAGAGGTCCTGACAATCGAGTCGATTATGCCCTCCACGAGCTCGGGCTCCCTCTCCCTGAGCCTGCCCACACGGTCGACGAGCTTCTTTGTGGAGCGCCTCCTCATGGTGTTCCCGATAACGAAGGGGAGCTCCCCCTCCACCTCGAACCTCTCCAGCTCCTTCCCCCTCTCGTACCTCAGGACCCCTCCGTAGGTGGAGATGTTGTTGTCCACGCCGCTGGGCGTCCCATGGACCACCTTCTCCCCCTCATAAGCCAAGGAGCAGATTTCCTCCTGGCTCAGGTCCCCACCGAGGGCTCCCCCGACGGCGGCTACGGTGGCGACGCTGACGGCTGCCGACGAGCCCAGGCCCGCGGCTACGGGGATGTCAGAGCGTATGGTGATTTTGAGCCCCGACTCGGTGTCGAGGTGCTCCATGGTCTTCCGGGCGGCCACCATGAAGGCCAGGAGCCTCCGCCCCCTCCAGGGCTCCCCGTCCACGGCGTAGTATGTCTCGCCGTCGAAGAAGCCCGAGAAGCCGAGGTCCAGCGCGTCGAAGAAGATCTTGTCGTCGTCAGTGGTCTCGGCGACCACCCTGGCCCTCTTGTCGATGGCGAGGACGACGGCGGGCCCCCTGTAGACCACGCTGTGCTCTCCGAAGAGTATCGCCTTCCCGGGGGCTGTCGCCTCAACTGCCATCTTCATCATTCCTACGTTATCTTGATAGATGTATATCCGACCACCGCTGAGCGGTCCCCGATGACGTCCCCGCTGGTGCTGTACGCCAGCAGCTCCGCCTTCGTCGCCCCAAGGGCCTTCGAAGCCACGAGGGTGGCTGAGACGGGGCCGTAGCCGCACATGGAGACCCTCCTGTCCCGGACCCAGCCCTGGAGGGCCTCCTCGTCGAGGGCTAGGATCCTATCGATAACGCCTCTGTCCTTGGGCTCAGCCGTGGACTGGGGCTCCATGTGGTTGAGGTCCGTGGACGCGATGATCAATGCGTTCCTCTCCTTCAGCGCATCGGCAAGTACCTCACCGAGCCTCCTGCTGGTCTCAAGGTCCTGGAACCCCATGCAGATGGGTACGAACTTGAACTCGCCGTAGATGTACTGGAGGAAGGGCAGCTGGACCTCGACGGAGTGCTCACGGACGTGGGCCATCTCATCCACGTCGATGAAGTCGGATGAGCCGAAGATGGCGGAGGTGAGCTCCTTGTCGATCTCGACGCTCCCAAGAGGGGTCTCCCACGCGTCCGATCCTCCCAGGGATACGGGTCCACCGAGCCCAGTGTGGTTGGGCCCGATTATAACTACCGTGTCCGGCTTCCCCTCCTCTGAGAGCTGGAGGTAGCCGTGGGCGGCCGCCGGTCCGGAGTACATGTAGCCCGCGTGGGGGCAGACAACAGATATTATGCCCCTCTCGTTAGAGGACTCACCTGGGAGCCTGCCTGGGCCTAGCTTGTGGTTGAAAGACTCCTCTATGGAGCGCCTTAGGCGAGAGGGATCGGCGGGGTAGAAGGCCCCCGCAACCACGGGTCGCCTTACGCCCATGGCCCCACCTACAGGTTGGTCTCGAAGTCGTCGATGGATACTGACCAGTCTGCCTCGGGGGAGAGCTCGTTGAGCTCCCGCTTGAGCTGGCGACAAAGGAGCCAGTAGGCTATCGCCAGGGACCTCCGCCCCTTGTTGTTCATGGGGATGACGAGGTCGATGTTCTTGAGGGAGTTGTCCGTGCTGCAGAACGCAATCACGGGTATACCCATGAGGGACGCCTCCTCGACTATCTGGGCGTCGGCGATCGAGTCCGTGACCACCACGATCTCGGGTTCGAAGAAGTCCGAGTAGATTGGGTTGGTGAACGTTCCCGAGGTGAACCTCCCCGTGAAGGGCTTCGCCCCTGTGAGCTCGCAGAACCTCTCGACGGGGGTCCTGCCGTAACGCTTCGATGAGGATACGGCTATGTATGACTGGTTCGCGCGGGCGAGGAACTTGGCGGCCAGCTTGATCCGCTCGTTCATCTTCTCCATGTCCAGGACGAACAGGCCGTCCGGCCTCACCTTGTAGATGTAGGGCTCCATGTCCCTCGTCTTGACCCGGGTGCCTATGTGGACCCCGGCTGACAGGAGGATCTCCTGGGGCAGGAGGAGGTCCTCGACTCCTTGAGTTTCCATGCTATCTTTCACCTCTGATATCTACGGACTCCCTCTCCGAGTGGAACTTTAATATCTCGTCCACCAGCTCCACGTGGGAGAGGAGCATCCTCCTGCAGCAGTACCGGGTGACACCCAGGTCATCCATGACCTCCTTGGGGTGCTCCCCTTCGGAGACCCTCTTGGAGAAGGGCTCCCACTTGTCTCCGACAAGCTTTCCGCAGGAGAAGCATCTAACGGGTATTATCATTTGAGCTTTTCAGCCTCTTTTCTCACGCTGAATATGCACAGAGACACCTTATATCTTTTAAACCTAGTGGAAAATCACGGGAAATATGGATTCTCTTTACCGCATACAGCCTTTCAGGCCGTTTCTCTCTTTTTCTTGAGGCTCCTGATCGTCCCCGAGACCTTGTCGACATGCATTGCCGCCGCGCTTTCACCCATGGTGGTCACGAAGGCGAGGGAAGCCCTCATCTCCCTGAGGTGACTGTGGCTGCACCTCAGGATTCCGGACTGGGAGTCCTCGTCGAAGTCAATGAGGTTTGGCTCGATGGTGGAGAGCCCCTGGACCCCGAAGAGTACCTGGGTGCTTCTCTGGATGGCGTCAGCGACCTCCTTGACGCTGAACCCCTCCTCGCCCCTGATCCAGAACTTCAGATAGCGTCGCCGTTTCCTGTGCACGGGCATCTCAGACCCTCCTGACGCCCGGGGAGACGTAGCCGGACACCAGTTTTCTCCTGTTCCTCTCCACGATGCTCCAGGGGACGTCGGAGACCATGTCGAGGGACTCCTCCTCGCCTATGCCCAGGAGCTGCATTGAGGCCGCCAGCTCCCTAGGCCCCCTCATCAGGAGGGGCTCGTCCGCCCCGCTGGAAACAACCACTGGGACGTCGTAGCGTCTGGCGTTCTCGACCTCAACGGTCATCATCGAGATGAGCCTCGAGGCGGCGTGCGAGCCCTTATTCAGGAGGTCGGATAGGTTGATCTCGTACGCGCAGTTTGTCCCCGACGCTAGGGAGGCCTCCTGGCGGTCGAACCTCACCCTCCTCCTGCCCCGTATCTGGGTGGGGAAGTTGAGTATATCCACCCTGTTGTCCCTGGCGGCCTGTCGGGCGACGGGCTTGCTGTGGCACTCGACGGCTATTATCTCGAACCGCCTCCTTATGCGTCTGAGTGAGGAGGTCAGCTCGTTGGCGTTCTTAGGTCGGAGGTCTATCCTCCTCACGACATCCATACCGTCTTCATCGAGTTTCTTTGAGGGAGCACCTCGGTCCCCATTTTCACTCGTAAGTCCCACGCAGCTATAGCCTAGCCTCACAGCTTCCTGGAGCATGGTCTTACCCGAACTGCCGGGCCTGAGGTGGAGGTCGATGAACTTCCTCAACTCTCAGATGACCCTCCTGGTGCAGTGGACTCGTTGAAACCCTCCTCAAGTATGGAGCGGATGAATGTGTCGGTACTTTCACCGTGGGGGACGTAGAACTTTATCTTGACCCTGACTGGGTCGTTCTCATTTAGAACGGCCACTCCGCTGAGGGCTCTCTGCTTCTCGAAGCGCAGGTAGAGGCTCCCTGAGTCGTCCGTTCGTTTATCCACCTCGTCGAGGAGCCTGGTCTGGTCCAGAGTCGATACGAGGCCAAGGATCTGGCGCATAACTCGTGTGGCCTCCTTCCTCTTCGTGACCTTGACGAGGATACGGGTGATAGGGTCGTTGTAGTAGCCCTTCAGCCTCTGCCTCGTCACCTTAGCGTCGAACTCGGCGGGCATGAGGTTGCGGAGGGCCCTCTCCACCTTCTCCTCGTCCTCCGTAGCGTAGGAGATGACCGAGAGCTCCACGCTGTTCACGAAGCCGGTCGCCCCAGTCTCCCCCATACCCGTCAGCCCTCCTAGCGGTGTATTGTGCTACACGGTCATAAATGTCTTGATGGATGGACAAACCTAAATAGGCGGGGCATTTACGTGTTGTCCGAGCGGCCGTGGCTCAGTCTGGATAGAGCGTGGGTCTTCGGATAGATTTCTAGGAGAAAACCCATGGTCGCGGGTTCGAATCCTGCCGGCCGCGCCATCAATTCTATGCCTATTTGAGCTGGCTCTTGGCTATGGCAGGGCTGAGGAGTGCCGCGAAGAGGACGGTGCCCAGGACTATGGGGAAGCACAGGTCTGGGTAGATACCCGGGTTCATAATGTACTCCCTAGCTGGGTCGTAGATCTGGGGGATCTGAGACATAACAAGCGTCGAGGTCCCCAGGGTGAAGACGAGCCTCGAGACCACCATCTCCTCCCGCGTGAACCCCATCAGGCTTCCCGTCAGTGAGGCGACTATGTACCTGATGATCAGGAGGAGGGCCACCACTGCGAACCCCACCGTGAGGTACTGGTAGGAGATGCTGACGATGAGGCCGATGTAGACGAAGTAGTAGGACTTGAGGAGGAACGCGATCTCCTCGTTGAACTCCATGATCTTCCCGTAGTCGGGCCTCAGGTTCCTGTCCATCCCCAGCCAACTCGCGACGTTCTTGTAGTTCGCCAGGACGAGGCCGAAGATGAAGGAGGCCATGGTCCCCCCGCCGTCCCCGGCCATCTCCCCGACGATGTAGGTGGGGAAAAGCACAGCCATGGTCATCATGTAGTTGAGGGGGCGCCCCCTGAGCCTGTCCAGGACCTCTGACCAGAGGAGGCCGAAGATGAGGCCCACGAGTATCCCGATGACGAATGTGAAGACGACGTCCTTGGCGCTGCTCCTGAGGGAGAACCCCGGAGCCATCAGCATCCTGATGATGGTTATCGCCGCGACGACCCTGATGGGGTCGCAGAGGGTGGACTCCAGGGTGAGGATGGCCCTCGTGCTCTCCAGGTTGGGTATGAGCCTCTGGAGGCCGTCCAGAAGGCTTGTTACCGCCATGGTGCTTATTCCCGCCACCATGGTCCCCAGGAGCATGCCCTCCAGCAGGCTGAAGGTCTCGGGCATGGTGAAGTGAGTGATGTAGCCCACGGCCAGCATGACTGAGAAGAACGTCAGGATGGTCAGCGTGAACGACTTGAAGAGGGCCTTCCTGAACGTCTTAACGTCGAGGCTTATACCCGACTCGAAGGTTATGATGCAGATGGCCACCACGCTCATCAGGGGTGAGATGGCGACGAAGGTGTCCTTCTGGAACACCCCCAGCACCGGCCCCAGCAGGACCCCGAACCCCAGCAGGATGAGGATGTCTGGTATCCTCGTCTTCGTGTAGATGAGGCCGCTGACGTAGCACAGGAAGAGGGTTGCCGATATAAGCAGCAGGAACTCCTCGGCGCCTATCAACTCAGATTCTCCGTTAATACTGTGCTCCCAGATCCACGTTCGACGGTCTACCTGAAATGGTAAGAGACCAATACCTGTGACCCATATTTATTCATTTACGGGTGCGAGACAGAGGGGCCAAGCCCACGAGGGCTAGTTCCCCTTTCGGCGCATCGTTATGAAGTAGAAGGCGAACGCCCCCACCGCGGCGGCGCCCAGCACGTAGTATGTGATCTGCATCCAGTCTGTACCCGCCTTCACGTCGATGGTCACCTCGACCACGGTCACGTACACCTCGCTCTCCACGAACCTCTCCCTGGACGCCCTACTGTTTCCGATGTAGGCCTGCTCCGAGACGTCCAGGACCCTCACAATGTAGTCCTCGTACTCGGGGGCCTCCTCGAGGATGTCCATGGGGTCCTGGCCCGGCGAGAGGGTCAGGTCCACGGGTATCCAGCCCCAGGGGGGGATGTAGGCCATGGTCCATGCGTGCCATCCGATTCCCTCAGTGTGGATCGTGAGGTGTCCGTCCCAGGAGGGGTTGTCGCTCCCGATCCTGTCGTTGAAGACGACGCCGACCTGGAGGTAGGCCGGGATGCCCAGGCTGCGGAGCATGGAGATGAGGAGGATGCTCTGGTCGTCGCAGTCCCCCCTCCCGCCGTTAAGGGTCTCGTTGGGGTAGTTGGGGACCTCGAAGTTGCGGTATGTCAAACTGCCGTACGTCCAGTCTATCAGGTTCAGGAGCATCCCCAGGGCGGTCGTCTCATCCGACGTGAGCTCCTGGGCCAGCCCCTCGATCTCCTCGTTCCAGAAGAAGCTCTCGGTCTGGATGCAGTACTCCTCGACGAGCGTTGAGGGTATCTCCGAAGGTTCCTCTGCCTCGGACACGCTGAGTGAGGGCCTGTCCCTGTCGGAGGAGGTGATGTCGTACTCGATGGAGAAGGTGATCGACCCTCCTCCAGGGAGCTCTAGGGGAATGTCTGGGAGTATAAGCCTGTTCCCATCCTCGTCCGTGTAATCCCTGACCAGATCGTGGCTCGAGTTCCTGAGGGTGGCCGTCTGCCACTCGTCATCTGGGAAGATTATGATCGCCAGATCGTCATCCATCAGCGTGAAGGGCTCCTCGCCTCGATTCTCGAATGTGTAGGTCGACCTGAAGGCATACCTCTGGTTCTCAGCGGCCTGGGCGAGGGGAGCGATGGATGCCACTAGGATGAGCATGATTAGGGCGGCTGTGTGTCTTGTCTTCAATGTGGGGACTCCTAGGAAAGGGGATGGGGGCGCTTATTTATCTTGTTCAGCGCCTACTCGGTGTGCACCCTGAAGAGGTCGATGTCCCCCTGGAGCAGGCTCAGGAAGTTCCTGACGGAGCGCTCCACGTCCCTGGACTGGGTTATGTACCTGCCCACGATGAGGACGTCAGCCCCGGTGTCCAGTGCTATCTGGGCCGTGTTGGGCCTGATGCCCCCGGCCACTGCGACCAGGACCCTCCTCTCCGGGAACGCCTCCTTGATCTTGGGTATGTTCCCCCAGCTGATCTCCACGCCGCTCTTCTCGACGTCTATGGCGCGGTGGAGGATGACGCCGTCCGGAGGCCTCTGGAGCCCCTTGAGCTTCGCCACGGGGTCCTCGACCTGCATCATGTCCACGAAGCTGTAGATCCCCATCCTCCTGCACTCGTAGATGAAGTCGTCGATGGTCGCCGTCGAGGCCGCGCCGGCGCAGCAGACGGCGTCAGCGGTCTGCTCGAAGGCCATGTCGACCTCGACCTTGCCGACGTCCATGGTCTTCAGGTCGGCGATGATGAAGCTGTCCTTACGGGCCTCCCTGATCCGTTTGATGACCTCGACGCCGTAGCGCTTCAGGAGGGGTGTCCCAGCCTCGAGGAGGACGTTGTCGCTCTTGGGTACGCTCTTGACGACCTTCAGGATGCTGTCGATGTTGGGGTTGTCCAGGGCGATCTGTAGGTAGGGCGGCCTCCACAGCCTCGGGGGCCTGAAGCCCATGAGGGGGTGGCGTGCCCTGTCCTTGTCGTACATTATCTTGTCGAGGGTCGGGTAGGACTCCAGCGCCCGGCTCAGGGAGAGCTTGGTGGCGCTGTAGTTGTACTGGTAGATCCTGCGCTCGTCCGATGCCTTGGGGTGGATGAAGACGCTGACCACGACTACCCAGTCGTCCACGACCTCCCGGGGGATGATGCCGTCCTCGACGGCGTCGGCGACTGCCTTGGCGACGGCGGACTGGGCGGGGCCGAATATCTTCCCTGCGTCCTCCATGTCCTTGACAGTGACCTTGGGGACGATGACCGTGTGGGGCTTGGGGGGCAGGTTGGGCCTGATGACCGCCAGCAGCGGCGTGTGCCCCATGGAGAGCTGGCTGAGCGACTGGGCGAAGGCGGTGCCCACGGGCCCAGACTTGTCGCCTATCATGAGGTCTATGTGGGCGACCTCGTTCCCCTCGCCGACGAGGGCTTCCCCTATGAGGAACGTGCCCCCGGGTGAGGAGGCGGAGACGTTGAACCTGTTGATGGCGCCTCGGAGGGCCTCGCTGATGGAGGTGTACCTTCCCTGCTCCACGAGCCCCTCCAGGAACTTGTACTGCTCCTGCGTGATCCTTCCCGGTGCCCTGACCAGCCCCTTCTCGTCGCTCATGCCGAATCGGGTTTAAAGGACTCGAAGGAGTATATAACCGTTACGAGAGGCTGTGACCTCTAGGTGACACAAACGTGTATTTTCATCCAATATTATTTATTTATTTTCTCGTTTGTGTCACAGGGAGGCCTCAATGGTTAGTGAAATCTGGCATTTCTCCTTCCGTAGAAGCTCGATCAGTGAGCTATCGATGTCGCAGGCTGCCTTATCTGCCCCAATCATGAGGGTCCTGTCGCAGATGTAGCCGCTTTTGCGTACTACCATATCTGAGGGGTGGCTCAGCGTTAGCCGAGGGTCCCCGAACCCCTCGACCTTGAATGTCTTCCCCCCGGTTTCAATGAGGAGCCTGACCGAGGAGCCCTCACGCTTGATCGCCTCCTTAATTCGCGTGTCAAGGTCTCTGAGCCCTTTCTCGGCACTGACTGCGACTATGCAGTCTCCCCTAGTTGACA
>Ga0209536_100011951_pt1 | contig 12669 bp, 10 predicted proteins | sample DeeMarSeWOR28_12_FD_187461 | JGI IMG/M metagenome (GOLD analysis project Ga0209536, IMG submission 187461) | Marine sediment microbial communities from White Oak River estuary, North Carolina - WOR-2-8_12 (SPAdes) (version 2) | ecosystem: Environmental > Aquatic > Marine > Intertidal zone >...
GAGCTGGGGTGTGAGCGGCCGAGAGAGGCGGCTAGCGCGTGCCGACGATGCGGAGAATGGAGTCGCCTTCCGGCGGGCAGGCGCTTGGGTCGCCGCGACCTTCGCAATTGCTCGTCGTCAAATAGAGATGACCGTCGAGGCCCATCGTGGGGCTTCGGAGGCGGCCGTAGACTTCGCGAAGATAGACCTCGTGCGTTTCGACGACGTAGGGATTGTCGTCGGCGAGCTCGATGCGGTGAAGGTGCTGACCGTCGGAGAGGGTGGCCGATCCGAGCGTTGCGATCATGAAGCTCCCGGTCCACTCGGGGATGGCGGTCCCGGTGTAGATGACGGCGCCCGATGGCGGCACGGCTTTGGCCCAGGTCATGACGGGGCTCACCATGCCTTCGGCCTCGGTGCAGCCCCAAATGCTAGCCCAGCCGAGGTTCTCGCCAGCCTTGGCGACGTTGAACTCGTCGAGGCCTCGGAGGTTCGGCATGTCGAGCTCGAGGCCGGACGGGCCATGATCGATCAAAAGGATGTGCTCGTCGTCCCACCAGTCGAAGCCCTGTGTGTTGCGAATGCCACTCAGGAAGACGAGGCTCGACGGGTCGGGGTTGTCGGCGGGAATGGAACCATCGAGGTTCATGCGTAGGAGCTTCCCCGCGAGGTTGCTGAGATCCTGCGATTGCTCGGGCTCCCAGGCTCCGGCACCTGCGTAGAGCAGACCGTCCGGACCGATGAGGATGCGACCGCCCTGATGGTGACCACCGGCGGGGATGCCGTCGATGATCAGTCGGTCGAATGCAGCCATCGTGCCGTCTTCGGAGAGCGCGTAACGCACGATGCGATTGACGACGCTTTCATCGGGCTGCGTCGCGGTGAAGTAGAGGTAGAAGAGACGGTTCTCTTCGAACTCCGGATGAAGCGCAATGCCGAGCAGGCCGCCTTCGAAGCCGAGGAAAACTTCGACCTCGGCGACCTCGACTTCGAGAACGGGCGCGGGAAGCACTTCGCCCTCGCGAATGAGTCGCAGGCGGCCTGGACGTTCGGTCACGAGGATGTCGCCGTTCGGAAGGAAGGCGAGCGCCCAGGGCACTTCGAGACCTTCTGCGACGACTTCGACCTCGAGATCGAGCGCGCCATCAGGGCCCGGACCGTCTTCGTTCAAAGTGCAGGTCTTCTGTGTGAGCCCGCCGGCGCCACCCTCCCCGCCGCCGCCCGCGGCGCCTCCAGCTCCACCTGGCGCGGTCGAGCCCTCTCCGGTGCACGCGATGCTCAGCGCGCTGAAGCAGGAAAGGATGAAGATGCGAAGGAAACGTGTTGCGCTCTTGGATCGATGCATTCCACCTCGGGGTCGGCGCATCTAAGCACTTGGGCGCGCGTTTGGAAACAGAAGAGTTTCGAGACCAGATGGCTTTGATATCGGTCACCGGGGGGCTATAGAGTTGCCTCGACTGAGATCGAAGCAGAGGAGGCAAGCCATGGCGCGTCACATCGTTTGCAAGGAATCGGAACTTCCGGTCGGTGAGCTGAAGGCCTTCAAGGCCGGGGACACGAACATCCTCGTCTATCACCTCGAGGACGGCTTTCACGCGACGCAATCGCAGTGCACGCACGTGTTCGCACCGCTGACGCGTGGCAAGATCGTCGACGGCTGCCGCATTCGATGCCCGCTTCATCGCGCGGAGTTCGACATTCGAACCGGCGAGGTCCACAAATGGGCGAACTTCCCGCCCGGCATTCAGCTGCTCAATGCCCTGCGTGGAGAAAAGGCACTGAAGACCTACAGCACCGTCGTCGAAGACGGAAATGTGGTCGTGGAAGTGTAGCCCTCGAGTAGCGGTTCACGCGGAGTGGCGGGCCGCTCGATGTACCCGACGAGCGCCGACAGCTCTCAGAGCTCTTCGAGCGCTTCTTTGGCCGCCTCTGCCGCGCTCCTCACGCGCTCCGTCAGCTCTTCCTTGTCGAGGGCCTCCGTCACGCAAGCCAGTCGCTCCAAGCGGTCACGGATGAGCTCGAGCGCTGCGACCTTGGGCGGCAGCTGAAACAAGGCCTCGTAGTCGGCCAAGACTCGCGCTCGCTCGATCGGCACTCCCATGGAGCCGCGGACGAGAGCTACGATCCAGACCAAGTCGGGTGGGCTGAGCCCCGCATAGTGGTCGCGAGCCCGCATGGCGTATTCCAAGGCCTTCTCGCGGTTGCCACGAAGCCATTCGTCGGCCGCAAGATGATGAAGGCCCGCCGCCGCGCCACCTACATCGGATGTCTTCCAAACGTCGACTGCGCGCCGTGTGAGATCGTATGCGCGCTCGAGGTCACCGGCTGCGCGATAGACGCTAGCCGCATGGATCAAATTCATGAAAACGATGTTGGGATCCGTCGACCCCTCGATGCGACGCAGCCCTTCCTCGGCTTCGACGAGGGCCGTCTCGATGTCGAGGCGGTTCATCGCCGACATCATCCGCCAGACTCGACCCAAGCGGTAAGCCCAGACGTCTGGCCGATTCTCCAACCACTCGAGCGCATCCGCCATGAGGCTCTCGAGCTCCGAAATCCTGCCATCGGTGAGGTAAGAGACGACCCGAAATGCCTGTGCCTCGTTCGAGAGATCCTCCATGCCGAGCGAGGCGAACAACTCACTCGCCTTTTCGAATCGCGCGATGGCCTGATCCCCGTTCGCTGAAGCACCGAGAAACCCCGCTGCAAAGAGAGACAGTGCGTCGAGCAACGGAGGTAGGTCGGTCGCTTTGTCCCGGCCGCGCTCGATCCACGAGACCGCGTCCGCCGAAATCCGTCGATACCACCAAAGCCAAGTGCCGAGCGACGCAAACTCGATCGCTTCGAGGCAACTGCCATGCTCGAGCAGCCGTTCAGCCGCGATGCGGAAGTTATCCATGTTGGGCACGAGACGATCGATCCATGTCATCGTCTCGTCACTGCGAAGGTACGGAGCGGCCTCTCGAATGGCCTGCAGGAACCATTGCGCGTGCGCGTCCTCGAAACGCCGCGTCTCTCCCCGCTCTTCGAGCTTCAACGCGGCATACTGCCGGGCCGGCTCGAGGAGCTTGTAGCGACCTCCTGCCCCAGCCTCGTAGGAAACGAGCGCTTTGTCGATGAGCTCGGCGAGCACATCGAGCACGTCGTCTTTGGCGAGATCGTCGCCCGCTGCGATTGCCTCGGCGGCTGAAAGCGAAAAGCCGCCGCGGAAAACGGAAAGGCGCTCGAACAGGCGCCGCTCTTCTTCCTCGAGCAGGTCCCAACTCCAGTCGCCAACGGCTCGAAGCGTGGTCTGATGCGGCAACGCGCCCGGATGCCCTTTGCGAAGCACTTTGAACACGTTGTCGAGGCGGTCCGCGATCGTGTCGAGTGGCATCGTTCGCGTTCGTGCGGCCGCAAGCTCGAGAGCCAAGGGAATGCCGTCGAGCTGGCGAATGATCCGCGCGATCGGCTTCGCGTTGGCCTCGGTGAGGACGAAGCGGGTGTCGACGTCGTGTGCACGATCGATGAAGAGCTGCGCTGCCTCGCTCTTCTGGAGCTCCTCGGCGCTCACCCGGTCAGATGCGGGCAAGGCCAACGGCCCGAGAGCGTAGACCGTCTCGCCACTGAGCCCGAGCCGCACTCGGCTGGTGGCGACGATGCGAACCTCCGGCGCAGCGCGCAGCACCCGCGAGATCACACCTGCCGCTTGCTCCTGGACGTGCTCGCAGTTGTCGACCACGAGCAGTGCTTCTCGATTCTTGACCGCCGTATCGAGTCGCTCGGGTGCGACGCCCAGCGCCTCTGCGATTTCCGCTTCCACTCTCTCTCGGCCCACCGGGGCGAGCTCGACGAGCCAGACTCCGTCCCGGTGACGACCGATTCTCCGGTGCGCAAGCTCGATCGCGGTGCGCGTCTTGCCGGCACCGCCGATTCCATGGAGTGTGAGCAGTCGGGTCTGGTCGAGAAGTCGGTCGAGCTCTTCGATCTCTTGGCGCCGACCGACGAAGCTGCTCACTGCGTTCGGCAAATTGCTTCCCGGTGCTCCGGTGGCATGAATCGCGCCCTCCTGTTCGAACGCGCAGAGGCGAGTCGCGAGATTGGAGAAGAACTCATCGGCCCCGTCAACCTGGATGAAGTGGCCGCGACGGCGTGCCATGATTCGCGCCGCACTGCCTTTGGGTGCACTTCTGCCCGTCCAGTAGGTCGAGAAGCGGTGCGTTTGGCAACGCTCGAACGCTTCGATCAAAGCGGTGTCCCATTGACCGGACCAGCCGGCAATGATCAGGCCGTACTCGTCGAGAACGCGATCGAGCAAGGCATCGATCGCCGGCTCGTAGCGAGCCAGCTCCTCCGGCGTGTTCTTGATCCGAGTATCCAGGTAGTCGCCGTTGAGCTTGATGACGGTGACGTCTCCAGCAGAAAGCGGCGCGGCGCCCTCGATATCGCTGGCGTTCGTGATGACCGTCGGGACGATGTTCTCATCTTCAAGGGCTTGCTCGAGCAAGCGATCGAAGTTCGTCGTCACGAAGACACGAACAAAACCTCGCTTGGCAAGTGATGCGAGAGCCCGATGAGCCGGCGTGGGCGCCTTCACGCAGCGGCTGCGTTCCTCCTCGCTCGGCTGAAAGTATGAACGCAAGAGCCGTGCCCGCTCGGTCGGCGTGCGGGCGACCTGGTCGAGAAGCTTGCTGTAATCGGGATCCTCACCATAGCGGGCGCGATACCATGCCGCGGGATCGTCGCCGGGATCATCCTCCAAGCTGCGCGCCACACGCGTGACTAGATCGACGATGATTCCCCACCCGGTTGGAATCCCGGACGTGGCGGAAACGCCCGAGCCGAGTAGGCACGCGTAGGTGCCGGGATTCGATTCGAGGGTGAGCGAGAGGCTGACGGTGGGCTCGATCATCGATCACCTCGATAGAACCACGATCGAAGCCCCCGTACAAACGATGTCAGTGGCGGCGACGCAGAGATTGTCGCGCATATTCTTCGTCTCAGAGCCCCTGGCCGCAGCGCTTGCGACTTCACGCTGCCACTGTGCCAGTTGTTGGTCGCTGTTCGTCGCCCGAAGGTCCTGCCGAGTTGGCTTTGGCACGGCTGATGCAACTCCGAAGATCCAGCATCGGACAGGGAGGTGCGCAATGGAGCTTCGCTACGATGTCGTCGTGATCGGGGGCGGGATTGGGGGTCTGACCGGCGCCGCGCTTCTGGCACAGGCTGGGCGCTCGGTCTTGGTCGTCGAGGCGGACGAGCGGCCCGGGGGCTTCGCGCAGAACCTCAGCGAAGCTGGTTACGACTTCGACCTCGCGCTTCACGTGATCATGAGCCTCGGGCGCGAGGGGCCGTTTGGCGAGGGGCTGTTCCATGCGGTTCTCCGGCAACTCGGAGTTGCTACCGAGGTCGAGCACGTCGCGCTCGATCCATTCTACGCAGTGCAGCTCGAAGACGAGCACGTGGTCTTGCCCGGAGCGCGAGATGCACACTTGGCCGCGCTCGCGGAGCTTGGGGCCGACCATGCGGACCAGGTCGTCAAGCTCTTTGCCATCTACGATCAAGCCTATCGCGAGCTTCTGAAGTTGCCGATCTCGCTCGGGCTCTTCGACCTGCTTCGAATGCCGTTGAAGACGCCACTGCTGTTCACGAAACGCAACGCGGTGCTAGCGGATGTCTTGAAGGCTCACATTCGCGACCCGAAGGTGCGACACTTGCACACGGCCCTGTGGCCCTATATCGGTCTGCCCTCCTCGCGGATGGCCTTTCTGCCCTTTGGCGCGATGATGGCGAGCTATGTGGGCGAAGGGGCCTACTACTGTCGCGGTGGCTTCCAAAACCTCGCCGACGCCATCGTGCGCGGGCTTGTACGCCAAGGCGGTGAGCTGCGTCTCGGCGTGAAGGTCTCGAAGATCACGTTGCGCGATGGTCGCGTGACGGGAGTCGAGCTCGAGACGGGTCAGCAGATCGAAGCGGCCACGGTGATCGCCGCGGGCGACGTTCGAGACACCTTTCTTAAGCTCATCGCCGCCGAGGAAGTGCCCAAGCGTTATCTTCGGAAACTTCGCCGTCAGACACCCTCCATGTCGGCCTGCTTGCTTCACCTGGGGACGGATCTCGACGTTGCGTCCATGCTGAAGGCGCAAATCACGATGGTTGCGCCCTACTCTTCCGAAGAGAGCTATGCGCGCTCAGTCGGAGGCTCGATTGGCGCTGTCAGCATCACGGTGCCGACGTTGACGGATCCTAATCGCGCACCGGCAGGCGAGCATACGGTCGTCGTGTCGGCGGCCGTGCCTGTCGAGTGCGGCGAACGTCCCGACTGGGACGATCGAAAGGTCAGTGACGAGATGCTGGCGATGGCGGAGAGGGCTCTGCCGGGTCTTTCCAGTCATATCACCTTCACTCCCGGCAACGGCCGCTCGGGAGAACCCAAGCTCCGGTTCCTCGGTCCGATCTACGGATGGGCGGTCGAGCCGAAGCAGTCGGCAGCGTATCGCCTCCCGCACGAGACGCCATTCCATGGACTATGGCTGTGCGGACACTGGACACAGCCTGCCGGCGGCATCTGGAGCGTCGTCGTGTCCGGGATCCAAACTGCGAGGCTCGTGCTCGAACGCAACGTCCACGGTGGATTGTTGCCATTGGCATCGTGATCGGCGCCGCCGGGTCGGCGGGACTGAACCCGAGCCTACGGCAGGAAGAAGACGCCCTTGAGGTCTTCGGTGCGTGATAGTGGCCGGTCGTTGATGTCGATCGAGGTCACGCGGAACTGGTAGAACATCCCCGCGTCGAGGGGTGGCCCGGCGTAGGGCACCTCCGGGTCGCTTCCGCTCGAGCCGGGGATCTCGGCGTCCTCCCAGATCAGCTCGCCAAAGGTGTCGAACACCTGGATGTGGTAGCGGTCCTCGCCGCTGTCATCGACCCATGAAAACACTGGGTTGCCGGCCACCTCTTCGGCGCCCTGGGCGCCCGGCGCGATCACGTCGAGCGAGCCGGTGATCTTGAAGCTCGGCGCCTCGACGGATTGCCCGGCGACGACCTCGACGCGAACGACTTCAGTGTTGCCCTGGCCGAAGTCGGGGTCTCGCACGAGCTGATCGTTTTCGAATGCGCCGAGCACCTTGTAGCTGCCAGCGGGCACGCCTTCGATCGTCCAGCTTCCGCTGGCGATGAGATCGGTGCCCTTGGGCGCGCGCAACCCTGGCGGTGTCTCCCCGCGGGCCAAGGCTTCGTCGAAGGTCGACTCGACGACCAAGATGTACGAGGTGCCCTCCCCTTCGCCCGGGTTCACGATCTGCACGCTGCCCGTCACGGTTCCCGGCGCATCGGAGTTGATGGCGAGATCGACCTGCTTCTCTTCGCCTCCGCTGACGGATACGGTCTCAGCGCCGTAGTTCACGCCCTGGGCGTAGCCGAGCACCGAGAGCTCGCCGTCCGGCAGATTGAAGATGCGGTAGACGCCGTCGCGATCCGCGATCGCGGTGAACCCTTCGGGCGTGGCGCCCGCCGTCTCGGCGACGACGAGCACGCCGCTGCTATCGTTTGGCAGCTCGACGTTGCCGAAAATCTCGTTCGTTCCTGCACCCGATGGCAGCGCAATCAGGCCGACGTCGGTCGTCGGGGTCTCGACGACGAGCACGCCATCTTCTTCGACCGGAGTCGACACGTCGATCGGAAGCGCCTGCCGAATCCCGCCCGGGAACGTTTGGTACCCTGCGGCGTCCGCGCGCAGTGTGACGTCGCCGCCCTGCGGATTGCCATCGGTGTCGCGCTGCCGGGCGACCTGGATCTCGTAGTCACCACTGGCGTCCGTCACGGCCACCGTGCTCGCCGGCGCACGATTGGCATCGAGTGCAACGACCGTCGCCCCTTCGATGCCGCTGTCGTCGGCTTGATCGAAGACCTTGCCGCGAAGCACGACGGGCGCGAAGCATGCTGTGCCTCCGTCGACCAGCTCCTCGCATACCAGGTTCTCGTCACAGCCAGTCTGCGCGATCGGGTTGCAAGCATCGGTGCTGTCGCTGCTCGAGCAGCCCGCAGCCAGCAGCAGCGCAAAGGCCGCCATATTCAGCGTTCGGTTCATCGTGTCCCCCATGACGGCTCGCGTTCCCCCGCGACCCTATCGGTGGATCTTATCGGCTCGGATGCGTGCGTTGAAAGCCTACAGGTGCGCACACGGCAGGACGCACGAGCCCTAGTTGTCCTCAGCACCCTGACACACCCAGGTGGCGATGAGGTCGATCTCTTGGGTCGTGAGCGAGCCGTTGCCTTTCGGCATGAGGCTGCCCATGCAGAGCTCGCTGCCGTCGATCTTGCCGACGAGGACGCTCGCACCGACGTCGCCCGGAACGAGGACCGGGCCGCAAGGCGTGGTCGTGTCGAGCAGGCTTTGGAGCGTATTACCCGCCCGGAGATCGAGGCTCGTTGCGCCGGCGCTGGCGCCGGGGCCGCCGCCGGGCCGGTTGTTTCCGTCGTGACAACCGCTCGATGCGCAATTTGCCGTGAAGACCGGCTGAACGTCATTGGCGAGCGAGACGGCGGTGTCGCCGCACTGGCATTCACTGTCGATGCAAGAAGAGCCCGTGCCGCATGGGTTTCCACAAACGCCGCAATGCTTCGGATCGCTCGAGAGGTCGACGCAGGCGCCGCTACATTCGGTCAAGCCGCCGCAGTCGGAGGAGCATTGCCCTTCGAGGCAGAAGAGATCCCCGCAATCGGTGCCGCAGCTACCGCAGTTCATTCGGTCACTCATGAGGTCGACGCAACTCTCATTGCAGATCGACTCGCTGCCCGGGCAGGTGCAACTGCCATTGGTGCAAGACGCGGCCGCGGGGCAGACGTTTCCGCAGCTTCCGCAATTGGCTGGGTCGGTTGCGAGGTCGATGCAGAGCAGGCCGGCGCCGCAAGTCTCACACGCACCTGCGGGGTCGAGCCCGTCGATCCATGCGGCGATGCAGTCGATGGTTTCGTTCGGAAGCGGAGCACCGATCGGCATCTGTGCGCCACATCCGGTGCCGCGGAGCTTGTCCATGAGATAAGAGCTCGCCGCGTCGCCAGGAACCACACGCACCTCAGCGTCGCAGAGCGCGGCCTCTTTGCCGAAGAGCTCGAGCTCGAGAGAGCTCGCCTGCAAGTCGAGGCCAGCGGCGCGGTCGTTCGAGCCGTGGCAGCCCGCATCGACGCAACTCAGCTCGAAAACCTGAGACGCCACCTCGTCTATGCTCGTCGGGCAAGGCGGCCCCGAGCGCGGATTCGGCTCCCCTTGATTTCCCACTTCACCACCGCACGCGGCGACGAGCGCCATCGACACGAGCGCAATCCGTGCTCGAAACATCATTCATCCCCCTCCTGACAAGCTAGCAATCCCGGTGCGCTGAGCCCAAATCGGGCCGAGAGCTGGCTATTGCTCTTGAGCAGCCGCGACAACCAAAGCGCTAGCGCGTCACGCGCTCGATGAAATCTTCGGCGAGGGCGAAGATGCGGGCCTTGCGCTCGGGGTCGAGGCGGTCGAGCGTGCGGGTCATCATCTTGCTGCGCGGGTTCTGCTCGAAGAAGTCGCGATGATCGTGCACGAACGACCAGTAGAGCCCGTCGACGATCTCGCACCACTCGCCCTTCGGATAGTCGCTCATCTTGCGGAGGTAGTTCGAGCCGCAGATGTAAGGCTTCGTCGTGAATGCCCCGCCCTCGCTGAAGAGCGCCATGCCGTAGACGTTGGGCGCCATCACCCAATCGAACGAGTCGACGAACATCTCCATGAACCATCGGTACGCCTCAGCGGGCGCGACCCGGCACAAGAGCATCATGTTGCCGAGCACCATGAGGCGCTCGATGTGATGGCAGTAGCCGCGCTCGGCGGCCCGCGCGATCGCATCGTCGAGGGGTGCAATGCCGGTGGTCGCGTCGTACCAGCAGTCGGCGAGTCCGCGGCGGTGGTTCCAGAAGTTCTGCTCCCAGTGTTCGGGCGGAAGCGTGTTCCAGACGCCACGGATGAACTCGCGCCAGCCGATAATCTGGCGCACGAATCCCTCGAGCGAATTGAGAGGGATGGCCTCGTCGGCTGCTTTCTCTAAGGCCGCGTCGAGCACCTGCGCCGGGGTGAGCAGACCGATGTTGAGAAGCGGGCTGAGCACCGAGTGAAAGACGAAGGGGTGCTTGCTGCTGAGCGCATCTTCGTAATCGCCGAAGAGTGAAAACCGTTCGTCGAGAAAGGTGCGAAGTGCTTCTTCGGCTTGGGCTTCGGTGCTTGGGAGCCAGAAGCGTTTCGCCTCGCCCGGGTGCTCCGGGAAGCGCGCATCGACGAGCGGGGCGACATCACGGCTGTGATCGGTCCACTGCGGCTCGGGGAGCGGTGGAGGTGTCACGCTCTTTGGGAGCTTCTTTCGGTTGTCCTCATCGAAGCTCCACTGTCCACCCACCGGACCGCCGTCTTCGTCGATGAGAACCGCCATGCCCTTGCGCTGCTCGCGATAGAAATCCGCCATGAAGAGTCGCTTGTGGCTGTCGCGGTATTCCTGGAACGCTTGGCGGCTGGTGAGGAACATCGGGCTCGGCAGCACGACGAGCTGAAGGCCGCGCTTCTCCGCCAGCGATTCGAGCTTCGAAGACATCGCCGCTGACTCGAGCTCGAAACAGACGAGCTCGTCGTAGTCGCTGGAGTCGAGGTGGTCCCTCAGCATGGCCGTCCAGGAGCGATCCCCCGCCTCGTCGAGATGGGTATAGAAAACCGTGTGGCCGTGCTCGGCGAGGTCATCGGCCTTGGAACGCATGGCGCTTAGAATCAACACGAGCTTGTGACGGTGCGCGGCGTAGCGACGGCAGATGCGTGCCGACTCCGCCATGAACACCGCATCGGGGCGCGCCCTCTCGATCTCATGGCTCGGGAAGAGCTGGTTCCCGAAGAGAAGGAGGAGGCGTTTCGGTGCTTTCGTCATGGGGATGGGGTCGCGGGCTTGGTGCGGCTACTCGTCGCGGCCAGCGCTCATGAGCCGCTTGGTTGCAGGGTCTTCTGTCGCGGCTCGAGCGGAGGGAGCTGTAAGCGCTCGGTGGTTGTCTTGCTGCAGCCTAGGAGCGCCACGCCAAAGGCCAAGGTAACGAGGATGCCGGCACGATGCATGCGGGGTGGCTAGCATGGAAGCGCGGAGCGCGGCTAGGGAGACGATGGACACGGAACGCGGGACACTGCGGTTCGGGCCTGCGCGCGGAAGCCGCACGGTTTGATCTTTCGACGGGTTTGTCCGCTGTCTTCGGTAAGCTCGGGGGGCGCTCAGGCCTAGCTTCGCTGGCTCACGAACTCGGCGATGAGCGCCGCGACTCGTTCGGGGGCGTCTTCTTGGAGGAAGTGGCCGCAGTTGGGCAGTGCCGTGAGCTCCGCGTCGGGACGCAGGGTTTGGATCCGCTTCATCGTCTTGGCGACGTCAGGGAGGACGCGGTCTTTTTCGCCGTAGATGAGGCGGAGGGGGGCTTCGAGAGAAGGGAGCTTCTTCGCGATCTTGGCGAGGCCGCCGATGCCGAGGCCCGAGCCTGCTTTGATGAGGGCTTTGCGCGCGGGTTTGGTTTCGAAGGGCGCGGTGTACGGGGTAAGGGTTTCGCGGTTCATGCGCTCTTTGTGGACGACGCCGAGCTTCATCGTGGCGACCAGGCCTTTCGGGCTCACGAGGAAGTCGCGGAGGCCGGGTAGGCGGAGCGCGAGGAGGAAGGCGGTCACGGTCCAGTGGACCTCGGGGAAGACCAGCGTGTTGAGGACGACGATGCTGCGGACGCGGCCGGGATTGTGCGTCGCCCAGTAGAGGCCGGCGGGGCCGCCGAGATCGTGGACGACCAAGTGGGTCTTCTGGATGCCGAGCGTGTCGAGGAAGGCGTTGAGTGTGTTGGCGTAAAGCTCGTAGTCGTAGGTGAGATCGAGGTGCTTGTCGGAGCGGCCGTAGCCCGGCAGGTCGATGGCAATGGCGCGGTGGGTCTTTCCGAGAGCAGGGAGGATCTTGCGGTAGAGGTGCGAAGAGGTGGGGAAGCCGTGGAGGAGGAGGATGGGGTCGCCCTCGCCTGCTTCGAGGTAGTGGAGGCGGAGACCATGGACCTCGGCGTAGTGGCTCGACGGCTCGGTCATCGCGCGATGATGCACGTTTCGTGCGCGGCCGTCACGGGGCTAGACCCATACCCAAGCTTCCGAGTGCGAGTTTCAAGGGTCTTCTTCGCGTAGCGCGCTGAGGATTGCTGAGCCGGGGAGCGCGGAATCGTCGCTGCGCCATTCGGTCCAACGGAGGCCTTGGCCGCGCCGGGCGATTGCTGGGCGAAGGCGCTCGCGCGCACGGTCCACCTTCGGGCAGTCGGGGTCGTAGACGCGCTCGACTTTGATTGAGGCCGCCGCCATCGCCTCCTAGGGTAGCCTGTTTGCTTTCGGCTTGGCGTCGGCTTCGTCGCGTGAGAGGCCTTGCCCCGCGCGCACGGACTCAAGCGCGGCCTCGAGGCCGACCCCCTGCTCCTCGGTGAGCTCGGGCGGCTCGTCGAGCGGGACGAGCACGTAGCGGCCCTGCTTCAGGGTTTTGAGCTCCTCAGGAACGTCGACGCCGTTCCAGTTCACGAGGACCGCCTGGGGCACGGCATACCTTCCTTGCTGCCTAGGTTCGATGAATGTGTCGCGCATGCCCCGTTATCGGACGCCGACGGGAGAGGTTGCGTGCTTTTCGCTAGATTTCCAACCGGCCGCGCGGC
>Ga0209536_100011952_pt1 | contig 12668 bp, 9 predicted proteins | sample DeeMarSeWOR28_12_FD_187461 | JGI IMG/M metagenome (GOLD analysis project Ga0209536, IMG submission 187461) | Marine sediment microbial communities from White Oak River estuary, North Carolina - WOR-2-8_12 (SPAdes) (version 2) | ecosystem: Environmental > Aquatic > Marine > Intertidal zone >...
GCAGCCAGGCAATGGAACCCTGTTTCACCAAAGGTTTTAAGCTGGCGGACGCTGCTCATCACAAGAGGAAACAGTGGTGAAAGCAGCTCCTGCAGAAAATCACCGATAAAGAAATCCTCCTGACGGGGCCTGCCGACAACTGTAGCAGGGTATACTGCATTCCTGCGGTGATACATCTGCTGCACTTGAAAAACAGGGTAGTCATGCTGCAGGGAATTGTAACCGTAATGATCTCCAAAGGGCCCCTCCGGTCGCCTGACATGCGGCGGGACAGTACCTGTGAAGGCAAATTCGGTCCTGGCCACAAGGGGATGGCCCCCATGGGGATTCTTAACCATTTCCAGTTTTTTACCGAGCAACAGCGAAGCCAAAATGAGTTCCGGGACATTTTCCGGCAACGGCGCAATTGCAGCCATCATTAGTGCCGGAGGGCCCCCGATATAAAGAGTAAGTGGCAGCGGTTCGTTTTTTAATTCTGCTGCATGATAATGATATCCCCCACCTTTGTGAATCTGCCAGTGGATCCCTGTGCTGGTGTCGTCATAACGCTGGATGCGGTACATCCCCAGATTGTGCCCCTTACCCAGAGGGTGTTCGGTGTAGACGAGCGGCAGAGTAACAAAAGGACCTCCATCCGAGTGCCAGGAGGTCAAAAGCGGCAACTCGGTGAGCCTTGGAGGCTCTTTCAGGACCTCGAGAATGGGCCCGGATTTCACAAATTTCGTTCCCACTTTGAGGCCGTCAAATAGCAGGCCGCGCAATGACCAGAGCTTTTCAAGACTCGGCGGCATGAGTGTTTCCGCAGCCCGCACAAGCTCTCTAACAAACCGCTGGGGCCTGGAGCCGAAGGCAAGTTCCATTCTGCGTTTGGTGCCGAACATGTTGGTTACCACCGGAAACTGGCTGTTGATCACATTGGTGAAAAGCAGAGCAGGACCACTCCGGGCTATGACCCTGCGGTGTATTTCCGCAATCTCCAGATACGGATCGACCTGGGTATCAATTTCAAGCAGTTCCGACTCCTGTTTCAGAATCTGCAGAAAAGCAGCCAAGTCTTCAATGATGCCGGAATTCATTATTTCTTGCCTCTCAAGGTGGCCCTTGTTCTTTTCTCTATTCTGCCAGGAAAAGAGAATGGTACTCTTTCTCAGAAAGGTTTTTCTGCATGATTGTCGTAAGAAAATCCACCGTTGCAAGAATATCCTTATCCTGCAAACGCGGCAGCAGCACTTCCAGTACCTTTTTGTTCGCAAAACGCTGCAGAAACAGCTGTAGAGACTGTTCATCAGTCTGCCTGTCAAAACCAAAAACAATGGAGTGTGGCTTACTTTCCGGGGGGCCTGCTATTTTTCTGTCATCCATAGTTCAACCATCAGCAAAAGAGAGTTTTACAGCAGCTTCCATTTAACTTTTCTGGAACGGGGACCGTCAAATTCACAGAAAAAGATTTTTTGCCAGGTACCGAGAACCAACCTGCCGTTCTCAATGAAAACGGTCACCGAGCTGCCCATGAGTGACGCCATGATATGGGCCGGCGAATTTCCCTCCATGTGCCTGTATGGATGGTCTAGGGGGATAATTTTCTTAAGCACTGCCAGGATGTCATCCTGGACCGCAGGGTCTGCGCCTTCGTTTATGGTCAGACCGGCGGTGGTATGAGGATTATAAATATAGCAGACTCCGTTTCCTATACCTGAGCGGGAAACTTCCTTCTGCACTTGGCCTGTTATGTCCACAAACTCCATCCTGCTTGTTGTTGCTACTGAAAACGTTCCTGTTCCCATTTCCGGTTTTTCCTCCTGTTATTATCTGCCAGGTTTTCCGGTTATAACATCTTGTAATTAACTACTTACAATCAACTTTTCCTATTTGGGGGAATCTATTCCTTTTTAAAGTAAGGTGTCAACCGGTTTGTCAACTCACGTGCCTTGAGGAGATGCGACTTATACTCCGAAAAGGTGCTGGACAAAATTATGACAATTTTGTAATATCCGTCCTATTATATAATACAAACTTGAAAACTGACTGTCAGCACAATCCTTACCAGCTCAGGCAACAAATGCAAATCTGTCTGGGCAGTCTACTATAAGGCTGAAAAAACCATGAATCCTCCGGAAAAAGAAAATATCAATAAAGAGCTTGAGGACATCACCTGCCTGTACGAAGTGACAAAGGTGCTTGCCTCATCGACAAACCTGCGTGACAGCCTTGAACAGATCGCTAAAATCCTTTCTGAGCGTAAAGGAATGTATAACGGCACGATTACCATTATCAACCCCCTTACAGGACAGCTGGAAATTGAGGTTGCGCACGGCATGCCGGCAGAAGCCAGAAAAAGGGGGAAGTATAAGGTTGGTGAAGGTATTACAGGCAGAGTTGTTGCTACCGGCCAGCCGATTGTTATTCCCCATATTGGGGAGGAAGCACAGTTTCTGAACCGGACTCGGACACGCGGCGACATCAGCAAACAGCAGAATTCCTTTATCTGCGTCCCGATCAAACATGATAAACGCACCCTCGGGGCCTTGAGCATTGACCTGGAATACAAGGAAGACTTGAACTATGAGGACGAACTGCGCTACCTCACAATTGTTAGCGGCCTCATTGCCCAGGCTGCCCTGCGGATCCAGGCGGAGAAAGAAGACCGGGAACGGTTGACCCAGGAGAATATTGAACTGAAGAAAGAGCTCTCGGAAAAATACCGGGTGGCAAATATTATCGGCAACAGCAGCCGGATGCAGGAAATGTTTGAAATGCTGCACCGGGTCTCGGATTCCAATGCAACTGTATTATTACGAGGTGAATCCGGCACAGGCAAAACATTGGTCGCGCGGGCCCTGCATTACAACAGCAGCAGAGTCAAAAAGCCTTTCATCGTGGTTAACTGTTCCGCCCTGCCTGAAACCCTGCTGGAAAGCGAACTTTTTGGACATGAAAAAGGGGCTTTTACAGGGGCCCATACTATGAAGAAAGGGCGTTTTGAGCTTGCCGAGGGCGGTACACTCTTTCTGGATGAAATCGGCGAACTGAGCCACTCGGTTCAGGTCAAGCTCTTACAGGTTGTCCAGGACCGCGAGTTTCAGCGACTGGGAGGTGTCAGTCCCATAAAATGCGATGTCCGGCTGGTAGCGGCCACAAACCGCGACCTTGAAAAAGCTGTGGCAGACAAATATTTTCGTGAAGACCTCTACTACCGCCTCAACGTCTTTCCCATCTATCTTCCTCCTTTGCGTGAAAGAAGAACGGACATTCTCTTGCTGACCGAATATTTTCTGAAGAAATACACTGAGGAAAACAACAAGGAAATCAGGCGGATTTCCACGCCGGCTATTGACCTGCTTCTGCAGTACCACTGGCCGGGCAATGTCAGGGAACTGCAGAACTGTATTGAGCGGGCCGTTCTTATCTGTGACGAAGAATCCATCAAGAGCTACCACCTGCCCCCGAGTCTCCAGACTTCGGAGAGCGTCAACTCAAAACAGGCGGTTTCCCTTGCCGGTGCAGTGGAGAATTTTGAACGCGAACTCATCGTCGAGGCCCTCAAGAGAACCGGCGGTAATCAGACCAAGGCTGCCCAGGAACTGGATACCAGCCTCAGGATCATTAACTATAAGATCCACCAATACGAGATTGATCCTAAGAAATTCAAGGTAAAGAAATAGCTCTTTTTGACGATCCTTTCTTAACAAATAAAAAGCCCGGGGAAAAATAAATATCCCCGGGTTTTTTTATAATAGTTTGATATAATTAATAAATCTTCAGGTAGTTGTCGAGCTCCCAGTCGGTAACATGGATCCTGAAGCTGTCCCATTCCTTTTCCTTGCTCTCAACATATTTCGCAAAAATATGCGGCCCAAGGGTTTCCTTGGCAATGGGGTTTTTCTTCAATTCCTCAAGGGCCTCCAGCAGTGATGCAGGCATGCTCTTGATCTTTGCCTTTTTCATCTGGCCGGGTGTCATGCTGTAGATATTAACATCGGTTGACGGCGGCGGGGTCAGCTTGTTCTTGATGCCGTCCAGGCCTGAGTTCAGCATCATGGCAAATGCCAGGTACGGATTGCAGGTCGGATCAGGACAGCGTACCTCAACCCGGGTACTCATGCCGCGGGCTGCTGGGATACGCATGAGAGCTGAACGGTTGGAGGCTGACCAGGCAACATAGACAGGCGCCTCATAACCGGGAACTAAACGTTTATAGGAGTTGACCAGCGGATTGGTTACCGCAGCAAAGCCCCGGGCATTTTTGGTGACACCTGCAATGTACTGGTAGGCAACCTTGCTGAGTTCCAATTTATCCTTTTTATCATAAAAGGCATTGGAGCCGTCCAGGTTGAACAGGGACTGGTTGGTGTGCATGCCGCTTCCGTTGATGCCGAAAACCGGTTTGGGCATGAAAGTGGCATGCAGGCCGTATTTCTTGGCAATAGTCTTAACAACCCACTTGAAGGTCACGGTATTGTCTGCAGCTGTTAAGGCATCCGCATACTTGAAGTTGATCTCATGCTGGCCTTCTGCAACCTCATGATGGGAGGCCTCGATCTCAAAACCCATTTTCTCAAGAACCAAGATAATCTCACGCCGACAGTCAATGCCTTCGTCATCCGTATCGACTGTGAAATACCCTGCGGTATCATGGGTTTCTGTGGTAGCATCGCCCTTCGCGTCACGTTTGAACAGGAAAAATTCTGCTTCTGTTCCAACATTCATGGCAAAGCCCATTTTCTTGGCTTCGGCCAAAACCCGCTTCAGGTTAACACGGGGACAGCCATGAAAAGGGGTTTTCCCGTCAGACATGTAGACATCGCAAATGATCCTGGCAGCAGCAACTCCTTCCTTAATCCTCCAGGGCAGTACCGTGAAAGTATTATAATCCGGCTTCAGGTACATGTCAGATTCATTGATGCGTACAAAGCCATCAATGGAAGACCCGTCGAACATCATGTCGCCGTCAAGGGCTTTTTCGATCTGGCTCTTGGGTACTGCAACGTTTTTCATGATGCCGTTGATGTCGATAAACTGCAGCCTGAAAAACTGAACATTCTCATCCTTGATGATTTTCATAATTTGGTTTCTTGTCATTTTGCTTCTCCTTTTACTTATGGTTAAATTATTTGTGTTTCTGGAACAGAAAATTCCTGTATTTGTCTCATTTTTCCTGTGCCTCCCTCTTTTTCATTTATATATTGGTGACTGCATAAAGCAATCCCTGTTGCAGCTCTTTTTTAAAGTCAGGGTCTTCAATCTTTTTACCGTCATAATCGAGCACATAGAAAACATCAACTACCTGATCTGCCTTGGAGCCGATCCTGGCCCTGTATATACTTATGCCAAAATCAGACAGGGTTTTGGTAATATCGTAAAGAATGCCAATCCTGTCCTCGGAAAATACCTCGATAACCGAATAAAGCTCCGATGCCTTGTTATCTATTTTCACTTTTGCGGCAAGGCGCTGCTGCACTCCCTTTGGTTTATTGCGTAATGGAGCCAGCTTCCGGCTCAAGCGAAATTCCAGTCCCAAACGTTGTTGAATGGCTAGATGCAGTTCTTTTTCCATGGCCTCCCAATTCTGTCCATCATACGATTCTAATATTGCAGACGAAACCTCAATTGCATCAACAGCGGTACCATCAGCCCAGGTAAAAATTTTTGCCGCAAGCACATTAAGGTTATGCAGCGCAAGCACCCCAAAAATTCTGGCCAGCAAACCGGACCGGTCCCTGGTCATGACCAGAATGGACCAGGACTCTTTGTTTTTTTCGTGGGAAAACAATACATCCTGTTTTCCCAGGTTTTTTGCCTGCTTGATGTGCTCCACTATTACCTCAGGCGGAAAACTGAGTAAATAGTCATCTGAAAAAAGATCAAAATCAATTTTATCGTTTTCAGGAATCAGTTCAGAAACCTTCTCACGGATCCACCTGGCGCCAAGTTCCGCACTGCGGGTCTGCTCATGCTCAGAAAGATCTTTCCTCTCTAGCAGCAGGACAATTTTCAGGTAAAGTTCAAGCAGCAGGGCCGCTTTCCAGTCATTCCAGACAGTGGGCCCGGTTGCTCTGGCATCGGCAATGGTTAAGAGGTAGAGCATGGCAAGTAATTCAGGCGAGTGTATTCTGGTGGCGCAGCGCATGAGAAATTCTTCATCCTCAAGATCGCGTCGCAAGGCAGTGTGGGAAAGAAAAAGGTGATTGCGTATTAGAAAATCAAGGGTTTCAAGTTCTCCGGCTTCCAGCCCCAGTCTTGCGCCCAAATTTCGGGCCATGTCTGCTCCTCTGTCCGCATGGTCATGGCCATAACCTTTGCCTACATCATGCAGCAGTCCAGCCAGGAATAAGATATGAGGTGAACTGACGGCTGCATAAATATTTGATTCTTCTTTTTTTAATTTCTCGAGTTCCTTAATGGTCTGGATAAGATGACGGTCAACGGTAAAAACATGGTAGACATCATGCTGCGCCAGGGATTTCACCTTGGCCAGTTCAGGAATATAGGAGGTCAAAAAACCGGTATCGAGCATATCTTCCAGGATCCTGAACGGTTTGGGTGTCTCAAGAATTGCCAGGAAGAGTTTTGCGTTTCTGCGGGAATTGCATAGTTTATGATCTACCTTATCCAGGTTGGCTGTTATTGCTTTTCGTGTTCTGAAATGAAGAGGTATGCCTGTCCTGGCAGATTGATAAAAGAGACGCATGAAAAATTTTGGGTTGTTTTGGAGAAGCTCTGTATTTATCAGGTGAATCTTGCCCTGACGCACCTCAATGCCGGGTTCAATGGCCTTTGCACTCTCCAGGATTTCCTCACTGCCCAGCACTTCTTCAACATGTTCAAAAAAGAGATCCGTCGTTACCGTTATCGCCTGCATATGGGCGTAAACATCACGCATGAAATGTTCTACCGCCAGTATCTCCTTTTGGTTGCTAAACCCGAAGGCCTGCGCCATTTCTTGCTGGTGTTCAAAATAAAGCTGGTCATTTTTCCGCCCACTCACATAATGCAGCCTGTTGCGGATACGGACGAGGTAATCCTGGGCCTCCTCAAACCTGACCAGTTCTTCCCGGGAGAGAAGTCCAGCCTCCTGCAATGATGCCAGATCTTTCAAACCAAAAACTACCTGGGCCGTCCAGACCATGGACTGGATATCGCGAAATCCGCCGCAGCTTTCTTTTATATGGGGCTCAAGAAGATACGTATGACGGCCATACTGAGTTTCCCTCTTGGTCCGCTGGTCGAGCATATCATCGAGAAACTCCTGGCGTTTGCCCTCGATATAGACAGTCCTGTACCTTTCAGTCAGCTTGTTAAAGAGTGGGACAGAACCTGCAATAAGCCTGGCATCAAGCATTGCCACCCTGAAAAAAAAGTCTTCAGCAGCATGGGATATGCACTCATCCAGGGTGCGGACCGCATGCCCCACCTCAAGCCCGGTATCCCAAAGAGGATAAAGAATTGCCTCAACAACCCTATTGAGTTCATTTTTCCGGGCCGGATCATAGAGCAGCATAAGATCAATGTCTGAAAACGGATACAGCTCCTGCCTGCCATAGCCCCCAACAGCTACCAGGGCAAAACCATCTTCCGCGCTTACAATTTTCGCAAAACTGCCGGCCAGGTGATGGTCAATAAATTCAGAGTGTTTTCGTACCAGGGCATAGCCGCTGACACCCTGCTGCCAATAGGCATCAAGGGCCTGACGTCGGGCCTGGAGGCCGGTAAAATCCTGGGGCTCTAAAGTTGTCTGCGCCATTTCTGAAAGACCCTGCATGTCTTCAGTTCGTCTATATAATGAGATAAGATTCCTGTTCTGCTCAACACAAGACAAATCAATTATTATATGGCTTCCTCGCCTTTTTCACCTGTCCTGACCCTGATGACCTCTTCAACAGGCAGAACGAAAATCTTGCCGTCTCCTATCTTGCCGGTATTGGCAGCCTGGCGTATTGTTTCAATAACATCATCTGCCTGGCTGGAATCCACAATAATTTCCATCTTTACCTTGGGGATGAAATCAACAATATATTCCGCACCACGATAGATCTCCTTGTGGCCTTTCTGGCGTCCGTAGCCCTTGACCTCTGAAATTGTCATTCCCTTGATGCCGATACCATTCAATGCTTCTTTGACATCATCAAGCTTGAACGGCTTAATAATTGCTTCAATTTTTTTCATGACATACTCCTTTTAAATTTTATCCAATAACAAAATGAATGCCAGGCTGGATGTAGCTTTATAACCTCTTGTTATGTCGATATTTATTCAGATTTTTTAGATTCAAGAAGCGCCTGATCAATTACATTTATGTAAAAAGCGATATTTTTTTATTACAAAATTATTTAACAGGTCCGTTTCATTTTCTGTATTTATTCATTCGCATTATTAAATGGTATAGCCAGCCTCGCTGTGTTCCGCCAGGTCCAGGCCGCGGACCTCTGCTTCAGTATCAACCCGCAGGCCTACAATAACATCTATGACCTTGAGGATTATAAAGGTAACGACCATCGAATATACAATTGTAGCGAAAGCCCCGTATGCCTGTACTCCAAAAAGCTTTGGATTGCCGAAGAAAAGTCCGTCAGCCCCACCCGGGTTCCAGGCAGTACTTGCCAATAATCCTGTCGCCAGAGCACCCCAGAGACCGCCTATGCCATGAACTGCCACAACATCCAGGGCATCGTCATACTTAAGCTTTCCCTTGAGCAACACGGCTAGATAACAGATAATGCCAGCGACCAAACCGATTAGAATGGCGGAAACCGGACTGACAAAACCGGCTGCAGGCGTTATGGCAACTAGACCGGCAACTGCCCCTGAGGCAGCACCGAGAGTTGTGGGCCTCCCCTGGACCATCCACTCAGCTACTACCCATGACAGGGCAGCGGTTCCTGCAGCAACCTGGGTTGTAAAAAAGGCCAGGGTGGAAATATCTCCGGCTGCCAATGCGGAGCCTGCATTGAAGCCGAACCAGCCCACCCACAGGATGGAAGCACCAAGGATTGTCATGGTCAGATTGTGAGGGTGAAAAGGCTCTTTACCGTATCCCTTGCGTTTACCTATTACAATCGCAGCTACCAGGGCAGCGGCACCGGAATTAATATGGATAACAGTTCCACCGGCAAAATCAAGGGCGCCATGAGCCCCAATCCAACCGCCTCCCCAGACCCAGTGGCAAACAGGCAGATATACCAGTGTGCTCCACAAAAGAGCGAACAGTATATATGCTGAAAATTTCATGCGCTCGGCAAAAGCGCCGGTTATCAGGGCTGGCGTAATGATGGCAAACATCATCTGGAATGCGACAAAAAGGAGATCCGGGATTGTATCAGAATAGGGTCCGGGAGTAAGACCCACACCTTTTAAAAAGGCCCAGTCAAGATTGCCGACAAAACCACCGACATCAGGTCCAAATGCGAGTGAATATCCGAAAACAACCCAGGCAACCGAAATTATCCCTAAACAGATAAAACTTTGCATTATAGTTGACAGTACATTTTTTGATCGAACGAGCCCTCCATAAAACAAGGCTAGGCCCGGGGTCATAAACATAACCAGGGCAGTCGCCACCAGCATAAATGCAGTATCTCCACTATTCATTAAAATATCCTCCTCTCATTGGTTCTTCTTTTTGCTATATTTTTTAAGAAAACACAAATATGTTATGGGGCTCTTACATTCAATTAAAATAAGCAAATGACATGCCAGAGTTAAAATATATGTATAAATATATGAAAATGATGAAAAAATTAACGATAAAAAGCAAAAGCGCGAATTTTTAAATTACATAATTGTAAAAATTTAATTCACAAAAATGCATAATTGTAAAAAATAAATAAAGCCGGGGATCTTTTTCCGCATAGCTGCCAAGAACATTTTCCCACCCGTCACAGAACAGCTGAATAGCCCCTGACGACCATTTTTAAATAGTTTCAATTTTGTAAATATTATTTATTAATTATTAATATTTATTTCATATTTGTAATAATTTTCTACAGAAATCTAATGACAATTAGGTATTATTAAAATTTTATATTCAATAATATCGGTATATTATTTTAATATTTTACTATTAATTTTTAACTTTGGCACAGTTGTTGAATAGTAAAATGCAAAAAGCGACAGAATTTTTTATTTTACAATAATGAAGTAAATATGGAGGCATGAAATGAAAAAAATTGAAGCAATCATTAAACCCTTTAAGCTTGATGCATTGAAGGAGGCATTTTCAGGCATTGGCATTCACGGAATGACCATTTCCGAAGTAAAAGGTTATGGCCGCCAGAAAGGACATAAAGAAGTCTATCGTGGTGCAGAATATGTTGTTGACTTTATTCCCAAAGTAAAGGTTGAGATTGTGACGACCGAGGATCTGGTTGAAAAAATTATCGAAACAATAATAAGCGCTGTCAATACAGGCAAAATAGGCGATGGAAAGATATTTGTCCTGCCAATAGAGGAAGTTGTCAGGGTCAGAACCGGCGAAAAGGGCGATGAAGCCATATAGTTTACAATTTTGTAATCAAAGGAGAACAAACAATGAAACGTATAGCATTTATATCACTTACTACGCTGGGCCTGGCAGCCTTATCTGCTTCTTCGGCATTTGCTGAAGAACCAAGTGTTGGTGACACCCTTATCAACCTGGCGTATTCCATCGACACCTTTTACTTCCTCATGTCCGGCGCCCTGGTCATGTGGATGGCTTGCGGGTTTGCCATGCTGGAGGCAGGTCTTGTCCGCAGCAAGAATGTGGTTGAAATTCTGACCAAAAACATTGCCCTCTACGCAATAGCCAGCATCATGTACATGGTGGTGGGCTATAATATTATGTACGGTGGAGGCCCCAACGGCTTTATTCCCGGGTTTAGTTTTCTGCTTGGGGCAGACAATGCTGTTGACGCAGTACTGAGTAGCGGAGGAGATATTTACTACTCCACTTTGTCCGATTTTTTCTTCCAGGTCGTTTTCGTAGGCGCAGCCATGTCTATTGTTTCAGGTGCGGTTGCTGAAAGAATGAAACTCTGGAGTTTTCTTCTTTTCGCCATCGTCCTGACTGGGTTTATTTACCCTGTTGAAGGTTACTGGAAGTGGGGCGGTGGCTTCCTCGACGGCCTTGGCTTCCTGGATTTTGCCGGTTCCGGTGTCGTTCATCTCTGTGGCGCCTCAGCTGCCCTTGCAGGTGTTCTGATTCTGGGCGCACGGAAAGGTAAGTATGAGGGCGGCAAAGTTAAAGCCATCCCCGGCTCCAACCTGCCCCTCGCCACCCTGGGAACCTTTATCCTCTGGATGGGATGGTTCGGTTTCAACGGCGGTTCTGAACTTATGATCAGTAATATCGAAGAAGCAAATGCAGTGTCCATGGTCTTCGTTAACACCAATATGGCTGCTGCCGGCGGTCTGGTTGCTGCCCTGCTGCTTTCACAGTTATGGTTCGGCAAGGCTGACCTTACCATGGCCCTGAACGGCGCCCTGGCCGGACTCGTAGCCATTACGGCAGAACCATTAACCCCGACACCATTACTTGCCACTCTGGTTGGTGTGATTGGCGGTATGATCGTTGTGCCATCCATCGTCTTTATTGATAAGGCACGAGTTGACGATCCTGTCGGTGCTATTTCAGTGCATGGAGTAGTCGGGATCTGGGGCTTAATAGCCGTAGCATTTACCAACCCTGATGGCTCGCTGGTAGCCCAGCTCACCGGTATTGGCGTTATCTTTGGCTGGGTCTTCGGCACAAGTATAGTCGTCTGGTCCATTATTAAAGGAATTATTGGAATCCGTGTCAGTGAAGAGGAAGAGCTCGAAGGTGTTGATATCGGGGAGTGCGGCCTTGAAGCTTACCCGGAATTTACAAACAAATAGTATAATTCATTATAGGATGGCGCATATCGCGCATGGAGATAAGAGAAAACAATATTACTAAGGAGACACTAACAATGAAATTTAACGTAACGAAAAAACTCACCATAGGAATTACCGCATCGACTCTTCTTCTTGCAGCCGGCATCCAGGCTGCAATGGCAGATGCAGAAGTACCGTCAGCCGAAGCTTCGGTCAGTTTTTATTCGCAGTATATCTGGCGTGGCTTTGAGTTAAGTAAAGACTCCATAGTCATCCAGCCTTCATTATCTGTCGGCTACAAGGGATTTGGCGCCAACCTCTGGGCCAACCTTGATACAGATCTTTACGGCACAGACTCCCATAAATGGAACGAGACTGACTTAACACTTTCCTATGACGGCGCTTATGAAAAACTTGGCTATGGTGTAGGCTGGATCTATTATGCACTTGACAGCACAGATGATACCCAGGAATGGTACGGTACCTTAAGCTATGATGTGATTACAGCTCCTTCATTTACCGTCTATTATGATACTGATAGCTTTGCCGGTGCATGGTATGCAAACCTGGCCTTCGGCCATTCTTTCATGATCGGAGAAACCTACAGCCTGGATCTTGGAATAGCATTCGGCTATTTGGATGACAATGACGGTTATGCTGAGTTCCATGACGGCAATATTTCAGCTTCCATGTCATTTCCTGTCGGCGAATACATTGCCATTACTCCTGAGATCTACTACTCATTTGCCCTTACAAGCGAAGCAGGAGATTATATCAAAGCAGCATCATACAGCAATGACGACAACTATTTCTATGGTGGTGTGTCGGCAAGCTTTTCT
>Ga0209536_100011954_pt1 | contig 12666 bp, 10 predicted proteins | sample DeeMarSeWOR28_12_FD_187461 | JGI IMG/M metagenome (GOLD analysis project Ga0209536, IMG submission 187461) | Marine sediment microbial communities from White Oak River estuary, North Carolina - WOR-2-8_12 (SPAdes) (version 2) | ecosystem: Environmental > Aquatic > Marine > Intertidal zone >...
CAAGGCGCGGCGCGCCTTGGGCCGGGTGAACAAATTCATTGTGCACCGGGTCCAGCCCGTTTTCGATAGACCGCTCGTAATAAGCTTCGATTTCGAAATCAATCGGGCCGCTGAACTGCCAGCCTTCCTGGCCCAGTTCCCCTACCAGTTGCAGGGGCGGGCGCTCGGATTCTGGCAAGTCGCCGAGGAACGCGAAGACGATGCCGTATTTCTCCTCTACCGGGTAGCTATCAACCTTGGCTCGCGCCGGTGGAGACTTGCCTTGCATCGAGGGTATTTCGACGCATTTTCCGTCGCCATCGAAGCGCCAGCCGTGATACGGGCAGCGCACGCAGTTGTCGATGACTTTGCCTTTGCTCAGAGATCCGCCACGGTGTATGCAGGTATCTGCGAGCACATGCGCATTCCCGGCATCGTCGCGAAATGCTACCAGCCGCACACCCAGCATTTCGATACGGCGCGGGTTTTCCTCGTTAAGTTGCTCGGTCGTGCAAATCGGGTACCAGAAATTAATGTACATCGTCTCAAAGCCTTTTAAAGTATCAGGATTACTAAAGTATCTGCTTTCGTAGGGTATTGGTATTCGGTTTTCCGAAAGAGCGCTGTTGTCGGAAAAGGGCAGGCCGCACTAGTCGGGTGCGCTAGTATAGATGAAGCGTCAGCATTGCTGAAACATTGGGGTGTGGCTGGTTCAGTCCGCGCGGCTAACGTTAATATAAGCCCATGGCCTCGTCATTAGGGGCCTTGTGGAGATGACTTACATGACACAGGAACGGCCGCAGGTAGTCATCCCTTTGCTGGCACACCGCGGCTATGCGGCGCGCTATCCGGAAAACACGCGTCCGGCGCTGACGGCGGCCGTTGAGGCGGGCGCGACCATGCTGGAGTTTGATATCCAGCTGACAGCCGATCGTGTGCCATTCCTCTTGCACGATGAGACCTTTGCCCGCACGGGTGGCGATGCGGCCTGCATATTGGATGTGGATGCGGAGCGCGCCGCGGGCATCGATGTCAGCGAACCGGGGCGCTTCGGTCATGCGTACCGCGGCACCTGTGCCCCGCGCCTGGCCGATATCGTTGCCGATCTGCTCGAGTGGCCGGACGTGACCGCTTTCGTCGAATTGAAGCGCCAGAGTATCAGTCGTTTCGGAGCTGCTGCGGTCCTCGATGCCGTGTTGCCCCTGCTGGCGCCAGTTTTCGACCGCTGCGTCATTATTTCTTTTGAGGAGTCCGTTATTCGGTTGGCTCGTGAGCGCACCGGTTGCAGGATAGGCTGGGCGTTGCGTGGGTGGGACGACGAGCATCGGGCACAAGCGCTCGCTATCGATCCGGATTATCTGTTCTGTAATGTGATGCGTTTGCCACCGATTGGCGAAAGCTGGTGGTCCGGCCGCTGGACCTGGGTTATCTACGAAATAGTCGACTCAGAGATAGCAAGGGATCTGGTGGCAAGGGGCGCGGGCATCATAGAAACTATGGCTTACGTCGAGCTTGCACATCAACTTGCCGAAGGGGAGGGCGGATGAGCGTTGCGAGTTACGACGTCGTCGTGGTCGGTGGCGGAATAAATGGAGTCGGCGTGGCGCAGGCCGCCGCCGCAGCCGGTTACTCCGTTATGCTGCTGGAGAAGCAGGCTGTCGCGGCGGGTACTTCCAGTAAATCGAGCAAGTTAATCCACGGTGGCTTGCGTTACCTGGAAAGCTATGAGTTTGGTCTGGTGCGCGAGAGTCTGCGTGAGCGAGCGCTGTTGCTGAAGCTTGCGCCGGACCTGGTGCAAAAGCAGACATTTATCCTGCCGGTTTATAAAGACATGCGACGCAGCCCTTGGCTCCTGAGGACCGGCTTAAGTCTCTATTACCTGTTGAGCGGCCTTGATGCCGATGCGCGTTTCAGCAAAGTGCCGCGAGCAGCCTGGGACGGCCTGGAGGGGCTCCGCACTGACGGGCTGGAGGCCGTATTCAGGTATATGGACGCGCGAACAGACGATGCTTTGTTGACCGAAGCGGTTATGCGTTCGGCGCAGTCGCTCGGTGCAAAGCTGAGCTGCCCCGGGCACTTTAGCGGAGCGGAAATCCACAATGGCGGGTGTCGTGTGCACTACCGCGTGGGTCAGGCAGAGCGCGAATGTGAGGCGCAGGTGATCGTCAACGCTGCCGGCCCCTGGGTGAATGCAGTGATTGACGGGATTAAGCCGTCGCCGTCTCGAATGGCGATCGAACTCGTGCAGGGAGCGCATATTGTTTTGCCTGTCGCAGGCAGCGAGTTCGACGGGCAGAATTTTTACTACCTAGAAAGTCCGCGCGATGGACGTGCCGTGTTCGTCATGCCGCGCGGCTCTCAGCTGCTGGTTGGAACGACGGAAACCCGGGGGCGAAAAGATCCTGAGCAGGTTGCCCCGCTGCCCGCCGAGGAAACGTATCTGCTGGGAATATTGCACCATTACTTTCCGGCGCTGAGACACCTTGGCCGCGATGATTTGCTCGGCTCATGGGCCGGCCTGCGTGTGCTTCCTGGCGGCGAAGGGCATGCGTTTCACCGGTCACGCGAGACTGTTTTGCATTGTGATCGCAAGCCAGCTCCGCGCGTGCTGACTATTTACGGAGGCAAGCTGACCTCGTACCGGGTAACGGCAGGAAAAGTGATGGATAAAATCCGGGGCTCACTGCCGAATCGCGAAGCCGTTGCCGATACTCGCGAACTGACCCTGAGTCTGGATTGATCTGTGTCTGATTCGAGCCTTTACCTATGTCTTGACCAGGGCGGACATGCTTCACGCGCGATCGTTATAGACAGCAGTGCGAAAATTCATGCCAGCGCGTATCGCGACATTAGCACGCGTCGGGCCGGCGCCCGAGTGGAGCACGATCCGGCAGAACTCGTAAAATCTCTGCGCGAGTCGGCGGCCGAGGCAGTTGGCCAACTAGGTGCAGCGGCTGCGCGCCTGGAGGCGGCGGGGCTGGCTACGCAACGTTCCAGTATCGTTTGTTGGGAGCGTGACAGCGGCGCGGCATTATCGCCGGTTATTTCATGGCAGGACACGCGCGCGGGATCGTGGCTTGAGCAGTACGCCGAGCACGAGCCACATGTTCATGAAATTACCGGGCTGGTATTTTCTCCGCATTACGGCGTGAGCAAGTTGCGCTGGTGCCTGGACCATCTGCCGCAAGTCGCGCAGGCTGCGGCCGACGCAAATCTCGCATTCGGGCCGCTGGCGTCTTACCTCGCTAATCGACTGAGTCGAGCGGCACCGATACTGGCCGATCCTGCCAACGCCTCGCGGACGTTGCTCTGGGACCGTGAGTCCCGTGCCTGGTCCGCCGAACTGCTTGAGCTGTTTGATATTCCGCGCAGTGCGCTGCCGGAGTCGGTGCCCAGCCGTCATGACTGGGGCAGCATCGAGGTTGCCGGTGCGAATGTGCCGTTGCGAATCGTGACGGGCGATCAGTCGGCCGCGTTGTTTGCTTTCGGATTGCCCGACCCCCAAACCGTCTATGCAAACCTCGGCACCGGCGCTTTTGTACAGCGGCGTGCCGCATTCGGCATAAAAGATTCAGGCCGATTGCTTGCCAGCGTCGTTTATCAGGATGAGTCCGCCGGCATCTCGGTGCTGGAGGGCACCGTCAATGGAGCCGGCAGCGCGATCAGCTGGATTGCCGGTGAGTTAGGGGTTGACGAACAATACCTAAGAGAGAACTCGGCGGGTTGGCTTGCTTCGCTCGATGGCGAACTTGTTTTTCTGAACGGCGTGTCCGGACTGGGTTCACCGTGGTGGCAGGCTGATTTCAAATCCGAATTCGCCGGCGCTCTGCTGGAGACTGCCTCGGTCGAAGAAAAAATTGCCGCCGTCATGGAGAGTGTCGTTTTCATGCTCGCCGTAAACATAAAAGTCATGAATGGGCAGCTGGGCGAGCCGCAGCGAGTGTTGCTGACGGGCGGGCTGGGCAGTGTCGATCCGCTGGCGCAAAAACTGGCGAGTCTTACGGGTTTGCCGGTGGAGCGCACGTTAACGTCCGAAGCCACCTCCAGAGGCCTGGCATGCCTGCTGGCCGGTTTCCCGGAGAGTTGGCCGCGGCCGGTCGTAGAGCAGCAGTTTTCGCCGCGCGAGGATAGCGGGCTGCAATCGCGTTTTCGTTTTTGGTTGCAGTGTATGCCGCCGGCGACGGCTGCCAAGCCCGGCTGAGCTCGGGCGGCTCTAGCTTATAGAGAGTGCGGCGCGGTTGGCTGACTGCGGCTAGCGCCCGGTCACCGCATCAAAGAATTCCTGGTAATCGTCCGACACATCGTTTTCCATGAGGTGATTCATGTACATGTTCGGCGCCTGGAAGGCTTCCGTGTAAGCAACGTAGCGCCAGCCCTCGGCTTTACGTCTGAACACTGCTGATACCCGGTTATCGGAGCCAAAGGGTTTGGGCTGAAATACGAGTTTCATGTCGGTGCGCATCCAGTAACCGGCAAAGGCAAGGTCCGGCGCCAGCAGTTTCGCCTTGATATCGTAGAAGCGAACTCGAATAGCCTGGGTAATTTTCGGCCCGCCGCGCGGGTCCAGGTAGGCATCAAGCGCGCCCCAGCCGACGAACCAGTTGTCTTGCTCGCCGGCGAGATAAAACGGATCAGGATCTTCCGTGTCCCAGAGTTCTTTCAGGCTGGCGGTATTCTGGCTGTCCCAGCGCTTTTCTGTTTCGCGTAACAGTTCGGTGATCTCGGCCGTGACAGTTTCGTTTGAGCTTGGCGTTGCTGCCGCGACGGTTGCGAGCGCGGTGCCGGTTGCGCCGCCCAGCAGGCTGGCCAGAAAGTTTCGGCGTTTCATTGTTGCACCGACTCATCTGCCGCTATGAGCACGATTGCCTGTGCGTTGCTGAAGTAGGCGTCGTCCGCATCGTCCAGTTTGTTGTAACTGATGATACTGCGCAGGGTTTTCACGTATTCCTGGCCGCGTTCGGAATAGCTGGTCAGTGCTGCCGCGAGAGTGTGCCCGGAAAGCTTTTTGTTGGTCGCCCGCAGCTGTGCCCGCTTGATGCGAAATTCGAGGTAAGCCGGGTGCGTATTGAGGTTGCGCGCATGCGCCTGCACTGACTCTAACGGCGCATCGAAGGCGGCTATCTTGTAGTCGCCTTTGCCGTCGCGTTGCTGTGCCGGCCGAATGCCTTTGCCGCCCCAGGTCCATTGGCCGAACAGGGCATTGCCGGCGGCTGCGAAACGTGAGGTGCCCCAACCGCTTTCTTCGGCGGCCTGGGCCAGCACCAGCGAGGGCGGGACCGCATCGACCCTTGGCAGCAACGCTTCTTCGAGTTCATTCGGATTCGGGTAAGCGGCAACATCGATCCCGTACTCTGTGCCCAATTGCCTGAGCCATTCCTGCTCTGGCGCCGACAGCCTGTCCTGTTTCGCGAGCAGCGACAGCAGTCTTTCACGATCATTCAGGATCAGTTCATTGCTTCGCAGAGCGAGTGGCCCCAGTCCACGAAAGAAAATCTGTTTTTTCAGTTTTACGTCTACTTCTTGCGTCGTTTTTTTGCTCCACCGGTCCGGGATTCCGGTCAGGTAAGTGCGCGGGATCTCTCGAATTCCGGCCTGCCACTCGGCGCTCGTGTAGCCCAGCTCATCGAACAGGGCTAATACGTCCTTGTAATCCCTGACCGCAACGACACGCGGGCTCGGCTCGCCGCCGGTCGCGGCCGAGTAATCGGTTGCGTTGACGCAAGCGGCCGCGCTAAGCGCGAGCAGCGATAGGGTGATGCGGTGTTTATCGAGCCGCGTTCGAATCCTCTTTGCCACTGCTTAATCTGCTCCGGCTTGTTTCGCGTCTATGTATTTCTTGAACTCGCCCGCGGTGCTGGTCATTTGCGGCCCGTTCCATTCGGTCGGTGCCGTCAGGTATTTGGGGTAGTGTTTTTCGGTGTAATCGAGAATATAGCGGGGCAGGTCGGTTACGCCGCCCAGCAATTTCACGCACTGGCTGTGGAAGGTCATGATGCCGGGGCTGTTGCCCATTTCCATGAACGGCAGCCAGTCTGCGACGCGCGACCACGATAACGAACACTGACCGGAGGTGATGTCGGGGTTCAGCACATCGCTTTTGCGGCCCTGAATCCCCCAGAGTTCTGCGTGATTGTCCATGTCGCCGGACGAGTACAGCGGGTAGTCAGCGCGATTCATCGCGGCCGGCTTCGAAATATAGAAATCCCACTGGAAGGCAATGACGTCACCGCAGGTCACGTAAGGGTAGGGGGGCGAGAGCACCGGGTTGCCTTTGCGCGCGAACACGCCATTAACCGGGTCATTGGCGATGTGAAACACCTCGACTTTTTTGCCGCCCAAAAACGGGTTGCTCCATTCATTGAGTATCTCGCCGGTATCCGGGTCGAGGTAATAAAGCACCTCGCGGTTGTATATACGCCAGCCTTCTTCGACTTCCTCGATACGGCCGGCTCCGAGTCCGAAGGTGCGGAAACATCTGAAGTTGCCCTCCTGCGGAATCATGGCCCATGCCTGGCCCGGAAAACCAAAGAAGAAATCCTTGCCACTGGTATCGGCGCGAATTTTCAGCATCGCATTGAAGTTGGTTTCGGGATCGTCGAGGTTCAATTCCGGATCCGGTTGTTGCGCGGCATTGGCCGGCAGTTTCAGCATGCGCATCGTCATTGGTTTGATCCTTCTAAATCGCTGAGTAAATCGCCGAGTAAATCGACAAGTAATCTGTGTGCCGACCGAGACTAGTACCAATGCAGCCTGGTGTCATCGGGCAAGTCAGTCGGAAAACTCTCTATCCACCTTTCGGTCGCTTTCCCAGAATTTCCACAAAAACGCGAAGTAGACGCCGTTGGTTGTTTCCGATGTGTACAGGAAGCTGCCCCTGTTGCGCGCCCCCTGATAGAAACCGAAGTTGACGCCCGTGCGGATCGAAAACTCGTCGTTCAGTTCGTGTTTCAGGCTGAAATTAAGTTTCGTGCCGAGGTAACCGCCTTTCGCGGTATAGGCCTCTCGCTCCGCGGTGGCGAACTCCGGCGCGACACCATAAAAAAAGTCCATGTACTCGTTGCCGGCCCACTCCGGCGTTAGCCGGACTCTCAGTTCCGACCGATCGTCGTAGAATGGGCGAGTGTATTTAAATTCGCTGGAAAAGATCAGCCCGCGCCAGGTGGGGTCCAGCCCATCAAACGAAAAGGCTCCGCGCAGTTGCAGCGCCAGAAAAGCGTTGCCGATCCGGGGGCCTTTGACGAATTGCAGTTCCAGTTCAGGCCCGGCTTCGGCCAGCAGGTCCAGGTCGGGCATTCCTGTTCGTGCATCAATGTCGTCGCTGTCGGCCGGGAAATTCAGGCCGAAATCGATGTCGAGCTTGATTCGATCGCGCCGGAAAATGCGCGTGGTGACCGGTTTGCCCGTTTCAGCGCCCACGCGCAAAATCTTGCCGCGATAAATAGGGAAAGGCAGCGGCACGATATTGACCTGCGTCTCCTCCGATGCCGGGTATGACTCGCCGTAACGGGCGAATGCCGCCAGGTTCATCTCCCAAAGCGGTTTCTTTTCGGGCTCGGCATCCGCGCCCGCTGCAACCGCGGCGGAAACCGTGCCGATTGTCAGGATAAGGGCGCCGGCAATCGGACGCAGCGCAGATGCAATGAAGCTCATGAGTATGCGAAGGTTCACAAATAGACCGTAGCGATGGACGACAACAAATTAACAGATTAGGCCGCGCAGAGCATTGCAACTAGCGTATTCGACAGCATGCGACCGCAACAAGGCGCCGATTCTCGATGTCTTGCGCCGTTTCGTGGGTGCCGGGAACCGAGTCCTGGAAGTCGGCAGCGGCACAGGACAGCATGTCGTGCATTTTGCTCGCGAACTGCCGGAAAGTTTCTGGCAGCCAACCGATACCGGGGAGTATCTGCCGAGCTTGCGCGCGCGTTTGCGCGCCGAGGCGCCGGCGAACGCAGCCACGGCACTAGAGCTCGACGTGCGGATGAATCCGTGGCCTGTGGCCCGCTGTGATGTTTTGTTTACCGCTAACACGTTGCATTTTATGAGCCAGGAGTGCGTGGTCGAGTTTTTCCGCGGCGTGAAGCAGGTTTTGCGCGATAACGGACATCTGATTATTTACGGTCCGTTCAACTACGCGGGTGATTACAGCAGTGCCAGCAATGCGGATTTCGACCAGTGGCTTCAATCGACCGACCCGTTACGCGGCATTCGGGATTTCGAGTGGGTCGCAGAACTCGCTGCCGCCAGAGGCCTGGAATTGCTGCATGACATCACCATGCCGGCCAATAATCGCGTGCTTGTCTGGCGCCAATCGACCGCGTCCTGACACGTTGCGACAAGACTTATATTGGCTGGGCTGCAATACTCTATGCTCTGTTTAGCGAGCCCGGAGAGTGACGTGAAGATTCTGCATCTCATCGAAAAAGGCGGTGGTTTGCATCAGGCGCCTGAAGGCCACCTGGAAAGTTTTATGTGGGCGCTCGACAATGATGAGCGCACCGCCGATTACGTCGCACTTCATAAGCAAAAGTCGCAGCGCTCCTGGAAGGGTGGCCGGATACTGGGTGTGCGCGAGGCAACCGAAGAGGAATTGGCAGCCAAGAACGGTTCTACGACGGCGAAAAAGGGCAGCCTGGTCGTGCAGTTCGAGCCGATTCGCGAATACAACGGTCGCCCGGGTATACCGTGGGGCGGTACGCGCAAAGGTTCGATGGCCTACAAGAGTCTCGAAGAGGTTGCCGCCGACAAGCAGGACGATTTGCTGAATTAGCGCGTCTTTTAGGGCTTAGCTGTTGTGGCTTGGGTCAATCTGCGCGCAACTTCGCCGATGGTGGCTTGCCCGTGGCCTCAGAATAGCGGCTCTTCCCTCAACGCTCCGCTTTGTGGGCCGTAAACTGCTCCTGGCGCTCTTCCAGTTCCACCCAGACGTGCAGTTTTTGCTCCAGTTGTTCGTTGGCAGCCTGCAGTGCGTCGATGACCGGTTGGGTCACTTCCTGGGGTTGCGCATAAAATCCCGGGGCGGCGAGTTCATCGGTAAGCAATGCGATCTTTTTTTCCAGCTGCTCAACCTGGGCGGGTAGCATCTCCAGCTGGCGCTGATCCTTGTAGCTGAGTTTTTGTGGTTGCTGGGCCTGTTCTGCGCGGCGAGCCTCTTTTTGCGCCTGACGCGCGGCGGCCTCGGGATTCTCGGTCTCGGCAAGGTGATGGCCGCGTCTCAGCCAGTCGCTGTAGCCGCCGACGTACTCATGCACTCTGCCGTCATCTTCAAAAACGAGGATGCTGGTGACCACGTTATCCAGAAACTCTCGATCGTGGCTGACGACGATAAGAGTCCCCTCGTATTCCGTCAGTCGTTCCTCCAGTACTTCGAGCGTCTCGACGTCCAGATCATTCGTCGGTTCGTCGAGTACCAACAGGTTGCTCGGCCGCGTGAACAAACGGGCGAGGATCACCCGGTTGCGTTCCCCGCCGGAAAGAATCCTGGCGGGTGACATCGCGCGCTTCGCCGAAAACAAAAAGCCCCGTAGGTAGCCGACCACGTGGCGTTCCTTGCCGTTGATCGTGATGTAGTCGCGGCCGTCGCCGACGATGTCCGCTACGCTCTTGTTGGGGTCCAGTTCACGCCGCAGCTGGTCGAAGTAGGCAATCTCCAGGTTTGTGCCGAGTTTGATTGTCCCTTCCTGCGGCTTGAGTTCACCCAGCATCAGGCGCAACAAGGTGCTTTTGCCGACGCCGTTGTTGCCGACCAGCCCGATGCGGCTGCCGCGGATGACGGTTAGCGAAAGCTTGTCGATTACTTTGTGTTCACCGTAGGCATAACCGACGTTTTTCATGCGAATGACCTTGCGTCCCGAGACGTCGGCCTGGTCGATGCTGATGTGCGCACCACGCTCGCGTTTGATGCGCGCCGCATGCTGTTCCCGCATCGCCTGCAGGGCCCGCACCCGGCCTTCGTTGCGGGTACGACGCGCCTTGATGCCCTGGCGTATCCAGGCCTCTTCTTCCGCCAGTTTTTTGTCGAAGCGCGCGTTTTCCTCGCTTTCGGCGTGCAGGGCCTGTGCCTTTCGGCGCAGGTAGGTGTGGTAGTCACACTCCCAGCTCGTGAGTTTGGTGCGATCGAGTTCCAGGATCCGGGTGGCGATACGTTGCAGGAACGCCCGATCGTGGGTGATAAAAAGCACCGCGCCGGGCCAGCTGTAAATGCGGTCTTCGAGCCAGCTGATCGTCGCGAGGTCGAGGTGGTTGGTGGGTTCGTCCAGCAGCAGCAGATCGGGCTGGCTGACCAGCGCCTTGGCCAGCGAAACGCGACGCCGCCAGCCTCCGGAAAGTTCGTTCAGTTTTTTGTCGGCGGGCAAATCCAGCTCGGTAATCACCTTGTCGACCTGCCGCTCGATGTCCCAGCCGCCCCGCGCATCGATTTGCTGTTGCAGCGCTTCGAGTTCCCGCATACCGTGCCGGTCCAGTTCGTTGGCCGACATACGGTTGTATTCATCCACCAGCTGCCGAACCTCGCGCAAACCGTCCGTCACCGTTTCGCGCACCGTATGATCCAGGGCGTCCGGCAGGTTCTGGGCAAGCTGGCTGATGCCGATGCCGCTCTGGTAGTGAATCTCGCCGTGATCCGGCGTGTGTTCTCCGGTGATCAGTCTGAGCAGGGAGGTTTTGCCTGCACCGTTGCGGCCTATGAGGCAAACGCGTTCGCCGGCCTCGATCGACATGGAAGTCTCACGCAGTAATACGTGCTCGCCGAACTCCAGGCTCACTTCATCGAAACGAATAATGCTCATGCTGGTGGGGTGGGTGTCTCCATCGGGGGCCGCAAGGATAGCAACAAACAGGGGGATGCACGTCAGGCTCTTTCTCGCAGGGTGCCCGTGACCATAGGGGCTGCGACCGATGTTCACGGCCACTTCCCTGGCCTGGCCGGCGTCCGGTGGCCAGGCATGCCGATTTTGGCGGCGACCGATGGTTTGCGGGCCGGAGTTGCTGTCAGCGGCGCCGCCAAGCTGATGCGCCGCAGCTTAGAAAGAGTGCCCGAGAGCTGTTTACTCCACGGCTACTACTCTATAATGCGCCGCTTTCCGGGCGCCTGCCCGGCTCACCGAATCCCGGGTACCCCTATGTCCTCCGTCGATAAGATTCGCAATATTGCGATCATTGCTCATGTTGATCACGGCAAAACCACGCTGGTCGACAAGTTGCTGAAACAGTCCGGCACGCTTGGCGATCGTGTCGAGCTGCAGGAGCGCGCGATGGACTCCAATGACCTGGAGCGCGAGCGCGGTATTACGATCCTGTCGAAGAACACCTCGATTGGCTGGCGCGACTGGCACATTAATATTGTCGACACGCCCGGGCACGCGGATTTCGGCGGCGAAGTGGAGCGCGTGCTGTCGATGGTCGATTCGGTCTTGCTGCTCGTCGATGCCGTAGACGGCCCGATGCCGCAGACTCGGTTCGTTACGCAGAAAGCTTTTGCCCGCGGCCTGAAGCCGCTGGTGGTAATCAACAAGATTGACCGCGACGGTGCCCGTCCGGACTGGGTGCTCAACCAGACTTTCGATCTGTTTGACCGGCTTGGCGCGACCGACGAGCAGCTCGATTTTCCGGTGATCTACGCCTCGGCGCTGGAAGGTTACGCAGGCAATACTCCCGACGTACGTTCGGGGGACATGACGCCGCTGTTCGAAGCGATCGTGCAGCACGTGCAGCCGCCCGACGTGGATCTCGCCGGCCCGCTGCAGATGCAGGTTTCCAGTCTGACCTATGACTCTTATAAAGGCTTGCTCGGCATCGGGCGGATCACACGTGGCCGGGTCGTGCCGAACACACCTGTCATCGCGGTAGGTGCCGATGGTAGCCGCCGCAATGGGCGTATTCTGGAACTGTTCGGATTCAACGGTCTCGAACGCGTGCCGCTCGAAGCGGCAGCAGCCGGCGACATCATCATGTTCAGCGGCATCGAGCCGCTCGATATCTCGGACACCCTGTGCGACCGCGCTGCGCCCGAGGCGCTGCCGCCGCTGAGTGTGGACGAGCCGACCATCAGCATGACCTTCCAGGTGAACAAGTCGCCATTCGCCGGCAAGGAAGGCAAGTACCTGACCAGTCGCCAGATTCGCGAGCGGCTGGACCAGGAGCTCAAGCACAACGTGGCACTGCGCGTCGCCGATACGAGCGACCCGGACAAGTTCCGTGTGTCGGGTCGTGGCGAGTTGCACCTGTCGGTGCTGATCGAGAACATGCGCCGCGAGGGCTACGAGTTGGCGGTATCGCGGCCGGAAGTCATTCGGCGTGAAATCGACGGCGTGCTCTGCGAGCCTTGGGAAACGCTGACCGTCGACCTGGAAGAGCAATACCAGGGCGCGGTCATGGAGCGGCTGGCCGAACGCAAAGGGCAGTTGCAGGACATGCAATCAGACGGGCGTGGCCGTATTCGGCTCGATTACCGTATCCCGGCGCGCGGCCTGATTGGTTTTCGTACCGAGTATCTGACGGCTACGGCCGGCACGGGGCTGCTTTATAACGTATTCGAAAAATACGACACAGCGGTGGCCAGTGGTATCGGTCAGCGTAACAACGGCGTGCTGATTTCCAACATGCAGGGCAAGGCGCTGGCCTATGCATTGTTTAACCTGCAGGAGCGCGGCCGATTGTTCCTGGGTCACGGTGCGGATGTCTATGAGG
>Ga0209536_100011955_pt1 | contig 12665 bp, 10 predicted proteins | sample DeeMarSeWOR28_12_FD_187461 | JGI IMG/M metagenome (GOLD analysis project Ga0209536, IMG submission 187461) | Marine sediment microbial communities from White Oak River estuary, North Carolina - WOR-2-8_12 (SPAdes) (version 2) | ecosystem: Environmental > Aquatic > Marine > Intertidal zone >...
AAAAGACCAAGGGTTTGGACACCAGATTTTTACCTAATCTCTTTTGGTATCTATGTTGAAGTTTGCGGTTCTGCAAATTTTGATTATGAGTATAGGAAGAATATCTATAATATCAATGGTCATAGTGTAATTTTTTTGCAATTATATAAAGAATCAGAAAAATGGAAAAAACATTTTTTTAGGTTTCTTCAATTATTTACTTTGAACAGGAGTAATAGATTAAATAAAATTATAAATAACAAATATCAAAATATTTAATTACACAATGAAAAACTAAAGAACTCAACAACTTATTTAACTTAATTTTATATAGAAAATAATTATATATTAAATCAGCTGTCGAACAGTAAAATTATAAAAAATCATAGGACGACATAACATTTTGTACACTTGAGAGAGATAACGACAAATAAATTTCTACTGTAAAAGTAATAAATAGGGTTAATTTTTTTTATTTTATCATATCCAGTAATCTTGCCAGTATTGGAAATCGTTCAAAGTATTTCATAAGAAAATGTGAACTCCCTGAAGATCTGACACGATTAAATATTATAACATCCTTTGTTTCATTAAATATGTCCTCACTATGATGTTTCACCCATTCTCCATCAACATATTCATAAGCTGTAAGATTAGCCTTAATTCTTAAAGTCAATAACCAATCATGTTGAGCTTGGTTTGGACAAAACTTAGTATAATCAATATCTCTATTAGGCGGATTTGAACCATTTATTATTGTTACTAATTTCTTCACATCACAGAAAGTTATAGTATCCAATATATACATATCAAACACTTCAGCAAAATACTCATATTTAACAACAATCATAAGGTTATCAGGACAATTAAAATTAATTTTAACATTAATAGTATAATCTCCTTCTGGTCTCTTCCTAATAGATTCATATTCAATTCTATCATTAGTAATGTTTTCACCAAAGTCCATAGTAAAATTAGCAAGATACCGAGTTTCATTTGGATTAACCATAGTTTCTTCTATTATTTCTTTCTGAACATTAGCAATTGCTGGTTGAATACCAAAACCAAGAAAAAGTAGGATGACAGTAATTACAAGACTCTTGTATAATAAATTAGAATTACTATCCATATATTTATTCCTCCCTTCTATTATAAAAAGAAATTATCTCTTTATAAGACTTTTGGTTTAATAAATAATTATTGGTGTTATTTGTAGTTTAATTGGAACGATATTTATATTTTCAACATTAGAGTCAGATATAACTTTTGAAAGTAATATTCAATTGAGCAGTTCAAATCCATTCGTTATTGTTGATGTCAATTACCGGTTTACAGTTGATAATATTGAATTTGAGGAGAAATTTCCAACAATGGTGAATATTACAATTACCACTCATAGCCCATATGATAACTGGGAATATTGTTATGTAAAGCTTTATATTAAGTCAAAAAGTGGATTATCATCAGAAGGAGCTCCATATTCATATAACAATATTATAGTTGAAAAACAGTGGTTATATCCAGTACCGCCTTCTCTTTCATTTGAAATAGAACTTCCTATTGATGGTAAATATTGGTCGTATGTAGAATTATATGATCAAACGAATTTAACCGGGGAGGGAAGACTTCTTGATAGTAGATATGGTGAAGAGTTTAATGTTTATTCGATTGAAGAAATTCATTTTAAAAAAAGTGAGCGAAGTAATCGAGCAACACTTTCGGTTGCTTTGTTTGTTGGAGGGGCTACATTTATTGGTCTAGCAATTGCTTTGGAAGGAATAATACTTAGATATAAATCAAGAAATGAGGCAAAGAAAGAAAAAGCTCAATTAAAAAGAGAGAAGTTAAAAAGATGAAAGTGAATGATGAAAAAACATTACAAACTTGCTGGAATTCAGATTTTACCCTTTGAATTTGAGAATCCTTCAACGATGCTTAGTATTCAACCTTTAGTATAGATGAGCTAAAAACACTTATATACGATTATTCAGATATGAATGTTGAGGGAGGAAACAATAAATGGATAGAAACCTTGATTTGTTGTATAAAACATTGGTAGCTGGAGTTATATTTCTATTTATTGGATTGGGTGTTCAACCAGCATTTGCAAAAGTAGAAACAGAAGAAGAAATTATTGAGGTTGATCCAAAGGATTACCTGTTTCAAACAATTATTGATATTGCTAATAATCCAGATGTAAAAGAGTTGTTAGAGCAATATAATCACAACCTGCTCACTTCTGATTATGATTACAATAGTGTATATAGACAGTTATTATTGAGAAACCCAAGGCTGCTATATAGTATGCTTTTCACAAAACCATCTATTACAAGTAAGTATCTTGATAAATGTTACAATAATGGTATTGATGTTTCTAATATTATAGGAGAAGATAAAGTATTAGAGATTGTTGATGTAATTAAGATTTCTGATACAAGAATTTTTAATGAACTTAATAATATTATTATGAATGATGAGGAGTTATCTGGTAAAATTGTAATATTAAAAGAAATTAAAGAGGAAAGTAAATATTTTACTCCTTGGGAGTATAGTCCTCTTTTTTGTTTTGTTTTATATCTAATTATGATTGTATTATTTTTAACAGGTTTACCTCTTAGTTTTGTTGTTGATGTTCTTTACGAGGATTATGGATTATTTCCAATACTAGCTACTATATGTTCCATTCCTTTAATAATATTAAGATATTTATTTTTATATTGTGTGTTTACTGCTTTATTATTTTGTAGTTAGGATTTAGTATAACAATCCTATTTTTGTATAATTTGATGCCCTAATAAAATTATTTTGGGAAATTTATAAGTAGTTACCCAAGAGTTAAAAGTCGGAGACCTGTAACTTGTGTTATAAAATAAAGATCGTTTTTAATAAGAAGACTGGGCAATTTTTTACAATTGGTTTGTCTTGTAAAAATGAAAAAAAGTTGACAGAGTTATTCAAGAAATTGGTATTGGTACAACAATTACTACAGTGCTTATTGAGAATTTGAATTCCTTTATTAGGGATAATACTCTATATATGAAGCGGGGGAGTAAAAACTTTTCTAGGATTTTTAATTGGATGGTTAATATTTTTGTTAGGTATTTCTTTTTCCATAATTTTGATAAACTCATTGGTGTCTTAGTATAAGAAGTAGTAAGAACTAGTTAGAGATAGGTCTTATATCAGCAATGGTTTTTGATATTATATTTACGTAATTTACTTTGTATTGAATATTGTTTTTTTTACCAACTCTTGTTTAGTAGAGTGTCATTTAAGGATATAAGGTATGTTATTACTATAAAAATTCAATATAAAAGTTACAAAAAAACGAATTATTTAAATACCTTTTTTTTATGTTTTTTAGGGGGAAAAATGAAAAAGAAATATTTTTTAATTATAATGTTTGGGATAACATTAATTTTTGTAAATACATCACTCGTAGAAGCAAAACCATCATATGCAATTATTGATGTAGCTATAGAAAATTCAAATGTGTTTGTTCCATGGAGAGATTCTGATGAATATTATGATGCCCTTGCGGAATCTACAAATCAGGATGAAGGATATGGTTATACATGGGTTGTAGGTGACCATGAATATCGTTTTAATCTAAGCTATACATACCTAGAGGATATTATGGATGGAAGTATTAATGATTATGACGTCTATGCCTATATAGGCGGTCATGACATAGAGTATTTTTGTTGGCTCCCTAGGTATTATTACGAACGTTCGGGTATTTCGGATGATTATACCTACGAGCAATTTAATAATTTAAAGAATAAATTAGAAAATTTTATCAAAAATGGAGGAGGATGGGTAGGTCATTGTAGTGGAGCTATTTTTCCATTGGATATTGAAGATGATGCGCCTAGAACGATAGGTGAATGGCAATTACATAAAAATGCTTTTCTTAATGATGATTTCGATATTAAATTACATCGTGGAAATGTCAAAAATGCAGTTTTAGCAGCTTTTCCTATTGTAGATCAATATTTTAAAACGATACGTATAAAACAAAAGCATATTCCATGGCCATGTTTTCAACATGATCCTGCTAGGAATGCTAATAGTGTATATTGTTGGTTTTCTAGTCATGATACGGATAATCCAATTCACGAATTTGGAGGTCCATGTATAGATCTAGAAATTACCAATAAGGATCATCCTATTTTTAATGGTTATTCGGGAGATACTTTGCGTTTTTATTCTGTTGGTGGTGGTCCATTTTATATCCCACTAGAGTATTCTGATTTTGAATTAGCTAAATTCCCCAAAGAATGTTATGGAAGCGATGAGACAACACAGGTAATCGCTTGGAATTTCCCCCTAAAAGATCTATTTAATGTCAAAACCTTTGGAAAAAGTGTCAAAAACTTATTAAATTTAATTTTTAAAGGCCCTTATCTTGGATATGTAAATTTCATTGATTGGGATAAAACATCAGATATTATAGAGTTGGGTTTTGAAAATTTACCAGCAGCAGTAGCATTAAACTATCCCGATGATGATGGAGGAAGAGTAATAATGACTACACTTCACCCGGAATTGAAAGTCTGGGATGGTGGTCATATAAAAAATGCGGGTGAATCAGATGATAATTGTATGTATGATGGATTATATGCTTGGTATGATGAGAATGGACTAATGGATGATCCAGATATAAAATATCAACCTAACAACTGGTATTCACGAAGAGAAGCTGCATGGGCATCAGGTATTGTACCTGACGAACATTTACCACCCGTATATGGTCAGTCGCAAGTAGTATTAAATTCTCAGATATTACAGGAGGATACAGATTTAACCATAGACTGCTGTGTTGGTCTTCCTTATGATAATAACTGCGATGTTAATCTATCATTATATTACAAATATAATAAATCAGCAGAGGGAACAAATTTCACAAACTGGACACTTTATGATTCAATATACGAAACTCCTTATAAATTTATATTTAATGCAGCCAATGCAGAAAGAAATGGGACATATCGTTTTTGTTCAATTTTAAATTATTCTTACGAAACTGGAAATCCACCAGAAACCATATATTATCAAGAAGAGTTCCCACCTGACCCTGATACAAAAATCTTTGTAGGAGATAAAATAATTGCAAATTTCAATTGCTCATCAGCAATACTATATGATATTAATAATATTACTTTTTATGATAAATCATATGTTTACCCTGGTACTCATATAACAAATTACTCATGGGATCTCGGTGACTGTAACATCTCATATGAACAAAATGTAACACATAAATATGGTGATAATGGTGTCTATGTTGTATGGCATAATATTACAAACAATGTTTCTGAAACCAGTTCTATTTCAAAAAATATCACAGTGCACAATGTACCTCCAGAAGCTGATTTTCTACCCACATCTATAGTTATAAAAGTTGGTGAAACAGTGAACTTCATTGAAAATGCCACAGATATGGACGGAAGTATTGTAGAATGTTATTGGGATTTCGGTGATAACACTACTACTAGTGGATTTAACGTAAATCATACATATAACAAGAATGGATTTTTTACGGTTTCATTAAATGTGACAGATGATGATGGGATCACTGATACTAAAAATATTAGTGTATGTAATGATAGAAAGGAGTATTCTAACTGTGTTTTAGTAGTAGATGGTATTGTAAATGGAAACCTAAACAATGATGATCCTGAAAACCTCACATGGACTACAATTCAAAAAGCAGTAGATAATCTTTCAACCTCAGATTATCTCTACATAAATAGTAGTTATTACAATGAGGATGTTGTGATAAATAAATCCCTTACTATAATTGGTGAGGATGAGAACACAGTGATAATTAATGGTTCTTTAACATTGATTGATCCTTTTGATTATGAACTTCCAGATAATGGCCATTACGACTGGATACATAATGTTAGTATGTATGGCAACAAATTATTGTATCATCTAAATAATGATTCAAACCTAGGTGAGAACTACTCCTCCTCCACAACTGTCTATGATTCATCTGGACAAGGAAACAATGGAACCATTAACGGATGTCTGTGGTCAACTGCGACATTAAAGGGTGCCGGAGCGTTATATTTTGATGGAACAAATGATTCTATAAACCTTAGTAGCATATCTGCTCTCACTGGGGAGAATGTTACTATTTCAGCATGGATCAACTGGCAAGGTGGTTCAGGAGCAATAGATACAATACTATCACAATCCAATAATACACATGGATATTGTCTTTATATTAATAATACAAATAATACTCCATCTTTCAGATTAAATAATACTACAGCAGCAGCATCAATGAATTTAACAAATGGTTGGCATCATATCGTTGGAACCCATAACAACACATCTTCTAATCTTAGTATTTTTGTAGATGGAAGATTATCAGGAACAGTTGAAAAGGCAGGTTCAGGTATTGATACCAAGGCTTTTGTTGGTTTTGATAATATCAGCAATTATTATTATGGTACAATTGATGAGGTTTCAGTCTGGAATAGAACCTTGTCAGACGATGAAATTAATAGGATGTACAACCGTAATTATGGTATTATTATAGATATGGTTACCTTACAAAATAGTAATAAAACTGGTTTGACTATTTGTAATAACTCATTTATAAATAATTGCATCTTAGTTAATCATACTTTTGGATTATCTATTAATAACTTATGTAATATAATAATTCAATGTAATATTTCAGAATGCGACACAGGTATTAGTATTACTGATTCAAATCCAGATGAATATGAAGAAAATAGAGTTATTGCCAGCTATCTTAACAATAATACAGAAGGTATTATAATTGATAATTGTTCATATATTAACATTGAGCACACAAGTATATACAATACTAATACACCTCTTGATATTACTAATAGTAATTTTAACACGATAGATATAATAGAAACCTTTTCAACAGGAAATTCCTCACCTGACACTCCTACTATTTCTGGTCCTAGTCAAGGTGATATTAATACATCTTACAATTTTTATTCCTGTACAAATGATTCTGATGGTGATATCCTTTTTTATCTCTTTTATTGGGGTGATGGAAATTTTAGTACTTGGACTGGTCCTCATACTTCAGGTCTTAGTAATTATAAATCATATTCATTTTCTGAGCAGGGTGGTTATTATGTTAAAGTTAAAGCAAAGGACATTTTCTATAATGAGACTAATTGGTCAGAGCCTATTTTATTTAGAACTGAGAATCTTACACCGTTGATTAATTCGGTTGTTGATACACCAGATCCTGTTGGATTTGGTTTCAATGTCAATATTACTACTAATGTTACTGATGACATGAGTGGTAATTATAGCGGTATAAAAACAGTCAAAGTCAACATTACATATCCAGATGATACCTTTGTTAATGTTTCTATGACCGATATTGGTAATGATACATATCAGTATGATTTCACTGATACTTGGACTGTTGGACAGTATGACTATAGTATCTGGGCGATAGACAATGCATATAACACTAACACATCATCTGGTCATAGCTTCAATGTCTCTGTTGATGCAACAATCTCAATATGCACAATAAACAATAGTTACACAGATAATTGTACAGTTAATCTAACTGACCCTCCAAGTAGCTCTTATCAGGTTGGATATGAACTCATTGATGATGGTGATGTTTTACATATTTGGAATAATCTTGACAACTATTACTTCAATACGTCAAGTGGAATCCAGCTTACTAACCATTATGATGAGTACTGGTCCCATAATGTTTTGATGCTTGGATATTATAACAATGATGAGTGGAATCTCATCTACAGGACTGATGAGCTTAGTGGATTTAACAAAGAGATAATTAGTGATAATGAAACATATGTGAATGCTACTCTATGGAAGAATCTTAACTATGCAGGTTATGATTTCCGACTAGCAATTAGATATCATTTAGGAATTAATGATAATGAGCTCACTGTTATTCCATACATTAAGAACATCGATAACGAAGATATTCCATATAATCTTGGTTTTGCATGGGAGATAAAAGACATTCAAATTGATATGACAGAAGAGAATGATTATATTGATATTAATGGAACATCGTATTATCTTAATGCCTCAGGTCTGAATGAAACTTATACAAATCTAGATGTTCCAAGTTTCTATATTAAAGAAGACACAGGTGTTGATGAATCTGAATCATTATATCTAAGGTGGAATGAAAACTTGAATTATAAGGTGCAGGTGAAATCAAGAACAGGTCAATATAATGCTCCTGTGACATTGGGAATAAAGATTGGAACACTTGATGTTGGTCAAGAAAAACAAACAGAAATCTTCTGGCATGATGCATGTGAAGTTACATATTATTTTAATGATCATGATATGTACAATTGTTGGACGACAAATCCATTATACATGGTTGATGGTAGTACGTCTAATTATGCTTCAACAGCTATAAATTTTGACGTTGAAAATTTAATTAGTAATACTTGTTCTGGTTCTGAGCTTGGAGCTATTTCTAAGGTTGAAATACGTGCTTTTGGTAAATATTCAGGAACTGGTATGCCACCAATTCATGATATAAATCTATTAACTTTAGGTGCTATGCATATTTTCAGCCCAAGTACTACCGGAGCATGGAGTAGTTGGTATGATATAACAAATAATATTGATGCTCCAAATCCATGGACTTGGGATGATGTAAAGATTCTAGAAGTCAATGTAGAAGCCGCTATAGGTGGACTTTTCACAATGTATTGTTCCAAGGTTGAGGTTCGTGTAACTTATAATGCTAATCCAGTGATTTCTAATCCAGTACCAAGTGATGGAAGCAATGGTGCATTAATTACATCTGTTTTGAATATCACTGTCAATGATGCAGATGGAGACACTATGAATATCACATGGTTGAGCAATAGTAGTGGAAGCTGGCAGATATTCGGAAGAAACAATAGTGTAGGAAATGGAACGTATCATCAGATTTTTTCAAATGCAACAGTTAATGGTCAGTGGTGGTACTGGAAGGTAAATGTAAGTGATGGATCTAATCATAAATACAGTGATGTTTACTCATTCTATACTGGGTATCAATCTAAAATAGAGAACACTGGTTCAACAAATTTCACAGGATATTTGTTGATGCAGATTGAATTTTATAACACCACAAACAGCACTTGGATTCTAGACCAAGAGGTAGTGAATGAGACGACAACAAGAACAATCAATACAGGTAGTACACTTGCTCTGGATACAATATTTAATCCACATAATGTAAGTACAAGTAGCTTTACGAATGGAAATGGTACATATCGTGTATATGCTGCATTCAGAGACCCTGATGGTGATGTACTTATCTGTGATGATGAGAGTCTGTTAGAGGCTAATTATCAGTTTACTGTTTCAACAAGTTAAAACAAATCTTCTTTTCTCTTTTTTTTCATATTAAATTATTGATAAAAAATATATTAAAAGGAATTATGAGTAAAATCTGACAGATTTTGGTTTAGTATAATTAAGTTAAAATCACGATTGTAATTGTCTTTTAAGAAGAATTAATCCTCTTTCAACAGCATGTGTTAAATTTGCAAATTCTTTAGATTCTACTTTTGATTGTACCCAATTATATAAATCTGGGTCAAGTGTAATTGATGTTTTTACTTTTCGTCGTTCTATTTTTGGTCTTGCCATATATGTAAGTATACGATAGAAACTTATAAATACTTGTATTTATATAACATATATTGTCCTACTAAAACTGATAAATAAGTATATGTGTAAATGGGGGAAATTATCGTTGATATCTTCGCAAGAAACACTAATAAATTATTCAAAATATTACAATTCAACTAATTTAAAAAATAAGTTAGTAGGAGGTAAAAGCCAAGAATGGAAAACAATTATAGATATATTATGCCAGAAATATTTCAAACAAATAAAACCACAGATAGATGTGGAGGAAATGGGTGAACTGGCAAATGTTAAAAAGAAATTAAATGTCGAACAAATAAAAAACCCATACATCCTAAATCCTACAATATATAAGACACAAGAACAACTATTTGATGCAATACAACACTGGTGGATATTCAAAAAAAGAAAAAACAAAAACACAGTCAAAAAGCGGTTATCTTCTGCAAGAAGAATGAGCAAACATCCAGTATATCCAATAAACTGGCAAGAAATAAACCAAAATCAAATCATAGCATATCTAGAATATCGCGAATACTCTGAAAATGCTGGAAAAAATGCAATTAGAAATGAATGGGACATAGTAAATATGTTTGCATGTGCTTATGGAATAAGTACAGAAACATGGGGATATACACCGCCAAGTAAACCTCCAGCAAAAGTAAAAATTATACCACTTCCAAACACAACACATAATATCATACAAAATAAATATTCTAAAGACAAGTATACAAACTCATTATATCAGTACATTCTATTGCATGGATTTTTAATTGGTTGGAGACCAAGCGAACTGGTAATACAGAAAGCATCTGATATAAACATAGAAGAGGGATATATGATTATAACGGAGACAAAGAAACATAATCAACTCAGACAGATTTTTCCAGAGCAATCTATTCTTGTCAACCCGAGAAGAAAATCATTAAAGAACTGGATTGACAAATGGCGGCCAAAAGTAGAGAACCAATATAGCAAAGACTATCTATACTTACAGCCAAATGGCAGACCATATACAGTTAATTATCTTAGAAAACAACTAACACCATTAGTAAAAGAAGTATGGAAACCATACTGTCTTTATACAATGAGACACTGGTGTGCAACAGCAAGACTTATAAAAAGTAAGGTAGAAACAAACAACTGGGATATATGGGAAGTAAAGGATTGGATGGGACATGATAAATTAGACACAACTGAAAATTATGTTAAATACGCAAAAAAGTATCATCGTAATGCTCCTTTTGATTGGATTAAGTCTGTCCTTAAACATTATAAAATTGTGGAGGAAAACGGACAAAATTCAATAAATCCTGAAAATACCTTGGTTTCAGGTGGAACTTACAGGAGTGGTGAGGTACGGACGCGGCGGGATTCGAACCCGCGATCACTGGCTTAGAAGGCCAGTGCCATATCCAGACTAGGCCACGCGCCCAAAATTAAATTAATTGGAAAGCTATGTAATAAATAAAAATTGATAAAAGTATGGTTTTTTTATTTTATTCGTAAGGCGCAGCTTCACTGATTAAATCAACATGGGTAAGAACCATACGTCTACAGCAGAATCTATCAAGACCAAGATCATCAAGTATCTGTTTAGGAGTTTCCTTTGGTTTTTCGCCAGCTTTTATTGCTTTGTTATATTCTTCATAACGCTTTACATAATCTTCATATACGTCACTAATGACCTTTCCACAAGTAAAGCATCTTACGGGAATTATCACAACACATCACCTATATGATTTCTGCCTCTTCTTTCTGGCACCACGGCCAAGAGGTTTTTTTGGTTCCTTTCTTCTTGAATCACTTACGAGAAGACTTCTATCATGATCAAGAAAAGCAATTTTTAAACTGGGATTGCCAGTAAATTCAACAAGACCTTTTGCAATAGCAGTTCTTGCTGCACTAGCTTGGCTCATAAATCCACCGCCCTGTACACTTACATCAATGTTAACCTTACTAACATGGTCACTTGCAATATTTAATGGTTCAAGAATTTTCCATCGAGCAATTTCAGGTTCATATAGCTCTACAGGTTTGCTGTTAATTCTTACAAGTCCACTTCCTTTTTGAACGGTTGCTCTTGCAACAGCAGTTTTTCTTTTTCCAGATGTATTTACTACCTTTTTTACCATTAGATCTTTGCTCCTAATGATTTAGATAATTCTTCAATTGTAACAAAATCAACAGGTTGTTTTTCAGCTGATTTAATACTTTCAAATTTCTTTCCTTCAAATTCTTTTGGAACGCCTATATAGCATTTCAATCTTTTAAAAGCAGTCCTACCATGAGGAGTTTGATAAGGAATCATTCCTCTAATCGTTCTTTTAACAATCATGTCAGGCATTCTGGGGTAAAATGGTCCCTTACGGTATGTTCCGACCTCTCTTTTCTCTTTATAGCGGTCTTTAATTGCTGATTTTTTGCCGGAAATTATAGCTTTTTCAGAATTTACTACTGCAATTTCTTCACCTTTAAGCAAACGTTTGGCAGTATGAGTACTAAGTCTACCAAGTATTGCTCCACTTGCATCAATAATAGTTGTCATATGTCTAACCTAATATCCTAATATCTTTTCCTTTTGGATTGCTTTTTATAAGCTCTTCAATTGTCATATATTTGCCGCCAGCATTTTTAATTTTCTCTTGTGATTTTTCTGAAAATGACCAAGCAGCAATTGAAACTTTTTTAGTAAGATTACCATCTGATAATACCTTGCCTGGTATAAGAGCTATCTCTTTTTCACCAATATATTTGTTGATTCTATCAAGGTTTACCTCAGACCAGTTCTGAGAAGGTTTTTGTAGTCTTAATGCTACATCTTTCCAGATTGGTGCATCATTTTCATTTGCCTGTCTCTTCAGCTCATGAATGAGAGCTGTAAGAGCAGGATTTGATTTAGTATATTTCTTTGCCATAGAGCAAATCACCAGATATGAGAATTGTATGGTAAGGATGGGGTATTTATAATATTTTTGGGAGAAATGATTAATAACAATTTATAATTTAGCCCTTTCAATGAAAAAGGTAATATC
>Ga0209536_100011956_pt1 | contig 12665 bp, 7 predicted proteins | sample DeeMarSeWOR28_12_FD_187461 | JGI IMG/M metagenome (GOLD analysis project Ga0209536, IMG submission 187461) | Marine sediment microbial communities from White Oak River estuary, North Carolina - WOR-2-8_12 (SPAdes) (version 2) | ecosystem: Environmental > Aquatic > Marine > Intertidal zone >...
ACGGCTATGCTGAAACTCGAGACCACCTCAAGACCGTTTCTATAAGAGATGCTATGGTAAAAAATGTGATTACCGTCACACCGGATACGGACATTGTAGTGGCGGGAAGGATGATGTTGGATAGAAAATTTGGCTGTCTGCCTGTTGTGGAGGAGGATCGTTTGGTGGGCATGGTAACGGAAACAGACATTCTTCGCTGCTTCCTTTTGCACTACGAGGACTGCGTGGCAGATAAATGAGAGTCAGCTGGCTGTTTGGATGCTTTCTTCTTTTAATAGGCTGGAAGCAATATTAGACTTTAGGGTTGTCAGAAAATCCGAAATCCGAAGCACGAAATTCTAAACAAATTCGAAACCCATTATTCTTTTGAACTTATGAAAACTGGCTATCATTAGTGTCTTCTTGTTTTGGATTCTGTATTTTGAGAATTTGGATTTGTTTGGGATTTAGATATTCGATATTCGAATTTGACTGGACCTTACGTCCCAGGGAAAAAAGCTGGCCCTGATCGAGAGGCCTTGAGAATGGGGAATGGTGCGCAGGGTCATGCTGCAGGCAATTTAGCCTTAAATTCCTCCAAGGCGACCTGCTCCAAATAATGGTGGTCTACGTCTGATATTTCTGTGAATTTAACCCCAATGATACGTGGCCGGTTGGACTCATCTTTACTATCTGACCATATTACGATTGCTGAGACTTCCAGGGGTTCCCGGTCAGGGGGCTCGATAACAATATGAGCCGGTTCATTTAGTTCTAGATACTCCTCACAGCGGATATGAGCACCTCCCGCGCTTATATCTTTGGTTTTCCCCTTAACCACTCCTCTTGCTGTCTTTAATCTGACAGGCCATTCAACTTTTATTCTAAAAGATAAACGTCTCTGCTCGCCAACTCGAAATGCTTCCACCTCTAATCTCCTCTCACTTTTCCTTTGATTGGTAGGTGACGCAAATACGTCAGTTTGTGTTGTAAAGGAATGCCAATTTTGAGCCAAATATTGCTGCAAGGTTGCCTGCAAGACGACGGGAATTTATGTGTAATCCCAATAATTTTTCCTCGTGCATGATATCGCCCCGCTGCCAATTCTTTCTCTCTGAGTCGGCCACGGTCAACAAATATGCAAAAAATTAGCCACCTTATATGATTCAGGAGTTTTCCCAGCTCCCCCTGCCACTGGTGCAGAAGTGGCAAATATCTTCCGCACTACTCAAACAGCTCTATACAGAGGCTATAGCATTTGCTAAGTGCTTTGTTGCACTCAGAGCCGCAGGCAATCTGTTCACTTTTGCTTCCTTGGCAAGCCATTTTACAGTCATAGTCCTTCTGGCGGCACTCGATTGCGCAGCGTTGTCCCGAGATAGTTGAGAACTGAGGTGGGTCGGGAAGGGGATGTTCTGGTCCGTGGGCGCAAGAGGTTACCACCAGGACCGAGAAAAGCAACATAAGTCTCTTCATAGCTGGCTCCATAAATAATTAGTTAGTGTCCGTAAGGAAATCCGAGATTCCCTGATGTAGCTTTCAGTCCCGCCGCGGCGGGACTGATCGCGCTCATCTGAAAACGGCGGTTTTCGGATGAGCACTAGTTAATTTTCATCCAGATTCAGCAATATATGTTCATTTTTTTGGTCTTGGACATTGTGTTGGTTGACTGCCTTGGAGATAAATCTCTGGTGCTCTTCAGAGATGTCCAGAAAACGAACCCCCATCCCTCTAGGTGTGATGTGATCGTCAGGTCCGTATTTGTTCGACCAAACCACTTCAGCCTTGGCTCCAATATTCTGGTCCGGGGTGGTAATTACCATGTCGAAGACTTCGTTTAACCTGAGTGGCCTTCTACATCCAATAAAAACACCAGTGGAACTGATATTTAGGGTCACACCCTCTATTACACCCGTAGACTTCTGAACGATGACCGGCCATTGGATCTTGGCTCTTGGTGCTATGCGTTGTTCATCCTGTGACATTTTCTGCCTCCCCCTTGAGATCACCCCTTAGGGTCGAGGAAAAATGCAGGAAATATGCCATTGATCTTTTAGTAAAGGAGAGAGAGAGGCGCTGACACACCTTATTGCCAATGTAGTTGTCGTGGGACTGTCAACTAAGTTTTCATCATCTAACTCATTAAGAATATACATATTTTGGCTGCTCTTTCTGGTAATGCCAACGCAGTTGGCAGTATTATAACTTGCCAAGGGTTTTATTTATCCATATTTCATCCTAACGTTGATGCCAAAATAATGTATGATATTAAATGGTTGCTTATTTGATTAACATTTATTTGAACTATCATCAAATTGGCATATCTATTGCCATGAACAATATCTAGGATGCAAGGGGCATCTCAGAAGACCATAGAAATAGGGGGAGGATGGTCATGAAGAGATGCATGATAACAATCACTACACTCCTGGAAGACAATAGCGGGCAAACATTAGTACTAGACATCTCTCAACGCGGAGTTTCAGTTAACTGCCCAAAATGCTCCGATGTCGAAATCGATTCCTATCGTGGAGACTCACAATTTGAGTTTTTCTGTAAAATTCCTGAGACTAATGAGGAGTTTCACCTTTACTTTAAAGATCCCAGTATGAAATGGGTTCTTGACGAAGCTGAAGGTCGCGCGGCTTGATGAGTGTAAATGGGGCTTCTGAGGTAAAAGTAGAGATAGAAGTGCTGGCGGTAGCACGGTGAGCAGTGGAGTCCGTGAGGGTAGTTTTGAAGGGATTCTACCAAATCTTCTTTGATCGAATCCCTTCCCTTGTGCTAAGTTAGATTCTAGACGATACCGGTTTGATTAAATTTCTGCTTTTGCCCAGAACTTTGTGGATCTGTATATTGCAATAACTAGTTCTGCTCGCATCCTTAATTCTCATCCGAGACTTGCAACCCGTTTTCTATCGAGAAGATTGTGAATAGATGGCTCTTGCACATATTTGTCTCAGTGACTCTTGTGGTTCCCTTGCAGTGGTTTGCAACCACCGGGGAATCAAACAGTGCAGATTACTCTTCTCTCTCCTTTGCGGTCAACTATGTCTACCGGACGGCGGGTGTAGGGGAACTAAAAACTATCGAAAATGGGGATGCACTCCAATCTGGTGATCACTACAAGATCGTCTTCACCCCTGATAAAGATTGCTACGTCTACATTTTCCAGGTTGACAGGTCAGGACATATTTTTCAGCTATTCCCCATGAAAAGCTTCCGGGGAGTTGAAGTGAATAACTTTAATCCTGTGAAACCAGGCAAAGCGTATATTCTGCCCAGCCCAGACAAGGCCTTTGTACTAGATAAGGTGGTTGGCGTTGAGCGGATTTATTTTATCGCCTCCAATGAACGAAATCAGGAACTTGAAAATCTCTATCTCGACTGGCAAGGAGCGACCACCCGGAAGCAGCCTAAGCAAGCAGAAAACGCCAAAGACAAGCTCAACAAGTACTTCAAGAAACGTGGCATAGTTGTAGCGGCCCGTTCAGATCAATCCCTTCAGGTCTCATGGGATGAGAGTGGTGAAGCATTCTCGGTTGTGAACCAGAGGCTTGAAGACCTAAGCAAGGACAATATGCATGTCCTTGAGTTTTTTCATAGGTAATGACAAATTGAACGCTATGATTAGTCGTTTTTTTAGTAGTCTTATACTGTTATTAACTTTCATAGCTTTCACATCTGTAAGCTGCTCGGTGAAACAAGCCTTTATACCCCCTTCTGCAACAGATACCATCAAGCACTACCAGCGTATAGCCGTCCGCGCCAAAAGTCGGCCTTGGACCAGAACCAGTATCCATCTTAGCCCCGGCGAGCCTGTTCTGATCCTGGCTTCGGGTAAAGTGACAATAGCGCCAGGGCGTGGGGAGAACCTAAGGCCAGAGTGGATGCTCTACATGAAAATCGGCAAGCATGGATATCCCAGGCGAGCTATCGAATCCGACAATGTCGAGTTTTTAAGTACCACCCAGGCGGGACGGCTAATGTTTTGCGTAAAAGATTGGTCTGATCTCACTCCCAAGGGCAAACCATTATGGCACAGCAAAAGATCTGGGCTGAAAAGCACGGATTTCAACGAACTGGGTAAGTACTGGTACGCTGATAATTCAGGCAGCTTCACTGTGGATGTTTTCGTTTTCACCACTGCTGACGAAGATCGAATCACCCCCGCCCTGGATGCCGTGGCCCAGGCCAACCCTGCCGATCTAGATCTGGCGACCCAATTAAGCAAGATCGCGGAGTCTATGCGCCTATTTGCCTCTGCCTCCAAGAGTCTAGACAGTAAGGATTTAGCTTCTACACATGTTGACCACAGAGGAAGTGGCCCGACCAGGCAGAAAATGGAAGCGGTTGTTCAGATTGGACACCTGGATGAGGTTTTTTCCGGAGCCATTTCACCAGATGGCCGTTATCTTTTGTCGGGCAGTCTTGACACCACTATGAAGCTTTGGGAGATTTCCACTGGCCGGGAAATAAGAACCTTTAAGGGACATCATGAGTCTGTGAATTCCGTTGTTTTTTCACCAGATGGCCAATTCGCTTTATCTGGGAGTGGAAAGGCTGTGAGGCTGTGGGACATTTTCACCGGCCGGAACATCAGAACCTTCGCCGGGCATCCAGATACTGTTAAGTCTGTCTCGTTTTCACCCGATGGCCGTTTAGTCTTGGTGGGCTGCGGCCGAACTGTGAAACTCTGGGATGTCTCAACAGGGCAAGATCTCAAAACTTATACAGTCAGAAAGTACAAAAGACCGGAAATGTACAGTCCCGTTGCGTTCTCGCCAAACGGGCGGCATATAGCTTCATCTGGAGGTTGGGATTATACCATCAGGCTTAGATACGTTTCGAGTCGCTTTGGACAGGGAACTCTTCACGGTCATTCAGGTTTAGTCACTTCCCTTGCTTTTTCACCTGATAGTCGTCTCCTTTTATCTGGAAGTATGGACAGGACAGTGCGGCTTTGGGACATATCCACGGGAGAGGAAATGAGAATCTTAAAAGGCCACTCAGGTCCTGTCAATTGTGTTGCTTTTTCGCCTGACGGTCAATTCGCTTTGTCTGGGGGTGAGGGTGGCACCCTAAAGCTCTGGGACATTTCCTTAAGTGACGAGAGGGAGAAGATCAAAGGGCATAGCGAAGCCATCCGCTTTGTTGCATTTACTCCTGACGGTCGTCTTATGTTGTCGGGAAGTGAGGATAAAACCATAAAGTTGTGGGATGTCTCCACAACTCGCGAACTTAGAACTCTGAAAGGGCAAGGAAGTTTTGATCTTGGGATTTCACCAGGCAGATTTCTTAGCTTGTCCGGGAGCGGAGATAAGCTTTTGAAACAGTGGGAAGTCTCAACAGGTAGAAAAATTAGGACCTTCACAGGGTTTGCCGAAGCTAAGGTGGCTTACTCACGCGATGGTCGGTATGCTTTATCTGGGAGTGAAAATACCGTCAAAGTTTGGGACCTTTTCACCGGCAGGAATCTCTCTACATTCACTGGACATTCCCACAGTATCAATGCGCTCGCCATCTCACCTGACAACCGGCTCGCCCTGTCATCGGAGAGTTGGAATAAATCGATAAAGCTATGGGACCTTTCTACCGGTCGCGACGTAAAAACTTTCCACGGACACCTTCAGCCGATTAATTCAGTTACCTTTTCGCCAGACGGTCACTTAGCCCTGTCGGGCAGCTCGGATAACACCATCAAGCTTTGGGAGGTATCTACAGGTAACAACATCAGAACTCTTTTGGGACATTCACACTTCGTCAATTCCGTTTCCTTTTCTGCAGATGGTCGTTTCGTCTTATCAGGAGGTTGGGACAACACGATTAGGCTTTGGGAAATTGCCAGCGGTAGGGAGATTAGAGCTTTTGAGGGACATTCTGATACGGTTAATTCTGTCGCCTTTTCCGCTGACGGTCGATTCGCCCTATCGGGCGCGTCAGACGACACTCTGAAGCTATGGGACATTTCCACTGGTCGTGAAATACAAACTTTTATAGGACATGCCGATTTAGTTTATTTCGTTAGCTTTTCACCAGACGGTCGCTTTGCGGTGTCTGAAAGTAGAGATTCAACAACAAGAATTTGGGATATCCACAGTGGTAAAGAGATCGCCAAACTGATTTGTTCTCCCGACGGAGAGTGGATTATTGTTACTCCTGATGGCTATTATTACAACAGCCCGGAAGGGACTCAGTTGATTCATTGGGTTTTTTCAGGAGAAACCGGGGCTGAAACATTTTCCTTTGAGCAATTCGAATCTCGTTTCAAGAGACCGGACATTATAGCGGCCAGACTCGCCGGAAATCTTACGGCAGGTGTTCCAGCCCCTGCCATGATCAAACCACCTCACATAGAAATGTTTGATCATCTCGCCATCAAAGAGACCTCAACAAGGAATTATCCCCTCACACTTACAGCCTCGGCATTGGGAGAGGTCAAGACTCTAAGAGTGTTTGTGAACGGCAAACCTACTCTGGAAGTTCCGGTCAATGCAAAAGAAAAAGAATTATCCCTGGATGTCCCTCTCTTTTCTGGTGGCAACCGGATAACCGCTGTTGCCTATGATGAAAAAGGTTTTTCCAGTAATCCCAAGTATGTTGATGTGATCAGCAAATACGCTGGACTGGCCAAACCAAACCTGTACGTGTTTTCCATTGGCATCAGTAACTACCCCAACCTTTCCTCCAGGTGGCAGCTGGAGTTTGCTCACACTGATGCTAAAACTTTGGTAAAGGCTCTCAAAAGCCAGGAAGGCAAGCTTTTCGGTGAGGTGCGCTACAATCTTCTTAGTAATGAGATGGCTACGGTGGAGACCATCACTGAGGTGCTTGATGCTCTAAGCGCGGTTGATGCCGATGATGTTGTGGTGATCTTTATGGCAGGCCATGGTGTCAGGGCAAAGGACGGCACTTTTTATTTCCTCACAGCTGCCGGAGACTTCCAAGAGCCCCAGAATGGAGGGGTGAGTTGGACACTACTTGGCGAGTATCTTTCGAGGATAAAGGGCCGGGTGATCTTACTTCTGGATGCCTGCCACTCGGGAAGTGTTGTTACCGAGACTGTTGTACCCAATGATGAATTGGCGCAGCAGTTTTTCACCGGTGGGCATGGTGGTATCATGGTCTTTTCAGCCTCCAAGGGACGTCAGTTCTCCATGGAGAGCCCTGACATCGGCGGTGGTTTTGGGGTATTTACCTACAATTTGATACAAAGTCTAGGGCCAGAGGCAAAGTTGGTTGACATGAACGGGAATGGTTTCGTAGAGTTTATGGAGATGGTGGATTACGTTAGCCAAAAGGTTCATCAGATCACGAAGGGAGAACAGACCCCATGGCTTTCCCGTAAAGAATTATTTGGGGATCTGCCAGTGGCGGTGGTCAATTGATGGCCAGGGAGGTGAGTTATGAGAAAGGGCTCCATAATATTACTTGCAGTGCTCTTGGCCGTATGGATCGGCACTTGCGCTGCAGATGATCTGGCCTTTCCCACCACAGAAAAAGAGATCGTTCAGGCATTGAGCCTCAAAGATGGTAAAACGGTCTACAAAGGCGTGGAATATGAGTCAGAAGGTGGCAAAGTCTACAAGATCATTGCTGGGAAGCGTTATCGGTTACGAGGTCTTCAGGGGATCGCTGACTCGGCGATTGTTCCTAGAGCTGGTGCTCTGATCAACTTTGATTTTGATTCGGCGCAGATACTTCCTGAGTCCTATCCGCTTCTCGATGAGTTTGGCAAGGCCTTGAGATTCGGACTTGCAGAGGGAGTGTTCATCGTGGCGGGTCATACTGATAACACTGGGTCACTGGATTACAATCAGGGTCTTTCAGAGCGCCGAGCCAAAGCTGTGGCCAATTACTTGAGTGCCCATCACGGAATTGTCTCCAGCCGGTTACTAATGAAGGGATACGGCGAAAAGAAACCGCTTGCCTCCAATGACAGCGATAATGGCCGAGCTCTGAATCGACGAGTAGAATTTATCCGAGTAGAGTAGTCCTGCGCCCTGATTTGCATACTTCCTCATAGCCTTAAATTCAAGTCTAATCTTCTCTTGAAGTTGATTCGATTGGTATTGAGTCAACGGGAAAGTGGATTGTTTTGCCCTTCTTTAGGACAGGTCTTTGAGATGAACTGGCGAGAATGCCATGATCTCTTTTCAATCTTGGGCGAGAGACCAGAGAACCTGATCGAAGATCCCATTCCCTTCATTTCCCATATTTCCCTGAAAAGTAAATATTGAAAGTTTGGACCATATAATGCGATGTACGTCATATATAACTAAATGCCTAAGATTTCTCTTTATCTTTCTATTGGGAGCATGTGCATCATCCTATTCTGACATTGATTGGCGAACCCCGCAGGCCAAGTCAAAAATGAAACCTGTGGTTCAGATCGGGCATTCAGCACCTGTGACTTCGGTCGCTTTCTCCCCCTGTGGTCACTATGTCCTTTCCGGAAGTAAAGATAAGACGGTCAAGTTGTGGGATATTGCTACCGGCAGGGAAATTCGTACGTTCAAGGGACATTCAGATGTAGTTTCTTCGGTAAAATTCTCACCTGACGATCGCCATATCGTGTCAACTAGCTGGGATGGAAGCGTACGGCTGTGGGACATTACCTCTGAGTCTGAAGTCAGGGCTTCCAGGGAGCATCAATACAAAGTAAATGCTGTGGCGGTGTCTCGTGACGGCAAATATGCACTCTCAGGGAGCGAGGATCGTTCATTAATTCTGTGGCACCTTCCAAGCTGTCGTGTTGCTAAAAGGTTTGGCGGCTCTGGCCTGGCAAGTGAAGTAACTCAATACACCAGTAGACATTCTTCAAAAATTCGTGACAGAATTGCACTTAATGTTCAAGCGATTGCTAAGTTACCAGAAAAAAGCCGCCGTTGGAAGCCATATGCGAGTGGACATATGGAATCGGTCGTTTCAGTTCACCTTTCAAGCAAAGGCACTTACGCTTTGTCAGGTGGCCAAGATTTTACCATGCGGTTATGGGATATATCTAAAGGTGAGACGGTCAAAATATTTAAACTTCCGTTGGTTGAATTTCTTGCGGTCGCCCTCTCCCCTAACGGCAAATATGCACTATCCGGTAATAGCGACAGTGTTTTAAGGTTATGGAGGATCAGCAATCGTAAAGTGATTTATGAATTGAGGGGTCACTCTGATGCAGTCTCAGCAGTGGCTTTCTCCCCTGACGGTCAATATGCTTTGTCGGGAAGTTGGGATAGCACACTTATTCTCTGGAATGCTTCCTCCGGAGAACCGCTTAAGTCTTTTGAGGGTCACGCTGCTAAAGTCAATGCGGTTGCCTTCTCCCCTGACGGGAGATACGTCCTTTCAGGAAGTGATGACCACACACTTAAGCTCTGGGATGTTTCCACAGGGAAAGAAATAAAGACTTTTAGAGGACATTCCCTTGGGGTCTGTTCCATATCTCTATCACCGAACGAGCGTTTCTTATTATCTGGCCATGATGATCAGACGATGAAGTTGTGGGATATATCCACAGGCCGCCAAATCAAGGTCTACAGGGGCCATTCGGGGATAGTGCACAGCGTGGTTTTCTCTTCAGATGGTCGCATGGCTCTCTCAGGCAGTTCAGACACAAACATCATTTTATGGGACATTTATGGGGGTGGCAAGCTGAGACTGTTTAAAGGACATACTGGTGCTGTCAAGTTCGTGACTCTGTCGCGGGACAATCGCTTTGCTCTATCCGGCAGCGATGATCAAACTATTAAGCTGTGGAATGTCTGGACCGGAGATGAAATTAGATCCTTCATGTTGGATCACACATACAGGATAAATTGTGTCGCCTTGTCGCCTGACGATCGTTATGCTCTGGTCGGAACTGAAGGCAAGACATTTTATCTTGTAGGAATGTCAAGCGGGCGCATAGAAAAGACTTTGCAGGGTCACTTTTATGGGGTGAATGCAGTCTCATTTTCGCCCGATGGAAAGTACGCCCTTTCGGGTGGAGGGGATAACCTGATTAAAATTTGGGACATTTCTACTGGCCAAATTGTAAGGTCCTTTGAGGGACACAAAGGTAGGGTTCAAACAGCTATCTTCACGCCAGATGGAAGATACATTATATCGGGAAGTGAAGATAATACGGTGAAAATTTGGGATGCAGCAACAGGAAGTATAATCAAGACTCTAGCCGGGCACTCTGATGCAGTGACCTCTGCAACTTCTACGCGGGATTTACATTATGTTATTTCCGGCAGCGCTGATGCCTCGATTCGGAAGTGGGATATTAAGGAAGAAAGTGAACTAGTAAGGCTATATGGCTCGACTGATGGGGAGTGGATTACCAACACACCTGATGGTTATTACCAAAACAGCACAGAGGGTAACTATTTAGTTCATTGGGCAGCAACCGGTGCTCTAGAAACTTTCACCTTTGAACAGTTTGAGTCCCACTTTAAAAGACCGGACTTAATCCTGGCCAGGCTAGCTGGAGATTCTGAAGAAGGTATCTCGGTTGCAGCAATGACCCGGCCACCCCATATTGAAATGGAGGATCACCGAGCGGTCAGAGAAATTTCTGCTAAAAGCTATTTTTCAAAACTTACAGCCTCCGCAGTGGAGGAGGTCAAGACTGTAAGAGTGTTTGTTAACGGCAAACCCACACTGGAAGTTCCAGTCAATGCGAAAGAAAAAGAGCTTTCATTGGATGTTCCACTCTTTTCCGGCGCTAACCGGATCACTGCAGTCGCTTACGATGAAAAAGGTTTTTCCAGCAATCCCAAGTACGTCGATGTGCTTTGCAAACATCCAGGCATGGCAAAACCCAACCTCTATATCTTTGCCGTAGGCATCAGTGAGTACCCGAGGCTTTCTTCCAAGTGGCAGCTGGAATTTGCTCACACAGATGCCAAAGCCTTGATAAAGGCTCTCAAAAGCCAGGAGGGGAAGCTTTTTGGTGAGGTGCGCTACAATCTTCTCACCAACGAAAATGCCACCGTACAGACTATCAATGATGTACTCGGTGCCTTGAGCGGTATCGACGAGAATGACCTGGCGGTGATCTTCATGGCGGGCCACGGTGTGCAGGCCCAAGATGGCACCTTCTACTTTCTCACTTCAGACGGAAGTTTCGAGGAACCTCATATAGGGGGACTGAGTTGGGCTGCAGTTGGTAAGCATCTCGGCAGGGTAAAGGGCCGGGTGATTTTACTGCTGGATGCCTGCCACTCGGGAAGCATAGTCACTGAAACCGTGATACCCAATGACGAACTGGCCCAACAGTTCTTTGAGGGTGGACGGGGTGGGATCATGGTGTTTTCAGCCTCAAAGGGTCGGCAGTACTCACTGGAGAGTCCGGACATCGGAAGTGGTTTCGGCATCTTCACTTATGGGCTGGTGCAAAGCCTTGGCCCAAAGGCAAAAGTAGTTGATACAAACGACAATGGATTTGTCGAGTTTATGGAGTTAGTGGATTTCGTATCTGCCTATGTAGACAAGGAAACAAAAGGGGAACAGACCCCCTGGCTTTCCCGGAAAGAGCTATTTGGTGATCTGCCAATAGCTACAGTGAATTACTAAAAATTAAGGGTCAGGTATCAGTTTGACTGTGGCGCGTAGAATCAAACTGAGACCTGACCCCTTTGTCGTTTAACCTGGTGCCTGGGGCGGGAGTCGAACCCGCACGAGGCATGGCCTCAAGGGATTTTAAGTCCCTTATGTCTACCAGTTCCATCACCCAGGCACTTGCTACTAGAGATTTATAGACGCCAGTGTCTGGGTTGTCAATTTATATGTTTTGCCCAGTCCACAGCGAGGCTTGAAGCCGCTGCCATGGGAGTAACTAGGCACTATGCACTAGGCAATAAGCACAATTGAACAACTAGAAGAGTACTAATTTTTTGATGATATCCACGTCTCGCCCGACCTCTCGTCTCGCCCGTCTCGCACCTCTAATTCCGCCGGCGCTTTCCGCTTTTGCTCAGAGCTCCCCGTTCCGCTTTCTGAACTTTGCTAATAATCTCTGCCTAAGAGGTGCAGATTACCGATATGGACTCGTTTCAAACCGGCGTTTTCGGCAATTTCCTTGCAGCGGAGGGCATGGGTGCGGGAGGTGGTGGGAAGGTCTTGCAGATGAAAATGAGGATAGAAGGCTAGGAGACTGTAGGGAATTTCAGGGTTGAGTTGAGCTATATAGCTTGCAATTCCTGCGACCTCCACCTCGTCCACATAGCCTGGAACTAAGAGGGTGCTGGCAATAAGGAAAGGTGGCTCTGGCCTTTGCGGGACGAACTTGCTCAATATTTTTAAATTCTCCAGGGTTTTTCGATTGCTTACGCCGCAGAGACCATAGTGAACGCTTTCATTCCAGGCCTTGAGATCAAATTTTATTAATCCTCCCGAGTCATATGATAACTTTGCCATCATGCTCAGGAAGGGCTCTTGCATGGCCCCATTGGTCTCCCAACAAATTCTGAGGACACGTCCAGAGGCTTCCTGCACAGCAAGTTTGGAGGTTTTGAGGCCATGGAGAATTTGCGGCGTGGGATCTCCCCCAAAATAGCAAATGCAGGTGGTATTGTGTTGCACAGCCCCAGCCAACTGCTTGGCGGTGATAAGTTTAGTTGAGCGAATTCGATCTTTGAATTGATGATTTTGACAATACAGACAGTTGAAGGAGCAAGCATGATAAAACACGGCTAGATTGTTAT